>Ga0207646_10002571_pt1 | contig 21433 bp, 17 predicted proteins | sample KBSK5502metaG_FD_184343 | JGI IMG/M metagenome (GOLD analysis project Ga0207646, IMG submission 184343) | Corn, switchgrass and miscanthus rhizosphere microbial communities from Kellogg Biological Station, Michigan, USA - KBS K5-50-2 metaG... | ecosystem: Host-associated > Plants > Roots >... | reverse complement strand
GGAGGTTCGCGGGCAAGCGCCTCTCTGAGATCGCGGCCATACGCGGGCAGCACTGGCTCGACGCCGCGATTGACCTGCTCCTCGCGGAGCGGCAGCGCATCTTCACCATCTACTTTAGCATGGATGAGGCGAACGTCGCGCTGGGCCTGCAGCAGCCCTGGGTGAAGATCTCGACAGACGCAGGAGGCATCGATCCCAGCTGGGCGAAAGACCTGGGTCCGACGCACCCGCGTGCGTATGGCACCTACCCGCGTGTGCTGGCCAGGTACGTCCGCGAGGAGGGGCTGCTCGCGCTGGAAGATGCAATCCGCAAGATGAGCGGGGCCGTTGCCGCGCGGCTTGGACTGCGCGACCGTGGGCTGCTTCTCCCTGGCTGCTACGCCGACGTGGTGCTCTTCGATGCCGAAACCATTGCAGACCGGGCGACATTCGCGGACGCGCACCAGCTCTCGACAGGCATCCGCGACGTGTGGGTGAACGGGACGCGCGTAGTCAGGGACGGCCAGCACACTGGCACGACACCAGGGCGACTGGTGACGAGGAACTGAGTATAGCGGTAACCACAGGGCCTCCATCCTTGTGTGGGGATGTATCCGTAGGGGCGAGGGCGGCGGAGTGGGGAAGGGTGGGCCTTTATGGTCGCCCGCGTCCTGTTCCCTGTGCTCACCTATGGAGGAACGCGATCGCCCCTATAGACGGCCTGGCAAGCCGACCCACCCGTGTATAGTAGGGGCTGGGATTGCCCCTGCCCTGCCGCGTTGCACTCGTTCTTTCATTCGCCAGCAGAGTTCTTTATTGTCGCCCGCGTTGCTTTAAATCTCGTGGTAGAATATCTATAACACCATTCAACTTATTAGTAGTAGCAGGAAAGGCCGATACCATGTCCAACATTTTCCAGATGCTTACCCATGAAGAACAACTGACAGACGAACTCTTTGCATTTATCACCGATCCCAGTGCAGACAATCGCAATGAACGTGCCATCGTTAGCGTATTGCACGAAGTCTTGCCCCAGATGGTCTCGGTCGCCGAATGCATGATCTTGGATGGCGTTGATCAGCGGCACTACGTTGCAGACTATGTCCATGCTGTCTTGAGTGGCGAGGGACTCGAATAGAAGAGCGTGCAGATAACCATATTGCCCTGCACCCTTCCTCGATTCCTGATAATGGCGACAGATCGTTTCTAATGTCTAATGGTCTGTCTATCACCATTTGATGAGTCGGGTCAACGAAATGTAGTGACCCCCCTTTTCCTTTCGTCTCACCTGACCCGTAGGGTAGCTGCGCAGCAGCGTTGGTGAGACGGGTAAGTGCCAGCGGGGGTCAGGTTCCTATCCATCAAATGCTCCTGGACAGAGCACTAGTAATTTGGGGACTTGGCAGTATTATGCAAGAATCTGGCAATGTTTTTCGTACAGGGAAGTATCATAAAAGCTTTAAAAAAAAGCATATACACCTTGTACGTAAGGCCCAGCTTCGCGTATTTTATCGCACATCTTCTCAATTGATTACCAATCTTGGCTGGTGTGACCCCTTATCAAAAAAGGCCCCGCGGATTCTGCTCTGTGGGACCGCATCTCCATACACCACTGTCACTTTTGTTCGCTTTGTAAGAAAACGCAGCCTCACGGCTAGCCTTGATGTCCTGGATATTTCTCCGTACTCCTTGAGCCAATCAGAGAGTGTACTGCGGACTTGTCGGGATATTGATCGGACTAAAGTCTCCTTTGTAGAGGGAGATGCTTTAGCCATGCCATTTTCCGATGGGTATTTCGATTGGATAGAAACAGATTTCTTTATTCAGTTTTTCTCGGCTGAAGAAAAAATAACCATATTTAAAGAATGGTATCGGGTGCTCAAGCCAGGAGGTATAGTCACGACAAGAGATTGGTTACTACAGAGGCAGGACTTCTTAGAGCGCGTTGTTGATCGAACTAAAAATTGGCTCATCCGGCATATTTTAGGGCCGATTGCTTATAGTGCCAGCTCACAGGAAGTTAAGGAAACATTGAGTAATATAGGTTTTGAAGTGGCCGTCTTTCCGGTCAGGGTACCGGTCATCAAGCTAAAGATCCCTGTGATGAGCTATATTCTCATGTGTAAGCCGCTTAATAGTCAGACAAACGCGCCCGTAAATCGATGAGACCACCCCTGGTATGCATGCAGCGCAGCCGGCTTGATATCGCCCAGGCGCTGTCCTAAATCGGCGCAGACGGTCAGATATGTATGGTAGCTGTCACTATGCGGGGCGATCACAAAGAGATGACAACTATCAAGTTGCCCTAATCGCCGGCAGTACCCATAGTGATAACTCTCTTGCAGCGCCTCATCGATCTTTTGAGCAACGCCGCGAAGCTGCCCGTCATCGATCACTTCGCCTGCGTTGAACTGTATGAAAAGCGAGTAGAATGGCCGGGCTTCACCTGGCCATTCCGGTGCCATTATCCAAAATGCAGCGTTCAGTTCGTGCTTTTCGAGTATGTCCGCGACAGTGGCGCGAACATATTCTTCATTCAGCTTTTCTCCGCAGATATCCACAACTTTGGATTGTCTCCCGGCAAATCTGATCAGCGGACACCCCTGATAGAAACCTGCAACCTCAACAAGGTCGTTTATCCGGTAACGGTAGAAACCACCACCGGTGGTGACAATCGCGGCGTATCTCCGTCCCACCTGTAGTTCATGCGCCAGCTTGATTGCCGGAGCAGCCTCGTCTACCTCTTCAAATTCAAAGAAGTGAGAGCGCAAAGACAAAGCGGATAGATCATCCTTAAAGGGAAAAGAGATAAAGGCTTCGGTAGCGAGCAACCCCTTTGGTTGGATGATGGCATGGGGGAAGTATGCCTTGAGACGGGGTAAGGCATGAGCAGCATTGCCATGCGCCCAGCAGCTTATAAGCTGCATATCTGGCCAGATTTCCTCGTAGAGCGTCCTTCCAGAGGTGCCCGGTTCGGTCGGCGCTCTGCTTTGCCAGGCTGCATGCAGCAATGCCAGTTCTTTAGCGCGCTCAGGATTGCTTTTACAGAAAGAGAGTATGGTATTCCTCAGTGGCAGCTCTATCTCTGAAGCAACAGAGAGACCTCCTTGCCTGATATCCTCGGTCAATTGGGAGAACCATTGCAGAAGCGGATCGAGCAGCAGTGTCAGAAAGCTTGGATTCCACACCGATACCCAGGCTAATAATCTCTCCTGTAAGAGCAGTCGCAGGGTGACATAACGGAATAGTTCCATATCGCTCAATTGAGCGAGTTGGGATGGAACTGCCATGATTGAGTTGAGCACCCACCTGGTTAAAGGACTAAAATACTGCTGTTCATCATCAAAACCAACAGCAATCCCTCCGGTCGTGTAGCTCTTCCGTTCTCCGATAGGGGTTACGGACCAGTACGTTTTGCCGAGGAGGATGCGCGGAAAACTTCGGAAGAGGTAACGCACCCAGGGGTCGATGCCTTCCTGAAACTCACTCACAAGCGCTTTCGTATAAGGTATCAGTTTGGAGGCCTGTGTTGAACCACTGGTGAGAGCGAATTGTAACACACGCTCCGAGGTTAGCACCTTGGGGTGGCCTTCAGCAATACGCTCTATATATGGCTTAAACTCCTCGTACGAGCGAACCGGTACTACATGCTGGTACAACTCAACCGCATCGACATCGGCAAAATGATGCTCTCGTCCGAATTCGGAATCAACATTAGCGGAAATAATGCGCTTGAGCACAGCAAACTGTATTCCCCGAACGTCACGGCTGGCGTGTTTCCATTTACGGGACATGCCGGCTGAGTACAAGAACCAGAGAAGATTGGCCGAGCCAACACCGAACCTTTGCATGGCCTGTCCCCTTACTCGCGTCCTTCAGAACTCAACAGCCGTCTTGCAGCATGCGTAAAATTAGCGGGTGATACTCTTGCAACGCAGACCAGTTCATTCCCGTCCAGGTACCCCGGGTTACTGCGCAGAAAAAACTCGGTATGCCTATCTACCTTCACCGGTATCGCATCGATGCTTTCCGACTTCACCCTCTGAGGGCTGAATGTAATGACTCCTGTTGCTGGATTGTAATGGTGAGGATACTTCTTCTTCCCAAAGGCATCCATGACCGCTTGATCGTAAGCAGGAGTCGGCTGATCATAGCGGGGAAAGAACTCCCTGAAGTAGAACGGCATGATCTTATATGTTCTCCATCCTTTAGAGATAAGGATGTAATACACTGTATGCTGGGAAAATTGCTCGTAGACATGCATGAAATACCGGGCAAGCTCAACTCCCATGGCCGTACTGCTTCTATACTCCGGTAGGACCACGGTATCTCCAGAGAAGATAGCCTTTACCTCTTCACCTGGCAGGGAGAGCGTGAGCACCATAAGTGTAGACCAACCAACGATTTCTCCCTCGCTATGCTCCTTCCGCAGGATCATAACCGCATCTTTTTCCTGAAAATCTCGCATGAAGTCACTCCAGCTCACACCGAGAAACTCCTGGCAAATAAGCCGGTAGAAAACCTCCTTTTCATGTTCAGAACACGCGGAGACTTTCTTTGTCTGGCCGAAGATATGGCTCATAGCCTGCTTCTCCCATATACTTTTTCCTACTGTTGTGGTATTATAATATGACAAAAGCAAATACCGCTCAATATCTAACCCGACTCATTGCTCGTTTCATCATTTCTTATCCGCATTAGGTATGGCGTTCACAAGCAGCCGCTTGGCAATGTATGCCTGAGAAGCAACGGGAGGAAATCGTGAAGATAACCCTTCTCACGCCCCAGTCTGCCATGTACCGGAAACACGGCATCTTCAGCAAAGCCCTCAGATACGCTCCTCTCACCATGACGACCCTCGCAGCGCTCGTTCCAGAAGAGTTGAATGCCGAGATTCGTATCCTTGATGAAGGAGTCGAGGAGCTCAACATTGAGGCAATTGATGCCGATATTGTTGGCATCACCTGTATCACAGCGAATGCTCCTCGTGTCTACGAGCTTTCACGCAAGCTGCGTGAGATGGGTATTACCGTGGTCATTGGTGGAGTACACCCCACGCTGGTTCCTGACGAGGCTCAACCTCAAGCGGATGCGATTGTTGTCGGCTATGCAGAACAGTCGTGGCCCCAGCTCTTGCGCGACTTTGCAGCCGGCAAGATGCAGTCTCGCTACAACGAGGGGCCTGGCTATCGCTTCGCCAATGTCCCTGAACCACGACGCGACCTCTTGAAGAAAGAGGGGTATATCACGCTCAATACCGTCCAGGCGGTACGTGGCTGCCCGTACAAATGCAACTTCTGTGTTGTGCCCGTCGCGTGGCCGGGGTATCTCCACCGGCCAATTCGCGAGGTTATCCGCGAGATTGAGCGCCTCGAAGGGGATTCCTTCCTGTTTCTTGATCTGAGTCCAATTGAGGACCCCGTATATATTAAGCAGTTGTATAGGGAGCTGACCCCCCTTAAAAAGCGCTGGGGCGGTCTTGCGACCATTCGCATTGCTCGTGACCGGGAGATGCTCAAACTGGCAGCCCAGAGCGGGTGCGGAGGGCTGCTTATCGGACTCGAGTCAATCTCACCTGCGACCATCAAGCAAATGAGAAAAGGCTTTAATAAGCCTGAGCAATACAGCGAAGCAATCAAGATCATCCACGACCACGGGATTGCGATCAATGGCTGTTTTGTTTTCGGACTCGATGGCGATGATAAGGGTATCTTCGAACGCACGGTTGAATTCGTCAACAAGGCCGCCATTGACTTGCCCCGCTTCTCTATCGCAACGCCTTTTCCCGGTACGCCGCTCTATCAGCAACTCAATGCGCAAGGGAGAATTCTTATTAGGGACTGGACCTACTACGGAGGGCAAAACGTCGTTTTCCAGCCCCAAAATATGACGGTTAAGGAGCTACAAGAAGGGGTTCAATGGGCGTGGAGGCAGGTATATAGCTTCCCATCCATCGTTCGTCGAGTTGCAGGCTCCGTGGCCTCGCGCTCTGGTCTTGTACTGAAGACTTCGCTTCTCGCAAACATCGGCTACACAAAGTATGCCAGGATGCTACCCGACTACGTCCCTGTACCCTGCGAGGTTGAGCCCTGGCGCTCTCAACGGTAGGTTTTTTGGAAACGTGCTCGTCCGCCTGTAGGGGCGGGGGCGGTGCGGATGGGTGGTGGGGATGCGTCTCCTTGCGTCTCGGCTGACAGCGAAGCGGTAGCGACGCAGTCGCGTTGCCGAGACGGATTGGTGCCAGCATCGCCCTGTGCCGGTCAATGCGTGTAGGTTTGACTGCATATTCGTATGAAAGGAAGCCTCATGAAGATCACATTCATCACCCCTCATGTAGGGAGAAAGAGCAGCAAAGAATACGTGCGCACCTGGCAGATGGAGCCGCTAAACATCGCCACGCTGGCGGGCTTAACGCCGCCTGATGTAGAGCTTGCGTATTTCGACGAGCGGGTGGAACCTATCAATTTTGATGCTCCGACCGATCTGGCAGCCATTACAGTCGAAACCTACACGGCGAAGCGTGCTTATGAAGTCGCTGCCGAGTATCATAGAAGAGGTGTAAAAACGCTGCTTGGAGGCTACCATGTGACCCTTGTTCCAGATGAGGCGCAGGTCTATGCCGACAGTATTCTGGTAGGGTATGCTGAACCTCTCTTGGAGCAAGTCATCCGGGATGCTGAGAAGGGGAGGCTCGAGCGCCGCTATACCCAGAACAAAACACAAGCATATGCATATGGCATGCCGCGCAGGGATATCTTTCAAGGAAAGCCATATTTCAAGCTGAGTTGCCTTGAGACGGGGCGAGGCTGCCCGCTCCATTGTAACTTCTGCTCGATTGCTGCCGCGACCTCTTCCCGCTATTACGCGCGGTCAATTGACAGCATCGTCACAGAGATAGCCTCGCTCAAGAATCGCAATGTCTTCTTCGTAGATGACAATTTCGTGGGGAACCTCAGGCATGCACGGGACCTCTGCCGTGAACTTATTCCGCTCAAAATTAACTGGGTGGGTCAGGGCACGCTCAATATGGCGCGGGATGTAAAGCTGCTTGAAATCATGGCAGAGAGTGGCTGCGCCGGAGTGCTGATCGGCTTCGAATCGCTCCGGCATGACACCCTGCAACTGATGGATAAGCAGCTCAACGTCGTCATGGGCGACTATAAAACGCTGATTGATCGTCTCCACCAGCACGGCATCGGGCTGTACGGGACATTCATCTTCGGCTACGATTCCGAGTCAGCTGCTGATACCTTGCGTACGGCTGAATCCGCCATTGATTTCGGTCTGTTCATCGCGGCTTTCAATCATCTTCTTCCTTTTCCTGGCACGCCGCTTTATGAACAATTTCGCCATGAGGGCAAGCTTACCGATGAACAATGGTGGTTATCGCCCACGTTTCGCTTTGGGGATGTTCCATTTACCCCTAAAAACACGACAGCCCAGGAACTGCATGAACTATGCTTGCAAGCTCGCAGGAGATTCTATAGTTTTCCTGGTATGATCAGGCGATCCACAAACATCAAGGGAAATGCCACCACCCTTAGAAAAGCAGCCGCGTTCTGGGGCATTAATGCGCTGCTTCGTAAAGAGATCGGGCAGAAGGATGGGCTCCCATTAGGCAATTACCCGGTGCGCCCCCTGCCCCTCTATGCTGGAAGTCAGTAGGGGCGAGGGCGGAGAGGAGCGGCTGGGAGGGCCTTTATGGTCGCCCGCTGGGGTGGGGCAATGCTCTCGCGCAACGGGAACAAGCCCGCCGTCCCTTGAAAGATGGAGACCCAAAAGAAGGAGTCTGTATGTCCGGGCGGGGTAGGTTCGAATTTGCCCTGGCAGAAGAGGCGGACGATGGTGAGCTTCGCAACCTTCTCCGCCACATATCTATGCCGGGCAATATAACCCTCTCATTTCTCCGTGAACCATCGTTCTTTCTCGCCGAGCAGGCCGGGAGCATTACGAGCCAGGTGATCGTCTGCAAAGACCGCCAGAAGGGGCAGATCGTGGGAATGGGCAGCAGGAGCATACGCTGTGTGTACATCGATGGTAAGCCGGCGCGTGTAGGGTACCTGGGTATGCTGAGAGGTGTCCCGGAAGCCCGTGGGAATATTGCGCTGGCGCGCGGCTATAAATACCTGCAGACGCTTCACGCCGACGGCATTGTCCCTTACTACTTCACGACCATTCTTGATGACAACACGGACGCGCAGGTTCTTTTGACCAGCGGGCGTGCGGGACTCCCGGTCTACAAACCGCTAGCGCGTCTTATCACCTATCTTATCCCGCTCACAAAAAAGCGGAGAGGGGTAGAGAGCAGTAACTCGGTGAGCAGAGTTGATCAAGATCAACTCCCGGACGTTGTCGCATTCCTCCAGGAGTGGAACAGCCGCTATCAATTTGCCTCCGTGTACACGCTGCAAGACATACTTGGTCAAAGCAACCTGCTGCCCCATTTTTCCTGGGAGAATTTCTATGTGTATCGAGAGCGTGGGAAGGTTATGGGGACGTTGGGAGTTTGGGACCAGCAATCATTCAAACAAACGGTTGTAACGGCCTACTCTAGAAAAATGCAATTCATCCGGCCATTTTACAATCTACTTGCCTGCATGCAAAGAAACCCTCGCTTACCACGGGCTGGGGCAGATATTAACATCTTGTATGCAGCATTGCTGAGCGGAAACAAACCTGTTTTCGCAGAGCTATTGAACCAGGTTTGCAGAGACTGGTCCGGCAAGGGCTACGATTACCTTTCAGTAGGTCTCTGCGAGGGCAATGAGCGGGTCTCCTCCGCGTCTCGTTACGCGGCTCGACAGCTTTCAAGCACTCTGTACATCGTCTATTGGCAGGATACCAGCGTCTTACTCCCCCAGATGAATCTGCCGGTGCATCTTGAGATTGCAACGCTTTAGCAGGTTCTCGCGGACTTGTGACTCCCCTCATTACAGCTCACGAATATCGCGAATGCATAGGCCTATGGCCGCCGGTATCACCACGAGTATACCGGCAAGAGCGAAAACTTGAGCCGGCCCAATGTGATCGGCCAGCAAGCCTGCCAGGACAAGCCCTCCGGGTAGCGTAGAGGCTACTCCCAGCTGGGTTATGCTGCTCACGCGGCCCAATTTGTCGTTCGGCACCCTCTCTTGTTGTATCGTTCCCCAGAGGATCGTGAAAGTTGCCACGCCAGCGCCGACGAGAGTCGATGCAACAATTGCGATTGCAGGCTCGACAGGCCGTGGCAGCGGTATAGCACAGGCTATGAGTGCAAGACCGCCGGCGAGGACTGCGCTATATGCAACGATGCCACGCCGTAACTTGCGTGCATTCCCTATAGTAAGAGCAGCGATAATCGAGCCAACTGCATCTGCTGTCGCCATTGCCCCGATCAGCCAGACCCCCGCGCCATAAACATCATGGACTAGCCTTGGTAGTGATACCCACATCGACCCTGCAAAACCGACACTGACCAGCGGCGAAGCCAGAACCGTCACCCACAGCCATGTAGTACTGAACACGTAACGCAGGCCTTCACGCGCATCTCTCATTGCGCCCCATACCCCTTCGCGTGGGCTACCTGCTTCGGCAGGATGAACTGAGGCTATCGCTTGAGAAGGCGCTGGTGAGGGAGGAAGACGAAGCGCCAGCAGAAAGAGCGCCGAGATCGCAAAGGTCAATCCATCGAAGGCGAAGGCGCTTGCCTGGCCAAAAAGCGTGGCACAGATTGCTCCCAGCGCGGGTCCTAGCAAAAAGCCTACATTCCGGCTCAGGGTAGTGAGTGAATTGACAGATGAAAGTGTCTCTGTCTCTACCAGCTGCGGCATAATCGCTTGATAAGCCGGGTCAAAGAAGCTGCTCACAATGCCAAACAAAGGGGCCAGGGCTACAAGGTGCCAGAATTGCAGCAGGTGAGCCCAGCTCAGCCAGGCTACCACCATTACGATGCATCCACGCCCTGCATCAGCCCACAGCATAAGGAGGCGCCGCGACACGCGGTCAGCAATCACTCCGCCAAGTAAAAGAAACACTATTCTTGGAGCCCACTGCGCAATGAGGATAAGGCTCATTGCCGTAGCCGAGCCGGTAAGGAGCAGGACTTCCCAGGCTATGGCTACATTAAACACGGCATCGCCGAGGACGGAGACGGTCTGCCCCACCCAGAGGAGCGTGAACGGGCGTGAACGGAATGCCCGCGCAAAATGCAGTTGATCCGCTAATGCCGGATGCAGCCGGGCAGCTCGTCTCATATCCCGCCGCTCGCCTGCCCTCCCCAATGTTCCCAGAAAACCACCTCATCGAACGGCTTGCGCCCGCCTGGTTTTGGAGCGTGAGATTGCTCGCGGCTGGGGAGAGGATAGCCAAAGGAGATGGCGACATCAAAGTGGAGATCTTCGGGCACGCCCAGGATCGCTTTGGCCTTCTCCGGCTCCCACATCGAGGCGATGCATGAGCCAACGCCCAGTTCCCAGGCTGCCAGTTGCATATAGGCTGCGGCCTGTCCCAGATCGAAGTCGCCGGCAGTGGAAGAAATGAGCGCGACAGCGAAAGGCGCCCCTGCCAGGTGCCCGGCATAGGTGCCACATTCGGCAAGCTGCCGCAGGGTTGCTCGATCACGGATGGCGATGAAGTGCCAGGGTTGCGTATTCTTCGAGCTTTGCGCCCGCCTGCCAGCATTCAGGATCGTGCGGATCGCTTCTTCGGAAAGGGGTTCATCAGTGAACTGGCGAACAGCTCGCTTGGTGCGGATCAGTTCGGAAACCGTCATGCTCGTGTACCTCCTTCTCCTTGCATCCCTGCTGAGCGCAAGGCGCTAGCCACGCAGTGGCGTTGCAGGGATGGATAGGTGCCAAGTTGATTACAGGCAATAATCAAAATAGAAAACAGTCCGCTGTAGGTGATAGATCCTCCCATTGTATCACGGTGTCCCCTCCCGCTGGAACGCCTCCTGCCAGGCATGCACCGGCGGCACCTCCTCAAGCTCCGATTTCGTCGGTACGTCAATGAATACAGGCTCATTGCTGGCCAGCGCATCGGTAATGGCGGGAATCAGTTGCTCTGGATCGGTGATGCGTACACCGCGTATGCCAAATGCTTCTGCGATAGCGGCGGCATCCATTTTGCCGGTGAAATCAACGCCAAGATAGCGTTCGCCGTAGTAGAGGCGCTGCAGCATCTTGATCCATCCAAAGCTGCCGTTATTGAACAGGATAAGCGTGATGGGCAAGTGCAGGCTGGCGATGGTAGCGAGTTCCGTGCCCGACATGCCGAACGAGCCATCGCCCACCAGGCCAACGACGCGTTCCTGCGGCCTGGCGAAGGCCGCGCCCACCGTTGCAGGCAAGGCATAGCCCAGGCCACCATGGGCACGCGGGATGACGATGGAGCGCCCGGGACGCCTGGTGCGGAATTGGGCAGCCGTGAAAGGGGTCATCGTGCCCGGGTCGGCGACGACTACCACATCGCCTGGGGTATGCCGCCAGAGAGCATCGATCACACGCTGCGGCGCAATCGGGACATCGTTGCAGGCTGATCGCTCAGCTACCTCAGCCCAGTAGGCCGCTGCGCGCTCCGCCAGTGCCTGTACAGACCACTGGCGCAATGGTGCGCTGATATTGCGCCCACTCGCGATCTCTAAGAGCGCGGCGAGGGACTCTTTCAGATCGCCACAGGCCGCAATAGCCGTAGGCACATTGTTGCCCAACTCATTTGGATCGACATCGAGTTGCAGCACTGTAACGGACTGTCCGGGTGCTGGAATTGTGCCTTTCAGGGTAATCAGCGAATTGACCTTTGTGCCCAGGTAAAAAATACAATCCGCCTCTGCCAGGAGTTGATTGGCGTAGGGACGGCCGCCATTGCCGCCGATAACACCGGCACTCCATGCATGCATTTCATTGATACTGCCCTTGCCGTTGATGGTCGTCGCGACGGGAATATGTAGGGTCTCAGCAAGCCGTGTGATTTCATCCCAGGCGCCCGAGAGCACTGCTCCACCTCCTGCAACGATTACCGGGCGTTGTGCCGCCAGCAATGCGTCCAGCATTCCCTCGAGCGCGGCTCTGGGCGCTTGTGTGCGATAGGAGGGATAGCAGCGGCAGGCTGGCTCAGCATAGATCGCCATGTGGGGCGCCTCCTCCATCAGCACATCTTCTGGGAGGACGACGTGGACGGCCCCTCCACGGCCACTGGTAGCTGCGCGGAACGCTCTGCGAACGATGTCAGGGAGCATCTGCGGCCGTTTCACCACAGCGCTCCACTTCGTAGCAGCCTGCAAGAGGCGCTGCTGGTCGATGGCAGTGAGCGTTCCCTTGCCTTCATCGATAACCGGTATGTCGGAAGTGAATACCAGCATGGGCACCGAAGATCCGTTCGCTTCGGCCACGCCTGGAATCACGTAAGTAGCGCCACCCCCGCTTGGGGCCTCGGTAATACCGGGTTTGTGCGCCAGGCGAGCGTAGGCATCGGCCATAAACGCCGCCGAGCGCTCGTCTCGTGCCATGATGTGCCTAATCTCGCTGCGGGCGTCATAAAGCGCGTCGTAGAGCGGCATGGTGGTATCGCCGGGTACTCCAAAGATGTGCTCAACCCTGTATTCCTTGAGCAATTCGACCAGCACCTGTGCGGTATTCATCGTCTTTCCCCTTGCTTTTCTTACTGGAATTGTATCATATGACGCTGCTCATGACGCTTTCATGACACTTCCTCCTTATACTAGGACCAGAGAAGGCATGGGCTCGTCGATTGGAGGGGATGGTCCAAACCCCTGCCGGAGGGCCTTTGCGTGATGAAATGCTCTCAAGAGGAGAAAAAATCATGACAAAACTTGAAGGAAAAGTCGCGGTCATCACGGGTGGCGACAGCGGCATCGGCCTGGCTACTGCCCGGCGCTTCGTCGCAGAGGGCGCGTACGTCTACATCACCGGTCGCCGTCAAAGCGAACTAGATGCCGCCGTACGACAGATCGGCAAGCACGTGACCGCGGTTCAGGGGGATGTTTCCCGTCTCGCCGATCTTGATCGCCTGTATGCCACGGTGAAGCAGCAGCATGGCCGCCTCGATATCGTCTTCGCCAACGCCGGGATTGGGGAATTCGCTTCATTGCGGGAAATTTCTGAAGCCCACTTCGACACAACGTTCAACATCAACGTCAAAGGGCTGCTCTTCACGGTGCAAAAGGCGCTGCCGCTCCTGCAGGACGGCGGGTCGATCATTCTGAACGCTTCGAATAGCACGATCAAAGTGCTACCTGGGTTCAGTGTGTACCACGCGACCAAGGCTGCGATCCGCTCATTTGCGCGCAGTTGGACCCTGGATCTGCAAGCCCGCAAGATCCGTGTCAACGCCGTCAGCCCTGGTCCGACCAACACCCCGGGCATCAATAATCTGAGGCAGACTGAGGAACAGAGGAAGCAGCTCTTGACGTCACTCGCGGCCACCATCCCGTTGGGGCGGCTGGGCGATCCTGACGAAATTGCCAAAGCGGTCGTGTTCCTCGCCTCGGATGACAGCAGCTTTATTACTGGAATCGAACTGTTCGTCGATGGCGGTCAGGCACAGATCTAATTTAGATCTTTTCCGCCGCCAACTGCTGTGCCAGCCGTTTCTCATACGCATTGGCAACCGGCAAAAACGGCCACAGGCGATGAGCCAGGTTGTTTACAGCCAGCAGCACGCCAAAACGATGCAGGCAATACGCAACTTGAGAAGACGGAGGTGGTGTAAGCGATGATGACGAGGCAGGTTGTTGCGTTATCGTTACCAGGCACCCGGCCCCGAGGTCCGCACGAGGTACAGACGGATATTGAGTCTGTATCTGCATCCCACTATTATTGAGCGCATCGACCTGCATAGTCTGGGTATCATTCGCCGCCGAGTCACAAACAGGGTCACCAAAAGGCAACTGCGAGTTCGAAAAAGGAGGCAAGATGCTCCACCCCGGATTTCCCCACACCGTGTTAAGCATCACAAGGTATTCGTTTCCCCGACTGGCAATAAATGTATCCGCCTGGTCACGCGCAATAACCTGTCCGTCCAGCGTGGCAAACTGCCAGAGCGGACGCACCACCACAATAAAATTCCAACCTGCCGCAGCAGACATTGAGTACTCCATCGGCCCCACTATATCTGAAGCATCGCAGAACAAGCGGCAATCCTGCTGCCCATTGATACTACATGACCCCGAAGTCATGCATGGCGCATCCGCTGAGGTGTCCATATCCAGCTGAAAACTCAGTGTCGCTTTCAAAGGCTGCGTAGCAATGGCATAACATAAAACCACCTGCGATGTCAGCCTGCATGGATTATGCGCCGTGTCAGCAATTTCTGAAGTAAGAGCATACGGCTCACCTGGCTGCACCAACTCGCTATAGTGCGTACCCAGTTCCGCTTGCACCGCCTGTATTAACAAAGCACGCTGGGTAGCGGGGAGCATATTTAACGACTCAGAGAATGTAATGATCGAGGCAAAGGATCCATTTCCCACTGCTATGGGAGGATCATAGCGACAGCTATCCACGCCAGGTTTGGCAGGTACCGTTATAGTGCAGCGTTGTGCCAGGAATGCCGCGGCACGCCATACCAGCACATGTTGACCGGGTAATAAGCGCAGGGGTGGATCAACACTCATACGTGGCAAGTGAGAAACGACATGTCCATCAATGGTGAGATATCCCCATGAAGGACTGGTCTTGAAATAAAAAAGATCATTTTGTAGTCCTGGTACAGGTGAGGGAGTGGGCGTCGGACCGGTGAAGATACTCCCTACAACCTCGCGCACCGGGGCAGTACTTGCCAGGATCATCAAGACCACCAGCACAACAACACTTGTGGTTATGCCGAGCTGCAAGCCGCGCCTGCGAGCTAAAAATCGCAATGGCTGTGATGGACGCAGCAACCTCTTATTAGACGAGTTAGATGCGTCGGGAGCCGACGCCAGCTCATCTAAATCGACTATCTCAACCTCTAAGCCATCTTGCGGCTGTTCAGACTCGACATCTCCCATGAGAGCCTCCATCCATCCGTAGGTGCCTATGATGATTTTTACCAACCAAGAGCGGTCATACCCCGTAGGCGCACCGCCGATTATGGGTTTTAAGCAACTACCCCGGATACCCGTAGGGGCCGATTTATCGCGCCCACCGCCGATTTATCGGCCTTTGCTGGCTGTTCCGCTCTCCCGGTTAATTTATGAAACCTCATTATCGGCCCCCAGTGCCCCATCGAATATCCAGGGTAAAAACTCATTATCGGCCTACTGGCTGTCCGATTATGTTGTCCTGCCCCATCAATGCTGCTGAATCAAATTATACACCGTAATCTGAAATCAGCCTGAAAACAACCATACAGAGGCCTCCGTCCTTGCGGGGAAAGGTATCCGTAGGAGTGAGAGAAGTGAGGAGTGGTGGGGCAAGAAAGATACCCCGTATCTTTACAAGGCCTTTAGACTTCCCCTGAAATTAGGGGTAGGGTAAAATCAATTTCATGCGCGGTGGTGCGCTTAAGCGCATGGCTCATTGTTGGCGAATGCTACAAAACGTGGAATGCGGCAGGGCGACCGCAAGTGATAGCCCCCTACTGTAGACGGATGAACCGGCTTGCCAGGCTCGTGTATGGTAGGGGCGGGGCTTGCCCCCGCCCTGTAACTCGCATTCGCCAGCAAAGTCCTTCATGGTCGCCCGCGTTGCTCATCGATCTGCTCAAGCTCCGCCTCTGACAGGCGAAACTCTGCAGCCCCGATCACACCATCGACCTGGTCAGGCCTGCGGGCACCAACGATCGCCCCCGTAACCGCCGGATTACGCAGCGTCCAGGCAATAGCCACCACGCCAGGAGAAAGGTTATGCATGAATCCTATCTCAGTCAATTTTTCAACCAGCGCCAGGTTGCCTGATAAGCGCGGCTCCTGGAACTCGGGATCGCGTTTCCTCCAGTCGTCTTCGGGCAGGTTGGCTATGCGTTCGCGTGTCATTGATCCTGTCAGCAGCCCCGACATCATCGGTGAGTACACGATCGCTCCAATATTTTGCTCGCGGCAGAACGGGAGAATCTCATTTTCAACTCCTGGCTTGACCAGCGAGTACGGCGGCTGGAGCGAACTGATGGGCGCAATCTTCATCGCGCGGCGCATCTGCTCAACATTAAAGTTGCAGACACCAATGTAGCGCACCTTGCCTTCGTCCTGCAACCGGGCCATCGTCTCCCATCCCTCCTCAATATCCTGCTCAGGCATAGGCCAGTGCATCTGGTACAGATCGATTACGTCCACCTGCAAGCGTCTCAAGCTATTCTCGCACTCCCGTCGAATCGACTGCGCCTTCAGATTGCTGCTGAGATTACCATGCTCGTCCCACACGCGCGAGCACTTCGTGAAGACATAGGGCTGCTCCGCCCGATCTTTAAGCGCCCGGCCTACAATCTCCTCGGCATGACCTAAACCATAGACGGCAGCAGTATCAATCCAGTTGATACCCAGGTCAAGCGCGTGATGGATAGCTGCTATCGATTGCTCATCGTCCTGGGGCCCCCAACCGAACTGCCACCCACCGCCGCCCAAAGCCCAGGTCCCGAAACCGATCGGCGTAATCTGCATATCAGTGTTCCCAAGCTGTCGCGTCTTCATCTTTCCGTTCCCTATTCCTTTCTCACTGTAACAAGCTTATTACACTTTAATACACGTATGCCAATTGTACAGCGTTACATCCTCGTTAGCCAGCAACGTTGACACCCTCTTTTCTAGACAGGTACAATAGAATAGCTGAATAAACTACGAGGCTGACTACCTGAGGCCTATTCCGCATATATCAAGATGAGGCAAAAACACGATGAAGATGTACGTCTGTATCAAACAGATCCCGGACCCTAACACCGTTGTTAGTAAGCTCGACCCGAACACCAGGCGGCTCGTGCGCAGCGGCGTCTCCCTTGTCCTCGATCCCGGTGACGAAAGCACCATCTCAGCCGCGATCAGCCTTCGGGATACCATCGGCAACAGCGAACTAACCGCTGTCTCCATGGGACCCACGAGTACCCAGGAGGCCATGCGCCGCGCCCTGGCAATGGGCGCCGATCGTGCCGTCCTTGTCACTGACCCCGCCCTGGCTGGCTCCGACGCGCTCAGCACGGCACGTGTACTCGCCGCCGTGCTTAAAAAAGAAGAGCCTGACCTGGTCTTCTGCTCCACCGAAAGCACCGACGGCTATACCGGCATGGTTCCCGGCGGTATCGCGGAGTTTCTTGGTCTGCCCCAGTTAACCTTCGCGCGTGAAATCACGATAGAAGGTCAGAAGGCCGTCATCAAACGTGTCACACAGACTGGTTACCAGACCGTCGAGAGCCAGTTGCCAGCCGTTATCACTATCGCCAGCGGCTCGTTTGAAGCGATTTATCCCACCATGAAGGGCATCATGGGCGCCAAAAAGAAACCCTTTACCCAGCTCAGCCTCGCCGATCTCGGCATCGATGCCTCAGAAGTTGGCGAAGCGGGAGCGCGCGAGCGCGTCATGGCGATAGGCAAAGTCGAAGCGCGTGCCGCAGGACAGGTTATCAAGGACGATGGTAGCGCGGCCCAGGCTATCGCCGACTTTTTACAGCGCTACCAGCTGCTCTAATGTATCCGTAGAGTCGCCCGCGTTGCTTTATGAGGAGAGAAAAATATGTCTAAAACTATTTGGGTGCTGGTCGAACTGGAAAATGGTCAGCCTGCTCGTTCCTCGCTCGAGGTACTGGGAAAGGCCGCTCAACTGGGCAGCGCCGAAGCCATCGTACTCGGCTCGAATGCCGCCGCGGTCGCTCCCACGCTTGGCGAATACGGCGCGGAAAAGGTCTACATCCACGCCGATCCCGTCTACGACACCTATCTGACCTTACCGGCCGTAGACACGGTCAGCGAACTACTCAAACAGCACCAGCCCGCGCTGCTGCTGCTTGCTACCACTTATGACCTGCGCGACATCGCGGCCCGCCTGAACGCACGCAACAACATGGGCCTGATCACAGACGCCACCGACCTGCAATTCGAGGGAGATACTCTCCAGGTAACAGTCCCCTGGGGCGGCGAAAACATAGTCACCGCGGCCTTCCCCGAACAGGGTACAGGTATCGTCCTGACCCGCCCCAAGGCCTTCGGGTTGGAGCGTCAGGAGGGCAAAACTGCCGGGGTCGAGACGATCAGCCCATCACTCAACGCCGCCTCGCAGCAAATCAAGATTCTTGACCGCGTCGAGGTACAGAGCGAAGGCCCATCGCTCGAGGACGCCAGTGTAGTTGTCAGCGGCGGTCGCGGCCTGGGTAAAGCCGAGAACTTCCACCTCATCGAAGAACTCGCTGCCGCCTTAGGCGGTGCCCCTGGCGCAACTCGTGCCATCGTCGATGCCGGATGGTTGCCTTACAGCTACCAGGTCGGGCAGACAGGTAAAACCGTAAAACCAACCCTGTACATCGCCTGTGGCATCAGCGGCGCTATCCAGCACCTCGCGGGTATGAAAGGTTCCAAGTACATCGTCGCCATCAACAAAGACGAGCACGCTCCCATCTTCTCTGTCGTCGACCTCGGCGTTGTGGGCGACGTTCTAACCATTCTCCCACAGCTCACGACAGAAGTGAAGAAGCGCAAAGCCCAATAACTTGTGACCATCCTTTACTAACCTGGTATGATAATTAGGCAGGAGGATTTCAACCTTATCAGGAGGTTTATATCATGGCCCCGCCATCACCAACCGGAAACTGGATCGGCATACTACTCTTCGTACTCATTGCCGTCGCAGGCATAACCCTCTTCGGCGTACGCGCCGGAGAACTCATCACCCTGCTCGTGAAAGCGCGGCGCGAGAACCGCACCGACCACATCGACGACCGCATAGGCAGCTTCTTCCTGGTCGTTCTCGGGCAGAGCGGAGTGCTGCGCGATCCCATCCCCGGTATTGCACATTTCTTTACCTTCTGGGGTTTCATTATCATCCAGTTTGGCCTGCTTAATCTCATGCTCAGGGCCTTCAACGTCTCTTTGCCATTCTTCGGTGATAACCACGGATTCGCGACCACGCTGGATCTCTTTATCATTTTTGTCGCCATTGCCCTGCTAGTCTTTGCTTTCCGCCGGGCTGTCGTACGTCCCAAGCAGCTCTCCAGTTTTTTGCACGGGCCATGGGATGGCTTGATCATCCTTGGCCTGATCCTGCTGGTGCTCATCACACTCGCCCTCGTCGAAATCTTTGATTACGCGGCCAGTAACGGCGCTTCCTGGTCCCTCTTTGGCGCATGGTTTGGTCCCGCGGTCAGCGGGCCTGGCGCAGGCACTGATCTTATCCTGTTCCGTGTCTTCTGGTTTATCCATGTCTCCATCTTTTTCGCCTTCCTCGTCTATCTGCCCCGCTCCAAACACCTGCACCTGATGGCCACGCCTTTCAACGTCTTCTTCAGCAATTACACACCCAAAGGCGCGTTGCCCCTTATGGAAAACCTGGAGGAGCGCGAAGACTACGGCGTCTCAAAGGCCGAACAATTTACCTGGAAGCAGTTGCTCGACGGCTACGCCTGCACAGAATGCGGTCGCTGCAACACCGTATGTCCCGCGACCAATACCGGCAAGCCGCTCTACCCCAAAGAAATTATCCTGGGGGTCAAAGAAGCGCTCTTTGCGCGCAGCAATGAAATTCTCGGCGAAGATAGCCTGTGGGCCAGAATGAGCGTTATCGAGGTCAAACCTGACAGGTCCGTAGAGGAGAAAGAAGAGCACCACGAACCGATGGTTGGAGGCATTATCTCGACCGAGGCTTTATGGGCCTGCACCACCTGCCGCGCCTGCATGGAGATTTGCCCTGTCTCCATCGAGCACGTGCCCAAGATCGTCGATATGCGCCGCCACCTGGTAATGGAAGAGAGCGACTTCCCCACCGAGGTTACATCACTCTTCAATAACATCGAGCGCAACTTTAATCCCTGGGAGATCAGCAACGACAGGCGTGCTGAATGGGCAGCCGGGCTGGGTGTACCACTGCTATCGGAGAATCCCAACGCCGACGTGCTCTACTGGGTGGGCTGCATGGGCTCCTTTGACAGGCGCAACCAGAAAGTAGCCACCTCCGTAGCCAAAATACTCAAGGCTGCCAGCGTCAACTTCGCCATTCTCGGCCCCGAAGAATGGTGTACCGGTGATCCTGCCCGGCGTATCGGCAACGAATACCTGTGGCAGATGATGGCACAGCAGAACATCGAAACCTTGAACGGCTACGGCTTTAACACGGCAAATGCTCTCAATGGTCACGACGGTCATGCTCCCAGCAATGGCGTGGCCGGCGCTGCGCCCAAACATCGCACCATTATCACCGCCTGCCCGCACTGCTTCAACACCATCAAGAACGAGTACCCGCAGCTTGGTGGCGACTATGAAGTAGTACACCATACCGTCTTCATAGACAGGCTGCTGGCCGATGAAAAGATCACCCTTCCCGAGGACTTTGACGAGCGCAAGCTGACCTACCATGACCCGTGCTACATCGGGCGCTACAACGATATCTACGACGAGCCGCGTCGTGTCCTCTCCGTCCTCAACACCAACGGCGTCACCGAGATGCGCCGCCACCGTAACAAGAGCTTTTGCTGCGGCGGTGGTGGCGGACGCGCCTGGATGGAGGAAAAGATCGGCAAACGTGTCAACCAGGCTCGTGTCAACGAAGCCCTGGAGACCGGCGCCGAAGTTCTCGCCGCCGCCTGCCCATTCTGCATCACCATGTTTGACGACGGCATCAAAGGCGTAGAGGCCGAAGACAAGCTGCAGATTGAGGATATCTCCGAAATCGTCGCCCGCGCTATAGAATCGCAATAATAGAAGAGTCGCGTAGGGGCGGGAGTGGTGGGGACGGGTGGTGAGGATGCGTCTCCTTGCGTCTCACCTGAGTGCGAAGCACTAGCTGCCTTTCGTTCTGCCTGACTGCGCAGCAGTAGCCGCGCAGCGGCGTTGGCAGAACGGGTAAGAACAGCGCAGTGCCTTTCGTCTCGGCTGACCGCGCAGCGGTAGCTGCGCAGCAGCGTTGCCGAGACGGGCAAGAACCAGCGTTGGTGAGACGGGTAGGTGCCAGCATCGCCCCTTGCCGGTAAATAGTTGTAGCTTTGACTGTATATTCGTATGAGGCGATAGCCTCGCTCGCATACAGCAGTTTATACAGTCGCGAAAGGAGTACAATCATGACCACTCAGGGGAGCACCCCCAGTTTTGCACGAGACATCCAGCCGTTGTTTCGTGCCCGCGACCGAGCATCCATGAGTAGGCGCTTCGACCTCTGGGACTACCACGATGTCAGCACGCATGCTCAGGCCATCCTTGGACGCCTCTCAAGCGGTACGATGCCGTGCGACGGGAAGTGGCCCGAGGAGCAGACCGCTCTATTTCGCAGGTGGGTCGAAGCCGGGATGCCTGCCTAGTGCCCCATAGGCGTGAACTCCAGCACGGCTGTTATCCCTTCGCTGCGCGGAG
>Ga0207646_10002570_pt1 | contig 21439 bp, 17 predicted proteins | sample KBSK5502metaG_FD_184343 | JGI IMG/M metagenome (GOLD analysis project Ga0207646, IMG submission 184343) | Corn, switchgrass and miscanthus rhizosphere microbial communities from Kellogg Biological Station, Michigan, USA - KBS K5-50-2 metaG... | ecosystem: Host-associated > Plants > Roots >... | reverse complement strand
GGAACTCGGCCTCGCCCTTGAGTGAGAGCGTCTTGGTGATCGCCGCGGTGAGCGTGGTCTTGCCGTGGTCGATGTGACCGATGGTGCCGACGTTCACGTGCGGCTTGGTGCGCTCGAACTTCTTCTTGGCCATGCCTAACCCTCCCCGACTGTCCTTACTTGGTCGTCTTCGTGATCTGGTCCGCGAGGTTCTGCGGCAGGATCTCGTAGTGGTCGAACTCCATCGATGACGTTCCGCGGCCCTGCGTCGCGGAACGGAGGCTCGTCGTGTACTCGAACATCGTCGCGAGCGGCACGTACGCGGTGATGACGCTGGCGTTGCCGCGCTCGGTCATGCCCGCGACGTGGCCGCGGCGGCTGTTGAGGTCGCCGATGATGTCGCCCATGTACTCCTGCGGGACGACGACCTCGACCTTCATGATCGGCTCGACGATCACGGGACTTCCGCGCTGTACGGCCTCCTTGAGCGCCATCGAGCCCGCGATCTTGAAGGCCATCTCGTTCGAGTCGACCTCGTGCTGCGAGCCGTCGACGACGGTCACCTTGAGATCGACCACCGGATAACCCGCGATGACGCCGTTCTCCATGGCCTCTTTGATGCCGGACTGGATCGCCTTCGACCATTCCTTGCTCAGGCCCTGACCCTTGACCTTCCAGTCGAACTCGAAGCCAGCGCCGCGCGTCAGCGGCTCGAACTCGGCGATCACGTGACCCCACTGGCCCTTGCCGCCGGACTGTCGAACGTACCGGCCCTCGGCCTTCACCGCCTTGGTGATCGCCTCGCGGTACGCGACCTGCGGGCGCCCAACGTTCGCGGCGACCTTGAACTCGCGCCGCATGCGGTCGACGATCACCTCGAGGTGCAGCTCACCCATGCCCGAGATGAGCGTCTGCGCCGACTCGGGATCGGTGTGCACGCGGAAGGTCGGATCCTCCTCCGCCAGGCGCGCAAGCGCGAGTGACATCTTCTCCTCGTCGGCCTTCGTCTTCGGCTCGACGGCGATCTGGATGACCGGCTCCGGGAACTTGATCGTCTCGAGGACGATCGGCTTGTCCGGCTCGCAGAGCGTGTCGCCGGTGAAGGTCTGCTTGAGCCCGACGGCGGCGGCGATGTCGCCGGTCGCGACGAACTCCACATCCTCGCGGTCGTTCGCGTGCATCAGGATGATGCGCCCGATGCGCTCGCGGCGGTCCTTCGTCGGGTTGTAGACGGTGTCGCCGGCCTTCAGGAACCCGGAGTACACGCGGAAGAACGCGAGCTTTCCGACGAACGGGTCGCTCATGATCTTGAACGCGAGGGCGGCGAAGGCTTCGTCGTCGCGCGCCTCGCGCACCAGCGGCTCGCCGCTCTTCGGGTCGACGCCCTCGACCGGCGGGACGTCCAGCGGCGACGGCAGGTAGTCGACGATCGCGTCGAGCATCGGCTGCACGCCCTTGTTGCGAAGAGCCGCGCCGCACAGCACCGGCACGACCTTGTTCGCGATCGTGGCGGCGCGCAGCGCGGTGCGGAGCTCCTCGGGCGTGATGTGGTGCTCCTCGAGGTAGTGGTGGAGGAGCTTGTCGTCGGTCTCGACGACCTTCTCGACCATCGCCTCGTGCGCCTGCTTGGCCTCCTCGAGCATGTCGGCCGGGATCTCCTCGACGATCGGATCGGCCGGCGTGTCCTGCGGCCAGACCAGCGCCTTCATCTCGATGAGGTCGATGACGCCACGGAACTTGTCCTCGCTCCCGATCGGAAGCTGGATGACCGCGGGGTTCGCGCCGAGGCGGTCGACGATCATGTCGACGGCGCGCTTGAAGTCCGCGCCGAGGCGGTCCTGCTTGTTCACGAAGCAGATGCGCGGGACCTTGTACTTGTCGGCCTGGCGCCAGACGGTCTCGGACTGCGGCTCCACACCGGCGACGCCGTCGAAGACGACGACGGCCCCGTCGAGGACGCGCAGCGAGCGCTCCACCTCGACCGTGAAGTCCACGTGTCCGGGCGTGTCAATGATGTTGATGCGGTGATCTTTCCAGAAGCATGTCGTCGCGGCGGCGGTGATGGTGATGCCGCGCTCCTGCTCCTGGGGCATCCAGTCCATCGTCGCGGCGCCGTCGTGGACCTCGCCGATCTTGTAGATCTTCTTGGTGTAAAAGAGCACGCGCTCGGTGACGGTCGTTTTGCCCGCGTCGATATGCGCGATGATCCCGATGTTGCGGTAGCGCTCCAGGGGATATTCGCGCGCGATCTTCGGGGCCTTGCTCGTCTTTGTCTCGATCATCTCTGCAATTACCACTTGTACTTCGTACTGCCGTGTGTCACTTCGCTCACCACTTGTAGTGGCTGAAGGCTTTGTTTGCCTCGGCCATCTTGTGCGTCTCTTCTTTGCGGCGAACAGCGCCACCGGCGTTGTTCATCGCGTCCACCAGCTCGCCGGCGAGACGATCCGCCATCGACTTTCCCGGGCGCTTGCGCGCGGCCTGGATGAGCCAGCGCATCGCGAGCGAGGTGCGGCGGTCGGCGCGGATCTCGACCGGGACTTGGTAGGTCGCGCCACCGACGCGGCGCGGCTTGACTTCGATGAGCGGCATCGCGTTCTTCAGCGCGAGCTCGAAGATCTCGATGCCCGGCTTGCGCGTCGTCGTCTCGGCCTGCGTGAGGGCGCCGTAGATGATGCCCTCGGCGGTCGTGCGCTTGCCACGCTGCATGAGCTTGTTGTTGAACTGCGCGAGCGACACGTTGCCGTACTTCCGGTCGGGCGCCGTCTTGCGTTCCTGCGGTCGAGCTCGTCGTGGCACGCTAGGACGCCTTCTTCTTCGGGTTGGGGTTCTTCGCGCCGTAGAGGCTGCGACCGCGCTTGCGGTCTTTGACCCCCGCGGTGTCGAGCGTGCCGCGGACGATGTGGTACTTCACCGACGGAAGGTCCGGCACGGCGCCGCCCTCGACGAGGACGACCGAGTGCTCCTGGAGGTTATGGCCGATGCCCGGGATGTAGGCGGTGACCTCCATCCCGTTGGTGAGGCGAACACGCGCGATCTTTCGCAGCGCCGAGTTCGGCTTCTTGGGCGTCATCGTGCGGACGACCGTGCAGACACCGCGCTTCTGGGGCGCGCCACGACGCAGCTTGGTGTGGCGACCCTTGAGCGAGTTCCAGGTGGTGCGCAGGGCAGGCGTATCCACCTTTTTCTTCTGCGACTTCCGCCCGCGGCGGACGAGCTGCGAGATCGTCGGCACAGTGACTCCTTCTGTTACGTCTCTCAGAGGCACGCGGACGCGCCAAAGAGGACTCTTGACCGATGTGCGATTGGGCCCCCAACCGACCAAGGAGCCGACCCTCGCGGGTGCGGTCCTCAGGCGCAGCGCGGCCGCATTCACAAAATCGCGAACGGGCCGATGCGCGAAATGACCGCCCTGTCACAGGCGGTCACCGTCTCGAAAGACAGCCGAAGGTGAAGTTTAGGGGGTTTCGTTACGGTTGGTCAACCAGAGACGCGCCGAGAACGGCCTGGCGAGCCCCGAACGACCGCTCTCCCGGCGAACGAGCGACCGCGGCGCAGCCCGTCCCCGGTCAGCCGCCGGCCGGAACTCTCGCGAACGACTCGCGGAGGAACCCGACCGTGCGCGTCCAGGATTCGCACGCCTGTCGGTAGCCCGGCGTGCTCTCGTCCTCGAGTGAGGCCTTGAGGAAGCCGTGGCCGAGACCGGGGTATACGTGGAACTCATGGTCGACTCCCGCCGTGGCGAGCGCGGCGTCCAGCTGTTTCACGTTGTCCATCCCAGCCCCGGTGTCCTGGTCGCCCCAGAGACCGAGGAGCGGGCCTCTCATCTTGGCGGCGACGTCGATCGGCCTCGCGGGCGTGCGCGCATCGGCGGGGAAGCCGTAGTAACAGACCGAGGCGGCGATATCGGCGCGTCGCGCGGCCAGGAGCAGCCCGATCGTCCCGCCCATGCAGAACCCGATCGTGCCGACGGCACCGGTGGTAGCCGGACGATCTCGCAGCCAGTCGACCGCGGCAGACATGTCGTCGATGGTCCGCGAGAAATCGAGGCGCTTCGCGCGTGCCATCGCGGCCTCGCGAGTCGGCTCCGGGAGCGGTCCTTCGCGGAAGAAGAACTCCGGCGTCGCCGCGACGAACCCGGCTTGCGCGAGCCGGCGGGCGAGATGCTCATAGAAGGCACCGCGCCCGAACACGTCGTTGATGACGAGCACTGCGGGCGCGGGCGTCCGCTCTGGCAGGGCGACGAGTGTCGGCATCGCGCCGCCACTCACCGGAATCTCGGCTTCTTCGGCCGGAACGTCAGGTGGTGTCGTGCCGGCGGGACCTCGGGATGGCACATCTCGCGCCGACTCTACCGGCTAAGCGCGCGCGGCGAACTTCTGGATCGTGTGGCAGTCCGCGTCGACGAGCCCCTTGCTGGTCCCGATCGTCCACGTGACCTCGGCGACGTAGAGGTCGCCATTCGGATCGAGCGCCAGGCCGTGCGGTGCGCAGAAGTTCCCCGCGCGACACGGGTCCGCTGCACCCCACGTCGGGTCGATCGGTCCGTCGTCACCGAGCCGCGACAGGACAACGCCGCGTTCATCGAGCATCGCGATGCGGCTTGGACGGTGACGCGTGACGGGCCCGTTCCGGAACGACCGCAGACCCTCTCGCCACGTGAGTTCTGCGACGATGGCGGCGCCGCGGCGATCGAAGACGAGCTTTGTCGGCCGCTGCACGTCGGTCCACTCCGTGAGGAACTCGCCATCGGGGCTGAAGATCTGCACGCGGTCGTTCTCGCGGTCGCACACGAAGACCCGCCCGTCGGCATGCACCGTGATGCCGTGCGGGATCATGAACTGCCCGGGACCGCTGCCGGGCCCGCCCCAGGAGCGGCGCAGCTCACCAGCCGACGAGAACTGATGGACGCGCGCGTTGCCGTAGCCATCGGAAACGTAGAGGTCGCCGTTCGGCGCCACGGCGAGGTTCGTCGGCCGGTTGAACGGCGGTCCGCCGTGCCTGATCGAGGTGACGAACTTTCCGTCATAGCCGGTGTCGGACGCGACGCCGCTCGTTCCGATGGTCTGCAGGAGGCGTCCGTCGGTCGTGAAGCGACGCACAGTCTGGTCGCCGTCGTCCGTGAACCACAGCGTGCCGTCGGGCGCGACGGTGATCCCATGCGCGCGCATGGTGAAGACGCCCTCGCCCCACGACCGCACGAAGCGACCGTCGCGCTCGTATACCAGCACCGGGTGCTCGCTGCGGCAGAACAGGTACACCCGACCATCGGAGCCGACGGCGACATCGGCGACATCCGGATGCTCGTGACCGGGCGGCAGCTGCTCCCAGCCATCCACTACCTCGAACGAAAGCATCGCCGTGACCTTCACCGCGCGCAGATTACGACCAAATAGAAAGGAGGCCGGCAGTGCCGGCCTCCTTCAATGTCTCGTCGCTACGCGGTTACTCGGCGGGCTCTTTGAGATCCGCCTCGGTTGGCTCGGCGTCCGCGATGTCCTCGAGCTCCTCGGCCCCCTCGTCGTCCTCGTCCTCGTCGTCGAGATCCTCGAGCGACAGCTCTTCGGGCGGGAGGGTCGGCAGCTCCTCCTCCTCGTCGGTGCCGAACATCGCGGCGAGTGCGCGCGCCTTCGGCATCCAGTCAAGCTGCTCGCGGCGTGAGGGCAGACCTGTGCCGGCCGGGATGAGCTTGCCGATGATCACGTTCTCCTTGAGGCCCAAGAGGCGGTCCTTCTGACCCATCGTCGCGGCCTCGGTAAGGACGCGCGTGGTCTCCTGGAACGACGCGGCCGCGAGGAACGAGCTCGTCGAGAGACTTGCCTTGGTGACGCCGAGCAGCACGGTCTGCGCCGTGGCCGGCTCGCCGCCCGCGGCGATGGTGCGCGCGTTGATGTCCTCGAACTCGAAGCGGTCGAACAGCTCCATCGGGAGCAGCTCGGTGTCGCCGGCCTCTTCGATGCGCACCTTGCGCAGCATCTGGCGGACGATGATCTCGATGTGCTTGTCGTTGATCGTCACACCCTGACTTCGATAGACCCTCTGGACCTCGTTGACCATGTAGCGGTGCACGGCCTCACGGCCCGAGATCCGCAGGATGTCCTGCGGGTTCGCGGAGCCCTCGGTGAGGAAGTCGCCCGCGGAGACCTTTTGGCCGTTCTCCACGTTGAGGCGTGCGTTGTGCTCGACCTCGTAGGCGCGCTCCTCGACCTCCTTCATGGCGATCGTGAGCTTCCCGGTGGGGGCCATCTTCAGCGTGCCCGAAACCGGCGACGGCATGTCGGTCTTGCCCTTCGTGCGCCGCTCCGGCTTCGCGATGGGCTGGCCGGCCGTGACCTCGTCGCCGTCGGCGACCGCGAGCACGTATCCGGCGGGGACGCTGATCGGGACGGTGTAGTCCTGTGAGTTGCGCACGAGGATCTTCCGCGAGCCATCCGGGTCGCGGACGATCTCCGCCACGCCGTCGATCTCGCAGATGATCGCCATGCCCTTGGGGACGCGCGCCTCGAAGAGCTCCTCGACGCGCGGGAGGCCCATCGTGATGTCCTTGCCGATGGACGCCACGCCACCGGTGTGGAACGTGCGCATCGTGAGCTGCGTGCCCGGCTCGCCGATGGACTGGGCGGCGATGATGCCGACCGCTTCGCCGGCGTCCACGAGCTTGCCGCTTGCGAGGTTGCGTCCGTAGCACGCGCGGCAGATGCCGTGCTTCGCGTGGCAGCCAAGGGGCGAGCGCACGCGAACGCGCTTCACGCCGGCCTCGGCGATGATCTTCGCCACGGGGTGGTCGATCTCGTCGCCACGCTTCACGATGACCGCGCCGGTCTTCGGGTGCTTGACCTCCTGTGCGGCTAGACGGCCGAACATGCGGTCCTGGAACGGCTCGACGATGCCAGGCTCGTCGGCGATCACGAAGATGCCGTCCTCGTCCCCACAGTCCTCGATTCGGACGATGACGTCCTGCGCGACGTCCACCAGACGGCGGGTGAGGTAGCCGGAGTCGGCGGTGCGGATGGCCGTGTCGGCCAGACCCTTTCGCCCACCGTGCGTCGAGATGAAGTATTCGAGGACCGAAAGGCCCTCGCGGAAGTTCGAACGGATCGGCAGGTCGATGATCCGGCCCTGCGGGTCGGCGATAAGACCGCGCATACCACCGATCTGACCCATCTGCTGCGTGTTACCGCGGGCGCCAGAGGTGGCCATCATGTACACGGAGCCGCGGCGGTCGAGCGCGTCCATCATCGAGTGGACGACGTTGCTCGTCGCGTCCGTCCAGATCTTCACGGTGTGCTCGTAGCGCTCCTGCTCGCTGATGAGGCCGCGCTGGAACTGCCGGTCGATCTCGACGACCTCCACCTCGGCCGCGTCGACGGTCTCCTTCTTATCGGACGGGATCGTGACGTCGTCGATCGAGATGGACACGCCGGCGTTCGTCGCGGCGGCGAAGCCGAGCGACTTGATGCGGTCGACGACCTCGGCGGTCATCTCGTTGCCGTGACGCTCGAACACCGTCGTGACGATGTCCCGGATCGCGCCTCGGTCGAGCGTGCGGTTCACGAAACGCATGTCCTCGGGGAGGATCGCGTTGAACAGGACGCGGCCGACCGTGGTGTCCACGATCTTGCCGGCGAACGGGAACCGGATCGGCGTCTGGTACTTCACGAGGTCCATGTCGAACGCCGACTGCACCTCGTTGAAGTCGCCGAAGATCTGCCCGTCGCCATTCGCCGGGACCCTCGGGTCGAGCGTGAGCCAGTAGGTCCCGAGGACCATGTCCTGGCGCGGCGTGACGACCGGCTGGCCATCGGCCGGCTTCAGGATGTTGCGCGTCGAGAGCATGAGGTTCTTCGCCTCGGCCTGCGCGGCCGCGGAGAGCGGGACGTGCACCGCCATCTGGTCGCCGTCGAAGTCGGCGCCGAAGGCCTCACACACCAGCGGGTGGATCTGGATCGCGTTGCCTTCAATGAGCTTCGGCATGAACGCCTGGATGCCCAGGCGGTGCAGCGTGGGCGCCCGGTTCAGCAGGACCGGGTGGTCCTTGATGACCTCTTCGAGGACGTCCCACACCTCGGGCGACACGCGCTCGACGTAGCGCTTCGCGCTCTTGATGTTGTGCGCGAGGCCACGCTCGACGAGCTGTCGCATGACGAACGGCTTGAACAGCTCGAGCGCCATTTTCTTCGGCAGACCGCACTCGTGGAGCTTCAGGTCGTTGCCGACGACGATGACCGAGCGGCCGGAGTAGTCGACTCGCTTGCCGAGCAGGTTCTGACGGAACCGGCCCTGCTTGCCCCGGAGCATGTCCGAGAGGCTCTTCAGCTTGTGGTTGCCGGTGCCGCTGATGGCACGGCCGCGGCGGCCGTTGTCCATGAGGGCGTCGACCGCCTCCTGGAGCATGCGCTTCTCGTTCCGGATGATGATCTCCGGCGCGCCGAGCTCGAGAAGCCGCTTCAACCGGTTGTTGCGGTTGATGACGCGGCGGTAGAGGTCGTTGAGGTCGCTCGTCGCGAACCGGCCACCGTCGAGCTGCACCATCGGGCGCAGGTCCGGCGGGATGACCGGCAGGATGCTGAGGATCATCCACTCGGGCGACGCGCCACTGCGAAGCAGCGCCTTGATGAGGCGAAGGCGCTTGATGGACTTCTTGCGGCGCTGACCCGTCGTGGTGCGCATCTCGCCCTGGAGCTTGAGCGCGTCCTTCTCGAGATCCATCTGGCGCATGAGCTCGAGGATCGCCTCGGCGCCCATCTGCGCGCGGAAGAACCGGAACTTGTCCGCGGCCTGACGGTAGTCGGCCTCGGTCATGATCTCCTGGAGCTTGATCGACTCGGCGTCCTCGCGACGGGTCTTGGCCTCGTCGCGGACCACCTGCACGTCGGGAGCGATCTCCTGCCGGACGACGCCGAGATCCTGGTCGGCACGCATCCGGATGTCGGCGATGCGCTTCTCGGACTCGCTGCGGGTCTGCTCCTCTTCCTTGCGGCCGGTCTTCACCAGTGCGTCGAGCTGCTTCTGCAGCGAGCGCTGGAGCTGCGTGAGCATGGACTTCGTCACGTTGTCGCCCTTGCTCGCGATCGTCAGGTCGGCCTGCTTGAAGATGATGTCCTTGGACGCGGGCTTGCCGACCGCCTCCTCGAGCTGCTCCTTGACCTTTGACGCGGCCGTCGTGAGGGCGTCGCTGTCCTGCGCGAGCTGCTCTTCCATCTGACGGACCTTCTGCTCGGTCGTCGTGCGGATGCGCATGATCTCGGCGTTCGCTCGCGCCTCGATCGCGCCGGTGCGGTCGGAGATCGTCTGCTCGAGACGGCGGATCTTGCCCTCCGCCTCCTCCTCGATCGTCTGCATCACGCGCTCGCGCTGGTGCTCGTCGATGTGCGTCACGACGTAGAGCGCGAAGTAGAGGATGCGCTCCAGGTTGCGCGGCGACATGTCGAGCAGGATGCCGAGGCGGCTCGGCGTGCCCTTGAAGAACCAGATGTGCGACACCGGCGACGCGAGCTGGATGTGGCCCATGCGCTCGCGGCGCACCTTGGCGCGCGTCACCTCGACGCCGCACTTGTCGCAGATGATCCCCTTGTAGCGGATCCGCTTGTACTTGCCGCAGTAGCACTCCCAGTCACGCGTCGGGCCGAAGATGCGCTCGTCGAAGAGCCCATCTTTCTCCGGCCGCAGCGTGCGGTAGTTGATCGTCTCGGGCTTCGTGACCTCGCCGCTCGACCACGAGCGGATCTGGTCCGGTGACGCGAGCGAGATGCGGATCGCGTTGAACTCGTTGACTTCAAGCATCAGTTATTCACCACTCTCAAGACCGCTGATGTTGATCCCGAGATCCGGCGACGAGTACGCGGCCGCGTCCTCGATGAACCGGATCTCCTCTTCGTTGTCGTTGAGCACCTCGACCGACAGGCCGAGCGACTGCAGCTCTTTGATGAGCACCTTGAACGATTCCGGAACTCCCGGCGGCTGGATGTCCTCGCCCTTCACGATGGCCTCGTAGGTCTGGACCCGCCCCATGACGTCGTCGGACTTCACGGTGAGCAGCTCCTGAAGGATGTAGGCGGCGCCATAGGCCTCGAGCGCCCACACCTCCATCTCGCCGAAGCGCTGACCGCCGAACTGCGCCTTGCCACCCAGCGGCTGCTGCGTGATGAGCGAGTACGGGCCGGTCGAACGCGCGTGGATCTTGTCCTCGACGAGGTGGTGCAGCTTCATCATGTAGATGTAGCCGACGGTGATGTCCTGCTCGAAGGCCTTGCCGGTGCGGCCGTCGCGCAGCTCCACCTTGCCTGACTCGGGCAACCCGGCCTCTTTGAGCGCCTTCTTGATCGCGGGCTCGCGCGCACCGTCGAAGACGGGCGTCTCCACGTGGAGGCCGAGCGCCTGCGCCGCCCACCCGAGGTGCGTCTCGAGGATCTGTCCGATGTTCATGCGGGAGGGAACGCCGAGCGGGTTGAGCACGATGTCCACCGGCTTGCCGTCCGGCAGGAACGGCATGTCCTCGACCGGAAGGATCTTGGCGATGACGCCCTTATTGCCGTGGCGTCCGGCCATCTTGTCGCCGACGCTGATCTTGCGCTTCTGCGCGACAGCGACGCGGATCATCTTGTTCACGCCGGGCAGCAGCTCGTCGTTGTTCTCGCGGCTGAACACCGCGACGTCGACGACCTTGCCGTGCTCGCCCGAGGGCAGACGCAGCGAGGAGTCCTTCACCTCACGCGCCTTCTCACCGAAGATCGCGCGGAGCAGGCGCTCCTCGGCGGTGAGCTCGGTCTCGCCCTTCGGCGTGATCTTGCCCACGAGGATGTCCTGCGGGCCGACCTCCGCGCCGATGTAGACGATGCCGTTCTCGTCGAGGTCGGCCAGGGCCTCCTCGCCGACGTTCGGGATGTCGCGCGTGATCTCCTCCGGTCCGAGCTTGGTGTCACGCGCTTCGCATTCGTACTTCTCGATGTGGATCGAGGTGAAACGGTCGTCCTGCACGAGCCGCTCGGACAGGATGATCGCGTCCTCGTAGTTGCCGCCTTCCCAGGGCATGAACGCGACGAGGATGTTCTGGCCGAGCGCGAGCTCGCCGTTGTCGGTCGAGTAGGAGTCCGCGAGGACCTGGCCCTCCTCGACGCGGTCCCCCACCTTCACCAGCGGACGCTGGTTGAAGCAGGTCCCCTGGTTGGTGCGGATGAACTTCTGCAGCTTGTAGCGGAACGCGTCGCCCGCGTCCTCTTCGACCCAGACCTCGGCGGCCGAGACGGAACGCACGACACCCGTGGCGCGCGCGAGGACCACCTGGCCCGAGTCCTTCGCGGCGCGGTACTCGATGCCGGTGCCGATGATCGGCGCCTCGGGGCGCACGACCGGGACGGCCTGCCGCTGCATGTTCGAGCCCATCAGGGCGCGGTTCGCGTCGTCGTGCTCGAGGAACGGGATGAGCGCCGCCGACACGGAGACGATCTGCTTGGGGGACACGTCCATGAAGTCCGCGTTCGCCGGCGGGGCCTCGTGGTACGCGTCGCCGCGGTGCACCTGCACGCGCTCGTCGAGGAAGAACCCCGTGTCGTCGAGACGCGCGTTCGCCTGCACGACCGTTGCGAGCTCCTGCTCGTCGGCGGTCAGGAAGACGATCTCGTCCGAGACGCGCGGCTTGCCCTTGCCGTCCTTCACGATGCGGCGGAACGGCGACTCGATGAACCCGTAGGGGTTCACCCGCGCGTACGTCGCGAGCGAGCCGATGAGACCGATGTTCGGCCCTTCCGGCGTCTCGATCGGACAGATGCGGCCGTAATGGCTGTAGTGGACGTCGCGGACGTCGAAGCCGGCGCGCTCACGCGAGAGGCCGCCCGGGCCGAGGGCCGACAGGCGACGCTTGTGGGTGAGCTCGTCGAGCGGGTTCGTCTGCTGCATGAACTGCGACAGCTGGCTGCCGCCGAAGAACTCCTTGATGGCGGCCACAACCGGCCGGATGTTGATGAGCTCCTTCGGCGTCGCCTTCTCGGGCTCGACGATGGACATGCGCTCGCGGACGACGCGCTCCATGCGCAGGAGTCCCACGCGGAACTGCTGCTGGATGAGCTCGCCGACGGCGCGAACGCGACGGTTGCCGAGGTGGTCGATGTCGTCCGCGTTTCCCTTGCCGTTGTTCAGCTCGACCATCCGCCCGACGATGCGCACGAGGTCGTCGTTGGTCAGCGTGCGCTGCGACATCTCGAGGTCGAGGCCGAGCTTGCGGTTCAGCTTGTAGCGGCCGACCTTCGCGAGGTCGTAGCGGCGGAAGTTGAAGAACAGCGACTGCACGAGGTTGCGGGCGTTGTCGATCGTCGGCGGGTCACCCGGGCGCAGACGCTTGTAGACCTCGACCAGACCCTCGTTGGTGTTCGTGGTCGGGTCGCGGTCCAGCGTCGACTGGACGTACTGGTGCTCCGGGTCGGTGTCGATCGCTGTGAAGAGCGCCTTGATCTCCTCGTTCGTCGAGTACCCGACCGCGCGCAGCAGCGTGGTGACCGGCAGCTTGCGCTTGCGGTCGACCTTCACCGACATGACGTCCTTGTTGGACGTCTCGAATTCGAGCCACGCGCCGCGGTTCGGGATGAGCTTCGCGTAGAAGAGACGGCGGCCGGTCGTGGGGTCGTCGACGGCGGTGAAGTACACGCCGGGCGAACGGACGAGCTGCGACACGACGACGCGCTCCGCGCCGTTGATCACGAACGTGCCCTTGTCGGTCATCCACGGGAAGTCCCCGAGGAAGACGTCCTGCTCGGAGACCTCACCGGTCTCCTTGTTCACGAGCTCGACGCGCGCCCACAGCGGCTTGCTGAACGTGAGGTCCTTGGTGCGGCACTCCTCTTCGGAGTACTTCGGCTCACGGAACTCGCTCGAGATGAAACGCAGGTCCAGGTTCTTCCCGGTGAAGTCCTGGATCGGCGAGATCTCGGTGAACAGCTCGCCCAGGCCTTCGTCGCAGAACCACTTGAAGCTGTCGAGCTGGGTCTGGATCAGATTCGGTAGCGGCAGGACCTCGGGCAGCGAGGCGAAGTTGCGGCGCTCGCGCGCAGGCGACAAGACCCGGTCGAGGGTGATGGACATAGACGGACCCTCCTCAGGCGCTTAGGTGGGGCAGGCGCAAAGAGAGACGGGGACTGACCTGTGGCAAGGGACATATCGTAGGCCGTCATCTACCGGCCGGTCAAGCGGCGGGAACCGTCAAATTTCTACTTGAGGCCGAGCCTTGTCAAGACCCCTTTCTTGCCACCCTCTGCCGTCGGGCAGGCGTCAGAAGTCGGTAAAACGGGCCGTTTGGCACCCCTTCGGGCGGCACATCGGCGGCGCGCCTGCGTATTCTCGGCAGACAGATGGACGAGCTGAAGGCGCCCGTGGCTCCGCCGGCACCCGAGAAGAAGGCGGTCCTGACGCGTCGAACCGTCCTCGCCGCGGCGGCGGCGGCCGGCGCGGGCGTCGCGGCGGCCCGCCTTGTCGCGCTGGCGAACGAGCCCACCTTCGACCGGGTCCCGATCACGGGCACGCAGGGCAACAACACCGGTCTCGATTGGCTCGCGCCCCTCGGCAACGAAGCCGCACGGGTCTCGCACCTCCTGCGCCGCACCACCTTCGGCGCGACCGCGGAGGAGCTCGATCGAGCGCAGACCGACGGGTACGCGAAGACCGTCGATCGCCTCCTCGACACGACGATCGCCGAGCCACCGTCGCTCGCGGGAGGCGACGACGCGAGTCAGGAGAACCCGCTCAACGTCGGAGCGCTGCAGCAGTGGTGGATCGACTGGATGCTCGCGAGCCCGACGCCGTTCGGCGAGCGCATGACGCTCTTCTGGCACGGGCACTTCACATCGGATTTTCGCAAGGTCGGGAATCAATACCCGTACCTCTATTGGCAGAACCTCACCTGGCGGAAGAACGCGCTCGCAGACCTCAAGACGATGCTCTACGGAGTCACGATCGATCCAGCGATGCTCCGTTACCTCGACCTCGGCAACTCCACCGCGCAGAGCCCCAACGAGAACTACTCCCGCGAGCTCATGGAGCTGTTCACGATGGGCCCCGACGCGTTCACCGAGGACGACGTGCGCGCCGGCGCGAAGGCGCTCTCCGGCTGGCGCGAGCCGCGCACGCAGGCGATGATCGACGCTGACATCAAGCGGCAGCAGATGCGCACCGGGCAGGCGCCGAAGACAACGCCGAAAGCCGACACCGTGAAGACCGGCGTCTTCGAGGCCCAGCGAGGCTACAGGGGCGCGCCGTTCACCTACCTCGGTGAGACCCGGGTCTGGAACACCGACGCGGTGCTCGACAAGATCCTCCAGCAGGACGCGACCGCGCCGTTCATCGTCCGCAAGCTCCTCACCGCGTTCGTGTCGCCCACGCCGTCCGACCCGTACGTCGCGCGGCTCGCCGCCGGTTACCGGAAGAGCCGCTACGACACGAAAGCGCTCATGCGCGACATTTTCATGAGCCCCGAATTCACGGCCGCCGACACGTACCGCGCGCTCATCAAGTCGCCGACCGAGGTGATGATCCACACCGCGAAGGCCCTCGGTGACAAGACGCTCTCCCGGCTCGCCGCGGGTCAGGGTCAGGGCATGGGCCAGACGCTCTTCGATCCCCCGAGCGTCGGCGGCTGGCCGCAGAACGAGTCCTGGGTCTCGTCGAACACGATGCTCGCGCGCGCGAACTTCGTGACCGCGGCCGTGCAGGCGGTGAAGAAGCTGCCCTCGTCGGCGAACGCCCACAACACCCAGATCGACGGCGTGATGTCAGCACAGACCTTGAAGCTGCTCAACGAGGCGGCGGACGACAAGCGTCGCTGGTCGATCCTCCTGGCCTCGCCTGAGTTCCAGCTCAAATAGGAATCATGACTCGCTTCGCTCGTCAAGATTCATACGTGCAGTTCCTTACGGAACTGCTGTAGAAGGGAGCGCCTCAAATGGTCGCCAGTGTCGACAAGATCGGACGCCGCGAGTTCCTCCGGGCGGGGCTCGTGTTCGGCGCCGGAGCTGCGGGCCTGGCGGCGGGTTATGCCGCGGTGCCGGATGTGTTCGCCCGCGCGATCTACGCCGCGAAGCAGGAGAAGGTCGTCAACGACAAGGTCCTGGTGATGATCCAACTCGCCGGCGGTAACGATGGGCTCCAGACCGTGATGCCGCTCGCGGACGCGAGCTACCGCGACCTCCGGCCGCAGCTCTCGAAGTCGGCCGACGAGGCGCTGCCCATCTCGAAGGACTTCGGCCTCAACAAGAACCTGGTGGGCACCAAGAAGCTCTGGGACGACGGCAAGGTCGCGATCGTCCAGGGCGTCGGTTATCCGAAGCCGTCGTTCTCCCACTTCGATTCGATCCGCGTCTGGGAGACCGCCGACCCGGAGCGTCGCCAGCAGGACGGCTGGCTCGGCAAGACGATCGCCGACAACTACGACTCCGCCGGCCATCCGCTCGTCGGTTGCGCCTGCGGCACCACCGGTATCCCAGGCGCGCTGCGCGATCTCCAGGCGACGCTGACCGTCGTGAACAGCCAGCAGAGCTTCAAGTTCAACGGCGGCGACGAGATGGAGAAGGCGATGGGCGCGCTCTACACGAGCACGCCGGGCATCTACGGCGCGCTGTTCGACACCGCGGTCACGACCGCGCGCGACACCGTCGCGCAGCTGAAGAGCTCGGCCGCGTCATACACGCCTAAGGCCCAGTACAGCGACAACCCGAAGCTCGTGTACTCGTCCAAGAACCAGCTCGCGGCCGCGCTCCAGCTCGCCGCGCAGCTCATCGTGACCGGGACCGGGGTGAAGGTGCTCCACGTGACGCTCGGTGGATTCGATACGCACTACACGCAGCAACAGCGCCACGACGACCTCATGGGGTACTTCGACCAGGCCGTCTCAGCCTTCTACGCCGACCTCGCGGCGCATGGCATGTCCGACCGCGTGTTGATCGCGACCTGGTCGGAGTTCGGCCGCCGTCCGAAGGAGAACGCCAGCGCGGGCACCGATCACGGAACGTCGGCGCCGGTGTTCCTCATGGGCGACACGGTGAAGGGCGGTCTCTACGGTGCCGCGCCGAGCCTGAGCAAGCTCGACACGGGCGGCAACCTCGCGTGGAACGTCGACTTCCGCTCGGTGTACCAGGAGATCCTCGATGGCCACCTCGACGTCGACGCGAAGGAAGTCTTCAGCCAAAGCTTCGACAAGCTCGCGATCATCAGGGCCTAGCGATGGACCGCGCGACGATCCTGCGCGCGGGGGCGGCGCTGTTCGCGACCGCGGCGTTCGTTGGCTCGGGCGGCTACGTCGTCGCGCATCCGAAGAACGACGCGGCGCCGCTTCAGCCGCCCGCCGAATCGCAGGTGGCGCTGCGCACGCCGGCGCCGAGCGCGACGCCCGCGCCCACGCGGACCGGCCGCACCACGCCGCCGCCGCGCATCACCGTCGCGCCGGGCGTGCAGGCGACGCAGCTCCCCGGCATCACGTACACGCACGTCTCCTAATACGCTGCGGAGGCGATGCAGAGCCTGATCTTCCAGGCGCTCGGCGGCGAATGCGAGCTCTACGCCGTCGAGGTCGACGCCGCAACGCTCGAGCAGGCACGGGCGTGGATTCTGCGGATGCACGATCGGCTCACGCGGTTCGAGCCGAACAGCGAGCTGTCCCGCCTCAACGCATCACGCGGTCGCTGGTTCGCCCTGAGCCGCGAGCTCGAGGCGCTGCTCCGAGAATCGCTCCGCGCGTTCGAGGTCAGCGACGGGCTCGTCAATGTCGGTGTGCTCCCCGCGCTGTTGGCCGCGGGCTACACGCGCGATTTCGCCGCCGGCCCCACAGCGATCGCCGCGGCGCCGCAGATACCGCCGTTGCCCGAGGTGCTCCACCTGCGTCCCGGCGAGGCGCGCCTGGTGCGCGGCGGCGCGATCGACCTCGGCGGCATCGCCAAAGGCTGGCTGGCCGACCGGCTCGCGGAGCGACTGGGCGACAACGTTCTCGTGAATCTGGGCGGCGATCTCTATGCGCGCGGCGGCGGCGGCACTGGCGAAGGTTGGCCGGTCGGCTTCGGTGACAAGACGCTCCTGTTAAAGGATCTCGGAGCGGCGACGAGCGGCACCACGAAGCGGGCGTGGGCCGGCGGCCACCACCTCATCGATCCGCGCACCGGTCTTCCGGCCCAGAGCGACCTCACCGAGGTGTCGGTGCTTGCCACGACGGCGACGGACGCGGAGATCTTCGCGAAGGTCGCGCTCCTGCTCGGCTCGCGCGATGCACCGAGATGGCTCGAGCCGCGGTCGCCGGGCTGGTCGTTGGCGTGACGCGAGCGCGCGCTCGGCGCGACGACGCCGCGTCCGAAAACCAAACCGGGACCCTTGCGGGCCCCGGTCCGGCACCTTTCGCGAGCCCACCGACCAGGCGGTGGACCGGCGGACGACAACGATATCGGGGTACCCTCCGCTACCGATACCGGTAGCAGAACGTTTGCGCTAGTGCGCGGCTATTTGAGCTCGACCGTCGCGCCGGCGTCCTCGAGCTTCTTCTTGACGGCGTTCGCTTCGTCCTTGCCGATGTTCTCTTTGACCGGCTTCGGAGCCCCGTCCACAAGGTCTTTTGCCTCTTTCAGGCCCAGACCGGTGAGCTCGCGGACCGTCTTGATGACATTGATCTTGGACGCGCCGGCCTCCTTGAGGATGACGCTGAACTCGGTCTTTTCTTCGACCTCGGCTGCGGCCGCGCCGGCAGCGGCGCCGCCACCGGCCGCCGCCACGGCGACGGGTGCCGCGCTGACTCCCCAGCGGTCCTGTAAGAACTTGCCGAACTGGGCGATCTCCATGATCGACCAGGACTCGAGCTCGCCTGCGATCTTGTCGAACTTCGGGTTGCTTTCAGTAGCGGTTGCCATGGCTATCTCCTTTTTATTGCGCGTTTATTGCGCGCGTGCGCTGAGCACGTAGATCAGGTTCTGAGCCGGTGCCTGGAAGAGTCCGGTGAGCTGAGCCAGCGGCGCCTGAAGGCTGCCGACGATCTGACCCTGCAGATGCGCCCGGCTGGGTAGCCTCGCAAGCGTCTGGACGTCTTCGACGGTCATCGTGTGCCCACCGATGTATGCGCCGAGGATGCGCAGCGACTTGAGGACACGCGCTTCGTCGACCAGGCCCTTCGCGAGCTCGACCTCGTCGATCTTGCCGAGCGCGACCGCCGTCGGCCCGGTGAGGAGCGACTCCAGTCCGCGCCGGTCGGTCTTCTCCGCGGCGCGCGTGAAGAGACTGTTCTTCACGACGTGGTACTCCACGCCTTTCGGCCGTAAGCGCTTGCGCAGATCCTGCAGCTCGCCGACCTTCAGGCCGCGGTAGTCGGTCACGATCACCGCGGTCGAGCCGCGGAGCTGTTCCGCGAGCGCGTCCACGGCCCGGCTCTTCGCCGGGACACCGCCACCTTTCCGCTTGACCTTGGGTCCGGTCTTGATCTTCGCCATGTCACCTCCTGAGAACTACGAAGCCCTCGTTCCCAAGCGGAAAACGAGGGCCAATGCGCGACCACGCCGCGCCTGTTCTCGCCTCCGCAGGACTTATCACTTTCGGGCGCCGGCTTCTTTGGCTATGAAGTTTTGTCTGCGCGCTGCAGAGCCGATGCTCCGCTGCGTCAGTACATGAATTATGAGGTCGCGCGACTCCCGAGTCCAAGTGTCGCGCCGAGATCGAGCTTCACGCTCGGCCCCTGGGTGCTGGTGAGATGGGCCGATCGGACGTATTGGCCCTTCACGCCCGCCGGCCGTGCGCGGTTGATCGCCTCGACCACCGTCGCGAGGTTCTCCACCAGCGCCTGCTCGCTGAACGACGCCTTGCCGACGACGGTGTGGATCACGGCGGTCTTGTCTACCCGGAATTCCACGCGGCCGCCCTTGGCGTCGCGCACCGCTTTCGCGACATCGAACGTCACCGTGCCCGACTTCGGGTTCGGCATGAGACCGCGCGGCCCCAGGACGCGACCGAGCTTGCCGACCTGGCCCATGAGGTCCGGCGTCGCGACTGCGACGTCGAACTCCATCCAGCCACCTTCGATCCGCTTGGCGAGATCCTCCGCGCCGACGACGTCGGCGCCCGCGGCCTGCGCCTCACGCGCTTTGTCACCCTGCGCGAACGCGATCACGCGCACCGTCTTGCCGGTGCCGTTCGGGAGTACGGCCGCGCCGCGCACCATCTGATCGGCATGCTTGGGATCCACGCCCATGCGCATATGCAGCTCCACGGTCGTGTCGAACTTCGCCTGACTGGTCTCTTTCACGAGCTTCACGCCCTCGTCGGGTGGGTATTCGCGAAGGCGGTCGATCTTCTTCGCGAGCTCGTTGTACCGCTTGCCGTGCTTCTTCTCTGGCATGTCCGTCCCCTTTCGGCCGTCAGGCCTGCCGTCTCTCGCGCGGTGCACGCCACCATCAGGTGGAGCTTCATCGTATCGCTACGAGCCGATCTCGACTCCCATGCTGCGCGCTGTCCCCTCGACCATCTTCATCGCGCCTTCGATCGACGTGGCGTTGAGGTCGGCCAGCTTCGTCTCCGCGATCTTCTTCACCTGGGCGCGGCTGATCTTTCCGACCTTTTCCTTGTTCGGCTTGCCCGATCCCTTCTCGATGCCGGCCTCGCGGCGGATGAGGTCCGCAGCCGGCGGGCTCTTTGTCACGAAGGTGTACGACCGGTCCTCGAAGACCGTCACCACCGCGGGCACGACCGTGCCGCTCAGCGCCGCGGTGCGCTCGTTGTACTCCTTGATGAACTGGCCCATGTTGATGCCGTGCGGGCCGAGCGCCGTACCGACGGGCGGCGCGGCGGTGGCCTTGCCCGCCTGGATCTGGACTTTGACGACCGCTTTGATCTTCTTCGCCATCTATTTCACCAGCTTCTCGATCTGCAGGAAGTCCAGCTCGACCGGCGTCTCGCGACCGAAGATGGACACCAAGACCTTGACCTTGTTGCGCTCGGGGTTCACCTCGTCGACGACACCGTGCAGGTCGGTGAACGGACCATCGGTCACGCGCACGGCCTCGCCCTTCGTGAACGCCACCTTGTACTTGGGCGCGTCGAGCTTGATCTGCCGCAGGATCGCGCGCACCTCGGTGTCGGTGAGCTCGGTCGGCTTGTTGCCGCTACCGACGAAGCTCGTGACGCCCGGCGTATTGCGGACGACGTACCAGGAGTCGTCGCTCATCACCATCTCGACGAGGACGTAGCCGGGGAAGATCTTCCGCTCGACCGGGTGGCGCTTGCCATTCTTGATCTCGATCTCTTCCTCGGTCGGAACGAGCACCTGGAAGATCTTGTCGCCCATGTCCATCGACTGGATGCGGTGCTCGAGGTTCGTCTTGACCTTGTTCTCGTAGCCCGAGTACGTGTGGATCACATACCAGCGGCGGCCCGTGTCGGTCTGCGGCTCGGCGGTCGGCGCCGCGGCTGACGGTTTCTCCGGCTCCGGCTCGGGTGCGGGTGCGGCGATCTCGGGCTCGGCCTCGGCGACCGCGCCGGCGCGGCGCAGCATCTTCTTGGCCTCGTCGACCGAGACCTCCTCCTCGGGCTCCGCGGTTCCGAGGAACGCGCGCGCCGCGAGCGCGGCCTCCTCGTCGGACAGCTTCGCGGCGTCGATGCCGCTGTCCTGCTCCGCGCCGGACTCCACCGGCGCCGCGCTTTCGGGCGCCGCGTCGCGCGGTTCGTCCTGCTCGCTGCGCTCCTGCTCGTCCATGCCGCTCCTTATTACTGCCCGGGGACCGGGGTGGCCGTCGGCTGACCGACGACGCCCTTGGTGATGACCAGCGTGAAGAGGTTGTCGAACGCGAAGATGTACGCGGCGATCAGCGCCGAGATCACGAGCACGATCAGCGTGAGGCGAAGGACCGTCTCACGGCTCGGCCACGTGACCTTGCGCAGTTCGGCCCACGCCTCCTGCGCGAACTCGATCGGGCCTTGGCGGGCCGCTCGCAGCGTTGTTGCCATTCCTAGCTATCCATTCCTTCCAGCACGGCAGGAGAGACTCGAACTCTCAACCTACGGTTTTGGAGACCGTTGCTCTGCCAGTTGAGCTACTGCCGTACGACCCGCTGCGGCGGGTCGTACGGCAGCCGCACTCGCCGAGGGACCGCAAGGTCCCGAGGCAGGAGTGCGGAACACTGCCGTACGGCCGCGAAGCGGCCGTTCGTGTCCGTCCATTGTCTAACGAGTTTCCCGGTGAGCGGTGTGTTTCCGGCAACGGGGGCAGAACTTCGACAGCTCGATGCGGTCGGGATCGTTCTTCCGGTTCTTCGTCGTCGCGTACGTGCGCGACCGGCAGGTCGAGCACGCCAGCGTGAGGATCGGGCGGTTGTCTTTGGCCATCGGGCTATTCCAGGATCTTCGTCACCACGCCGGCGCCCACGGTCTTGCCGCCTTCGCGGATGGCGAAGCGCAGACCCTCTTCGAGGGCGATCGGGGTGATGAGCGTGACGGTCAGGGTGACGTTGTCGCCGGG
>Ga0207646_10002569_pt1 | contig 21439 bp, 15 predicted proteins | sample KBSK5502metaG_FD_184343 | JGI IMG/M metagenome (GOLD analysis project Ga0207646, IMG submission 184343) | Corn, switchgrass and miscanthus rhizosphere microbial communities from Kellogg Biological Station, Michigan, USA - KBS K5-50-2 metaG... | ecosystem: Host-associated > Plants > Roots >... | reverse complement strand
GACAGCGTAAAGGGTCTTCGCGTTTTGTCATCGATGCCCGTGCCAGGAGAGGCCCGCCCCAACCGCACGGACAACACAGAACTGATTCGGGCAGCGCAACAAGGCAGTACCACTGCCTTCGAGCAGCTCGTGCAGCAATACGACCGGGCCGTTCTCCGCCTCACCGTTCACCTCACCGGCTCTCAGGAGGACGGTCAGGACATCTATCAGGAAGCTTTTTTGCGCGCCTACATGAATTTGGCACGCTTTCGTTTCGAGTGCTCGTTTTATACGTGGATCTATCGCATTGCCACGAATCTTTGCCTCGATCACCTTCGCAGGAAACGCGCCCGAGGCCGCGAATTGACCACAACAAATTCCCCAGATGGCGAGGAGCAGGTACTCCTGGACCGCATACCCGATCAGAGCGTTGGCGCGAGCCCCGAGCGCAACCTCGCAAGCGGCATACTGCGGGAGCACATCGTTCGTGCCTTGGGAAACCTTTCGCCTCGCGAACGCATGGTTTTCGAGTTGAAACACTACCATGGCTTGCAACTGAAAACGGTCGCTGGAATTCTCAAGACTACCGAAGGCACTGTCAAGAACACACTTTTTCGCGCCACCCATAAACTCCGCTTACAACTGTCCGAGGTGCGATAACTTTTCGAATTTACCGGATTACTTCCCTATCGCCGACTATACGCCCGGAGCAAAATCGCCAACTGCAGTATCGTTTGTAGTTAATACGCCTTCGCGATCACCGCACGCCGGTCGACCTGTTCACCGGTGACGATGCACTTGCCCGGACCGTCACATTCATCCACCAGAGGAATACAGCGGATCGTGGCTTTGAACTCTTTCACGCGCAGGTCGCAGCGCGGATCATCCTTCACATGCGCCATGACAAACTTGCCGCCACCTTTTTCGGCCGTGACATCATTGAGGATCGACTCCACTTCGCCGATCGAGTTGGCTAGCACCGTATTCGTTCTTAATCGCTGCTTCGCGGCGTCAAACATGTTCTTTTGCATTTCACCTAGAAGCGCAGGCAGCTTCCCCGCGAGTTCGGCTTGTGGCATCGGCTGCTTGCCACCGGTGTCGCGCCGCTTGAGTACAATACTGCCTGATGCCAGATCGCGTGGTCCGAATTCGAGTACAACCGGCACGCCACGACGCTCCCAATGGAAGAACTTCGCGCCAGGAGTCTGGCCTTCGCGGTCGTCCACCTTTGCCCCAACCTCTTTTGCGATGCGATGCGCAGCTTCGAGTACGCGATCCTTCTCGCCGTCCTTGCCATAGATCGGAACGAGCACGGCCTTCGTTGGCGCAAGCTTCGGCGGCAGCACTAGACCCCTATCGTCGGAGTGGCTCATGATCAGCCCACCGATCAGGCGCGTGCTCACACCCCAGCTGGTCTGCCAGACATAGTCGAGCTCGCCTTCCTTGTTCTGGAACTGGACGTCGAACGCTTTGCCGAAGTTCTGTCCGAGGTCGTGGCTGGTGCCGGCCTGCAACGCGAAGCCGTTCTGCATCATAGCTTCGATGCAATAGCTTTGCAGCGCCCCGGCGAACTTCTCCGATTGGGTCTTCACGCCCTTGATGACAGGCACCGCCATTACGTCCTCGGCCACCTCGGCGTACACGTCCAGCATGCGCCGCACTTCCTTCACAGCCTCGTCGTGATTGGAGTGCGCGGTGTGGCCTTCCTGCCAGAGAAATTCTGTCGTCCGCAGAAACATGCGCGTGCGCAGCTCCCATCGAATGATGTTGGCCCACTGGTTTACCAGCACTGGCAGATCGCGCCAGCTCTTGATCCATTTGGCGAAGAAGTGGCCGATGATCGTCTCCGACGTCGGCCGAATCACATAGGGCTCGTCCAGTTGCTTGCCGCCGGCCAGCGTTACTACTGCCAATTCAGGCGAAAAGCCTTCGACGTGTTCCGCCTCCTCATGTAGAAAGCTTTGCGGAATCAGCAGAGGAAAATACATGTTCTGGTGACCCGTGGCTTTGAAGCGGCCGTCAAGCTGCCGCTGCAACAACTCCCAGACAGCGTAGCCGTTGGCCTTGATGACCATGCAGCCCTTGACGATTTCCGCGGGCTCGGCCATGTCGCCTTGTAAAACAACGTCTTGGTACCAAGTAGCAAAATCCTGACTGCGCGCGGTGCTCGGAGATTCGGCCATAGATGGGACAAATGCTCTCTATCTTGGAGTGAACAGCAGTTTCAGTAAATGTTGAGACTAGCAGAACTCGCAGCGCGAGAATGTGACGGCAAGGATGCTTTCTCGGTTCCTGTCCTGATCGCCGCTATCCGCCAACGCAGGCTCGAAGTCAAAATGCGGGAAATTGGAAGCTCCGTTGGCACCTGTCGCCGATTACGGCTGGATGACGGGCAAACCTTACCTTATCCGATTAGGTAAGGGTTGCCGACGATTCGGGAGTTAATTCCATCGATTGAACGCCTGGCCAAAGCGAGCATGAAAAAATAGGAACCGAGAGTAATGGACCGATCTGGCCGAAACCGACCGTCAGCCATCGTGCTCCAAACACAACGAGTTCACCTGTAATGTGGGCAACGAAGAGCCGTCCAAGTCCAAGGAAGGCAATGATGTCGGACGCCCGCCGGTCGCGCCCAACACTGCGACCGGCAACTTGGCGACCGCTGGGTGGGATTCCGGTGCAAACTCCGCGCTGGTATGCGGCGCCGCAGTAAGCTTCGAAAAGATCGCTGCGGTTTAGGGAATCAAAACGATCTCGTGTCTCATCTCATGAAACATGTTCGAGTGAGTGGGGTCCAGTTGATGGCGCCGCATTTGATCATCGTCGGTGGTGGCTTCGGAGGACTCTCTGCGGCTCGTGCCTTACGCGGTGCTGCGGTTCGCGTGACGTTGATTGATAAACGGAATTATCATCTCTTTCGCCCCATGCTGTACCAAGTTGCGACGGGACTGCTTTCGGCCGATGAGATTTCAGGGCCGTTGCGTTCAATCCTCAGTCATCAAGAAAATATTGATGTGTTGCTCGATGAAGTCACGGGCATCAGCCCGAAGCAGCGCATCGTTCATCTGAAACACAGAGACTTAGCATACGACTTCCTCATTCTGGCGACTGGCATCCGGTACAACTATTTTGGGCACGACGAATGGCGTCCGTTCGCACCGGGCCTCGAATCACTCGATGATGCCGACGTGATCCGAAGCAAAATCCTGCTTGCGTTCGAGCGGGCTGAAGCAATGGCTTCGACACCCCAAGCGCTGGAAGAGGTCCCGACTGAGGAAATTCGCCGCCTCCTAACATTTGCCCTCGTGGGCGCGGGGACGGTCGGCGTCGAGATGGCCAGCACGCTCGCCGAAATGTCGCGCATGGCTTTGGCGTATGACTTTCGGCATATAGACCCCAGAACAGCTCGGATTCTTCTGTACGAGGCTGGGCCTCGCATTCTGCCCACATATCCCGAGGTTCTTTCCCTCAAAGCGCAACGGCACTTGGAGAGCTTAGGCGTCGAGGTTTTCACCAACGCTCGTGTTACAAGTGTGGATTCGGATGGAATTCTCGTCAGCGGGCAGAGAGTTCCGGCCGGCACTGTACTCTGGGGAGCTGGTGTCGTTGCGTCTCCGGCGGGGCGGTGGTTAGGTACGGAAACCGACAAGTCCGGGAAGATCATGGTGGAACCGGATTTGTCAGTACGTGATCATCCGGAAGTTTTTGTAATTGGCGACACCGCTCATGTCGTTGCTCCGGTTCGAAACTTATTTGGCATCAAATCACGAACGCCGATGCTCATGCCCGGAGTAGCTCAACCCGCTATACAGGAAGGTAAGTACGTTGCGGACGTCATTCGGCGCCGTGTGGCGGGGCGTGTACAACCAGAACCTTTCTGGTATTGGGATAAGGGTGATCTCGCGATCGTCGGCCGAACATACGCCGTCGCCGACTTACGCTTCAGCCGATTTGCGGGTTTCGCAGCGTGGGTAGTCTGGGCAGTCGTGCATATTTACTTTCTCATTGGATTTGCCAATCGCCTGTTTGTGCTGCTGCAGTGGGGGCTTGATTTCTTGACAAAACGTCGTCGAGTGCGAGTCTTGTCAGAGGAACCTCCATCGGCGGAGAACTTGATCGATCCAGCAGCGTGATATTCGCTAAAGAGGCCGAATGCTTTTGAAAGCTGCTGGAATTAGCCTCTCTACATGGTTTACCTGATTGATGCAGCTTAGAATCTAGTATTCCCTACATGTGAGGGGATGCAGGTATCCGCGAGACATTAGCGATACGCTCCTTCCCCTTGCGTGTCACCGTATCCGTCTACTCAAGTAGCTACGTCACATTGAGGCAATTGGTCGGCATTCCAGTGAAGCTTATTGTTCTCGTCGGATAAATCAAGTCAGACCGACATGCCTGTGGCGGGTTTCCTTTCACCCCTAACCAAAGAAAGGAGCAAGCATATTCACATGCGTAGTAGAACCGGCACTGGAACATCCGTGCCGCTCGACATCCATCAATCGCGGTTCGTGAAAATCGCTGAGTGATCCGGCGCGCTTTCATCCAGCGCGAACGAGGCATGCTGTCACAAAGTCCCACTCAGTTCTGTCTTAGCGAATACAAGAGACCGATGGCTTCGAACAATGCGTTGGTCGGCCATAAAGGAGACAATTATGAAAATCGTAGTGATCGGCGGTACCGGACTCATTGGATCAAAGCTTGTCAACAAGCTGCGTGAGCACGGGCATGAGGCTGTACCCGCAGCACCCAACACGGGCGTCAACACTCTGACGGGCGAAGGACTAGCCGAAGTCCTGAAGGATACCTCGGTAGTCGTTGACGTATCAAACTCCCCGTCCTGGGACGACGCAGCTGTGCTGAACTTCTTCGAGACATCCACCCGAAACCTACTCAGCTATGAAGCGGCCGCAGGCGTAGGACATCACGTTGCGTTGTCAGTGGTAGGAACCGACCAGCTGTCTGAAAGCGGTTACTTCCGCGCCAAGATCGCGCAGGAAAAGCTGATCTACATGCATCTCCCTCCCATCCCATACACCATCATTCACGCGACGCAGTTCTTTGAATTCATCAAAGGCATCGCCGACATTTCCATCGTTGACGGCAAGGTGCATTTGCCACCTGTGCTTTTCCAGCCAATGGCTGCCGACGATGTCGCGACCGCCGTGGCAAGAATTGCAGTTGGCCCGCCGGTGAACGGCATCGTCGAAATTGGAGGCCCAGAACAGTTTCGCCTGGATGAACTGGTCCGGCGGCGCCTGGCAACACTCAAAGATTCCCGCGAAGTGATCGCTGATCCCAAAGCGCTTTACTCTGGGGCAAGAGTCAGCGAGAGAACACTGGTTCCGGGCAATAACGCACGACTCGGCGAGACGCGTTTCGAAACCTGGCTGACTCAGCCCGCAGCACAAATTCCGAAGGCGGCATAAACGGCGAAGTACCGGCCAATACAAACGAGGCGCTGAAATGGCGTCGATCGAGCGAAAGGTTAATTTATGACATTTCCAAAACTAATTTTGGCGCTGGCATGTCTTATGTCCACTGCGCTGCTGGCACAGGAGGCTAAGGTGACGGAACTCATGTCGAAAGACCTGACCAACCTTCCTGGCAAAGAAGCTCTGATGATCATCGTAGATTATCCGCCGGGCAGTACTGACGCCATCCATCGCCACAATGCGCATGCCTTTGTTTATGTGCTGGAAGGCTCGATCGTGATGCAGGTGAGAGGCGGAAAAGAAGTGACCTTGACACCTGGTCAGACCTTCTATGAAGGGCCCGATGATGTTCACGTCGTTGGGCGGAACGCAAGCAAAACCAAACTGGCGAAATTCGTCGTCGTCTTCGTGAAGGACAAAGGCGCTCCGGTGCTGGTGCCCGCAAACTAAACCAAAACTTCGAGCATTTCTGTAGTCAAACAACTTAAGGAGAAAATTCATATGAGCACGATTACGGTAAAAGATGGCACGACAATCTACTACAAAGACTGGGGCAAGGGCCCAGTCGTAACGTTTTCACACGGATGGCCGCTGAGTTCCGATGCATGGGACGGACAAATGCTTTGCCTGGCCCAGAATGGTTTCCGCGTGGTCGCACACGACCGACGTGGCCACGGCCGCTCGAGCCAGGCTTGGTCCGGGAACGACATGAATGGGTACGCGGACGATCTGGCAGCCGTCATTGAGGCGCTTGATCTCAAGGATGTCACTCTGGTGGGTCACTCCACGGGCGGAGGCGAAGTGACACGGTACATCGGACGCCACGGTACAAAGCGAGTTGCCGCAGCCGTTCTGATCGGGGCTGTGCCGCCGATCCTGGTGAAGTCCGCCGCCAATCCCGAGGGGATCCCGATCGAAGTGTTTGACGGATTGCGCAGCAGTCTCGCAAAGGACCGTTCTCAGTTCTGGAAAGACTTCGCCATCATGTTCTATGGCGCCAATCGGCCGGGTGCGAGCGTCTCACAGGGGATGCTGGACCAGTTCTGGCTATGGAGCATGCAGGGCGGTCTCAAGAATGTCTATGACAGCATCAAGGCATTTTCTGAGACCGACTTCCACGAGGACCTCAAGAAATTCGACGTGCCCACGCTGGTCATGCATGGTGAAGACGACCAAATCGTGCCGATCGATATTTCAGGGAGGAGATCGGCCAAGCTCATCAAGGGAGCCAAGGAAATCTTTTACCCAGGCTTACCGCACGGGCTCACGGCCACGCATGCAGATCAAGTCAACGCCGACCTGCTGAAATTTCTGAGGTCGGTTCAGGAAGTTCGCAGGGCAGCCTGAATTCTTGGGGCCGGTAGATCGCATTCCTTCGCCGGTCTGCCGGGCTTGAGGTCAAAAACTGGCGCATGCCGGTGGAAATTCGTACCGATAATTTAGCGTGTGCGAAGTGATCGATGACTCCCGAGTGACGTAAGTGTTTTATCGGAGGCGACGCGTTCATTAATGATAAGAGGTAAGGTCAGTGAGGAGGCGTCGCGTTCGATAAAACCGTTAGAAGGAAGCCGCTCGTGGGTGCGGCGGACGCGGTCTATGGAAATTCAATCGATTTTTGCCTGAAAGTCATTGCCAGAAGCGGGATTCGGCAAAAACGTTGTTATTGATGCTCATCGATGTAGTGGCGCTGGCGCTCATTTGGCTTATCGTAGCGGCGGGCGATTAGTTGTTCAAGAGCGTAGTTCAGCCGCAGATGTTTGAGTCTACCCACGCGAAGCGTCCGCCGCAGAGCGGCTTCGTTCTAACGGGAAAACCGGAGATTGACCGGATTAGGTAAGGTTAGCCGACCACCCGGGAACTGGCTGATTCATTCGCAGGTGTGGCGTTCCGTTTTGATACTCAAAAATCACGCTGAGAGAAGCGGCGAATCCCGATAACGAGTGCGATTGTCAGGTAAATCGCGGCATAGAAGATCATGGCCGTACGGAACCGAGAGGGTGCTGAATGGAGAGATGCGCATGGCACTTGCCAACGGAGACTGCATTTCAAACGCAGCTCGGCGCCAGAGGGCTTCACTCGGCATGAGCACGCTAGCGATTACGCCGACATTCACAGCGCGCTGCGTCTGAGTGATGGCGCCAAATTGCTCGATCCAACCGCCGAGAAATGCGAGTCCGTGGAGCCCGAGGGTGAGCACGCCCGTGGTTAACGTTGAAAAGTAGGTCGCAAAGGCAAAAGTAACCGAGAGCAGTACTATGCTCTCCATCCACATCAGTGAGAGGCCCGATGCGAGGTGACGTGCAGTGACACCCGCCATGGCGTAAGTTATGGCGTTCACGCCAACAACCATGATTGCAATATAGGCGGTCAGCATACCGAGGAACCCAAACCACTTGCCCAGAAGCACTTGCCAACGTGGAACGGGCTTGGTCGCAATCGCCTGGATCGTCCCAGAAGCGATTTCACCGGAAAGCGTGTCAATGGAAGTGAGAATAGTCATGAGCACCGCGAGCAGGTCGACGGCATAGAGGCCCATAGTCACCATGGTGAAGGAGATTTCCCGCCGCAAGACTGGGCTCATTCCGTGCGCGGCAAAATCTTTTGCCTGAAAATGGAGGCCCGTACCGAACAGGATTAGGAAGGCGCCGCCGGCGGCGAGCGCCATCCACAGCATTTTCTTGCGTGCCGCCTCGCGGAATGTCACCGCTGCCATGATCCAGACGCCCATCACAGCCCTCCATCGGTGCCGACGATTTCAAGAAAACGTTCTTCGAGGGAACGGCGCTGGGGAGTGACCTCATAGACATCGGCGCCACTTGCGACCAGATAGCGCACGATCTCCGGCATTACCGCACCGGATGACATGGAGAGCGTCACACGCTCGCCTTCCGTGCGAACTGACCGACTCCACTGTGACAGGCCACTGACAATCTCCGCAGTCACATTGGCGGCCCGTATAGACACCGTGGTTTGCTCCTCGAGATCGTCATCGAGTTGCCGAGTCTCCAGCACCTCGCCATCTTTGATAAAAGCGACGCGGTTGCAAGTAACTTCGACCTCTCCAAGCAGATGCGAGTTGAGTAGGACGGTTGCGCCGCGTTCGCGCTGCCTTTTAATGATGTCACGAACGAGGCGGCGGCCGACGGGATCTAGGCCCGACGTGGGCTCGTCGAGGAAAATCAAGTCGGGTTCATTCAGTAGCGCCTGTGCGAGGCCAATGCGCTGTAGCATGCCCTTGGAAAAATCGCGCAGTCGTTTGTCGCGGTGCGGCGTGAGCCCGACTAGGTCGAGCAAAACGGGAATGCGCTCGCGGAGCTTCGAGTGCGACATGCCATAGAGCCGACCGTGCAGTTTGAGAAGTTCTGTAGGGGTGAGCCAATCGTAGAAGCGGAAATGTTCGGGAAGAAAACCAACTTTGCTGCGTGCCTTGACGTCTCCGACAGGGCGGCCAAGAATCTGGGCTTCTCCGCTTGTGGGGAATACCAGGCCCAGCAGCATTTTCACCGAAGTGCTCTTACCTGCGCCATTTGGTCCCAAGAAGCCGAAAACCTCACCCCTGGGAACATCGAGGGTGAGGTTTCGGACTGCCACTTTGCCGCTGAAGACTTTGCGCAGCCCACGGGTACGTATGGCAAGGTCACAATATCGGCTCATCTCGATCTGTCGACGGATCAATGCAACGAAGCGGCCAGACTCGAGGCATCGGAAGAGTTGCCATGACCTGACAGGGAGTGGATCACTCCGTTCTTGATCCACAACAGACTATACCGATTTCCCTGGGAGAGCGTTTCGGTGATCAGGGTGCCTTCCACCCCATCCACGGTCACGGTCTCATAGGAGCTCGAATTACGCGGAATCGGGACCACCAGGGTGGAGGACCAATCCACTGTCTGGCAGAATGACTGGGCCTCGGCAGGACTCATGCCCGCCAGTTCCAATGCTGCTTCAGCAATCTCCGACATATTGAGATCAGGCGGAACGCTTACGGTCGGGCTGGGAGCTTGAATCAGGTAGGTACAGTTTGTGTCCTTAATGCTTGCCATGCGTTCCATCTTGCGCTCGGCCAGAGCCTCAGCCTGGGACTGCGGATTGGAGGTCACATATCTGTGCCGAATTGGGCAGTCTCCATATATAGAGATGACCGTCTTCGGAATGTGAACCGCTATCAACGCGCCGTTGGCCGACTCGGGAATTCGGATATCCGAACGGCCAATCTCGTCGAGCAGAGTGCCAACACGATCACGATTGACAGTCATCTGGAACGCCGTCTCTCCGTTGACCTCGACGCTGTGTGGTGCTCCCAGACTGCCGATCATTCGGATTGGATATCCCGCCAACTGGGCAGCTCGTGCCACATTCGAAACTACCTCGGGTTTGCCTGGATCCATGGTGACCACTACGTTGTCGGCGATGAATTGATTGATCAGCTTGTAAGGACGCGAGTCAGGTTCGGAGCCCGATATTAGTGTCGTGGGATCGATCGTAACCACCTGAATTTTTTGAACCCGCAGCATAGCCAAGATCCGCTGCGCCCAGGTGCGAACCGGGTTGACGCTGACCAAAATCGTGACAACCATTGCAACTGCCGCGAAGCCCCAGGCGGGACGCCAGCGCGGCGCGAAAAGACGAGCGATCCACGTGGCCTTTGGCTCACTAGCGGTTCCATATTGATCGTCGAACTGGGCATAGGCCATGGCGGGATTGATTGTGATGCTGTCCGCGGCCGGAGCAAGGGTCGCCAACAAGTCCTGCATCTGCGCACTCTCAGCACGCAGCTTCTCGAAACACGCGCGGCAGTCGGTGCAAGAAATAAGGTGCTCAGTGACCCCTATCAACTCAGCACCAGTCAGTTGACCGTCCAGATGCGCCCGAAGAATTCCATCGTTAATACAGGTCATAGTTCCTCCTGGTTCGGATTAAGCGCGAGGTAATGGATGCGGAATTCCTCTTCGGCACGGTTCAACATGGTGCCGATTCCACTCACCTTCACATCGAGGGCGTCGGCGAGTTCTTTGTACGACAACCCGGAGCTGCGCAAGATCAAGAGCTGTGCCTGAGTCGGCTTAATCAAGGCCAGCACAACACGCACTCGGCGGCATTTCTCTTCACGCAGCAAGGCGTCCAGCGGTCCGCCGACCCCGCCTTCGTCCCAGGCTCCTCCGGCAGCCTCTTCGTATCGGCGGCGTCTGCCAGACGCGCGCAAGGCATCGATTCCCAGATTCGTCGCGGTGCGATACAGCCATCCTCCGACGTTGCCATCGACTTGCAGCGCGGGCTGACGGTACAGACGCCAAAAAGCATCGTTCGTCACTTCTTCGGGATGCGAGAGATCGCCAAGCAGGCGCATCAATATCGCGACGATCCGGGCATAGTGCTGAAGAAAAACGGCCTGGAACTCAGTTTCGTCCCAATGCTCCGCTGAACTCTCCCGGACTGTCATGGAGCGACTCAATACCTGTGCAATTCCCACGATGATGCCCGCCCGCCTTCCCGGTTCACATATTTAAAACGGCGCTCAGTGGCAAATTGTGACAGAACGAAAGCTATCCTTCGATGGGATTTAACCATGAACGGCCCTTAGCTCGAATATTGCCAGACACTCTTGGCAGATGACGGGCAAACCAGAAATTATCGCGCTTTCAGCCCGTTTGTCAGGATCGGAATCTCGTGTTTCCACTTTCGATGTACACGTCGCGAACATCATTCGGGCTTCTGAGACCAGGGGGGCACAATTCCATTCACGCGAGCATAAGCAACGGATTGGCCATAGTGCTCATTGACATGAGCAAAGATCCGCAAGTAGATCCTTCGGACCGTCGTCTTCTCGCCGAAGAAATCCGCGGGTCGGTCGAGTTCGGCAGCTGTTAGTTGCGAGAATCGGTTGCGGACTTCATCAAGAGACGATTTCAGCATTCGCGTCACGGCGTCTTTGTCCGTGACTGTCTTCTCCAGTTCGCCCATGCGCTTAAAGACCGCTTGCGTGTCAGGTTTGCCTTTTGCACCCGGCGGCAGACTGGGAAAGTATTCAGCTGGGAGCTTCACCCCGGTCAAGGAGAGGAGCAGGAAGTTGCCATTGGCGATGTGGACGTAGACTTCGCTCACGGAGCGTACTCCTGCCCCTGGTCGCCAGGCATATTTGTTGGCTGGCATGGCTTGCGAAAGCTGATCTAAGTGTTTGCAGGTCTCTGCAAAGTCATCCAGGTACTCGGTCTTCAGACTACCGGCATTCTGTCCTTGCGCGGCCGACAGCGAGGCTGCCAACAATAGGAACACGACATTTCGAACCAAGGCGTTTTTCATGGCGGCAAAATGATACAGCATTTGGTTTCCCCACTGTTGTCATCTTGAATAGAGCGAGCGAGGATCGACGGAAATTTGATGAACATCCCAAATCCCAATCACTTCTTGTTTGCCGACAATTCGCCAACTGACCGTCAAGCTCGGCTTAGGTGTGTGATTGACGAACCGGGCATCCAAAATCATGCACCGACCCAAAACGCGCTCGCATCGAATCACGCTAGGAGGAAGTGTTATGCAAGCTGCCGTTGTTCCCGCTGTGAGCAGTTCGTGGCAGGTCAAAGACGTTCCGCAACCTCAGCCCGGACCGAATCAAGTGCTCGTGAAGATGCATGCAAGCGGCATCTGCTACACCGACGTACATCAAACGCTCGGACACTTGCCCGGACCATTCCCCCGAATCCTCGGCCACGAGCCGGTCGGCGAGATCGTTGCCGTGGCTCCCGACGTCACCACGCGAAAGGTCGGCGACCGTGTGGGTACCGCTTGGATTCAATCCACTTGCGGGCGCTGCGAATGGTGCCAGCGTGGCCGCAGAATGTTCTGTCCGTATCTGAAGGGTACAGGGATTGAGGCACAAGGCGGACACGCCGAGTACATGCTGATGAATGCCGACGCAGCCTATCTTATTCCCGACAAGGTTTCCTATGAGCAGGCAGCCCCGATCTTTTGCGCTGGTTATACGGTCTATAGCGGCCTTCGCTGGGCGGATCCCAAGCCGCATGAGCGCGTGGCTGTGCTCGGGATCGGCGGGCTTGGGCACTTGGCAGTGCAATACGCGAAGGCCGCAGGCTTCGAGACCATCGCAGTTTCCCATTCCCCCGATAAGGACAAGATGATCCGCGATCTCGGCGCCGATGAAGTTGTCCGCGACGGAAAGAGCCTTGCGGCAGCGGGGGGCGCGGATGTAATCCTCAGTACCTCAAATTCGACCAAGTCGATGGTGGACGGCATACAGGGATTACGGCCGGACGGCCGTCTCGTCACGATGGGTGCCGATGCGGAGCCGCTTTCGGTCTCGCTAATGGATCTCATCTCGAAACGCATTCGAATAATTGGCAGCCAGCAAAACGGCCCCGAGTATCTTTACGAAGCGCTTGATTTCGTAGCGCAAGGAAAAGTTAAAACGATTGTCGAGACGTACCCATTGGCAGAGGCACCCAGGGCCTATGACCGCGTTGCGGAGGGCAAGGCCCGGTTCCGCGCCGTCCTCACAATGTAATCGCCGATCCGAGCAGTCATCGCTGTCTCGGGTGCATCACGGACAACCCTGAAGTAATCCCAAGGTAATGGTTGCCGACAATCCGCTCTGGATATCAATCCTGTTGCCGCCAAACTGTGGCCAAGTGATATGCACAATCGCTCGGACCGCTGATTGGTAGTAGCATGCTCGCGATCGAGCAGCTTTATGAAACGCAAGGTCGTTTTTGCCGCATTACTGCTCGTCGCGTGCCACTCTCTCGACTGTCCGATGAACCTTTTCTTCATCACTTCCAGTCATCCCGTGATCCTGCGCTTGGTTTGGAGAGCCAGCGGACGCACCTCGACAGCACCCAACGAGGCAGCCGGGCAGCGTGCTGCCCACTCTATGGCCGCGTCAAGCGATGGCAGCTCCAGGATGGTGAATCCTCCCAGCTGTTCTTTGGTGTCAGCATACGGACCGTCCTGTACGCCCCGCTTTCCTTCCTTAATTCTTATCGTGGTTCCCGTTTCCGGTACTTCCAGCGGATCGCCTGCGACAAAGACGCCTGACTCGACGAGAGCCTTCTGGTAGGCGCGCCAGGCGCCCGTGTAGGGGTCGGTCCCATCGCTTCTCCGTGACGCGAAAGCCTCAGGCGATTCGTAGATCAACAATGCGAATTGCATCACCTTTCTCCTTCTGAACAGTTTTACATGTCCTGAACGAATGACGTACGGGAAGCGGACACTTCTACAGGCAGTTAGGGTATTGTCCGGCAATCTTAAGGAAAGAACGAGTACGACCAGAAGGCAGTTTTTGAAGTCCAGACGTAAAGTCTGATGAACAGCCAGGTGGAATTAGTAATGACAAGTCGGCTTCTGAGTCGTAACGGGCTCTCCAATGCCGAAAGGGCGCAAAGTTGCCGGATCTTGCACCGATCGCCTACATTCGCCTGCATCAAGCTCCCCACGCAGGCTACTCACAGAGTCTTCGCCCTCGCACAAATTGACTTAGCTGCCACGAAAGGGGTATTCCTTGTCCCGGCTTCAGTGGTAGCAAGAAACACTGTATCTCGTGATGATATTGCTTCTGCCACTTGCCCCACTACCAAGGGGCGGCCTACCCAGTGGTGCGATATGTGGCCCGGATCGCGATCGGAGAAGGCACTCTGCTCCAATCACGAGTGCCGGAGGTTTTCATGAACAACCTGCGTAAGTACTGCCGACTTTTGTCAAGCGGGACACGACTGGATGATGCGCTCACATTCTCAAGTTTGTCGCAGGCTGCAGGCCGACTTGCGCCGCTCGTCGTGTTCTGTGCGTTCAGTCTCACGTGTGCCCTGTTGCTAAATGGATGCACGAGCGGTGCGAGTGCTCCATCGCCGCCGCCTGCCCCGACCGTCGAGTTCGTTTCCGTTATCCAGCAAGACGTGCCCATCTATAGCGAATGGGTGGCAACTCTGGACGGATACGTGAACGCGCAGATACAGCCTCGCGTTGCCGGATACATCATCCGGCAGAATTACAAAGAAGGATCTGTTGTCAGGAAGGGAGAAGTGCTGTTTGAGATCGACCCTCGCCCGTTCAAGGCCGCGCTTGACCAAGCCAAGGCTCAACTGGCTCAGGCGGAGGCGCAACTGGGCAAGGCCGGCCTCGATGTCCAGCGAGACACGCCATTAGCGCAAGCGCGAGCCATCGCGCAAAGCCAACTTGATACGGAGATCCAGGCAAAACTCGGTGCACAGGCTCAGGTTCTGGCGGCGAAAGCGAACGTCGAGCAGGCTGCACTCAACTTGGAGTTCACCAAAGTCACTTCCCTGATCAATGGGATCGCGGGCATCGCGCAAGTGCAGATCGGTGGTCTTGTCGGACCTAATTCAGTCCTCACTTCTGTGTCCCAAGTGGACCCGATCAAGGCCTACTTCACAGTAAGTGAGCAGGAATTCACGGATTTTCACCGCAGGTTTCCGACGCAGCAGACCGTAGAGGAACAGCGGAGGCGAATCGCCCTGGAACTCAAGCTCGCAGACGGAAGCGTCTATGAGCGCCCGGGAACGATCTACTTTGCCGATCGAGAAGTAAACCCCGCTACTGGCGCCATACGAATCGCAGGCGTCTTCCCGAATCCTAACAATCTACTTCGCCCGGGCGGGTACGGGCGCGTTCGCGCATCTGCGAAGACGCAGAATGGCGCCTTATTGGTGCCGCAAAGAGCAGTGATTGAGCTGCAGGGCAGTCATCAAGTCGCGGTGGTGGGAAATGACAACAAGGTGAGTATCCGTCCGGTGACGGTGGGTGAACGAGTTGGGAAGATGTGGATCGTCACAGATGGATTGAAGCCAGGTGAGCGCGTGGTTGTCGAAGGCCTGATGAAGGTGCGAGACGGCGCTGTCGTGAAGGCAGTCCCAGCCGAATCTGCCAAGGCAGGAGGGTAGCGATGTCGAAATTCTTTATCAATCGTCCCATCGTTGCCATTGTGATCTCGATCCTGATGGTCATCGTGGGCGCGATCACCATCGTCAGCCTCCCCGTGTCGCAGTTCCCGGCGATCGCGCCTCCGGAAGTGCAAGTGCAAACGACTTATGTTGGCGCGGATGCGCAAACGGTGGAACAGTCTGTGGCTACGCCGATCGAGCAGCAGATGAGCGGTGTGGACAACATGAGCTACATGTATTCGGTGAACTCATCGACCGGTGAGATGAGGCTGGTCGTCGACTTTGACGTGGCGACTGACACGAATACGGATTTAATTCTCACCCAGATTCGGGAGACGCAAGCGGCCTCGCAGCTTCCTGTTGACGTGACGAATTTCGGCGTGACCGTGCAGAAGTCAGTCACTGCGCCGTTGATGTTGATCAGTCTCTATTCGCCTAGCGGTATTTATGACTCGAAGTTCCTGGCGAACTACGCGTATATCAACCTTTACGATCAATTGAGCCGGGTTTACGGAATCGGCAGCGTTCAGGTGTTTGGGGCCGGCAGGTACGCCATGCGGTTGTGGGTAAAACCCGACCAACTGGCAAAGCTCGGGATCACAGTCCCCGAAATTGTGACTGCTCTGCAGTCTCAGAATACGGTGAACCCCGCAGGCCAGATCGGTGGAGAGCCTGCACCCAAGGGGCAGGAATTTACCTACTCGGTCCGGGCCCAGGGTCGGCTGACTACGCCGGAAGAATTTGAACAAATCGTTGTCCGCGCCGCGCCCGATGGCGGGATCGTGCGGGTCAAAGACGTCGCCCGGGTTGAGATGGGAGCACAGGACTACACCATCATCAGCCATTTGAATGGCAAGCCGAGTGCGATTGTCGCCGTGTATCAATTGCCAGGGTCAAATGCGGTGCAGGCGGCAGCTGGAGTCAGGAAGCTTCTCGCTGAGGAGAAGCAAAGGTTGCCTCAAGGCGTTGACTACGGCATCGCTTTGGACACAACACGTGCCGTGTCGGAAGGGATAAAGGAAATCGTAGTGACACTGTTGATCGCCATTCTTCTGGTGATCATTGTAGTGTATGTCTTCCTGCAAGGCTGGCGCGCAACCCTCATTCCGCTGCTGGCTGTGCCAGTGTCTCTGGTGGGGACTTTTGTTCTCTTTCCAGTATTTGGCTTTTCCATCAACACTCTTTCGCTGTTTGGTCTCGTCCTGGCCATCGGCCTGGTTGTAGACGATGCCATCGTGGTGGTGGAAGCAGTCGAGCACCACATCGAAGAAGGCATGTCACCGAAAGAAGCGACTCTCAAGGCGATGGAGGAGATCACGGCGCCGGTAGTGGGCATTGCACTGGTACTTTCCGCCGTGTTCATTCCTACCGCATTCATTCCAGGAATCACTGGACGCCTTTACCAGCAGTTCGCGGTGACCATCGCAGTCTCCGTCATACTTTCCGCGTTTAACGCGCTTACGTTAAGCCCCGCTCTGTCGGCGCTGTTGCTGCGGCCGCGCACCAAAAGCAGTGGTCTGCTGCGCAGGTTCTTCGATGGATTTAACCGGATCTTCGCGCGCGCGACGGACGGCTACGTACGAGTTTCCGGCGGCCTCATCCGCAAGAGCGCAATTGCGTTCGCTGTCCTTATCGTGTGCGGAGTCCTGGCGGGCTTCTTCGGCGCAAAGTTGCCCTCCAGCTTTCTTCCGGACGAGGACCAGGGTTACATGTACATGAACCTGCAGCTTCCCAGTGCTTCGTCGCTGCAGAGGACGGAGGCCACCGCGCACGACATCGAAGAAATACTGGCTAAGACTCCCGGTGTGGAATCGACGGCCAGCGTTGTTGGGTTCAGCCTGCTTAGTCTGACGCGGTCGAGCTACAGCGCGTTTTTCTTCGTCACGTTGAATGAATGGAAGGACCGCAAGAAAAGGGAGGAGCAGTATCAGTTCATTCGGCAGAGCGTGAACCAAAAACTGGCGGGCCTTCACCAGGGTATTGCGTTTTCATTCTCTCCTCCAGCCATCCCGGGGGTAGGAACCTCCGGCGGAGTCACGTTCGTGCTCGAGGACCGGTCGGGCAAGGACATCGAATTTCTTGCAGGCAACATGAACAAGTTCCTAGCAGCAGCGCGGAAGCGTCCAGAACTGGCCTCCGTGAATACCACGTTCCTGCCGAGCGTGCCGCAGCAGTTCGTTTTTGTCGACCGGGACAAGGTGCTTAAGCAGGGAGTTGATATCAAGGACGTCTATCGAACCATCCAGGCGTTCATGGGAGGCTCGTTCGTCAACTACTTCAACCGCTTCGGGCGGCAGTGGCAGGTCTATATCGAGGCCGAAGGCGAGTATCGCAACCGCGCGGAGAACGTCGGACAGTTCTACGTGCGGAACCGGGCGGGTGACATGGTGCCGCTCTCGGCGTTGACGAGATTTGAATCGAGATCCGGTCCTGAATTCACCATGCGTTATAACCTCTACCGTTCGGCACAGATCTTCGCCGGCGCTGCGCCTGGATTTAGTTCGGCGCAAGCGATGGCCGCGCTGGAAAAGGTCTTCTCAGAGACCATGCCTCCTGAGATGGGATACGACTACATGGGAATGTCGTACCAGGAGAAGAAAGCTCAGGAAGGGATATCTCCGGCAGTGATCTTTGGCTTTTCACTGCTGGTGGTGTTCCTAATCCTCGCGGCACTATACGAGAGTTGGTCATTGCCCTTCAGTGTCCTGTTGAGCACGCCGGTTGCGGTTTTCGGCGCATTTATGGTGCTGTGGCTGCGTCGCGTCGTGATGGGCCTCTACTTACCTCCTTATATGGTTCAGATGGAAAACGACGTCTATTCACAGATCGGGCTGGTCATGCTGATCGGACTGGCAGCCAAAAATGCCATCTTGATCGTTGAGTTCGCGAAAGACGCGTACGAAAAAGGACAGCCATTGGCGGAAGCTGCATTGGCAGCGGGAAGGTTGCGCTTGCGGCCCATCCTGATGACCTCATTCGCGTTTGTCCTTGGATGCGTTCCGCTGTGGACTGCAAGCGGAGCTGGTTCCGTCGCTCGCCAAATCATGGGCACGACGGTGATCGGAGGAATGTTGGCGGCTACATTGATCGCGGTGCTCATTATCCCTGTGCTATTCGTGGTCGTAGAAAGGCTTTCGCACAGGAAACCAGGGATGACGATTGCGCCTGGGACATCTCCTCTACCGGCGCAAGGAGATGATTAGGATGAATACAAGAAAAGAGATATTCGTCGTTGGTTTCCTCCTGATATTGACGGGTTGCGCCATAGGCCCGAATTACAAGAAGCCGGCGGTGCCGACGCCTCCCGAATACAGAGGTTTACCACCAGACCAGGTGGGAAAGTCCGACGTAGCTTCCTTCGGCGATCAGAAATGGTGGGATGCCTTTCAGGACGAGGTTTTGCGCGATCTTATGCGCACGGCTCTCCAGCAGAACTATGACGTGCGCATTGCGGCAGAAAGGATCCTCGAGGCGCGAGCCCTGCTCGGCATTACGCGAGCAAACCAATTGCCCTCCGTCGAAGCCGGCGCATCTGCAGTGAATGAACGCATCCCCAAGACAGTCAGTATTCCCAGTATCGAGACCAGCGCGAACCAGGTAAGTCTGTCGCTCGCCTGGGAGCTGGATTTCTGGGGAAAATTCCGGCGAGCTACGGAATCTGCCCGCGCCAGTCTGCTCTCGCAGGAATGGGCACGGCGTCAGGTCATCAGTTCGTTGGTCAGCGATGTTGCCAGTGGCTATTTTCAGTTGCGCGAATTGGATCTTGAGCTCGAGATCTCACGTCAGACCCTGGGCTCGCGAACGGGCTCGCTGCGCCTGACTCAGATCCTTGCTGATGGTGGCGCCACGTCCATGCTCGATGTGCGGCAGGCGGAGCAGTTGGTGTACGCCGCGGCGGCCTCAATCCCGGACCTGGAACGGCGTATCGAGCAGCAGGAAAATTTCATCAGTATTCTTCTAGGCAACAATCCTCAAGCCATCGCTCGTGGCCGGAAGCTTATCGATCAGCCGCATGCACTGGAAGTTCCGGCTGGACTTCCGTCATCTCTGCTGGAGCGTCGCCCGGACATCCGCCAAGCGGAGCAGCAATTGATCGCGGCGAACGCGCAGATCGGCGTCGCCAAAGCAGACTATTTTCCCCAAATCTCATTGACCGCTGTCGGCGGGTACCAAAGCTCCGCTCTTACTGGTCTCTTCACCGGGCCAGCAGGCCTATGGACATTTGGCGGTAGCGCAGTGCAACCGGTGTTTGAAGGGGGCAGGATCAGGAATCAGGTCAGGTTCGCGCGGGCCAGCACTCAAGAAGCGACCTTGTTTTACCAGCGTACTGTGCAGCACGCGTTTAGAGGTGTTTCCGATGCACTGGTTGCATACCGTAAAAACCAGGAGTTCCGCATCCAGCAAGAACACCTGACTCACTCGGCCGAAGAAGCGACAAAGTTGTCGAACATGAGATACAAGGGAGGGGCTACGAGTTACCTGGAGGTACTGGATAGCGATACGCGGTATTTCGCCGCTCAGCTAAATCTGGCCCAAGCCGATTTGAATGAACTCCTGGCGTTCGTACAACTTTACAGTGCCCTCGGAGGCGGATGGGAATGACGCCGGGCAAAGAATAAGATTGAGAGATGAGGACGATTTCGCTTTTGGCCGGATCGGTACTCCGAGCCGCCGGACGCCCTTCACGCGCCGAATGCCTGCCCCTAGATCCGGGCTGAGCAGACCGCAATGGGAAGCTTCATACGCCAGCCGGCGTATCGCCGCCAATCTCAGGTTAATCGTTGACGGAGCGTACGGGTGCTGTTCGAGTGCTATTCGGTAGCGTGTGACCACGATCCTATTGAAGGCTAACCTGGGCTCCGAACAGTACCAGTCGATGAATTCGCGAATGGCATGCTCGTACGAGCGCTTTGAACTTGCCGACCTGAGGCTGTTTAAGACGGCGGATTTCGATTGTTCTAGATCGGGTAATTTGAGGACAGTTTTCGGGATTCGTTTGCGTTTGCTCTTCGCCATTGGAAGCGGCCTCCAGTGCCGGGGCGAAAAAGCGTGATCTGTCCTCGATCTTCTGACCGGCAGCGCGTTTGTCGGTACTAATCCGACCGGCGAGCTGATAACTTCCGGGTTGCCCGTTACTCGGGGATCGCCAAGGCAGTCAGGAATGGCCACATCTCCGGTTAGCCAACTAACCGGCCAGGTGGAAAGATCAGACCGAGTATCAGCCTACTTTCGAGAACGAGAACAACGATGCGGCCTTGCACACGATGCGCGCATCTGCTATCCATGTCCGGTGTATGGACGAACTCACAAAAGATGCCGTCCGAGCGATTGAGCAGATCCATTCAAATTGGATCGAGTACGAAGTTGCTGGAGAAGGTCACAGCTTGATGACGTTGTGCGCTGATGACATTGAGTTGTGGCCGCCTGACACGCAACCTCTGCTTGGACGCGCGGCGGTTTCGGCGCAGATGGCGCACGGGACGACGAGAATTCACTGCATTGAGATTACCGGTCGTCGTATCCGAGGTTCAAACGAGATTGCTTACTTGACCGCCAGCTACAAAACTACGTTTTCCTCGGCGGAAGACCCCACTCCTAGACAGGCCCTCGGAAGCCACCTCTGGATACTGCGAAAGCGGGCCGGTACGTGGGTTGTTATTCTGGTGAGCTGGTCATTGTGGGGCGGTGCCGCCATTTCCGGGGCTTGTCAGCCTCCTCCGTTTCCCAGCATTGGGGCCACATCCTGAAAAACGGGTAACTCGTACATGTAACAAACCGGATTTTGCTATTGATCGGTGCGCTCAGACGATTCTGGACGGGTGCTCGGCGATCCGCAAGGAATCCAGATTGTGAGCTGCGGATAGGTAACGAGAAGTCGGCATAGCTGAAGTCATCTGCCAGGACTCGCCCAATCGTTCGGATTACTCCCGAATGACGGACCATCCGCAAGTTAGGAGGACCACAGGATGTAGGCGCGCCTGCCATCGGTACATTCTGAACCGTCCGCTCCGACCGAAGTCACGAAAGGGATAGCAAATGAGGGAAGAAAGAAGATGGATCGGGCTGCTGAGCCTATCTGCAGGAATTATCGTCGCGCTCCTGATCTGCACTGGGCTC
>Ga0207646_10002568_pt1 | contig 21450 bp, 18 predicted proteins | sample KBSK5502metaG_FD_184343 | JGI IMG/M metagenome (GOLD analysis project Ga0207646, IMG submission 184343) | Corn, switchgrass and miscanthus rhizosphere microbial communities from Kellogg Biological Station, Michigan, USA - KBS K5-50-2 metaG... | ecosystem: Host-associated > Plants > Roots >... | reverse complement strand
CGGCCATGCTCCCTTCCGCTTAAGGTCCGTCCACACGTAATTAGACAGATCCGTATAGCCATGATATCCGGCAATATCCAGATCTGTTCCTGGGCGTCGCTCGCCCGGACTCGGCCCTTACGCGCTGCACTCTCCTTCTTGCGCCTCTACCTTGAACTGAGTCTCTTCGGCCAGGTCGATGTAATCCTCGGGCAGAGCGTCGGCGGGAGTGATCGCTTCCAGATCGGCGAGGGTGGCCTTTACGACGCCCACGTCCACGCGGCGGAAGAAGGCGGGCGCTTCCTCTCCGGCATCGCGCTCGGAGACGTAGAGGGCGACGAGCCGCTCCACGACCTCCGGCACCCGCCGGACGGGGACCTTGGCCGCCAGGCGGCCGAAGCGGGCGCCGCCGGTGTCGATGCCGCCGCCGACCATCACGAAGTACTGCGGGATGACCTTGTCGCCGAGCTTGCGCACGCTGCCCTGGAAGCCCAGGCCGGCGATGTGGTGCTGGCCGCAGCCGTTCGGGCAGCCGCTGATCTTGATGCCGAGGCCGGGGGCGGCGGCGACGAGGTCGGGGCGCTCGCGCAGCCGGTCGCCGAGGAGCTTTCCGAGGCCGCGGGACTGGGTGACGGCGAGACGGCACGCCTCGGCCCCGGGGCAGCTCGTCACGTCGGCGAGCGTTCCCGCGTCGGGCAGGCCGAGGCCGCCGGCTTCGAGGCGCGCGTGCAGGTCACGCACGTCGCGGCGGCGCACCCAGCGCAGCATCAGGTCCTGGTCGGGAGTCACGCGGACGGTGCCGTCGCCGTAGGCGAGGGCGAGATCGGCGAGCAGGCGCATCTGGGCGCCGGTGAGGTCGCCGAGGGGAAGCGTCACCGTCGCCACGACGTAGCCGTCCTGCTTCTGCGGGCGGACGTTCGTGCGCAGCCAGCGTGACGCATCCTCGCTGCGCACGGTGAGCGCACGCGGCGACGGGGGAACGATCCCGGGACCGCGAACCTCCGCCGCGACCGTGCGGGCGGCCGACTCCGACACGCCGGGCGCCGCCGGGCGGTCCCACGCCGGGGGCCCCTCGACCGGGGGTTGCTCGGGATCGAACGGGAGCCGCGGACCTCCCTCCACCTTCAGCGCCGCGCGCTCCTTCTCGAACTCCGCGCGCCAGACCTCGAAGCCGAGGTCGCGGATCAGGAACTTCATCCGGTTGCGCTGCTTGTGCGCGTAATCGCCCCGGCGGTGGAAGACGCGGACGATCGCCTCCGCGACTTCGAGCATCTCGCCCGCGGGAAGGAACTCGTAGAGCTCGTATCCGGAGCGGCAGAGGATCGAGGTGCCGCCGCCCACCGTCACCCGGAAGCCGCGGCGGCCGGTCCCGTTCGATCCGAGGACCCGCGCGTGCCAGCCGATGTCGTTGATCGCCGCCACCGCGTGGTCCTCGGCGCAGCCCTCGAAGGCGATCTTGAACTTGCGGGGCAGGCTCGAGCTCAACGGATGCCGCAGCAGGTAGCGTGTGAGGGCCTCGGCGTACGGCGTCACGTCGAAGGCCTCGCCCTCGGCCACCCCCGCGTAGGGGCAGGCGGTGACGTTGCGCACCGAGTTGCCGCAGGCCTCCCGGGTCGTGAGCCCCGCGTCGGCGAGGCGCCTCATGGCCCGCTCCACATCGTGGAGCTTCACGAAGTGGAACTGCACGTTCTGGCGCGTGGTGACGTGGCCGAAGCCCCGGGACCAGCGCTCGGCGACGTCGGCGAGGGCGCCGAGCTGGGCGACGTCCAGGATCCCCTGGGGGATCTTGACCCGGATCATCTGCGCGTCGCCGGTCTGCCGCTGGCCGTAGGTGCCGCGGACCAGGCGGAACGCGCGCCACTGGTCGGGTGTCAGCTCGCCGCGCTCGTAGCGGGCGAGGGTCGACACGAACTCGTCGATGTCGGCCTCGTCGGCGAACGAGAGCCGCGCGCGGCCGAGGGTACGGACGTCGGGCAGAGACGACATGACGGCCTCCTTAACGGGCCTCGCCCACGGCCACGGCGGGGACGTCGGCCTCCGCGGTGCGGCCGAGGACGGCGGCGAGCGACACGACGGCGCCGACGACGATCGTGCCCGGCGCGTGGGCGGCCGCGGGGTCGAGGGACGCCGAGCCCAGCGCCGCGAGCGTGCCCGTCCACGTGCGCGCGGCGTCGGTCGCGGCGCCGAGGACGACGGCGGCGGGCGTGAGCGGGGACCAGCCCCGCGCGAGGAGCCGCGACGCGACCGCGGCGCGCGACGCCAGGCCCATGAGGACCACGACGGTCAGCGAGTGAGGCGCCAGCGAGTCCAGCACCGGCGCGTACGCGGCCTCGGCGTGGCCGGAGACGACCACGAAGCCGGCGGCGAGGCCGCGATGGGTGACGGGGATGCCGGCCAGCGCCGGCGCCGCCACCGCGGAGCTGACGCCCGGCACCACCTCGAAGCCGACGCCGGCGGCGACGAGCGCGAGGGCCTCCTCGCCGCCGCGGCCGAGCACGAACGGATCGCCGCACTTCAGGCGGACGACGCGCTGGCCGCGCCGGGCCGCACGGACCATCAGGCGGTTGATCGTCTCCTGGCGGATCGAGGGGCGGCCCGCGCGCTTGCCCACGGGGAAGCGGCGCGCCTGGGGAGCGAGGTCGAGGGCCCGGGGGTCGACGAGCGCATCGTAGAGGACGAGGTCGGCTTCGCCGAGGACGCGGGCGGCGCGCCGAGTCAGGAGCTCGGGATCGCCGGGCCCGGCGCCGACCAGCCACACGAACCCGTTCATCATCGAGCTGGGGGACGCTGCGGCGCGTCCCCCAGACCCCCACTCGCGGCGCGGGAGTGAATCCCGCTCCGCTCGAGCCTGTTGCCATCGAGCTTTCTGGCGTAGAGATCGTTCAGCGCCTCGAGCAGCCGGGGCCGCCGCTCGCCGATCGGCACACCCTCGGCCCGCTGCCGCTCCTTCAGCCACTCGGCCGCGCGGACCCACGTCTCGATCTCGTCGGGGACGACCGCCTCCAGCCCTTCGCGCAGCAGGCCGGCGAGCGCGGGGGCGCGGCCTTCGGTCGACACCGCGATCGTCACCCCGCCGCGGCGCAGCACGCCTCCGGTGTAGACGCTGGCATTGGCCGGGTCGTCCACGGCGTTGACGAAGATCCGCAGCGCCTCGGCGGCCGCGGCCACCTCGCGGTTGACCTCGGGCGTCGCCGCCGCGACGGCGAGCCACGCGCCGTCGAGATCGCCGGGGACGAACGGCCGCCGAAAGACGGCGACGGGTGCGGCCGCAATCTCCGGGCTGATGACGGGAGCGACCACCGTCACCTCCGCGCCGGCGGCGAGCAGGGCGGGCAGCTTTGCGGAAGCGACGCGGCCGGCGCCGACCAACACGGCCTTCCGGCCGGCCAGCTTCAGGAAGACGGGGAAGAGGTCGGCGCTCACGATGCGCTCGCCCCTTCTTCCGGGGTCAGCACGAGGGCGTGGGCCGCGAACGGCCGCCGCCCGTGCAGGCCGCATTCGGTCTTTCCGCGCCCGCGCCAGCGCCCGGCCCGCGGCGCTTCCCCCGCAGCGACCGCGGTCGTGCACGGCAGGCAGCCGATGCTCGGGTAGCCGCGCGCATGGAGCGGGTTGACGGGCACGCGGTGGACGCGCACGTAGCGCTGAACGTCGTCGCTCGTCCAGCCGGCGAGCGGGTTCACCTTCACGAGGCCGAAGCGAAGGTCCCATTCCACGACTCGCGCCCCCGAGCGGTCGCTCGTCTGGTCGCGCCGGATCGAGGTGATCCAGGCGTCGAAGCCGGTGAGCGCGCGCCGCAGGGGAGCCACCTTGCGGATCTCGCAGCAGCGGTCCGGCATCCGCTCCCACAGAGCGGCGCCGTGAGCGGCGGCCTGGCCCTCGACGCTCAGCTCGGGCCTCACCGCCCGGATCGTCAGGCCGTAGCGCTCTTCGAGTCGCCGCCAGAGCGAATAGGTCTCGGGAAAGAGCAGGCCGGTATCGAGGGTGAACACGTCGATCGGCAGGTGATGGCGGGCGATGAGGTCGACGAGGACGCAGCCCTCGGCGCCGAAGGCGGTGGCGAAGGTGATGCGGGGCGCATAGCGGCCGGCCGCCCACGCGAGCACGTCCGCGGGCGATCGGCCCTCCAGGGCCCCGACGGCGTCGCTGATGTCCACTGTGCTCTCCAAAACGCTCTCTGCTCCCTCTCGCGCGCTCGCGATGGGCGCGCGCCACGGCGCCGCCGGCGCGGCGGCGCCAGAAATCAGAAGGCCCGGGCTTTCGTCCCGGGCCGCCTGTCAGTGGTCTCTGGTTCGGGGTGCTAGAGCGTGAGGAGCGCGAACGCAGTGCCGCTGTAGGCGCCGGGAGCCTCCCGGGCCACGCTACAACAACAACAGCACATTAGCCGCCGCGCCATTACGAGCGAAAGATAGGCCCAAACCGGGACCGAGTCAAGCGCCAACCCTTTCATGACAAAGATTCACGCGGCGGTACGGGTTCTCGGACCTCGCCGACAGTGCTAGGCTCTTCAACGACCTACGAGGTACGCCATGCACCTGCGACTGTCCTCCGGCATCTTCTTTCTATGTCTGGCGGGATGGGCGCTCGCCGACGGCGGCGCGCCGCCCGTCACCCTCCAGGACGACGCCTACCATTTCGCCTCCTTCGCCGGCGGCACGCACGAGGCCAACTTCGCGGAATGGTGGTACTTCAACCTCGTCGATCCCGATCGCGGCGTGCAGGCCATCTTCGCGTACGCGGTGATCGATCCCGCGCACAGGACGCGACTGGGCATGGCGTCGGTGCTCGCGGTCGTCTACGCGGAGGGTGGCCCGCTCCAGGAGGGCGCCTACCTGCCGCCGGGCTCGTTCGCCGGGTCCGCGGACCGGGCCGACATCACCGTGGGGGAGGGGTTGCCGGCGGGGGGAGGGATCGAGGTGATCGGCGAGGACCGATACCGCATCACGGGCACCGTGTCCGGCACCCACCGCATCGCCTGGAACCTCGTGTACGCCCGCCGGAGCCAACCCTGGTTCGCGGCAGACCAGCGTCAGGTGGGCGGGCTCCCCTGGGAGCGGATGAGCTGGCTCGTGTTCATGCCGAGCGCCTCGGTCGGCGGCATCCTGACCGTTGACGGCCGCGTGTACCGTCTCCGCGGCGCCCGCGGATATCACGACCACAACTGGGGCGAGTGGATCCCCGGCCTCGTCACCTGGAACTGGGCGCAGTACGGCGGCCCGCGTATCCGCATCGAGGTGGGCGATTTCCCGAAGGTCGGCGAGGGTAGCGTGGGCGTCGACTTCGAGGGCCGGCAAACGGTCTTTGCGAAGCCGGAGTACCGACTCACGCACACGGCCTGGCAGTTCGACGCGGTGAACCGGCAGTGGTTCCCGACGGCGTCACGGCTGCGGGCCGCGAGCGAAAGCATGGTCCTGGACGTGCGGTTCCATGCGCGGGAGACGGTGCCGATCGTTCCCCGCCTGGATTTCCCGATCCGGCCGCTCGTCTACGAGCAGACCGCGGACATCACCGGAGCGCTGTGGGAGAGGACGCCACCGGGGGAGTGGCGCCTGCTGACGTCGTTCACCGGCTCCGGCTTCAAGGAGTACACGAGCCTCACCGCCGTGAGTCCGCCGTGACCGCGGGAGGTGTCGCTACAGGCTCTTCACCTTCTTGACCGCTTCCGGGTATGCCAGCGGCCGCTCGATGCCCGGCCACTGCGAGTCGACGACCTTCTGGTAGGTCTTCTTCGCCTCCTCCTTCTGGCCCAGCTTCTCGTACGTGCGAGCGAGGAGCAGCGTGTCGAAGGGGTTGTTCATGTCGGCCTGCTTCAGGTGCTCGAGGGCGGCGGAGTAGTCACCCTGCTCCAGCTTCACGTAGCCGGCGAGGTAGTGGTAGGCGGGCCAGTACTGCTTGGCCGGCTCGCCCCCGCCTTCGATCATCTTCTTGATCGTCTCCGTCTCCGCCCACGCCTCCTGGAACTTGCCCATCTTGGCCAGCGTGCGCGCCTTGCCGTGGTGCAGGCGGCCGAGCCACGTCTGCTTCTGGTCCTCGGACAGGTTGCTGCCCGGCACGCTCTCGTAGCCCTTCTCGTAATCCTTCATGGCCTCGTCGAGCCGGCCGTTCTCGAGGTTGATGCGAGCCATGGCGTTCCAGATGAAGACCTCGGGGAACTGCTGGTCGAGCTGGCCGGCCTTGTACTCGGCCAGGTACGTGCGCAGCGACTCGAGGGCGGCGTCGACGTTGCCCTCGTAGAGGTGGCTGAACGTCACGCCGAAGCGGATGGCAAAAGGCACCGAGCCCTTGGGCAGGCTCTTCTCGACCGACTGGTAGGTGGCGCGGGCCTTGGCGTAGCGGCCCTTCAGCAGGTCGTCGTTGGCCAGGAACGCCTCCACGCGGGCGGTCTTGGGGCCGATGGCCTGAGTCTTCTCGAACGCGATGCGCGCCTTCTCGGCCTGGTTGTCGCCGGCGTAGAGCTGGCCGAGGATCACCTGGACCAGCCGCTCGCCGGGATAGTCCTTGGCCACGGCCTCCATGGGCTCGATCGACTTCTTGAAGTCGATACCCTGGTTCACGCGCGCGTAGTACATGGCCTCGATGAAGCGGCGCTCGCCGTCGGAGGCGTTCTTCGCCATCTCCTTCGCCTTCAAGTACTCCTTCTCGGCGTCGGCGGGCGTCGCGCTCACGGCGGAGAGGTAGTACTGGCCCATCGCGAAGCCGGGGTCGGCGGCCACGATCTTCTTCGCGAGGTCGAGGTTCTCGGGTCCGACCTGGAAGTTCTCAATGCGCAGCTGCAACTGCTTGAGCAGGGTCTTGGCTTCGGGCGACTTCGTCGTCCATTCGAACTTGCGTCCCGAAGTGCCCTCGGCGTAGGCGGCGGCCGATGCGAGTGCGGCCGCCATGACGGCGCAGACGATCCGGGTCTTCCTCATGCTCATGCGTCGTGCTCCCTTGTCATTCATTGGGTGGCCTCCCGCCCCCGCGCAGGCCACGGCTCGCCGGATTGTACGTCGCCGAAGGCCGCGAAGTTTCAGCCAAGTGGCGAGGCGGCCGGAATATCCGGCCGGCCGAACTTTTCGCTCACCGCTCCGGTGCCGGGCCGTAGAAGCCCAGCTTGTAGGCGGCCTGGATGATCTCGATCGCGGCGGGACCGGCGCCGAGCGAGCCGAGCCCTCCCCGCGGGATGACCACCGCGACGGCCAGGCGCCGGGCCACCGTGGGCTGGCACGGCGTGGGAGCGCCCTGCAAAGGCTCGGAGAGCGACACGAACCAGGAGTGCGGCTTTCCGTAGACACCCACCTCGATGCCCCAGGGCTTCTCCTCTTCGATCCCGATGGAGTCGGCGGTGCCGGTCTTGCCGTAGACACGGAGGGCCGGCGGCACGCCCGGCGTCTTCACCAGGCCGCGTCCGGTGCCGACCATCATCACCTGCTCCATGCCGGCCAGGACCGGGGTGAGGAGGTCCGCGTCCGGGAGGATCTGCTTCTGCTCGCACGTCGCGCCCAGCTCCATCGACGGAGGGCACTTCCGATAGATGCCGCCATCGCCGATCGTGCCCGCGAGCCGCGCGGCCTGGGAGACGCTCATCATCGCCGCGTGCTGGCCGAACGCGGTCAGCGCGAGGTCGCGGCTGCCCGGCTTGCCCGGCTTGTACCACCCGCGTCCCCAGCCCATCTCCAGGCCGTCGTCGACGAGCTTCTCGAAGGCGTCGGGTCCGAGCTGCAGGCCGAGCTGGCCGAAGTACACGTTGCAGCTCACCGCCAGGCCCTTGATGAACTCGATGTGGCCATGCGGGCTGTCCATCGCGATGTCGTGCACGGGCGCGTACCAGCCCGGCCGTATGAAGTACGGGCCCTGCGCGTCGCGGTTGACGCACGCGAACGTGGGCCCCGCCCGGACCGGGCACGTGGAAGCGCGGCCGAGCACGCCGGCGCGGGCGGCGGCGACCGAGGTGAAGAGCTTCGCCGCCGAGCCGCCTTGATAGATCCCGCGGAAGCCCGTCTTGTCGGGCCAGGGTCCGTAGTAGCCGGTGAACTTGACGTCGCGCGTGGCGAACTGCGGGTCCTCGAGCCGCTCCCGGAGGGAAGGGTCGCCGGGATCGAAGTCGGGCCATTGCGCGCGCGCCAGCACCTCGCCGGTGTTCACGTCCAGGACCACGGCCGCGGCCGCCTGGCCCTTGGCGGCGGCGCGGCGGAGGATCTGGGAGACCGCCGCCTGGAGGCGCGCGTCGATCGTGATGTGCGCCGTGCGGGAGGCGGTGTCGGCGGCGAGCCTGGCGATCGCCGCGTCGCGTCCGCGTCCGCCGACGCGCAATATCCGGACGAGCGGGCGGAAGTCCGGCGCGGGCAGCGGCAGCAGGCGCACGGAAGCGCCGCCGGCCATCGCCTCCGCTCGCGCGCGGTCCTCCGGTCGCTCCTCCTGGACGCTCACGATGAAGAGGAGCCGCTCGCCGCCTTCGGGCTCCCGGGCCAGCCACACCGCGTGCCCGTCCGTCCGCTCCGGGTAGCCGCGCACCTTGGCCTCGAGCAGCCGCTCCAGCATCCACAGTGGCCGCAGCACGATCGGGTCCGGCGGGCCGAGCAAGGTACCCATCGCGTCGCCGAGCGGGTACGTGCGCTTCCCGCTCTGGTCCACGCCCGCGATGAGCCGTCCGTCCCGGTCCACGATGTAGCCGCGCGGGATGTGGGACGCGATGTTCTCCAGGCGCGGGTCGTACCTTTCGGTGACCCGCCCGTGGGGATAGCCGGGCTCCGGAGCGAGAAGGGTGATGACGCCCCGCACGCTCGTCGCCTCGGCGCGCACGACGCCTTCCTGCACGGCGACCACCACGCCCGCCCCCATCACGACCAGCACCGCGGTCAGCACCGCCAGGCTTCCGCGCCGCAGCTCGGCCAGCTCGGGCGTCATCTCCCTCGCGCGCCCGTCCTCGGACAGGCGCGCCAGCATCGCGGCCACGAGGACGAACGTGATCGTGCTGGTCTTGCCGAAGGACAGGAACGGCACCGGCACGCCCGTCAGCGGCAGCAGCTGCGTCGTCCCCGAGAAGATCACCACCCACTGCGCGACGAGGAGGGTCGCGAGCCCGACGGCGGTCACCACGCGTTCGGGCGTGCGGTTCAGGGCCCCGACGATCAAGCCCTGCCCGGCGACGGCGGCGATGCACAGCAGATAGAGGACGAAGCCCACCGTCCCCAGCTCCTCGGCGAGGTGGGCCTGGACGAGGTCGGTGTGACCGGCGGGCAGCGCCCACGCCGGGGCATAGCCGAGTCCCTGCCCGTGCACGAAGCCGGCCGCGATGGCCCACCGCGAGAGCGCGATCTGGTCGCCGTTGGGCTGGGCGTTGGTCCAGGGATCGAGCCACATCTTCATCCGCAGCGCAACCTTGTGCGAGCCCGAGACGGCCGGCACGTGGATGGCCACGATCACGAGCAGCGCGACCACGACGACCGCGGTGACGACCCAGCCGGTCGAACGCGTGACGACGTAGAACAGGGTCAGGAACAGGATGGAGAGGATCAGCAGCGGTCCGAGGTCCTTGACGAGGACGAACGACGCGAACAGCACGATGAACACGAGGACCGCGGGCAGGAGCAGCCGTTTCCGCGGGAAGTACACGCCGAGGATCCGTTCGCGCTGGTGGCGCAGCTTGGCCGCCCGCCGTCCCAGCGAGTGGCCCAGGAACAGGACGAACGCGACCTTGACCAGCTCCAGGGGCTGGAATCCCCCCAGGTTGATGCGCGTGTCTTCGGCGAGCTCCGTCCCGCTGCCGAAGAGAGCGAGGGCCACGAACACCGCCACCATGAGCGCGGGCAGCACCGCGTGCAGGGGACCGGTGAGAGCGACGGGGTCCCATGGCAGTGACAGGACGACGGCGGCGGCCCCGCCGGCGAGCGCGATGCCCTTGGCGAACTCCGGCCCCGGCCACAGCGTGCGGTGCACCGGATCGCCGTAGGCCATCTGCAGCGCGAAGCCGATGGCCAGCGCCGCGCAGGTGGCGGGCATGATGAGGGGCGAAGGGATGTTGACCAGGCCCCGGCGGGCGCTGACCAGCCGGCCGAGGGCGAGGGCGGCGATGCCGGCGGCGAAGAACAGGCCCGCCCGCTGCGCGTGCGCGTGGATCTCCTCGACGGTGCGCACTTCGGTGGCGCTGATCGCGGCGCCCTTGGCGAGGGCGTGCTCGACGCCGGACTGGCCGCCCAGCCAGCCGAGAGCACCCATCGCCGCCATGAAGAGGAGCTCGAGGACGAGGGCCACGCGACCCTCAGGCGTCCACGCGGCGACGAGGCGAAGGGATCTCCCCCTCCTGGCGCACGACGACGGCGGTCACGTTGTCGCGCGCGCCCCGCTCGAGCGCGCGCGTGATCAGCGCGTCGGCCAGCTCCTCCGGCGGCGAACCCCCGCGGCGCGACTCGCGCAGGCGCTGGAACAGCTCGTCGGCGCCGACCGCGGTGGGCAGGCCGTCGCTGCAGAGCAGGAGCAGGGCCCCGCGCTCGAGCGGCACCTCCAGCCGGTCGATCCAGGCCACCCCGTCACGGTGCCGTCCGCCGAGGTCGCGCGTCACCTGGTTCCGGCCCGGGAGATCCCCGGCCCTCACGTGGCTCAGGCCCAGCCGCTCCTGCTCGGACGCGGCCACCGTGTGATCGCGCGTGAGCTGCTCGCACCCCGCGGCGCCGGCCATGTAGACGCGGGTGTCACCGACGTGCGCGATCCGGGCGACGCCGTCGGCGATCCGGAGGGCCGAGGCCACGCAGCCCATCCCATAGAACTCGACGCGCGTGTCGGCCTCGGCTCGGATGAGCGCGTTGGCGGCGGCGAGGCCGCGCGCGGGCTCGCCCGCCTCGAGCAGGGCGGCGCGCGCCAGCTCGGCGGCGTGCCGGCCGCCCTGCTGGCCGCCCATGCCGTCGATCACCGCGAACAGGCCGAGGTCGGGCCGGCAGAGGAACGCGTCCTGGTTGTCGGGGCGCACGGTGCCCCGGTGGGTGCGCGCGGCCGCGCGCAGCGGCCCGCTCGAGAGAGGACCGGTCCTCTCGTCCTCCGGACGACCGGGCTGCCTCCGCTCAATCGCGCTCAACGCGGTCGATGGTGAGCTTCATCTCCCCGTTGGACAACGTGACGTCCACGGGGAAGCGATCCACGGCAATCTGGCCGCCCGGCTGGACGAGCCGGCCGGCCACCTCGACCGGGTTGGCTTGCGAGAAGCGCCCGACGATCACCCCGCCCCCGCCGGCCTCGACCCAGAGCTGGCGCTTGTTGATCTTGGTGCCCGCGCCGGTGAGGGGGACGAAGCCCGGCGACGGCGCCTTGTGGGGACGCCCGAATACGGCCCGCACCCCGGCGGGCACGCTGGTCGAGCCCTTCGCCCACTGCACCTTCAGCCGTGACCCGTCCGGGATGACGCCCGCCACGCGCTCGGTCGGGGGGTCGGCGAGCGGGACGGGGCGGGGGCGGCCGACGCGCACCGTCATCTCGTTGGGGTCGGGCGCCGCGAGCCGGTCCGCGGAGGAGAAGTCGGCCTTGAGCACGGCCCCGCCCGGGCGCACGTTGCCGCTCTCGTCGCGCAGCAGCCGGACGTTCAGCGGCCCGACCATCTCCGCCTTCAGCGTCGCCAGCTCCTTCTCCACGACGCCGCCGAGGTCGCGCACGAGCGTGCTCTCCAGCTTCTTCACGCGCGTCCAATCCTCGAGGTCCATGAACACCGAATAATCGTTCCAGACGAGCGGGGTGCCGGTGGCCGTGCGGTGGGGGCACAGCCGCATGGCCTCCTTGACGGCCTTGGCCACGAGGAACGGATCGACCGCCGCCGGGCTGCTGCGCTTCCACGGGTTGCGCCCCGCGCGCACGCTGGACCAGTCCACCTGGAAGACGTTGGGGTCGTGATCGTCGCGCGTCAGCCCGGACACCGCTCAGGCCTCCTCGTAGAACACGGTGACGACGGCCTTGTTCCCGTCGGTGAACTCGATGCGATCGCCGGGGGCGAGGGGGACGCGGCCGCTGACCGCGAGAGCCGGACGCAGCCGCTCGCCGTCGGCGCGCTCGACCACGAGCGCCTGCTGCTGATCGAGCGATTCCACCTCCAGGCCGGCGTTGGACCGGTGCAGGCGCGCCGCGCGCCGGCTGACCGCCTTCTCGGACTCGCACAGCACCACGTCGTTCGCCACCTGATGCTCCTCGCCGTGCCAGTCGCCGCGGCCGAGGAGGTAATGACGCCGCGTCGGCGGCAGCGTGACGGTGACCCCGTCGCGGTCGCCGCCCTGGATCCGTAGCCGGTACCTCCGGCGCGGGGCCTCGCGCACGTCCACCGAGGTACGGTCGCCGGGCTCCACGACGTAGCGGCGCACCGGCACTCCCTCCGGACGCAGGCGGACCAGCTCGTTGAGCACGCGGGCCTCCACTTCGCGGTCGAAGGCCGGGTCCTGGACGAACTGCTCGATGACCTGCACGCTGCCCTTGCCGACCTTGATGCGCACCTCGACCTCCGGCGGCAGCACCGGCAGTCCCTTCCGCGCGTGGCGGGCCAGCGCCGTGATCCCTTCCGTGACTCGGCGCAGGAGGTCGGGCTGGCCCAGCTCTCCCTCGAGGACGTCGCCGATCATCTGCTTCACACCCATGGCTCCAGCCTAGCCCACCGCAAGCTCCGCGGGGGGCGTGCCCGCAAAAGTCGGCGAGCTTCGCTTACTGAACCCGGTGCGCGGATGAGCTGCCGCTGCTCTCGGCGGCGTCGCTGGAGAACCGGCCTTGCATGGCACCACTTCCTCCCAGACGGTAGCGGATCGTCCCGCGGCTGGTGCGCTCGCGGCCGATCTCGGTGAAGTTCAGGACGAGCTGGTCGCCCTCGATCCGGCCCTCGACCTCGATGGGCCAGCGCTGCGACGGCAGGAGGAGGACGCCGTTCTCGGAGGTCTTGAAGCCTCGGCCATGGACGCGGTTTCCGTCCTGGAACAGGTTGAGGCGATAGCCCACCGACGTCCTCGCGAATGGCTCGTGGCTCGTGGACTCCACGTCCTGCCGCAGGTCCCAGCGGCCGCTGACGTCCGTCCGCGACGGTGGCGCTTCCGCGAACGGCGCGCCGGCCTGATCGTCGAGGTCCGCCGGGAGCTCGGGAGGCGGCTGCCGGACCCGCTCGACCGGCGGCAGGGCCTTCAGCCGTTCCGGCGAGGGCGTCGGTGAAGGTCGCGTCGGACCGGCGATCGCCGTCGGTGGGGGCAGCTCGAGCGGGTCCCGCGACGGCCCCGGCCGGGGCTTGGCCGTGGGGTTCGCGGCCGCGCGTGGCACCGGCGAAGGCGCCGTGGAACTCGCCGGCTCCTTCGCGGGGCGGTGCGCCATGGACGCCAGGGCGACGCCGAACAGGATGACGGCCACCGTCGCCGCCATCGCGATGATCGGCACACGGAGACGGTCGAGGCGCCGCCGGCCGCGAGTGTGCGGGCCCCTAGTAACCTCACCTCCGCGGAAGGCGTCGCCCGGCGGCGTCGGGTCGGGCACACGCGTGGTCACCTCGTCGGGCATCATCACGGCGGGCGCCGCGGCAACGAGACGCCCCGGCTCGCTCACCGACCCGCGCCGCTCGACGAGCGACTCGAGGACCTCGCGTAGCTCTCTCATGCTCGGCCGCACCTTGGGATCGGGATCCGTCGCTCGCCGCACGAGGTCGCGCAGCCGCTCCGGGAATTCCTCGGGCAGCTCGAGCGCAGGGGCCTGCAGCTTCCGAACCCCCACGGCCGCGGAGGCGGCCGCCGGGCCGAGCCCCGGCTCCAGCGAGAAGGCGCGCTGACCGGTGAGCGCCTCGTGGATCAGGAGGCCGAATCCGTAAACGTCGATGGCGGCCGGGTCGGCGCGCTCGCCGCGAAAGACCTCCGGCGGCAGGTACGGCAGCGTGCCGAGCTGGCCGGTGGTCGTCAGCGACTCCGCCTCCCGCGCCGCCGCGATCCCGAAGTCGACCAGACGGGGCGTGCCGTCCTCGGTGAGGACCACGTTGGCGGGCTTGAGGTCGCGGTGGAAGATGCCTTCGGAGTGGGCGTGGTCGAGGCCCGCCGCGAGCGGCACGAAGGTGGCCAGGGCCTCCGTCAGCGGCATCGGACCGCGGGACATGCGCGCCCGCAGCGTCTCGCCCACCGCCAGCTCCATCACCAGGTAGAGCAGGCCGCGCTCGGGGTCCTCGTTGAACCCCATCACGCGGACCACGGCCGGATGGCGCAAGGCCGCCAGCGCCTCCGCCTCGCGCACGAAGCGCGCGCGGGCGTCGGGCTCCGTCGTGGGCTTCATGACCTTGAGCGCGGCCAGCAGCCGGCGGGTCAACGCGGAATGGACGCGGTAGACGGCGCCCATGCCCCCCTCGCCGAGAGGGGCTTCGACGACCCACTCCCCGACGCGCTCCCCGGTCCTCAGCACTCTTCCATGATAGGCACAAAGTGTGCGATACTAGAGGTCCTTTCGCGCTCGATCAGGAGCCGCTAGGACGGCGGCTTCCCGGCAAACCCCCCGTTTCCCAATGGACAGATCGCCGGCACTGCAGAAAGGCTCCAACGCCTTGTCATTCGAATCGTTCCGTCTCCATTCCGACCTGTTGCGCGGCGTGCGCGACCTCGGTTTCGTGAACCCGACCCCGATCCAGCAGCAGGCCATCCCGCCCGTCATGGACGGCCGCGACGTGCTCGCGCGGGCCATGACCGGCAGCGGCAAGACCGCCGCCTTCCTCCTGCCGATCCTTCACCGGCTCATCGGCAAGCCGCGGGGCACGACCCGCGTCCTCATCCTGACGCCGACCCGGGAGCTGGCCGCCCAGATCGCCGAGCACCTCGAAGGCTTTGCCGCCCACACCCCGCTCACAGGCGCCGCGGTGTTCGGCGGCGTCGGGATGGCACCGCAGGAGCGGGCGATGCGCCGCGGTGTCGACGTCCTGGTGGCCACTCCCGGCCGCCTGCTCGACCACTTCCGCCACGGCTACGCGGCCTTGCGCGGGCTGGAGGTCCTCGTCCTCGACGAGGCCGACCGCATGCTGGACATCGGGTTCCTCCCCGACATCAAGCGCATCCTCCGGCACCTGCCCGCCCGGCGTCAGACGCTCTTGTTCTCCGCCACGCTGCCGGGCGAGATCGTCGGCCTCGCGCGCGAGATCCTCCGCGATCCGATATCGATCGACGTGGCCCCCACCACCGCGAAGGCCCCCCCCGCGGGGGTGTCCCAGTCGGCCTACCCGGTTCCCTCCGAGCTGAAGTCGGCGCTCCTCGCGGAGCTGATCAAGCGCGGCGAGATCCGCAGCGTCATCGCCTTCACCCGCACGAAGCACCGCGCGAACCGCCTGGCGGACTATCTCCTCCGCCAGGGCATCGACGCCGCGCGCATCCACGGCAACCGCAGCCAGGCGCAGCGGACGCAGGCCCTCGCCGGCCTCAAGGCGGGGAAGGTCCCGGTTCTCGTCGCCACCGACATCGCCGCCCGTGGCATCGACGTCCAGGAGCTGTCCCACGTCGTCAACTTCGACGTGCCGAACTGTCCCGAGGACTACGTCCATCGCGTGGGCCGGACGGCCCGGGCGGAGGCCACGGGCGACGCGTTCCTCTTCGTCTCGCCCGAGGAGGAAAGCAGCGTCGCGCGCATCGAGCGCGCGATCGGACGGCGCCTGACCCGCGTCACGCTCCCGGGGTTCGACTACCGGAAGAAGCCGGCGGAGAAGCTCGAGATCCCCCTCCACGATCGCTTCGCCGCGATGCGGGCGCAGGGGAGCCGCCGACCCCGGCCCGCCGCCCGTGCCTTCGGCGCCCGGCGTGGGCAATCGCGCGGTGCGCAGTACGAGCCAAGGCGGACCGGCACGCGGTAACCTAGGATCGGTGCGGATCGCGACCTGGAACGTCAACTCGCTGAAGGCGCGGCTCGACAAGGTCCGCTGGTGGCTCGACCGCGCCCGGCCCGACGTCCTCCTCATGCAGGAGACGAAGCTGGCGGACGCGGAGGCGCCGGTGGACGTCTTCCGCGACGCCGGGTACGCGCTGGCGCATCACGGCGAAGGGCAATGGAACGGCGTGGCCATCGCCAGCCGCGGTGGCATCGAGGACGTGGTCACGAACTTCGGCGAGCCGCGGCTTCCCGCCCGGACCGACGACGTGGGCGACGACGAGCCATTCGCCGAGGCGCGCATGTTGTCGGCCGTGTGCGGCGGGATCCGCGTCGTGTGCCTGTACGCGCCCAACGGCCGGATCGTCGACTCCGTCTTCTACGAGGCCAAGCTCGCCTGGTTCGACCGCCTCGCGCGCTGGCTCGCGGAGGCGATGGACCCGAAGGGGCCTCTCGTGCTCGGGGGAGACCTCAACGTCGCGCCCGCGGACGTCGACGTGTGGGACGCGCGCGCGTGCCACGGAGGCACGCACGTCTCGGGACCGGAGCGGAGAGCCTTCGCCCGGCTCTGTGAGTGGGGGCTCGTCGACGTCTACCGCCGGCAGCACCCCGAGCCCGGCCGCTACACGTGGTGGGACTACCGCGCCGGGAACTTCCACAAGAACTTCGGCATGCGCATCGACCACCTCCTCGTGTCGGCGCCGCTCGCGGGGCGCGCGGTGTGGTCCGAGATCGACCGCGAGGCGCGCAAGGGCAAGCCGATACCCTCGGACCATGCGCCGCTGGTGATCGACATCGACGGGCCGGGGTGCCCCTTCGACGCGGGCTGGGCCTCCGCCGAGGAGCGCATCGCCGCGCGGCGGGGCCGGCCCTAGAACGGCATGGCGGACGCATCCGCGGGGTTCCCGATCGAGCCGCCCGTCGAGCCGATGCTCTCGAAGCTCGCGGCCGGGCTGCCCGAGGGCGACGGGTGGCTCTTCGAGCCGAAGTGGGACGGCTTCCGCGCGATCGTCTTCCGTGACGCCGACCGCCTGTACCTGCAGAGCCGCGACCTGCGTCCCTTCGACCGCTATTTTCCCGAGCTCAAGGACCGCCTGATGGCGAGCCTGCCCGCGCGCTGCGTCGTGGATGGCGAGATCGTGATCGCCACGGAGCACGGGCTCGATTTCGACTTGCTGCAGCTCCGCCTGCACCCGGCGGCCTCCCGCGTGGCCAAGCTCGCCGCCGCGACGCCGTCCTCGTTCGTCGCCTTCGACCTGCTCGCCGACGGCCGCGGCGACCTCCGCGCCCGGCCGCAGAGCGTGCGCCGCGCGCGGCTGGAGGAGGCGCTGGCGCGCGCCTCGGGCTCCATCCACCTGACGCCGTGCACCCGCGACCGCACCGTCGCCGACGAGTGGTTCCACCGCTTCGAGGGCGCCGGGCTCGACGGGGTGATCGCGAAGCACGAGTCCACGCTCTACCAGCCCGGCAAGCGGGCGATGATCAAGGTCAAGCACACGCGCACGGCCGACTGCGTCGTCGCGGGCTTCCGCTGGCACAAGCACGGCCCCGGCGAGCTCGTCGGGTCGCTGCTGCTCGGGCTCCACGACGCGGCGGGAGCGCTTCATCACGTGGGCGTGACCTCGTCGTTCACGGCCGCCGGGCGGCGCGAGCTCGCGAAGGAGCTGGCGCCCCTGCGCAGCAACGCGCTCGCCGGGCACCCGTGGCGCGCGTGGGCCGGGGCCGAGGACGGCTCGACCCGGATGCCGGGCGGCGGCAGCCGCTGGAGCCAGGGCAAGGACCTTTCGTGGGAGCCGCTGCGGATCGAGCGCGTCTGCGAGGTGAAGTACGACCACCTCCAGGGCGACCGCTTCCGCCACGCGACGACGTTCCTCCGCTGGCGCCCCGACAAGCCTCCCGCGGAATGCCGCTACGACCAGCTCGAGGTCACCCCCCCGGCCGAGCTGGCCGAGATATTCCGCAACTGAATGGTTGCATTTTATCCGGCCGTCGGCAATGATGCAACCTGGAGGTTGCCTATGGCCACGACGAGCACCGACCGCATCGAGAAGACCATCGTTCTCCGTGCCCCCCGCGCCCGGGTCTGGCGCGCCCTGGCCGACGCGCCCCGCTTCGGCGCGTGGTTCGGCGTCGACCTCGAGGGGGCGTCGTTCGCGCCGGGCCAGCGCGTTCGGGGGAAGGTCACCCATCCCGGCTACGAGCATCTGACGTGGGACGTCGTCGTCGAGCGCATGGAACCGGAGCGCCTGCTCTCCTGGCGCTGGCATCCCTACGCGGTCGATCCCAAGGTCGACTACTCGAAGGAGCCCACCACGCTCGTGGTGTTCGAGCTGGAGGACGCTCCCGAAGGCACGCGCTTGCGCGTGGTGGAGTCGGGCTTCGACCAGATCCCGCCGGCGCGCCGGGCCGAGGCGTGGCGCATGAACGACCAGGGTTGGGCCGCCCAGATGCAGAATATCGAGCGGGATGTCGCCCGCTCGACCTAGCCCGCGTCCCCCCGGCGCCGGCTTCGACGCTTCGGCGCCGATCTTCGCCGCCCTCGGCGACGGGACGAGGCTGCGGCTGGTGTCGCGGCTCTGCGCCGGCGGACCCATGTCGATCTCGCGGCTCACCGCCGGCACGCGCGTCACGCGGCAGGCGGTGACCAAGCACCTGCAGGTCCTGGCCGGCGCCGGTCTCGTCCGGGGCCGCCGCCGGGGACGGCACAGCCTGTGGGAGCTGGAGCCGCGCCAGCTCGAAGCCGCGCGCCGGTACCTCGACCTCATCTCGCAGCGCTGGGACGAGACCCTCGGACGGTTGAAGGCGGCGGTCGAGCGTTGAGGGGCTGAATCTGCGGCCGGCGCTCACCGGCCCCACCCCGGCTTCTCGTCCGGATCGAGCGGCTCCGGCCGGGGACGCACCTTCTCCGGCACGTGCTCGAGGTTCACGCGGACGCGGGTCCAGGTGGACGAGCGGCCGCGCATCGAATCGACGAGGACGTCGGCGGGTTGGAGGTGGGAGGCGGCGTCGGGGTGCCGCGCTTTCCACCGCTCGAGGCCGGCGAGCGCGTCCTCTTTCCTGTGGGCACGCCCGATCTCGATCAGCGGCTTCGTGGGGACGCGGCGGCCGCCGGGCGTCCGCTCGCTCTTCTTGCGTGAGGGCGCCACCCGGGGCGGCTCGCCCGGCTGCTTGGCGTAGTGGGGAGGCCACGGCGCGTCGCCGAAGCCATCGGCCTCCTGCCGCGCGGACAGCTCCAGCAGCGGCTCGAGGGAGCACGGATGCTCGTCGATCTTCGCGTGGCGGTCGCCGATCGCCGCGAAGCGGGCCGGCATCGTGCGCAGCGTGAACTCCTCGGGCCGGCACTCGCTGAGCTCTTCCCACGTGAGCGGCGCCGACACGCGGGCGTCGGGGCGGGGGCGTACCGAGTAGGCGCTGGCGACCGTGCGGTCCTTGGCGTTCTGGTTGTAGTCGAGGAAGACGCCGTGCCGCTCCTCCTTCCACCACTTGCTGGTCGCGAGCGTGGGCGCCCGGCGCTCCACGTCCCGAGCCAGCGCCAGGGCCGCGCGCCTCACCTGGGGGAACGGCCAGCGGCGGTGGATCCGCACGTTGACGTGGATGCCGCGCGAGCCCGACGTCTTCGGCCAGCCCACGAGGGCGAAGTCAGTGAGCGCGTCGCGGACGACCTTGGCCACGGCCAGGAGCTGCGGCCACGCGACGCCCGGCACCGGGTCGAGGTCGATCCGCAGCTCGTCGGGACGCTCGAGGTCCTCGGCGCGCACGGGGTGCGGGTGCAGCTCCAGGCACCCGAGGTTCGCGATCCAGGCCAGCGCGGCCGCGTCCCGCGGGACGACCTCTTCGGCGAGGCGGCCGGACGGGAAGCGCAGCGCGACGACCTCGATCCAGTCCGGCCGTGAGGCGGGCGCGCGCTTCTGGTAGAAGTACTCGCCATGGATCCCGTCGGCGTAGCGGACGAGCACGTTCGGCCGCCCGCCGGCGCCGCGCAGCGCTCCCTCGGCGACGGCGAGGTAGTAGCGCACGACCTCGAGCTTGGTGATCCCCGCCTCGGGGAAGTAGACCTTGCCCGGGTTCGACACCGTGACCTCGCGGCCCGCGACGTCGAGCACCACGCGCTCCGCCTTCGCCGGCACGGCATCAGGATAAGGCCTGCGAAGGGAGGATACACTGCGGGCAGTGACCCGGCTGGGCGAGGTGCTGACGGACCTCTGCGAGCGCTACTTCCCCGACGCGTTCGTCTTCGCGCTCGCGGGCGTGGTGGTCGTGTTCCTCGCCGGCCTCGCCCTGGGTGAGAGCCCCGCCCGGCTCGTCACCGAGTTCGGCAGCGGCTTCTGGGTCCTGGTGCCGTTCACCATGCAGATGGCCCTGATCATCGTGAGCGGCTTCGTGGTCGCCACCTCGCCGCCCCTCACCCGGCTGATCCGGTGGCTGGCGGCGATCCCGCGGACGCCGCGCGCGGCCGTGGCCTTCGTCGCGTTCTTCGGCATGGCCAGCTCGCTCGTCTCGTGGGGGCTCTCGCTGATCTTCACCGGCCTGCTCGTGCGCGAGATCGTGCCGCGCGTCCGGCGGGTCGATTACCGCGCCATCGGCGCGGCGGCGTATCTCGGCCTCGGCAGCGTGTGGGCCCTCGGCCTTTCCTCTTCGGCCGCGCTCCTGCAAGCCACGCGGTCGGCGATTCCGCCCTCGCTATTGCCGGTCACCGGCGTCATCCCCCTCAGCCAGACGATCTTCCTCTGGCCGAGCCTCGTGATGGCGGCGATCCTGATCGCCATCTCGGTGGTGGTGGCCTACGTGTCCTGCCCGCCCCCGGAGCGGGCGCGCACGGCGGAGGAGATCGGCGTTCGGTTCGAGCCGTGGGCGGTCGAGCTCGGGGCACCGAGGACGCCGGCGGAGCGGCTCGACGCGAGCCCGTTCTTTTCGGTGGCGGTCGCCCTGCTGATGCTGGCCTACCTGGGCCAGCAGATCCGCGAGAAGGGCCTCCTGGCGGTCGCCGACCTCAACAACTTCAACTTCGCCTTCCTCACCGCCGGGCTCCTGCTCCACTGGCGTCCGCGATCCTTCCTGCGGGCGGTGGCGCTCTCGGTGCCGGCCACGGCCGGCGTCCTCATCCAGTACCCGTTCTACGGGGCCATCCTGGGCCTCGTCTCGAAGACGTCCATCGCGGTCGCGCTCGCCGACCTCTTCGTGCGCGTGACGACGAAGGGGACCTTCCCGATCGTGGTGGCGGTCTACTCGTCGCTGCTCGGCCTGTTCATCCCCTCCGGCGGAGGCAAGTGGATCGTGGAGGCGCCTTACGTGATGGCCGCGGCCAACGTCTGGCACGTCCACCTCGGATGGACGGTGCAGATCTACAACGCCGCCGAGGCGCTACCGAACCTGATCAACCCGTTCTGGATGCTGCCCCTGATGGGCATCCTGAACGTGCGCGCCCGCGACCTCGCCGGGTACTCGATCCTCCAGCTCGTCTTCCACGCCCCGGTCGTGTTCTTCCTGTGTTGGCTGTTCGCGCGCATGCTGCCGTACCTGCCCCCGGCCGGCTCGTAGCTCGGAGATGCGGTGATCGCGTTCGCGTTGCCCTCGGCGGGCCCGCACTGACGCGCTATACTCGGGCATCCCGATCCGTCAGGAGGTGTCCATGCACCCCACCCGCTCGCCCCTCGGCCCCGCTCT
>Ga0207646_10002567_pt1 | contig 21450 bp, 15 predicted proteins | sample KBSK5502metaG_FD_184343 | JGI IMG/M metagenome (GOLD analysis project Ga0207646, IMG submission 184343) | Corn, switchgrass and miscanthus rhizosphere microbial communities from Kellogg Biological Station, Michigan, USA - KBS K5-50-2 metaG... | ecosystem: Host-associated > Plants > Roots >... | reverse complement strand
CTGGTCTTGAACGCTCCGCCATAGACGCCAATATCTTCGCCGATCAGCACCACCGCTGGATCACGCTCCATCTCTTCATACATGGCCTGCCTGATCGCCTCGAGGAAGGTGACCTGTGTTCCCACCTCGGATTGAGACCCGTTCGCCTTCCTAGCCGTTGTCATCGCCGTGCCTTTCTGGCCGACGATTTCCCGGAAACCACAGCAGGCTTTGCAGATTTCTTCGGCGTTGCTTTTGCACTCTTGGATTTCACAGGTCGCGGCTGCGCTGAAGCCTTGATCGCTTCCGCCACTGCTTCCGGCATTTCCGTATCTTTGCTCTTCTCCTCGTGCTTCTCCGTGTCGCCGAAATGAATCGGCGCGCTTCCGCCGCCGGAAGCTTTTCCGCTTCCAAATCCCTTCACTGTCCAGACTGCAGGCACACTCGACTTTGGTGGCGTTACCTCCGCGATAGGCCGCTCCCATTTCGGGGCAACTTTGTGGCAATCGTCGCCTGTGCAGTAGACGCCTTGCGCCGCGAATTCGGCCGGGGGCAGCGGCGAATTTTCCGCAAAGTCGCGCTCCGCCGAGAGCAGCTTCTCGATTTTTTCGTCGATCTGTTTTTTGTTGTTTGCGTCCAGCAGTTTTTCGGCAGTCAGGAATTTTTCGTACAACGCAATCGGATCACGCGCTTCCCAATAGGCACGCATTTCTTTCGGCACATACTCCGCCGGATCGTGCTGCGCATGGCCGAGGCGCCGAAAAGTTTTTACCTCAATTAAAATTGGCCCTTCGCCGTTTCGCGCACCGTCCACCGCTTCCTTCGCGGTCGTATAAACCGCTACCACATCGTTGCCGTCTACTACGTAACTGGGAATCCCGTACGCCTTTGCGCGATCCGCAAGATTTTCGAGAGGCACTTGCCGCTTCACCGGAGTCGAATATGCCCACTGGTTATTTTCCAGCACCAGCACAAAGGGCGCTTTCTGCACCGCGGCAAAATTCATTCCCTCATGAAACACGCCGGTCGAGCTTCCACCGTCGCCAATCCAGGTCATCGCCACAATTTTTTGCCCAAGATAACGGCCGGCGATCGCTACGCCGGTCATCACCGGAATCAGGTCGCCCAGCATCGAAATCGGCGAAATGATGTGCAGATTTTCCAAGTCCCCGAAGTGGCTCGTTCCGTCCTTGCCCTTGGTCGGCGAATCGTATTTCGCCATGTGCTGCATGAAGACGTCCCGCGGTGGAACTCCCTTCACCAGCAGCGCGCCGATATTGCGAATCATCGGCGCCAGCCAATCTTTTTTCTCGAGCGCGTACGCGGTCCCGACCGACACGGCTTCCTGCCCCAAACTCGAATACAGTCCGCCCACAATTTTGTTCTGGCGGAACAGCTTCACCATGGTGTCTTCCACGGCGCGGTTCAACCGCATGAAGTAGTACAGATCCAGGTATTGCTGCCGCGTCAGAGCTTTCTTCATTCGTACCCCAAATCCTGCACTCCAGTCATCACAGCCTCGCGTGCGCTAGGCTGAAACCGGCAACGCCTGCTCGAATACTTCCAGCCTCGCGAAAAGTTCTTCGCGCTGCACGGTTCGAACGGTCAGGCCAAAAACTTCGCCCAGGTGCTTCGCCAATAGAGGCTTGAACTCACTCAGTGAAACATTTCGCGCCAATACCTTTTCGAGCGATGTCGCTTTGCGCTCCGCAATCCCGCACGGCACTATCAGCTCGAAATAACGCAAATCCGTCGCCACGTTGTATGCAAAACCGTGTGACGTCACCCAGCGGCTGATATGTACGCCGATCGCCGCCAATTTCTCCTCCACACCAGTTTCGCCTACCCAGATTCCCGTCTTTCCCGCTTCTCTCCTGGCTTCAATCCCCAGCTCCGCGGTCGCACGAATCATGGCGTCTTCGAGCGACCGCACATACCACACCACATCCCGCCGGATCGCACCGAGATTCAAGATCGGGTAGCCAACAATCTGTCCCGGCCCGTGATAGGTAATGTCTCCGCCGCGTGTCGTCTCAAAATATTCCACGCCTTTTTGCCGCAAAACACTTTCGCTCGCCAGCAGATTCCTGCGCTTCCCGCTCCGCCCCAGGGTAATCACATGCGGATGCTCGCAAAACAGCAGCACATCCTCGATCGCGCCGGCCTTCCGGGCCGTAACCACCCGCTTCTGCAGTTCCCACGCTTCGGCGTAACCAATGAGCCCCAAATCGATTTGTAGACAACCGCTCACACGCAACTCCTATTCTTCTTCACCGGTCGCAGGTCACCGATCGCTTCTTTTACACATTAATTTGCAATCCGCGCACTGACGCAAACGCATCGCCCATCGCTTCCCAAACGGTTGGATGCGCGTGCACCATATTCATCAAATCGTCGATGGTCCCTTCGAGGTTCAACACCGCCGCCGCTTCCGCCAGAATTTCTGTCGCCAGCGGCCCGATGATGTGAATGCCCAAGACTTCGCCGTACTTCTCCTCGCTTACAACCTTGATGAACCCGCCGTGATTCCCCAGAATCGTGGCCTTGCTGTTCCCCACGAAAGGGAACTTGCCCACCTTGACGCCGTGGCCGGCCTCCTTGGCCTGCTTTTCCGTCAAGCCGATTGAACCAATCTGCGGCTCGCAGTATGTCGCATTCGGAATGCGATCTTTTCGAATCTGCTGCGTGGGCTTGCCTGCAATGTGGGTTACCGCGATGATGCCTTCCATCATGGCCGCGTGCGCCAGCTGTGGCATGCCCGCTACAATGTCGCCAATGGCGTACAAGCCTTTTTCTGCCGTTTCCATGTTCTCGCCGACGTGAACAAATCCGCGCTCCAGCTTCGCTTTCGACTTTTCCAGGCCGCAATTCTCCGTCATCGGCATGCGTCCCACGGCCAGCAAAAGCTTTTCCGCCTGCAGCGTCTGCTTTTTCCCATCCTTGTCCGTAAAAGTGACGGTCACGCCTTTCGCGTCTTTCTTCACGCTCTCCACTTTGCAGCTCGTCTGTATCTGAATGTTTTTCTTGCGGAAGGATTTATCGAGTTCCGCTGAAATTTCCTCGTCTTCCACCGGCACCACGCGCGGCAGGGCCTCGAGGATCGTCACCTGCGTGCCAAATGAGTTGTAAATGGACGCAAACTCCACGCCCACTGCACCCGCTCCCACAACAATCAGCGTCTTGGGAATTGCAGGTAATTCGAGTATCGAGCGGTTTGTCAAAATCGCTTTGTGGTCCGGATCGATTCCCGGCAAAGACCGTGCCTCGCTCCCACTGACCATCAAAATGTTTGACGCTTCGATGGTCGTTTGCTTTCCGTCTTTCTCTACACTGATTTTGCCCGGGCCCTCGTACCGGCCCCGGCCTTGCACAAACTCCACTTTGTTCTTCTTAAATAGGAATTCAATGCCTTTGGCGTGCTTATTCACAATCTTGGTTTTGCGGGCCATTACGTTTGCCCAATTCACCTTCAGTCCGCTGACTTCAAAGCCAAGCTCAGCGCCATTTTTGAAATGGTCGTAAACATCGGCATGGTGCAGCAGAGTTTTCGTGGGGATACAGCCAACATGCAGGCAGGTGCCACCAAGAAACGGATCTTTCTCTACCACCACAGTCTTGAGCCCAAGTTCGCCAGCGCGAATCGCGGCCACATATCCACCCGGTCCGCTACCGATAATCGCTACGTCGTACTTTGCCACGCACCCTCCCCTTCGACGTTAGTTGTTTCCCGCGCGAGCCAGCATCCGCAGCCGGATTCTGGCGGGCTGCGGTCCCCGATATCGACCATTTTCCGGTCGCGTTCACATTGTTACGGCGAATCAATTCTTCGCGAGGGCCCGCGCGAAAGCTTTTCGTGACGGGATTACCGGCCAGCGTGGCATCCCCGTGCACGGAGCGGCGCGCCACGACCCGACAAACCAGAAATTTTAGCAGTGGCTGCCCCGCGCCGCAACTTGACCTCCAGGCGCCCGCTCCCGGCGCACTCCCCAGGTCCGCCCCTCGGTACCGAGGTACTGGCGGAGGGTACCGCCCTAAATGAACCCTGTGGCCTAGTGACCCCGGCACGCGTTCATCGCAAACTGTGCTTGTCAACGGTGACTGCACACGCAACGAGCGCTCCTCAACAGGCGCTGGTCGCTAGAGTGGAGACCATTCGTGGCCGTAGAAAGTCTCGTCGTCTGTATGATTCTGATTCTCCTCAGCGCTGCGGGTTCTGACTCCAGGCAGAAAGCGCTCATAAAGCGCTCCGGACGCTCAAGTTCCTAGGCATCGATCTTCAGGCTGTTTCCCTCCGACCCCCACGCCCGAGCCGCCGGAACCCCCACCGGCGGCTCACTTTTTTGCCGGCATTATCGTTCGAGAACGTCCTTGTAGACGTTCAGCGCAACCTTTTTGGGCCGCTGATCCATGTTAAAAATCGCGGTTCGCGTGGCATTTCCGACGACCGCCAGCTGGCCGATTCGCACCATGCCTTTGCCAAAATCGGCGAAAATCGGGACGAACATCGCGAATTGATCGTCCACCTCACTTTGCGTGAGTTCGACACGCACTTTGACATTGCCTCCGTTAGCCGGCTGCACGTCATATTTGAAGTGATAGCGCGGTATCTCTGTGCCATACACCCATTCGTCGAAGAACCAGTCAAGGCGCCCGTTCCGCTCGAGGTCCATCTGTTTGCTCATATGTTTCTCGGCTATGGCCTTGAAGGACTCGGTGGAAGCCGCCGAGTTGCGGTGACTCTCCATAAAGTCGTGCATCATGTCGATGAACGCCTGGTCTCGATTGCCGGCGCCTTGATCGGAGTACATCAGCGACCGCAGCATCTGCAGCACATAGGCGCCCTTGGAATAAGTGACGCCTTGATACGCCCGTTCCGTGCGCGGCGATTCCAGGCGGAGTCCCATCCATAACGGGCCGGCGTCGTTCGGCGAAACGCCGAAATTGTTTTTCTCGAGGATTCGGACGCGCTGGCGTTCCCAGTAATCGATGTAATCTTTCTGCCACTTCGGCCCCACGGCTTGTTGCAGAAACAATCCGGCGGCAAAATCCGCAAAACCTTCCGAGAGCCACTGATCGTGATAGGACGCCCACCCGACGCTGTGGCCGAACCACTGGTGCGCAACCTCATGCGGCGTCACTTCCTGGACGAAGCCGCTAAACTTCGCGTCAATGCGGCCAAACAGCATCCAGCGCTGGGTCGAGTCGATGTACGCGGAAATCGGCAAGTACACCAGACTGGGCCAGGATTGGCCGAAGCTAAAATTAGGCTGCTCGGTGATCTCCACGTTCTCGTACGGAGCCCTGCCGAAATAAAACGTGCACAACTGCATCTGCGCGCGAGTCTGGTCGAGCGCGTACTTGGTCATGGCCCCGGGAGCCATGGAACCCAAAAATGCGCTGTTTTGATATGGCCTCAGGCTGTCGGGCAAGTCCGTCAGATAATATCCAGAAATGCTGTAATGAGTGATTGGGTCGGGAAAATCTACCTTCTTGTATTGACCGTAGTTAAAGCCAGCCACGGCGACGGGTACGGGGGTCACCCAATGCGACACCGCAAAACCAGCTTCCGTGGATTCTCCTTCGAGCTTGCCGACGCTGATCACCACGTTTGCGTGTGGCACCTTGAACGTAAGATCGTAGAGCGCCTTCTCGCCGAAGCCGTTCAGGTTCGGATACCAGGATTGGCGCGCCCCCACGTAGTAACTTCCGTTGCCCGCGTCGGATAGAACCTTGTCGCCGACGTACTCGACGGCTATCGAATGTTCCTTCCCCATCGCCGGGGCTTCGTCGAGCACGGCATAGAACGAGCCGTCTTCTTTTTTGTTTTCCTGAATAAAGTGCAGGTCCTGTCCGTTCTGATCGGAGACCCGTGTGACCCGCAGAGTGGGGAGCAGAGCGAACTTTAGCACGCGTTCGCCGGGAACGAGCGGCTCAAAGGTGATTATCGCGCGGCTGAACAGGTGATTGTTCTTCGCGATTACGGTTTCGATGTTGTAGCGATGCGTGGCGAACAGTCTTTTGTCTTCGCTCGAGCTCGCCGTGTGGGCCTTCCACTCGGAGATCGAGTGCTCGGAATACCAGACGCCGTCGTCCATTCCTCCGCCATTGCTATTGATGAGCGCCACTTCCTCGGGAGAATCCATTTGCGGAATCGCGCCCACGCGCGTGCGCACAAAGAAACGTAAGTCTTTGTGGGGCGTGCCAACCATATACGCGTTAAAGAACGGAGGATGTTTTGGATTGTAAACAGCGGCGAGCACGTCGGCATCTACGTTGTCGATGGTCTCTTCCTCTAACATTGCCTGCGTGAAGCCTTCCGGAACTTCGTGACGGTGGCGAATTTTGTTTTTCCAATGCTGAAAGGCCGTGGCGGCTTCGGATGGCGTGTCCGTTCTGCTCCCCAATGCCGCGGAGAATTGCGGGTACACGCCGCCGGTGAAGCGAAAGACCACTTCAGTGAAGTCTTCCTCGGCAGTCGGGTTGCCGCTGCCGGACCATCTCCTGCGTGTCGATGTGCGTAAAAGGCTTAAGCGTAAAGTGTCCCCGCCCGATGAAAACGGCGCCGGTTTCCGTATTGTTGACCAGGCCCAGGAGGGTGATCGTTCCGGACTTCAATTCGAACGTGCCGGCATCCATGGCCAGCGTGAACCTTTCGCAGCGATACGTATCGCTCAGGCCCACCTCGCGGAGTTGGCGATACACAGCGTCTGAATTTGCGAAGGCCATGCTTTTTTCACTCACCTTGATGCTGGTCTGTTGCGCGGCGATCGTCAGGCTAAGCGAAAGGTCGGCTGTGCCGTGCAAGTCGACCGCGGCCACGATTTCGTCAAAGCCCTCCTTCCTGACGCGCACTGAATATTTTCCTGGACTGAGATTGGGCGCGGCGAACTTGCCCGATTCGTCTGTCGCGAGCACGATCGGCTGGGACACGTTGCCTCCGATGATTTCGATTCGTGCGCTCACAACTACCGCGCCAGTCGGGTCTTTGACGGTCCCAGAAATTGTGTCGGCGCGCAGGCAAGTTGCGAATGCCAGGCAGAACAGCACCAAGACTGATCCCTGGAGAAAAGGAGAGTGCCTGAGGCGCAAGAAGGTTCTCGCGGCGGGCAATAAGTTGCGTTCGGGATTCGTAGGCTGGCTTTGGTCAGGTCGGAGCATGGGTTCTCCTGAAAATTCGCCACGAGACGCGTGATTTCAACTGCCTAACCCTTCTGATCTGTTGTTGAAGGACTCCCGAACAAAATCTCCTGCGGCACCAAACAGAACTCAGCCTTGAACGTATCCGCATGATAACCATTTTCTTCGTGCTGCGGTACTCATTTGCTAACAACTTTGTTGAATCTTAACGCGCTTTGCTAACGCGACTGGCCTCGATCATGCGGACGGGTAGTTAAAAAACGAAGCGAGGCGGAGCTGGGAGCGCTGGCCAGTCGAACTCAGTGCAGAGAAGAGATAGCCGGCGGGTTATTTTTGGCTCAACAGGTACAAATCGGCGTGGCCGCCGGGTCGCGCATAAACCACAGTAGAAAGATCCCTCGTAATGTCGTACGCGTTGCCGCCGCTCACGAGGGGAAACGCAAAGGGAAGCTTCAACGCAACCTGCGGCTGCCCGACAACCTTGCCCGTTTGCCAATTTTGACGATAGATCGTCACATCCCTGCGTGACGGAACCGCGTACAAGATCGATTTCCCGTCGCGGGCAAACAAGATGCTGAACGTCACTACGCCCGGCACTAAAGGCGTGCACTTTTTCTCGGCAACCGAATACCCATAAATCCCAGCCTTGTTTCCCACCGCAATCAGATTCAGGAAGTATTGGCCGCCAGGTGCCACGTCCCAGGTGAAGCCACAACCGTCAACAACTTTTTCCGGGGTCGATCCCTCCGCGGCTTCTTTCCAGATAGATCCTCCGACAACGCCGGCATCGAACGAGTTGATGTATACGGATTTCTGGTCATCGCCCCAGATGACACCCTGCATTGTTCCGCCGTTCCAGGTGAGTGCGTGAAGGCCGCTGCCGTCGGCGCCCACGATATAGGCTCTGCCTGTTTTGCCGGCTTCCTCCACGACAAAGGCAAGATGAAAATTATCTTGCGCCCAGGAACCAGTCGCCAATGATGCAGCGGTGGAAAGTTTCATTTTGTTGCTTCCATCGATGTCGGCGACCCAGAGTTCCATGCGATCCTTCGCGGGTATCGTGATGTACATCACTCGCTTGCCGTCGCGCGAAATTGCCGGCTGCGTGGCATTCTCCGAAGCAATGTCCGTCGACGTTTTCGAGCTGACGTTGTAGGTAGTCAAAAATCCTGAAGATTTGCCGTTAATGAGATAAAGCCCTTTTCCTGTTGGGTCAGGCATGGGCGATTCATCCGGCCCGGTTCCAAACGTCGCTTGCGTCAAGGATTTGTCTTTCAGACCGAATTTCCAGATGTTCGTCAAACCCTTGACGGTTCGGCTGAGGAGCACGGACTTTCCGGCCTCAGCCCACACCACATTCGCAATTCCCGGCACCTCCCCTAAATCAACAGACGATCGCTGCGAAAGGTCCACGACATGGGCATGGAAGGATTCAATTGACGAAACAGAATCGGCAGTGATCACAAGCAAATGCATGCCATCCGGAAAAGGAAGAATGCGAGCAATTGGAAACACCGAAGGGTCAAAACTGAATACCTGCTCTTCACCCAACCCGGACCGGTTCGCGCGGAAAATCGCTCGCGTTCCCACTTTTGTGTAATAGAGGAACACGCCGTCCGGAGAAGGTACCAAACTGAGGCCCGAAGCAATGCGGTGCGGATTTCCGCCAAGCGTCGGTACAACCCAACTCTCGTCACGCCCGAAGACTCTGCGGTAATAGACCTCGGTCCCGTCAGGAGAGAAGCTCGAAACGACTTTGTCGGCTTCGTCATTGGTAAGCTGAAGAGGCTCTCCGCCCGAGGTAAGCATGACGAAGACCTGTGAGACGCCTGCCACAGGCGAACTGAACGCAACGGTGTGACCATCGGGAGAAAGTTTAGCGAAATCCATCGGCTTATCCCAATGGCTGAGCTGCGTAATTTTCGCAGGTTCGTTCGGTGTCCTGGACCCCACTCCAAAGTGATACGCGGCAAACGCGACCACAACAACCACCGCGCCAATCGCCGCAAGAATGTATTTCTTATCCGCCAGCAATGAAGAAGGTTGCTGGATGGATGTAGCGGGCGCATTCGAGGCGCTCGGCGGTTCCGCGGCAACGTTCTGGACTGCGCCACTGCCCGATGACAAGATTCGCCCGGAGTCCGTGTCCCGCCGCAGACGTTTCAAATCCGTGTGCATGTCGGCAGCGGAGCGGTACCGCAAATCACGATCCTTTTCGAGCGCCTTATTGATTATGTCTTCGAGCTTTGCGGGAACATTCGGATTTAAGCGCACCGGAGTTAGGAATGGCCGGTTCAGGATGGCATCGGAAATCACGCCGGAAGTTTCACCATGAAATGGGAGCGCGCCGGTCGCCATTTCGTACAGCACCACGCCAAACGAAAAAAGATCCGTGCGCGCGTCAAGCTCCCTCCCGCGCACTTGTTCCGGCGACATATACGCGACCGTTCCGAGCGTACTGCCGGGACTTGTAAGATGGTCTGTGTCCACTTCGACCGTGGCCAGACTGTCTACGCCGTGCGATCCGCTTTTGAACGTGCTGACTTTGGCCAGGCCGAAATCGAGAATCTTCGCGTGGCCCCGTTCGGTCACAAAAATATTTGCAGGCTTGATGTCACGGTGCACGATGCCCTTCAAGTGGGCTGCATCGAGCGCTTCCGCGATTTCCATGCTCAGCGCCAGCAACGTTTCCATTTCCAGTGGCCGTCCGGCGATGCGATGTTTGAGCGTTGCGCCTTCCAGAAGTTCCATCGCAATGAACGCTTGCCCATCTTGCCCGCCGATGTCGTGAATGGTGCAAATATTGGGATGATTCAATGCCGATGCTGCCTGCGCCTCTCTTTCGAAACGCGCGAGAGCCTGCGCGTCTTTCGCGACATTGTCTGGCAGGAATTTTAGTGCGACAAATCGATGCAGCCGGCTGTCCTCAGCCTTGTAAACAACACCCATGCCTCCGCCGCCAAGCTTCTCTAGAATGCGGTAATGGGAAAAGGTCTGGCCTATTAGAGAATCGATGCCCGACATGTGGCGCTCATCTTAGGGCTGCCATCGAGACAAGTCAACGAAGGCAAGGTTGGGATGTTCCGGCACGAAGCAGTGGGATCGATCGAAAAAAACCAATCGGGCGGGGTTTGACGACGCAGCCAGTCGAGCAATAAAAAAAGGGGGCCGGTGCAAGCCCCCTTTCGTCAACTGACCCCCCAAAACCAGAACACAGTCGAGGTTGCGTTCCGGCCACCCCGGGAAGCCAATATTTTTATTTGTGATCTTAGGATGCAAGTCGGGTGCCAGGCCATGGCTCCGCCGGGTTTTCCATTCATGCGACTGAAACGATGGGAGTTAGGCTCGAGGAACTCTTCGTGGCCCCAGGGGGAACGGCAAAAACCCTACAAAATCTCACAGATGAACTCGCCTCTCTCTCCATTCTTTGGGAGGAGACGGCAGCAAGACACCGCCATCAGGGCCGAGATTTCACCCGCCAATCGTGGTGCGAATCGCCGAAGCGATCGACTGGCTGAATTTCTCTACGTCCGACGCGTGCTCGGCTTCCACCATGATGCGAGCCAGGGGTTCCGTACCGGAGTACCGCAACACAATGCGGCCATTGTCGCCGAGAGTCGACTCCGCTTCACGCAATGCCATCTCTACTTCCGGCAGGCCTTCGAGCGGGGGCTTCGATTTCACCTTCACGTTCACGATCGCTTGCGGGTAATCTTTCAAACCGGCCAATAACGCATCGAGGCTTCCATGCAAAGCAACCAGGGATGCCACTTTCACGGCCGTCAGGAGGCCGTCCCCTGCGGGCGAGTCTTCCAGGAAAATAATGTGTCCGGACTGCTCTCCGCCCAGCACGCTGCCACTCTCCAACATCTCTTCCAGCACATAGCGGTCGCCCACGTTGGTCCGCGCCATGGCAATGCCTTCGGCGGCAAGTGCGCGCTCCAATCCCAAATTCGACATAGAAGTCGCCACCACACGATTTTTCGGCAGCTTCCCGGCGTTTTTCAGAAATCGCGCTGCCGCCAGCAGGATCCCGTCGCCATTAATGATTTTTCCTGACGCGGAAACAAACAGCGCACGGTCCGCGTCGCCGTCAAACGCAACGCCAAGCGCCGCCTTCTCCGCCGGCACCCGCCGCTGCAATTTTTCAAGGTGCAGGGACCCGCATCCCGCGTTGATATTCCGCCCATCAGGCTCGCTTCCGATCGTCACAACATCACAGCCGAGCGATCGGAATAATTCCGGCCCCAGCCGGTACGCCGCACCGTTCGCGCAATCGACTACGATCCGCAAGCCCCTCAGATTTGCGCCGTCTAGCACCCGGTTCCCCAGAAAATCGAGGTACTCTGAATGAAGGGATTCATCGGTTGAAAGCGCCGCGGCAACGGGTTTTGTGGCTTCACGGAGGTATCCGGGAATTTCTGCTTCAATCTCCTCTTCCACTGCGTCGGGGAATTTCATTCCCGCGTGCGAAAAAAGTTTTACGCCGTTATCGTGAAACGGATTGTGCGAAGCGGAAATCACGACGCCCGCATCGAAATCATTCTGGCGAACCAGGCAGGCCACTCCCGGAGTCGTGAGAACTCCCGCTAACGTTACATCCACGCTCGATTCCTTCAGGCCCGCTGCAAGAATCGCCGCAATGTGCGGGCCTGATTCGCGTGTGTCCATTCCAACCAGCGCGTGGGGCGTTGTGTGTTCTCTGTGGAGATAAACTCCAACCGCTCGGCCGACCGCATGCAAAGTCGCGTTGTCCAACGGCGGCGTTCCCGGGACACCGCGGATGCCGTCGGTGCCAAAATATTGTTTCGTCATAGTGAGAACAGGATTTCAGGCTTTGTTTTACAAACCCTGAGATAAATCAGGTTGCGGCGGCTAGGGATTGCACTCCCGCACAAAAGTTTAGCACAGCGGTCCGTTTGTTCCCGATGAACGAAAAGCCGCCATTTGCGAGGAGGAACACTGCCCAACGCCACAGACTCCGCGCCTGCATCGTATGGTACCTTGAATGTCTGGAAAGTGACGGAGTTCCGCTTGGCCGCGACCGAAACACCGCCGGTAAAACAATATGCCCGCCTGGTAGGCTCGACCTTCAGCTTGAGGGTTATCGCCGCAGCGATCATTCTGCTTTTCGCGTACTACGCGCAAGGCGTGGTGATCACTCTGGTGCTCTCGATTCTCCTCGCATACTGTCTCGATCCCGTCGTCGAATATTTGGAGCGGTGGCGCATCCCCCGCACCATCGGTTCCATGATCATGGTTCTCCTGCTCTGCGCGGTGATCGGCGCGGTCGGGTACGGTCTTTGGACTCGCGTATCGGATTTCGCTGAGAACTGGCCGAAGTACAGCGGAGCGTGGCGGCAAACTGCGGCATCCATTGAAAAGAAAATCAGCGGCATTGAACGCGGTGTGTCCGGCGCGACTCCCGTGCCCGCTAGCCAGCAGGCGGCGCAAAGTGAGCCGCCGCGCGATAGCGGAATTGTCCGCAACCTGATCCTTCGCAGTATCGGCTCTCTGTACGCGCTCTTTCTCGAGGTCACGTTCGTGCCGTTTCTTGTGTTTTTTATGCTTGCCGGAAAGCGGGAAGCCTGGCACGGAACGTTGCAGCTTTTTCCCGCGTCGCGCCGCACACAAGTGAAGGAGATGCTCGACGATTTGCGCATCGTTCTTCGCGATTATGTTCTGTGGATGACGGTAGTCACGATGATGGTGATTACCTTCAGCAGCCTGTTCTTCTGGCTGCTCGGGCTCGAGTACCCGATTCTCACCGGAATCGTTTCCGGCGTTTTGAACATGGTTCCGTATATCGGCGCGGTGCTCGCCTGGCTGCCGGCATTCATGCTGGCGGTTACAAAATGGCAGACGATTGGCTGGTTTCTGTTGATTGCCGGAGTGCTGACCAGTATTCACGTGTTCGCGTTAAATTTAATCGCGCCACAACTTGTGGGACGCCGTTTGCGATTGAACGCCGTCGCAATTACCGTTTCGCTGCTGTTCTGGGGTTGGGTGTGGGGCGGCATGGGACTGCTGCTGGCAATTCCGATCACCGCCACACTTCGTGTCGTCTGCGATCACACCGAATCCTGGAAACCCATCGGCCGCTGGCTCAGCGCGTAATTCGTCACGGCTTGATTGCGGCCTCTGCCGGCACAGGCTGCACCACACCCAACGACTTTAGGTAGCGTACCAACTGCCAGCGCTGCGGCTCCGGCAACTTCGACCAGACCGGCATGCCTTTTCGCACCACTCCGTTCGTCAGTAACCAGAACAGCGTGCCCGGCGTGGCATTCTGCACCTCCGGGGCGCGCAGGTTCGGGCCTTTCTTTCCGCCCTCTGCTTTGTCGCCATGGCATTCGGCGCAGTGATCCTCAAACAGCAACCGGCCCGCTGCAATCGCCTCCGGATCATTTTCGAGAGGATTCACTCGCTTGCTTGCCTTCTCTGGAGCTTTCGCAAGTTCGCCATAGATCCCGGCGCTTTTGTTGTCTTTCGATTGGTCATCGTTTGGTTTGTCGTCCTTCGCGGCGTTCTGGCCGTTTGCTAACACCACCGAAGCGCAAAGTAGCACTGCCGAGACCATCAGTAGTGACAATGCCAGCTTCACGGGCGGCCTCCAAACATTCGCCGCACCATGTCGCCGAATCCGGTAATTTCGCGCGAGACGCCCCACCGCAGCAGGAACGCGTGGCTATTGTCGTTCAGTCCAAAGCCGGGAGAAAGCCGCAACGTCCACCCGCTCGGCAAGTTCCACGCAGCCACCGGTGCAAGATAGTGTGCAGTATCTTTCAAGCCGAAACTGTAGCGGTCTCCCAATCCACCGTACATCTCGGCGCCGACTGTGAAATTCTGCCGGCAAAAAGCGCATCGCCTCGCCGAGGCTTTCAACGAGAGTGGGCGGCTGGCGCCGAGAGCGTAACCGAACTCCCATGGTCCGTTGGACAGATTTTTTTCCGCAGTAATGTTCTCTGAAAAATTCCAGCCCTTCGTGTTACTGGAAAGGATCAGCTTCAGCTCCACTTCGCGTTTATGCTCTTGGCGTGCTTCCGCGTTTGATGTCAGATAGTCCGATTCGACGTCGTGGCCGACCACTTCCTTGAGCGTCTTGTCAGTGCCGTTTATGTCTTCGTATTCAACGTACAAGACCGGGTTGATCCAGTGCTCGTGCTTCAGGGGCCGAAAGCGGTTCTCCCACTTGAACCCGGAATATACCGTACTGTCGTGAAACGTTGTCTGAGCGTCCAAATAGAATTCCGTGGTCCACCAGGCCGTTGCTCCATACTCCAGCTCAGTCCAGTAGGAATGAAAGTCGTTTCCAGTGCGTTGTGTGCCGAACGTTGAGAAGTATTCGACTTCGAGGTTTCCAGGCTCCTCAAGGTTGTGATCGTAGGTGACAAAGTACGGATTTTCCTGGGCCGCCAGAGGCCGTGAAAAAACCGGGGAAAGTAACGCGCATGCCACGGCGACGAGGGCCAGGCGCAAACGAATCAAAGGAGTCTCCTTGCAAGTGATTTGCAACAACGAGATATAAGACTAGCTTAGTCCTATATCAGTTGCAAGACGGTTGCATATAAAATTCCCCTCGCCACCGTGCCTAGGTTTGACTCTTTCGCACCGCCCGCGCGAAGCTTGCTTCCAGATCGTTTCGGAGGATAGCCATGAATGCTGATTCCGTGATTCTTGATCTCTTCGAGGAGGCCTTTGAACGCAAGACCTGGCATGGCCCGAACCTCTGGCAATCGATGAAGGGAGTTACCGCAAAGCAGGCTGCGTGGCGGCCCGCGCCGAATCGCCACAATATCTGGGAAGAAGCGCTGCATGCAGCCTATTGGAAGTACGCGGTTCGGCGCCGCCTAGAGGGCGGGAAACGCGGCTCGTTCGTGTTGCAGGGAAGCAACTTTTTTCCAAGGCCGGAGGCAGGGAAGGTGAATGAATCCGCGTGGCAGGCAGACAAAGCAATTCTGCGGCAGGAACACCAAGCTTTGCGCGATGCCGTCAAGACAGCATTAGCAAAGCCAGTGACGAGGAAAGTGCTGCGCATGCTCTGGGGCGTGGCGTTTCACGACGTGTATCACGCTGGACAAATCCGGCTGCTGCGCCGCCTCTCGGAAAAGTAATCCTACATTTACGCGGAAGTCGACTGCTGATGGGCGTGCAACGTCCGCAAGATTTGCGTCAACTCTGGCGCCTCCTGGAACAAACGGATGGCGGCGACGCCCGCGGCGCCGGCCTGAAAGCAACCTGCAGCATTTTCCTCGGAGACTCCGCCGATGGCGATTACCGGAATAGGTACCGCTTTCGAGACGGTTGCGAGCCGTTCGAGCCCCTGCGGTGGGCCATAATTGGCCTTCGATGGCGTGTAAAAAATCGGGCTGAAATAGATATAATCCGCGCCGGCGCGAGCCGCTCCGAGCGCAGCCCCCAGGGAATGGCAAGAAACGCCGACAAGAAAATCGCGTTTTTCACTGCGAGACGAAAAAAAATCGTCTCGCAATCGGCACGCGTCGGCAACCGGAATTCCGTTTTCGCTCAGGTGTACACCGCCCGCACCGCAAGCCAGCGCCACGTCAAGCCGGTCATTCACAAGAACTCGCGTCACGGAGCCGGCGCGAGAGATCCGGCGCAACGACTCGCACACCAGTTCTTCCCATTCCTTGCCGGAGTAATCCTTTTCACGAAGCTGGATCCAGTCCACGCCCGCCGCGGCTGCGCGTTCCACGCTATCGAACAGGAGATGGTGCGCATCGGCCGAGGTGGAAAGCGGCAGGCTGCGGCGGTCCGTCACGTAACACAGGATCGGTTGCGACGGCTTAACGAGGAGAGACACGAGGAGCTTCCGGGCGGGACTGAAGCAGGCCCAAAGCAACAAAAATATCAAGCACGCCGAGTCCGCTGACCAATCCGCGTACGGAAGGATGCAGCGCAAATCGCACGAGCATCGGGAAGTGTATGAGGAAGTAGTTCTGTTCCCAGAAATTCGACCACGGCAGATAGAGCAGTAGCGCTCCCATTTCGAAGCACAACACGATCAGCATCGCCCGCAACGCTTTATTCATGAACGCCGGAGAACCTGGATGCGCCGTAGTCAGCGCGTGGTTTTCTGAAGAGCGGCGATACGGTCCGCCACGTCGCGGTAGTCGATATTCACCGCATAGACCTGAGAGAAGCTCTTCAGTGCCGCATCCAGGTCGTTCGCGGACTCCTGGGCGACTCCTAAATCATACCGCAAGGCCAATGTACTTTCTGCGTCGACTCCGGGAGTGCGCAGCGCGCGCTCATACCAGATAGCGGCGATCGACGGCTGGCCTTTTTCCATGAACGCAAGGCCCAGCAGCGTGCAGCACTGCATCGCGTAGCGAAAGGCCTTGCCGCGCTCATTGGCTTTGGCAACTTTCTGGAATTCGCTGATGGCTTCTTCCAGCAGGCCCATTTCGCGAAACGCTATTCCCAGATTGTAGTGAGTTTCGAGGTCTTCGTCCTCCGCGCCCATCTCGCCAAGTTCCGCGCGGAATTCCTCGAAAACTTCTTTCAATGGTTCGTGTTCAGCTGGCGACGCCGGAGTTTCGGCCTTCGCTGCTGGAACTTGCGCTTGTTCCTTCGTGGCCGGCTCGGAAAATGACGGAGTCAGCTGGTCAATTCCCAACTGATCTATTTCGTTCGCGAGATCTGCAAGGAACTGGTCGGAGGCGAGGACCTGCGGACCGCCTAGCTTCACGGTTTCAGGTTCGGGCGGTGGGATAGTTTCAGGAGAGTCCGCGTCGGCCTCCGGAGTGAGAACGAGTTCATATTCCTGATCGAGCTCAATTTCCACAACGGGCTCGGATTCCTTCGGAGCCGCGGTTTTCGGAGGAGGAGGAGGCGGTGGTGGCGCTACTTCCTTGGCGCTTTCCTCGACCACCGGGATGAACTCGACGGTTTCTTCCCGAGCGGGCGCTTTAGCAGACGCGTCGGCAGAAATGGCCGCAAACGGCGAGGCCGGCGCGGGCTCAGGAGTCTTGCCTGGAATCTGAAACTCGGAAATATCAAATTCTTGCGGAGGTGCGAAAACTGGCGGCGGCTGGACCGGAGGTGATTTTTTGGCGGGAGGAATTTCCGCTGGCGGCGCGGGGACTTTTTCGGCCGGTCCCGCGGGTGTCGCTAGAGTCGTGGCGCTCTGCTCGAGGAGCGAGGCCCATTCGTCGGATAGATCCACCTCGTGAACGGGCGCTGCTGGAGCAGCGGGCTTCGGCGGCGGCGGGACAGATGTGGTGGCTGCTGCCGGAGCTGGCGCAGGATCGATCGAGACCGGCAGTTCTTCCACTGTCTCTTCAGCAGCGGCCGAATTTTCGGTGACCTCCGCTGGGACTGCGTGCGGATTCGCTGCCGCGGCGATCTCTTCATCGGAAAGACCTGCGGCGCGCTGGAATCTGCGGCGCAGCTCGCCAAAACGTTCGGCGCCCGCTGTATCTCCGTGGTCGCGGTGAATTCGTTCCAGCTGGGCGGCCAGCTCCGCGGTGCGCCTGTCGTCGCCCGCTCCAAGCACAAAGTCCAAAAGTTTTTCAAGCGTCGGCGTGTGAGTCGGCGTGCGGCGCAGAATCGCCTCAAGCAGGCCAATTGCTTTTTGCGTCAGGCCGTAGCTCGCAAAAAGATCGACGTCGGTGAGTGACTGCGTAATGAATTTCTGGGTCTCTTCATCCAGTGGATCTTCCACCACCGCGGCCGCCGCCACGCGTTCTTCAGGCGGCGTAACGATGTCCGGCCGGAGCTTTGGGGCTTCCGGTTGCGGAATTTCCGCTTGTAGCGACTCAACGATCTCAGGTTCTTCATCTGGTGCGGGCAATCCCATGCGCCGCAAGACGTCATTGAGCTTCCGTTTGACAGACTCGCTTTCGGGCTGGCGATCGACCAATTGTTCGAATACTTCCTTGGCGCGAGTGAGCTGTTTTGCGGCAACCAAAGCGTCGCCAAGCTGCGCAAGCGCATCCGGCATGCGGAAGGAATCGCTGGTGCGTCCGTAAGAATCGACCAGCCATTCAAGTGGTTCGAGCCGACCGGGTATTTTGGAGGCAAGCTCATTCAGGAGACGCGTTACGGCATCGTGCTCTCCGGAATCCAGCATGGGAACGCGCAGCCGGGATACCAGAGCGAGGGCCCGCTCTGATTGTGCCGATTCCAACAAAGATTCGGCTACCTTTTGCGCGAGGCCAAAATTCTTTTCGTCTCCGTCGAAGACTTTCAGAGCCAGTGTGGTCGCGGCATCCCAATTCTCGGACTTGAGATAGAGGTCGAGCAGGAATTCGCTCTGTTCGCCGCCCTTTTCGAGTCCAGGCAGATTTTTCAGGAACTCCGCGGCATCCGCAAAACGACCCTGCGACGAGGCGGAACGCGCTTTCACAGTGAGCGCCGCCGCATTCGCGGCATCCAGCTTCAAGGCTTTGTCTGATTGTTTGTCGGATTCTGCGTGGTCGCCACGGGCGAGCGCACGCTGTGCTGCCGAAACGTATGTTTCGACGGCCTCGGCTGGCTTCCCCATCGCCTGATAAAGATCTGCAAGCCGAATCTGTATGCGAAGATTGTCGGGTTCCGCCAGTAGGAGCTTTCTCAGCAGGGCAACCGCCTCGGTCTGGCGGTTGTGCTTCAAATGAATTTCTGCGAGCTGGAGGAACAGCGGGCGCGCTTCGCTCATTACGCCCTGCTGCACGTACAAGTCAGCCAGCCGCTCGAGCGGTTTGATTTCTTCCGGCGCTAGCTTCGCGATGCGCTTGTAAACCGCGATGGCCTTGGTCAGGAAACCGTCGCCGACAAAGATTTGCGCCAGACGTTCAAAATATTCGATGGCCCGGAAGGTTTCTCCCTGGCGAATGTAAAGCTCGCCGATGGTCATCAGCGTGACCTGATCCTTCGGCTCGTACTTCAGAATGTGCTGGTATTCCGCAATGGCCTGGGGGACCTTGCCCTGATTCAACAGTTTCTGTGCGGCTTCGACGAACTTACTTTTGTTATAGGCCATGCATGAACCCGGACGCCGCTCGATCGAGACGTGACCGCAGAGCGGTCAACTCAAATGCCACCGCAAAAGCGGTTGACGCGAGCGCTTCCAAGACTTTCTCCTCAGTCATCTTGCGGCTGGGCGGACAACTCAGGCGCGATCACGGAGCGGTCGGTCGGCCTAAGTCTGACCACAAATCGGCGCATCCGCTGAAAAGCGGTGGGACGCCACTCTTGTACGCTACAGGCGGGAGATAGGGGAGTCAACGCAGGCGCTGCGACATGTGAGCAGGCAGTTATCCCCGTAACAGATACGCCATGCCGCGTCCCTCCGCCAAGGTCGTCAGAGGTTCAGAGCCGCTGCGACCACACCCGAGGCCCTCCTTGCCAGGTAAGGTGTCAGAGCCGCAAACTGGGTGCCCGCGTCAGACAGTCCAAAGAACCCGTCAAGGAGGCAGCATGTCCACAGCAAGTCCGGCATTGAGTTTCCCCCAAGAGAGTGCGGAATATCGAAAGGCTCGCAATGAGCTCCTCGCCGCTGAAATCGAGCTGCGGCGACAAATTGAGGCCGTCGCCGCAGCGAGAAGAAAACTACCCCTGGGCGGCCAAGTAGCTCAGGACTACGTTTTCGACGAAGGTCCAGCCGACCTGTCGGAGCAGGGAGAGGTTCGGCAAACGCGCCTTTCCGAGCTGTTCGATCCCGGCAAAGACAGCCTTCTGGTTTATAGCTATATGTACGGTCCGGCGATGGCCGCGCCCTGTACATCCTGCACGTCGATTCTGGATGGGCTGAACGGTACAGCGCCCCACGTGCGCGACCGGGTCAATTTTGTGGTGGTCGCAAAATCACCGATTGAGCGAATTCGAACTACCGCCCGGGAACGGGGCTGGCGCAATTTGCGGCTGCTGTCTTCGGCAGGGAACGCCTACAACCTCGACTACCGCGGAGAGAACAAAGAAGGCAGCCAGCTTCCGTCGCTGAATGTTTTTGTCAGACGGGATGGCAGGATCCATCACTTTTATCACACGGAGCTATTGTTTGCGCCCCGCGATCCCGGTCAGGACGGACGGCACGTCGATCTGATCTGGCCGTTGTGGAATCTTTTCGATTACACGCTCGAAGGCCGCGGCGAAAAGTGGTACCCAAAGTTGTCCTATCGCTAATTCGACTCAACGGACCGCGCCGAGCAGCCGGCGGCCGACAAGTTACTGAGGAATTATTTTGTACAGAGCCGCAGCGTGAGGCGACAAATTTAACTTCAGCAGGGCAATCGGGCCGGCTTCCTTGTGTTCCCAGAGATCGTGTACCTTGTACTGGCCCGCTGCCAGTCCCAACTCCGTCCAATCGTATTGCAAAGTTTGGGGGTGATCGCTCAGATTGAAGACCGCGACATAGTAGCCCAGGCCTTCAGCCGGGCGCGACACCCACACCGCGGAATTCTCCGTTTGTATGGCGGCACGGCTGTCCTTTGAATGCTGGTCGACGGCCAGCACTTCATCATTTGTCAGCAGAGAAGTCGTCCATGGATCTCTTTGAAGCGCGGTAAGGTTTCCGCCCATGATCAGTGGAGAACGGACGATAGACCACAGCGTCAGTAAGCTCCGTTGCTCCTCCTTCGTCAGCCGCGTTTCACGCGATTCGCCCCAGCCCGCCGACGGCCGCAAGCTGCCGAGTGGCAGCATATCCGCATCGGGCCAGTGGCCGGGTCCGGAGTGAACCGCCCAGGCTGCGGTTCGCGCAAATTGATTTCCGGGACCCTGCGGAAAGTTCTCCGTCGTCTTCCAAACGTCCCACACGTCATCGGAAATACGCCACAGTTGCGCGTACCTCTGCATCTCGCGCGCTTTATCGAGAGGCGCCGGTCCCGGTGAGAGACTCAGTACAATCGCTCGACCGGTTTTGTCGAGCGCCTCGCGAATCATGCGAATATCCTCTCCCTTGTACGGGTGGCTAGAAATACAATCCACTTTCAGGAAGTCCACTCCCCATTGCGCATAAAGCCTCGCGATGGAGTCGTAGTATGCCCGGCCGGCGGGCTTGGCAGGATCCACTCCGTAGTTGAATGGGTTCCACGGGCAAGTGTCTTTCGTGTCGGCTGCATCGGCTGCGTGAAAGGACGATCCTTCGACCGGAAGATTCAGATCGACGGCCTGTTTTGGAATACCGCGAAGAATGTGGATTCCGAATTTCAGTCCCAGCGAATGCACATAGTCGGCAAGTGGTTTGAATCCCGCGCCGGAGTTCGCGGAAGGAATCGAATTTGTCGCCGGTGTAAACCGGCCGAATTCATCGAGACTGTATTTCGAATCCTTGGCGTTGGTTTCGCCGGTGTGATTGGTAATGTACCAACCCATATCCACGACAATGTA
>Ga0207646_10002566_pt1 | contig 21450 bp, 20 predicted proteins | sample KBSK5502metaG_FD_184343 | JGI IMG/M metagenome (GOLD analysis project Ga0207646, IMG submission 184343) | Corn, switchgrass and miscanthus rhizosphere microbial communities from Kellogg Biological Station, Michigan, USA - KBS K5-50-2 metaG... | ecosystem: Host-associated > Plants > Roots >... | reverse complement strand
GCAAGGCCAATGTCTTCAGCCCGCGCATGATCTCGTGGGCTTGCCAAACACCGAGCACTCCGCCAACCAGCTTCATTATTCCGACCAACGCCAGGCTGTCCATTGGGTCGCGCGAAATGACCACGCCCCCCGTCGCATCACCGTGACCACCGAGGTACTTCGTCGCGCTGTGAACGACCAGATCGGCGCCGAGTTCCAACGGCCGGCAAAGATAAGAAGTCGCGAAGGTATTGTCGACTATCAGCCGCGCGCCGGCGCTGCGCGCGATTTCAGCTGCTGCGCCGATGTCACAGACTTTAAGCAAAGGGTTCGAAATCGTTTCCGCGACCATTACTCGTGGTCTCGACGCGCGAGCTTCATTACCCAGGGCTTCAATATCTCTGAAATCAGCCGTCACGGTCTTGATTCCGAAAGAACTAAAAACATTCAGGAGCAAACTTGTGGTAGCGCCATAGAGATCCTGTGAAGCAATTACTGTGTCGCCCGGCTTTAGTTCGCACGCGAGCAGCGCCGCATGCAGCGCCGCCATTCCTGAGGCATAGACACAGGCAGTCGCGCCGCCTTCGATTGTGCGCATCGCTTCTTCCAACGCCGCCAGGGTTGGATTGCCGTGCCGGGTGTAAACATAGCCCGGTATTTCTCCGGCAAACACCTTGTCGATTTCCTCCATCGACTCGTAAGTGAACGTCGATGTGGCGTAGACGGGCGTGGCCACCGGTTGGCCCACGGGTGTTCCTTGCCGCTCTCCGGCATGAACCAGCTGAGTTACGATGTCGAGTTTTCGGTTCTGATCAGTCATAAGATGAATTGGTTTCTAAAAAGCACGTGCCCGGAATCTCATTATTTAAGGCGCTGCCGGAAAAGACTGTCAAGGAACGGATTGATGTCAGTAGTCAGGAGTCCGTTGTCAGTTGCACTTTTCGAATGTAACGCGACACGTCGTCAAGCGAACAACTGACTACTGACAACGGACCACTGACCGCTAGCTACCATCGCACCAGGTATTCTTTCAGCGTTTGATACATCGCCTCAAAAGAATCCGCGCAGAACAATACCGGCTGAAAATGCGTCGGGTCATAGTCCTGGCTGGACGCGGTATTCAAATCGAAAGGCTGTAGTTCAGCGTCGTGCATCTCTTCCAACTCGCCGGCCGACGACAATAATCCGGTGCCGTAGGCCTTCACCTCTCCATTTTCGCGCAGCACACCGAACTCGATTGTGAACCAGTAAACGCGTGACAGTTTTTCCAGCGCCTCAGACGAGGTGGTGCGTTTCACAGCTTTGCCAAACAGTCGATTGAGCTCAGCCAGACGCTCGCCGGCCAGCGTCACTCCGTGGCCGACGATTTCGTGGACGACATCGGGCTCTGGGGTGTAAAGCGGCGTCGAATGATGCCGAATGTACTGCGTGCAAAGAAACACACCGTCGGCGAGATTCTCAAGAAACACACGGGGTTGCACCAGCCCGGCAACGGGTTCGAGGCGAAAGCCACTGATGGCCTGTACCTTCGAATTTACTTCGCGCAACTGCGGAATTCGATCGGGAGCGAAACTCAGGCGTCGCAGCGACGAAAGATACTCCGCGCAGGCGTGCTTCTGGTGCGCCGGTTTCAGCGCCTGCCAGATTGCGCGCCAAACCTGGTGCTCCTCTTCTGTGTAAGGGGCATCAGGAATCGGATCGCCGGGCTGATACTTCACGGCGATCTGCGCGATTTGGTTGCGCCGGGCGCGATACTCCCGGTCACGAAAGCCCGGATGATCGGGATCGAGCTGTACGATTGCGTTCCGATCAGCTACGGCCTCATCCGCGTCGACTGCCACCGGGCGCGCGTCAACGTGATCGGAAAGTAGTGATTGTTTTGATTCGAGTGTCATAGGTTGCTCCTGTTTGGAGTGCGGCGACCAGTCGCCGCTTTCAAAGCGCTGACAGGTCAGCGCACTCCAAACCTCAAAACTAAACCGGCCACCGATCCCTGGAAGGACCGATGGCCGGTTTCTGGAAACTTGTCTACGAGTGCCTAGCTGATCACTCCGCGACAGCCCATCGCCCGGCCGTCCCTCCACATGGAGAGCGGACCGTAATAGTAATAATAGCGATAGCTGTAGTGCTGGCTGTTCATTTCTCGTCCCTTGGGCGCCTGCCCAAACGCAGCGTCAGATTAAGAGCTAAGACCGATGTGAGTCAAGCTCAAGACGCCTCCGTTGGCTTGATGATAATTGGACAAGTCACTCAACCGACGACGTCCGGCCCACCCTCACTCCGCCGTTGGTAGTCATCACGCGAATCGTCGGACCCCCGGAACCCAGATCGACCGAGATCTCTCGCGTATAACGGCCGCGCTCGTTTGAGGGCACGTTCACCGGGAAACCAAAGCTGACCCGGCCATTTACCGTTCCGGTTTCGAGATGCGCCGAGTAAGCTCCGGGCAGCGACACATTCACGCCGCCGTTAGTCGTCTTCACATCCAACCCCTCACCGTCCCAACGCATGCCGGTGAGTTCGATGTGCACGCCGCCGTTGGTTGTGCCACCGCGCACTGAGCCGCCGACTCCGCGCAGATGCACGCCGCCGTTCTGGGTCCTGAACTCGAGTTTTCCCTGCACGTCGTTGATAGTGATGCCGCCGTTCTGTGCTTCCAAAGAAACGTCAGTCCGGCGCGGAACAAAGACTTCGTAGCTGACATCCCAGTAACGATCATCGCGTCCTTCAGGCCCTTCGGCATGAATGCGGCGTCCGGCGGTTTCAACTCTGATTTCTCTCGCCAACTGATCCGCCTCAGCCTGAGTCGGCGCCGTTGTCTGAATTCGATAGCGCGCCAGAATCTCGTTGCGGTCCCAACCTTTCACCGCGACCCCACCGTTGCGACGGCCATCGACGGAAATCGCGCCGGCCGGCAGCGTCTGTTCTTTGATCTCGCAATGAGCTTTGAGGCGGTTGCTGGTGTAGGAATCGCGACACTCGAGCGATTTTTCTTCGCTTTTCTTTTGAGCCGTGGCAGAGACGGCGGCGAGCGTCAGAGCTGCAACAATTAACAAGAGGTAACGCAGAGATTTCTTCATATTGGGTCTCCTCGGTTGGTTTGGACTGGTCGAATAAACGTCCGGACTATTCTGTTAGTTGCAAAACTACTCGTTAAGTTGCAGAAAAATCGCCGTCAAACAAAGAAGGCGAGCGGGACAGGGCACGCGGGCTCTCCCTTCCGTCACGAATACGGTGATAAAATACGGCGCATGCGAACCAAATTAACACTGCTTGTTTCAGCCACCGCTTTAGTATTGACGGCCCTGGTCACCAGTTCGTTAGCACAGCTCCAGCCCTATCGGGTAAGCGATCGGGAAGTCGCCAAGCTACTCGATCAGATCAAGAAAGAAAGCGACCGCTTTCGCAAAGGTCTTAAAGACGCGCTCAACAAGAGCCGCTTTAACTCGACCGAACGCGAAGCCGACATCAACGCCTACGTGAAAGATTTCGAAGAACAAACCAAACGGCTGAAGGATAATTTCGATGCTCACCGCTCAACCACCGGCGACGTCGACGCGGTGCTCATCCGCGGGGCGCGGATCGATGCCTTCATGAGCCGTTACCCACTGACGCCCCGCGCGCAGGGCGATTGGTCGGCGCTGCGCGGGAATTTGGAAGTCCTGGCCTCGACCTACAATGTCTCGTGGCGCTGGGGAGGCGAGTTGGGCCCCGTGGTTTCAAGTCTTCCTTACCGGATTACCGATAAGGAAGTCGAAGCGATCATTCATCGGATTGAGAACCAGTCGGACACTTTTCGCAAGAGTCTGGATGCGGCGCTGGACAAGAGCCGCCTGGATGGCACGCGTCGAGAGGATGACATCAACTCTTTCGTGAAAGAGTTTTACAAAGAGACGAAGCAGCTGCACGAAAACTTTGATAATCACAAATCGACGGCGAATGATGTGCGCACGGTTTTGGATCGAGCGGCGCAGATTGATCAATTCATTGCCCGCAATCGCCTGAGAAATGATCGCGATGCGCAACGGGACTGGGCCAAACTGAGGACTCACCTGGACGAACTCGCGAGGGTGTACAGCGTTTCGTGGCGATGGCGATACGAGTAGGCAGTAAGCAGTAGGCAGTAAGCAGACGGCAGGACTACTTTGAATTCAGCGTTCGCCCGTGCGTTCGCGGACTCCGGGCTCAACGACTTTGAATTAAGGAATCTCTCCTCTATCATTACCCGCACTGACATCGGGCCAGAAAATCCGGCCTAAACAGCAAACGGGGCCGTAGCTCAGCTGGGAGAGCGCTTGAATGGCATTCAAGAGGTCAGGGGTTCGATCCCCCTCGGCTCCACCAATACTTTCGAAAAAGTTAGGGCGTCCAAAGCGGACGCCCTAAGTCGTTTGGTCCGCTGAAGCGGCAACAACACTCACTCATGTTTCTCAAGAAGATCATCAAACTCGCGGTCAAGATCGGTTTGATTATCATTGTTTCATTTATGTGTCTGGAGGTCTTGATGATCGTCCTCGATCCATATCTCTTCAAAGGTCTTTTTGAAAACGATCCCGATATGGGTTTTCGGGCGCGCGCCTATTTCCCGAGCGGTGAAGGAGGGCTCACAAATCAGTTTGGTTTCAACGACCGCGATTACCCACTAACCAAGCAGCCCGGCGTTTACAGAATTCTGGTGGTGGGCGATTCCTTTGGCTGGGCCGGAGGACCTGAAGGCAATTACACGGCTTTGCTAGAGACGATGTTCGAGCGTCGTGATGGTTCTCATAAGATCGATGTAATCAACACCGGATATCCCGGGACGCATACCGGCGAGCAATTACTCATGCTGAAGAAGTACGGGCTTCAATACAGTCCTGACCTGGTAATTTTGGGATTTTTTGCCGGTAACGATTTCTTCGAGGCCGACCCGAATCGCAAGCGACTCGTTGTTAATGGCTGTCACATCGATATTGACAAGCGACACGAACACCGTTTCCTTGGCTATCCAATCATTACTCGGTCCCGGGCGCTCTTCTTCCTGAAGCAAAAATACGAGATTCACAAACGAACCCAGAAAGCCCTGGAAGAAGCGCAAGAACCGATTGCTACGGGACAACCAGCGCCTTTTAAGAACTTGTCCGAAGACATTTTCCTTAACATCCAGCATGCTAAGCTCGAATTCTTCAACACTAAAACCTCCGCCGAACGATTTGGACCTAACATCAACTACATCTCTCAGAGCATTTCTGAAATGAACGACTTGCTGAAGTCGCGGAACATTAAGTTCATGGTGGCGATCTACCCCGACGAGATGCAGGTGAGTCCAAAGCATTTCGATACGCTAGTGTCAAAGTTTGCGCTGAATCGCGAGGACTACAATCTCAATCTGGCTCAAGATGTGTTGAGAACTTTTCTTGAGGCGAAACAGATCCAATATCTGGATCTGTCGGGCCGATTCAGGACCGAAGAACAAAAGCAGGAACTCTATCTGTGGAGAAATACCCATTGGAACAAAGTGGGAAATGAGCTGGCGGCAGAAATGCTGTTTCAGTATTTGATCAAGCAACCCTACGATTTCAATTCTGCCAAACCTAAGCCTTAAAGACCTGCTGCCCGAACCCACCATTGCGGGTCATGTTTGCGCCTGCCAGGCGTCCAAGCTCTCGCTGAGGTTTTTGGCGACTTCCGGCAAGTCCGCAACATAAGTCTCACCGGACCTGGTGTCGTAAAGAACCTTGCGGGCGCCACTCACCAGCGTGTGAAATGTTTCCATCCCTACCCCTGACTTTTCGCGAACCAAAAGATAAGGCGCGCGGAAAACAGAATGGGCCAACTGATGCAATCCCGCGGCGAAGCTATCGTGGGGCGGAATGTCTTCTCCTCGACTGATCTGCTGCCATCGCGAAACCCCGGCAAGCCTGAAAGAATTTGGCAGGCCCTGAATATCCAGAATAGTGGGAAACAGATCGATGAGATCGAACACTCCGCCCAGGCGAATGCCGCTCTTGACGTCACCCGCATGACCGGGCAGCTTCATGATTAGCGGCATACGCAGCGTGTCGGGTGTGAGTTGGAAATGATGGTAAGGAATTCTCGAGTTGTCCAGCATCTCTCCATGCGGCGCCGTTACTATGATCAGACTCTGGTCATAAAGGTCGTGCTCTTTCAGATAAGTTATTAGAGTGTTGATGTGCGCGTCGAGGTAGCTGACTGTGCTCATGTAAATTGCGATCGGATAACGGAAATCCGACACGTGGCGCAGCCATGGCATGATGTCCTCCTCAGTCCGCTCGAGGATCTTCATCACTTCCCTTAGCCACTTAACCAGCGCAACGGGCACTGAACCGTTAGTCATTTCACGCGTTTGGTCAAACAGCCATTGTCCAAATTCGGCCGCCGAATGACCCTGCGTTGCTCGCGCTCCCAGGTTCAGCACATGCTCGGCAAGATCGGGCTTGTAATCACTGTGACCTGTAAGCACCGCAGCCGTGTCTGCCAAAATGTCGATCACTTCCGCGACTGGCTGACCGCGCTCAAGCAGCGGCATAGCTGCTCGCATTATCAGAACTGACTCAACTGACCGAATCTCCGCTACATCCTGAGGCCGATACTCTCGTTCGCGCGAGGTTGGATCGCCCTGGTAATAAATCGAGCTGAAAGGCTCAGGCGGCATCGACGGCGGATGCACGTCGAAGTAATGAATCCAGGAGAAACAGGGCTGGGCCGGACGTTGCTCGAACCAACGAATGAACTGTCGAGTGGTAACCGCGCCGTCCTGCATCGGATTTGAGAGGGTCGGCAGAATCGAATTGAACACTTGATCGAGATGGTTGTTACGGCCGGATAGTTCTCGGGAACCGGCGGCGAACAGGGTGTGATAACCGTGCGACTCCAGAGTGGCCGGAAGATTAGTTTGCGAAACCGGAAAAGGCTGCCATTCCCTGCTGACGCCGTGCCCGCGCGGATGTTGGCCCGTTAAGATCGAAACGTAAGAGCCAAGCGTCATACAAGACTGCGACCAGGCCTGCTCAAACAGCACGCCCTCGCCGGCAAGTTGATCAAGGTGCGGAGTCTGGACTTGCGGATGGCCATAGCACCCCAGGTAACGCGCCGGCAAAGCGTCGGCAGTCAGCAGGAAGATGTGCGGATGCCGATCTTGCCGGGCAATCGGCATGCTTACCGAAAGGTCATGTACGAGGCGGGGGTTCGCCCATCCGGCCCAGGCATATTCGGTCGAGCGCCGCCATGCGACTCGTGTCTGCAAAGTGACCCGGATGGATTGTCCCTCAAATCGCGAAAGGCCGAGCTCCCGTCTCTGCCATCCGCGATCCGACTTTCGCCGGCGCGGATGAAGCTTCGCGTCAAACGCAACCACGCGCTCTGACGTTGATTCAATCGTGATTGTGAATCGAACTTCACTTTTTATGTGTGGCCAGGCGGCTTCCTTAATTCCGAGTGCGAAATAAAGGATCGCTTCTTTGCCGACTTTTAGAGCAGGAAAAGTAATGGTGGACGGTGGATGTTGAAAGATCGCCGTTTCAACATCGCGCTCGAGAATCATTTTCTCCAGGTCGACATAATTGGCGGCGGGAGCGTCGATCTCAGCCGACGCGAGGAGGTCAACCAGGTGCTCTGTTCTAAGCATCTTTGCGGCGAATAATCTCCTGATACATATCAAGCAATTCGATCGAGTTTTGGTCCATGCTCTTGATCGAGAGATCCGGCAGAAGCGGTTTCGGGTCGAGCGTGGCAATGGCGTCGGCCCACGCTTCAACATCGCCCGGGGGAAGCAACCACCCGTTCACACCCGTTTGAATAGAATCGGCCAGCGTGCCGATATTGCTGCCGAGCACTGGAACTCCTGCATACCTGGCCGCCTTGACCACCAGTGGTTCGTTCTCGTACCAGAGCACGGGCATCGCCAGGACGTGAGCAGTTTCGAGCACGTGTCCCATTTCATCAAGCGGAAAGGTCCCCATCAGCTTAGCTCGGCCGTCCGCCGCGACCAGTTTCTTCAGTGATTCAAGATAGGGATTTGAGCCCCCGGCGTCTCCATAAATCAGCAAACGCACTTTTGACTCCGGATGCCGAGCCAGTGCCTCAAGCAGGATATGCGGTCCTTTATGGTGAACCAGGCTGCCAACAAAAATTATTTCCAGCTCTTCGGTCACAGACGGAGCAACACGATGCAGGCCCGACGTCTCGAGACCATGCTGCAGGACCTGGATCTTTTCTGCTGAATAGCCATTACGCACAAACATCGACTTCTGAAAGTCAGAGAGCGCGATTACCCGGTCCGCGCATTCAACTATTTGCCGCAGGTAACCCTGCCTTTCCCGGATCGCATGAATATCGCGCCAGAAGTGCGGCAGACGCTGCTTGAGAACTGCGGAGCCGAGGCTCGACATCCCGCGCAAAAACGGCACTGGGATTTTCTGAGTCCGGCCGGCCGCAAAGCCGTGCGTGTCATGCACGCATCGCAGACAATCCAGATCATGCGCCGGTCCGTTGCACAACTGCTGATTTGAGCGAACCAAAACATGACGCGGACAGATGAGCCAGTAATCAGCGAGAGTCAAAACAACCGGAAGATTAAGGTCGTAACACAGATTCAGCGCCGCACCTGAGAGTTTCATGACGTGCAGGGCATGAATCAAATCGGGCCTGGCCGTTCCCAGTTCCTTTTTCAGCAGTTCAACTATGTGCGGATTGTCATACTCGGCCCGGGCCGGGTGGGCAGCGCGGCTGAGATTGTGATGAAGTTCGGTGACGGGAATGCCGTCGTGCTCTGTGTGTACAGATTTGTAATCAGACGGATCAAGTGAAGGCGACTCAACATGAGAAATGACCCGCACTGAGTGTCCGGCTCGTTGTGCGCGCACGGCCAAACCATGTGTGTAGACTTCCGTGCCACCAATGTGACGGGGCAGGTATTGATGTGTGAGATAAGTGATCTTCAAAAGAATGACCCGTTCAGAGTTCAACCTTTAGGTTGCAGTCTCGAAGGCCAAGCTAAAGCTTGAACTCTAAACTAATCCGCTTTCCGAACCTGAACCAGTCTTGACGTGTTTGATTGATTGTCTATAGACTCTGCGCTTCCCTTTGAGACAGGACAAACAGGTTATTACCTCGTCTCGTGTGCTAAATCCTCAGTCGTGCCGAAGTTGATAAGGCTTGTCGCGAGTCAGTCTATGAGCACTTCGATGGAAGACGCAAACGTGATGATCTCAGACCTGTCGGTCACGACCGCCACCCCGCCTCGTCAAGTTCAATTCAAGCATCTTCCGTCAGAACCTGTGACCAAAATCAGGCCGGTCAAATTTTGGCGGAAGGCTGATTTCGCCGAGCTGTGGGCACACCGCGAAGTGTTTTATTTCTTAATGTGGCGCGACCTCAAGGTGCGTTACAAACAAACGGTTATCGGCACCGCATGGGTCATCCTGCAGCCAATCGCGATAACTCTGGTCTTTGCGATTTTTCTCGGCAAGCTCATCAAGGTACCTTCGGATGGCGTCCCCTACCCGATATTCGCTTACGCAGCCCTCTTAATCTGGACTTTTATCTCAAATGCAGTTTTGAGCAGCAGCTACAGTATCGTAACAAATGCGCAAATCATCACGCGCGTGTATTTTTCGCGCCTGCTTATCCCGGCGGCAACTGTCGGTGTGCGCCTGGTCGATCTGATCATAGCTTCGGTCGTGCTGGTGGCGTTGATGATTTATTATCAGGTGCACATAAGTTTGAGCATCCTGATGCTGCCGCTTTTTGTGATCCAGGTAGCTGCGCTGGCAATGGCCGTGGGCATCTGGGGAGCGGCCCTAAACGTTCGTTATCGCGATGTCGGGACCATGCTGCCGATTTTGCTTCAGGTATGGATGTTTATGTCCCCGATTGTGTATTCGTCCAGTATCGTGCCGGCAGGATCGCGCTGGCTTTACTCATTGAATCCTCTGGTAGGAATCATTGGCGGTTTTCGGTCATCATTATTTAATCTGCCGTTTGACTGGTCGAGCATCATCATCTCCGTCCTGGTAACGTTACCACTGCTGGTCTGCTCGATTTATGTTTTCCGGCGAATGGAGACCAGCTTCGCGGATGTTGTGTAAGTTACGAACGGTTTGCGGTTGCGTGCGTTAATCCATCTCAGCTTCTGGATTCAAATGAGACCCATCATAAAAGTCGAAAACCTCGGGAAACAGTACTACCTGGTTCCAAAGGAAACTGTGCGGCCGACCCTGCGCGAGGCGTTCAAGAAATCTTTCGCGAGCAAGATGAAGCTGATCTCGGGCCGTAATGGTTCGCGTCATCCATCAGTTTGGGCCCTAAACAAGATCAGTTTTGAAGTTCAGCAGGGCGAAGTAGTAGGCATCGTCGGTCGCAATGGAGCGGGCAAGTCAACGCTCCTGAGAATTCTGGCACGTATAACCAAACCAACTACCGGTCAAGCCGATCTTTATGGACGCGCCGGCAGCCTGCTTGGCGTGGGCACAGGTTTTCATCCAGATCTAACGGGTCGCGAAAATATTTACCTGAACGGGGCCATACTCGGCATGAAACGAAACGAGATCACGCGGAAGTTTGACGAGATCGTGGCCTTTGCTCAAATCGATAATTTCCTCGATACCCCAGCCAAGCGTTACTCGAGCGGTATGTACCTCCGCCTGGCCTTTGCGATTGCAGCACATCTGGAACCTGATGTTCTGTTGCTGGACGAAGTATTGACAGTCGCTGACGCGGCATTTCAGAAAAAATGCCTGCGAAAAATCAAGGATGCCAGTCGCGAAGGCACCACGGTGTTATTCGTCAGTCACAATCTGACATCCGTCCGGGAATTGTGCGATCGGGCGATGTGTATTCATTCGGGAGAGCTTCATGACGAGGGAAAGACTGAAAATGTTATCGCGAATTATTTGAAAGAGGTTGCCGTCGAAGACAACGGATCCTAGCTGAAGTTGTTTCCGCCGATTTGTGATTAATCTCATGCCGAAAGTCAGCGTAATCATCCCGACGCACGAACGTCCGCAGCTATTGGTTCGGGCTGTCGAAAGTGCGCAGGCAGCCGGCACTAACGTGGAAGTTATCGTCGTTGACGATGCGTCGAGCGACGAAACTGCCGAGGTCTGCCGAAACCTAAAGGACATACACTATGTGCGGGTCGACCGAAATCAGGGAGTGGCGGGAGCTCGTAATATCGGCATCCTGGTGAGCACTGGCGAATACATTGCCTTCCTGGATGATGATGATCTGCGCCTGGCAGGTTCGCTTGATCTTCAGGTTGACGCTCTTGAGGCGCATCCGGAAGCCGGATTTGCATGTGGCGCAATGATCATGGCTGATCAGGACTACCAGCCCAGCGGCGAAGTTGTACACCCGCGGCATTCCAGCGGCGATGTATTTTGGGAACTCCTGGAACTCGATTTCCCGGTCATGCCTTTGTGCACGGTAATTCGCAAAGAGTGTTTCCTGCGCGCTGGCCTGCTTAATCGGCACCTGAACGGCATCGATGATTGGGATATTTTCACGCGAATCGCTGAACTTTATCCGGTGCTGATTCTTGAGTCGCCGGTCGGAGTGTACCGCCAGCCTACGCCGTTCTCCGGCCAGGGCTCATCCGCCCGCGCTGTTCAACTACGTCAGGCGGCCCGGCATCAACTAAACCTGCTGCGGCTACCTCGGGCCGCTGCGATTCCGTCGACTAAACGCCGGGTGATTCGTAGGCGAATGCTGAATCGCATCTCTGAGAACTTGATTTGGACCGCGATGACAAAGTATTTGCGGCACGGCAAAATCGGACCCGCTTACGCGAACATTTCGGTTGCCCTTAGACTTTACCCCCTGAGCGCAGTTCGTCTCGGTGCATATAAGAATCTGGCGAAGAAGTTGATGATGAAGACGCGATCTTTGAGAGCGTAAACAATTCTCGGATCTTGCGTCGCGAAGAAAATCGATGCCGAAAGCAAGCATCATCATCACCACCCATAACCGGCCGCACCTGTTGCCGCGCGCCATCAACAGCGCGCGCGCTTCAGGCAGCGACCTCGAAGTTGTGGTAGTGGACGATGCCTCCTCGGATGAAACCGCGCAGGTTTGTCAGTTCATTTCCGGAATCAACTATGTCCGGGTTGAGCGCAATCAGGGTGTCGCGGGCGCGCGCAACGTTGGGCTGGTTGCCAGCCGCGGTCAATACGTAAGTTTTCTTGACGATGATGATCTGCGACTGCCTGATTCTCTCGACAAACAAATCGAGATCCTCGAGAAGAATCCGGAAGCTGCGCTCATCTATGGTCAGGCTATTCCGGAAGATCCGACCGGTGAACAGCATCAAGCGTATCCGGCCGACTGTCCGCAGGGAGATATTCTGTGGGAGCTTTTGACTCGGAATTTTATTCCTTGTGGCAGCGCGGTTTTTCGGCGCACGTGTCTGTCCCGGGTGGGTCTGCTGGATCACCGCATATCCGGAATTGATGACTGGGATCTGTGGATCCGGATTGCAGAGCTGTTTCCGATCATCGCCATCGAAACACCAGTAATGATCTGGCGACAATCTACGCGGACTTCAGGGCAGGGCAGCTCTGGAACGGTTGACCTAATTGAGCGCGGCAGACGTCAGTTCAGACAACATTGGCTAAACCTGCCACGCGTGGCGAAAGCGCCACAGCGGAAAAAGCGTGAAGGCTGGCGAGCTTTTTCGAACAACGTTTCGGACCACCTGGTCTGGGAAGCTTTTAGCGCCCTTAGTAAATTCGAGATTCGCCACGCTAAGAAGAGCTCGCTTACGGCCCTGCGTTTGCACCCAACGGCGCTTCTGGGCGTGCTGCAACACTGGGCTCGCGCCTCAACGCTGAATACCCTCATGGCTGCAACCTTCAGTCGTGACGACAATCCAAATCCGAAGGCGCTTTTCAAACGGATTCGAGCAAGCAGAAGCTAAAAATGAAGATCATCCTTTGTAAGAGCCATCTTGATGGCCCAATAAGCGGATCGGATGAAACGCTGGTCACATATGCCGCTGAACTTCAAAAGGCCGGCCAAGATGTCTCGGTCATGCTCATGTATCTACATGCCGAAGAGGATCAATACTACCAGCGCTTACTGGAGTCCAATGTCCCCGTTTCCTGGATCGCGTCGAACCTGGCACAGAATTCCCTGGGCGCAGGTCGAAAGCTCGCCAGCAGGATGGTTTACACCTTTCCTGGTTCCAAGTCCTTTATTCGCCGCAAAACTCAGCCAGTATTGTCCGCGGCGGCAGCTCGCTATTACAGCCAGTGCCGCGATTTTCTTGAGAGGCAAAAGCCTGATCTAGTGCACGTGATGACACCGGACGCCGGCGCCCTGGTTATGATCCGAGCCGGACACGATGCGGGGATTCCGGTCATCTATCAGGAGCTTGGAATTCCCTTTCATCCCCCTGGTTTTGAGTACTACCGCGAGTTCGTTTCGGTGTTGCCGCTCTGTTCCGAGGTTGCCGCGTTGTCGCCGATACTTTCTGCGGATTGTCGCGAAAAGCTCCCCGGTACCAGGTCTCTATCGGTGCTTCCGATCATGTCTCAAGAGCTGAGCAATGGCGACCGGGCTCCTCGTCATCCGGATGCGAAAATCACCTTTGGCTTTGCGGCGCGCATGGAAGAACTAAAAGGTCCAATGGTTTTGATCGAAGCCATGGGAATCGCTTACCAGCAGTACGAAAATGTCTGCTTGAATATTGCCGGCGATGGCTCGCAGCGCCAAAAGATTGCCGCGCGTGCCAAAGCCCTGAACATCGCCGGCCGTTATCGTTATCACGGAGTTTACACTCATCCTGAGGAACGCTGTTCGTTCATGCGGAGCCTCGACGTCTTTGTCATGCCTTCCTTCACTGAAGGCACGCCCAACAGCATTGTCGAAGCAATGGCCCATGGCATACCGATTATTGCTTCGCAGGTTGGCGGCGTGCCCGACATGATCGGCGATGACGCGGGAATGCTGGTGCCGCCAGGAGACGCGGATGCTTTGGCGCAGGCAATGCTGCGACTTGCGCGTGACCAGGACCTTCGTCGATCGATGGGACGGGCCGCCTACGAACGCTACCAGCGGTTTTTTTCACCGCGCGCCGTGCTGCCGTTGATGGTGCAAACCTATCAAAGGGTAAGCGGCAACGGACATTACGTCGCGCCGGCCTCAGACAACGGGCACCTTCATCCATGGGCCGATGCCTCTGACAAGCAACTTGTCGGGGCGAAACTCGAATAGATGCATTATCATCCGTCGCCTTATTTCGTAATCGGACCGGGTTTTCCTGCAAACCTATCATTCACTTGGCGCAATGAAAGCGAGCATCCCTTCAGCTAATCAAAGAAGTTGGGTGAGAAAGTTTGCGAAACCAATAGTCGCAATTGTGACTTCGGTGATCTGCTTAACCATTGCCGAAATGGCGTTAAGGATCTTTAGTCCACTCCCGGATCCCTACATAGATTTCAAATACAAAAAGGAACTTAATCAGTACATTAAGTCAGAGTTCCCGAAAAACCTTCAGCTGGTCACAGAGCCAGAGGAGGGCTTGTCCGGAGTTCACGGCCCAAACCGCTTTACGATAAATAACATGGGCTTCAGAGGGGATTATCTGACTGTACCTAAACCAACAAATGAGTTTCGGATATTCATGGTCGGAGGAAGCACCACGGAATGCCTTTACCTCGATGACTCAAAGGCAATTACCAGAGTTTTGCAAGAGGAACTCGGTAAAACAGAAGCTGGTAAGTTCACCGTTAAGGTTTACGGTGCGGGAAAATCCGGTGACGCGAGCGGCGATCATTGTTCGATGATCGTGCATAGGATTGTGCAGCTGGAACCTGACATGATTATTCTGTTCGCGGGAGTGAACGATCTGACGCGCTCAATATTTGCTTACGACTATTCACATTACGTTTCAGAAACTCCTCCGCAGAGAATCCCCCTGTTAAAATCTTTGGCTACGGAATCACAGATTGTCCGCAGAGTCCGTTATTTGTTCCGTAAGGTGTGGCCGAATCGAGGGGAAAGAGCCCAGGACATTTATCTGCATTCTCGATATAGAGAGGATGCTCAATTGTGTGCGTCAACGCCGATCTCGGACCAGAAGCCGCGAGTTGATGTCACTGGTTATGCGAAAAACTTGAAAACGATCGCCGGCGTGGCCAGGGCTCATGGGATCCAAATAGTCCTGATGACGCAGTTGGCAACCTGGAACTCTCCCAATACTCCAAATCTGAAGGAGTGGCAGTCGATGTTATGTCGCGGCGAAGTGCGATACCGTGAAGACTTGATGGACGAAGCTTTAGAGGCTTTCAATAATCAGATGCGACAAACGGCCCAACAATACTCGGTGCCGCTTTATGATTTAGCCAGGGTCGTACCCAAATCACGCGATTTCTTTTACGACGATGTGCATTTTAATGATCAAGGAGCGCACCTGGCTGGAGTACAACTCGCAGCCCTAATCCAACAACTCAACCTCACGTTAGATCGCAGTAACGTGCCGGGTCCCGCTCTCACGCCATTTCCAACCAAAAGACCCAATTGAACAAGTCGCGGACCGGCGGCTCACCGCGAATCCATTCTTACAACCTCAAAATCCGAACCTTTGATCGATTTCAAGTTGCTCAACTCGTCATCGCTCCAACGCTGGTCGGGTGCGCCGCTCAGGAACCAGCCCGGGCCATTGTCGGCGACGAACATTCCGTACTTCTTCAGCGCGCGCAGAATTACTTGCAGCGCCGGCGAGTACCTGGAGATATCAAACGACGCTTTCAAGCGAACGCGCATACCCATCGGTGGCAAGTTCGGATCCGAATCGCTGCTGGCAAAGTGTCGCGCCGGATAAACGTAAGCCTTGCGCGTGCGCGGGGCCGTGAAGCGCAGCGCGTGTTTGATTTCGCGCTGCTCGAATACTTCATCGTACCGCACCAGCCCTGGAAATATTGGCAGCCCGGCCGCATCCGCTGAAGTCCAGCCATCCGGCCGCAGGGCATTTGAGTTTAAATCAAAGACTGCTCCGCTGCCGCAGATCCAGCTGGCGCCGTTGTTCACCGGACGGGCGGAAAACATTTCGTAGAGCTTCCAGTGATCGCGATCGATCACCAGCACGTGCCGGTCACTGTCAGAGTCGGGACCGCCTTCGATGGGTGTATTGCGCGGTACCGGATAAGGACCCGGATCGCTTTCGCCACCATAAGAGCTAAAACTGATCGGCACCATCGGTTGCGTGCCGGCGACCACGATGTAGGGAATTCCGTTTGGCCTTCCCTGCCACGTCGTCCCAAAATCCGGGTGCAAGACATTGTCGCGTCCAATGGTCGCGATCAAATTCGCTGAGTTGGGATCGACCGGCATTCGCGAGACGTCCTGGTTCCAGGGGTTGTCCGAGGGAAAGACCTGTTTGCCGTGGAGACTCGCGCCCGGGCCGAGATCGGGTACCAGGCCGGACGTTGAGCTTACCGTTCTCGGGCGCGTCGGAGCTTGTGCGAATGCCCGCGACTCACGGCCTTTGCTTGCCGTTACGACTAACAAGGTCAGACAGAACGATACTGCCAGCACCAAAGTCAACCCACGCCATTGATGCTTTAGAGCCATAGGATCTCAATCACCTTTCGCCAGGAGTCATTCGGTTTATTCCCGTCCAAACAAGCAGGCCGGGCCCGGATAGTCTGCCAACGGTGCAGGACTGAACTTTCCTAAAGTGTCTTCTTGTCCCGCGGAGTTGAGATCATCCGTAACCACTCCTGTTTTGGATTGTCACGGTAAAGCCGGATCTCAAAAGTCCGGGCCACCCTTTCTTTACCACCGATGTCGTTCGTTCTCTCTGTGTAAACGGCCGTCACATTGAACGAGACTGAATTCGGCGTATGCCATCTAATGCCCTGTTCTAATGAGAGTCCAGCCTGGATTGCGCCAAACACTATGGACGAAACGAATCTGTTCTGGGCGTCATCGCGCGCCGCATCAATCTCCCGATTTGTTTCCGCGGTGTCGACCACGCGGTTGAAATAATAGCTACCCAAGATCTGTTCAACCCCGAACTTCCTGATAATCGCCTCGACATCGGCGGCAGTCGGATCGGGAATCCCTTCGTAGCTGTTCGAGGTGGTAAAGCTTCGCCAGTAGACATATCGGCCGGCTATCACGTCGTAAGATGCGTAGCCTTTCACGATCACAAAGATTTCCGGATCGTCGGTACGTACCTTGGCGGTAAAGTCGCGCGTCCAGATGTATTTCTTGTAAGTGCTGCTCCATTCGCGCGTGCCGGGTTTGCCGAGCGTGACCGAGACGGTCTTGGCGCCCGTCAGATCCTTCTTGATTTGCGCGTCAGAAGGCTGCGCCGAGGCTTCAGTGAGTAAACCGATGCTGAGCAGGAGCAGAGCGCTGATGGGAAAACCAAAACTCAATCTGTCTTTGGTTAGCATGTCGAGCCTCCCTTTCGTTTCCACGCAGAGGTCAATGCGGGATCCCGCTTGATTTGAACGCGAAATGTAGCAGAGCGGACGCGGCGATTCAATTCTTCGAATGGAGCGACATGAGAATCACGCCCCTGGCCTTTCCGGTAATTAGAATCTCAACTAGAATGCGTCGGCTACGTAACACGAATTGTTAGCTTGCGCGCCAGCGCGGGTCCCCGGCTGGGGCATTCCCGGTGGGGTGGCCTTACGGTTTGCACAACGAATGAGAGGAATCATTTTGATGAGAACCTACAAACTGCTCACGATCGCGCTGATCCTGGTCTGCACTCTTAGCATTTCTGTCATGCCCCAGAATCCCGCACCGATCGGCATCCGGCCCGAACCACCCGAAGGCAAAGGCGTCGTCGCGTTGAAGGCCGCGCGTTTGATCGATGGCACGGGCTCGCCGGCGATTAGGAACGCAATCGTGATCGTCACTAACAATAGAATCACCGCGGTTGGTGATGCCGGTTCAGTTCGCATCCCTTCGGGCGCGAAGGTGATCGATCTCGGCGATGTGACCTTGCTTCCGGGTTTCATCGACGCGCACACGCACCTGGTCGGCCGCGTGCTCGGCGACCCGGAAGGCGAAACGTCTTCGGTTCGAGATTACGAATCGTTCACTGCAATTCTCGGAGTGCTGCATGCACGCGACACGCTGATGGCCGGCTTCACGACTGTACGCAATGTCGGCGCTTCCGGGCCTTTCAGTGACATGGCGTTGCGCAAGGCAATCAACGAAGGCTGGACGCCTGGTCCGCGGATGCAAACAGCGGGTCGCGCTCTGGGAATCACCGGCGGCCATTGTGACGACAATGGATTTCGGCCTGGCATCGTGGAACAAGGCTTTAAAGAGGGAATTGCCAACGGGCCGGAAGAGATTCGCGCCGCTGTTCGTTACCAGATCAAGTACGGCGCCGATGTGATCAAGACTTGCGCGACCGGCGGTGTGCTCTCCGAAGGCGATGCGGTCGGTGCGACTCAATACAGCTTTGAAGAATTGAAAGCGTTGGTCGACGAATCAAACAAGCTGGAACGCAAAGTTGCCGCGCACGCGCACGGCACTGAAGGAATCAAGTTGGCTGTGCGAGCGGGTGTGGCTTCAATTGAGCATGGATCGTTTCTTGACGAAGAAGGCGCGCGGATAATGGCCGAGCGCGGAACATTTCTGGTGCCGACTTTGATGGCCGGCGAGGGGGTAGAGCGCGCCGCTAAGAACGGTGTGTTGAAAGGACTGCGGGCCGAGAAAGCTTTAGCGGCGGCCGCGGCCATGCGTCGCGGGATCAAGATTGCCGTCGCCAACAAAGTTCAGATTGCTTTGGGCACGGATGCAGGTGTGATCCCGCACGGCACTAACGCGCGCGAATTTTTCCTGCTGGTGGAATGGGGCGGCCTGAGCCCTATGGAATCAATCGTCGCGGGAACAATGAACGGCGCGAAGCTGCTGGGCTGGGACAAGAACCTCGGTTCACTGACTACAGGCAAATGGGCCGACATCGTTGCGGTCAGCGGCGATCCTTTGAAAGACATTCACGCCATGGAGAAGGTCGTGTTCGTGATGAAGAACGGTGTGGTTTATAAAAGGGACTAGTTTATTTTCCGAAACGAGATAACACCGTGAGCGCTGCCTCAATAGGTTGTTGACACCCCTTAACCGACTGCCAAGCTCGATTAAGTAAATCGCCTGTCTGGTATCGAACGGCATTATCGTTGATCGCCGCATTGACGAGCTGATTAGACCGCTTCATGTCGTGGTACGCGCTAGTAATTAACGGTCTCTCATCGTTACTCAGCGCTGAGAGCGCTCCATCATTCATCACCTTATCAAATGCCTCTTCTCTGAAGAGTCTGCCCAAATCAGAAATTAGTGGTGTCTTGTGAACCACTTCAAGGTTGTAATTCAGCTCCTCAATTAAGGCGGAAAATCCTCGAATCGGAACGAGAACCGTAAGGAGTTGAGCGCGACTGGCCGCTCTCAACATCGTGCCCTCTCTCCACGGGACAATGAATTCCGGATAGCCGCCCGTAGCGCCCTTAACCACGAACGGTGTGCCTTGATGGGTTTCGAAGTAGAGGGCCACGATGGTGGAGCCCGCAATTCTGATATTTGAGTCGATCGACAAACGAGGAGCGAACCCGTCGAAGCACGAATCGACAGACCGGTACCAGTCTCCGAGCTCCATCGGATCCACGTTCATAATCTTGCGGTTCCTTTCATCAACCCCTATCAACCACAAAATCGCCGTTCCTCGCGCCGCATTCGCGTGGGCAGCCAGTCGATCCGCCGCTTTTCGAGAATCTGGCCACGTCGATTTCAGCTCAACTCGGGCGTCTTCGACAGGCTGGTTAGAGAGAACCGCTTCAACGATTTCCCGGGCCCAAATCTCGACTTCTTGGTGTGTCATATAAAAATCTCCGTCTTGGCACTATAGGCCTTATGGCTGTCTATTGAAAAACTCACGCCGTACGATTAAGCTCCATCCCATGAGTTTCAATGAAGTCGCAGAGCTTCCACATCTGACGTTTGAGGAGCGGCAGATTCTGATTCGCCGGGCATTGGAGCTGGATGATCCGCCTCTGTCGGCAGCGGACGAGGAGTTAGTTGAAGGAAGGTTGGCCGAGCATCATGCCGATCCCACTTCATCTGTGCCCCTTGATGAAATGAAGAGACGCCTGCGCCAGCGGTACAGAACCGCGAGCGGTAGCGAGCGGGATAAAGGCGCAACTTACCCGGCGCTGTAGAGAGTCTCCTAGATCGTCACCAAAAATCGAAAGTTGAATCTTTATCCCGCTCCCTACCGGTCGCGGCTCTGTACCTTTCGCTAATCAATTCGCATAATCGGGACATGCGAACGTCAGATAACAAACAATCAAATCGTCGAATCTCGCTCATCCTTCAGCTATTAGTACTTTCTGCTTTTGCCGTCGCAGTCGTTACGTCAAACGCAGCAAGCCTGTATCGCTTACGTCTTCATCCTCCGAAGAAAACCCAATCACGTTCATTACAACCCAAACCCCTGCATGCTCCGGCACGCTGGCTTGGACTGATCGGTGAGTATGGCCCGGACGACGACATCCTGATCATCCTGGAGAAAGATGGAAAGCTGTGTGCTCTGTTCAAGCGAGGCGAGGTCGAGCCGCTGATCGAAGTCTCAAAAAATGTTTTCAAGTTTCCAGCGCCGGGCCCGCACGCGGAGATGACAGTAATCTTCACTCGAGATAGGCGCGGGCGCGCGACCCAGGTTTCTGTCGACGCCGTCATAGACAAACGCCGCCAGATTGAACCGGAAGCAGGCCGAAACCAGCTACGCGTCAAACCGGTGCGCCCGGTGACAGAGCTGATGAGGGAAGCGCGCTCCGCTTCGCCACCTGCAGAGGACGGAGAGTTTCGCCGGATTGATTTGGTAGAGCTAACCAAACTCGATCCAACCATCAGACTTGAGATTCGCTATGCGACGACGAACAATTTTCTGGGCACCGTTTTCTATTCCCAGGCTCGCGCTTTCATGCAGCGCCCGGCGGCCGAAGCGGTGGTCCGTGTCAACAGCAAGTTGAAACAACTCGGTTACGGCTTGCTCATCCATGACGCTTATCGGCCCTGGTACGTCACGAAAGTGTTCTGGGACGCGACGCCTGACGATAAGAAAGTTTTTGTCGCCGATCCTTCAAAAGGATCGCGTCACAATCGCGGGTGCGCGGTTGACCTGACGCTTTACGATCTGAAAACGAAAAAGCCGGTCGAGATGGTCAGCACCTACGACGAAACTACCGCGCGCGCTTATCCTGATTATCCCGGCGGCACCTCATTGCAGCGTTGGTATCGAAGAGTTCTGCGCGAGGCAATGGAAGCGGAAGGCTTCACGGTTTATGAGGCTGAGTGGTGGCATTTTGATTATAATGACTGGCGCAAATACCGGATCGGGAATGTGACGTTTGAGCAGATAAGGAATTGAATCATTACTTTTGCTTCTGCAATTCTTTCCGAATCCGCGTCAGAATTTCAAAGTATCGCCACGCCGCCGGCGCGTTTGGCTCCTGA
>Ga0207646_10002564_pt1 | contig 21451 bp, 11 predicted proteins | sample KBSK5502metaG_FD_184343 | JGI IMG/M metagenome (GOLD analysis project Ga0207646, IMG submission 184343) | Corn, switchgrass and miscanthus rhizosphere microbial communities from Kellogg Biological Station, Michigan, USA - KBS K5-50-2 metaG... | ecosystem: Host-associated > Plants > Roots >... | reverse complement strand
GCGCTCCGTTTTTTTCAAGCTCTCCCACATAGACGTCAGCCTGAGAGGATCCCTTCAAGAAAGCGAGACGCCTGCCGTCTGCCGTTACGCTGAGATCGGAAAGGGTAAAACCAGCCCAATTGGTGATTCTTCGAGGATGACTTGCGGCTTGCCCGGTCCGCGCATCAATTCTGATCTCCCATAAATTGGCGTCATTTTGCTTCGGTGGTCGTTCGGACAAAGCATAGATCATGCGTCCGTCCGGCAGAAGACAACCACTTGTGAACCTCGAGTCGGAAAAAATGGTGGTGGCCTGGCCCGTTTTCACGCCGTGCGATTCGATCGTGAAGGCCAACTCGCCTGCGACGGAATGGCCTCTCGCGTATGCAACACGCTGCCCGTCGGCAAACCACAGTGGCCATTGAAAACTGTCTCCTTCAGTGCCGGCAACAATTGGCTGCGGTTCCTCTCCATTTGCACCCATTAACCAGATTTCTTCGCCGTTGCCGCTTGTAAACGCGATGCGGGATCCGTCCGGCGAAGCGGACGCCCCTCCAGCATCCTCGCGAAGCCGGCGCGGCGCACCGCCCAGGATGGAGATGGACCAAATGCTGGACACATTGTCTTTCGCATCCGCACCACTCGCAAGTAACGTGGTTCCCTCAGGAAACCAAGAAAGCCTGGATATCCTGGAGCCGGCTGAAGTGGACAAAACGTGCGTCTTTCCCGTCCCGATAAGTCGCAAGTTGATGCCGGTCTCGTCGGCGTAGGCAATGTACTTACCATCTGGCGAGATGGCAGCAGCCGTCATCGCCGGTGATTCGAAGGAATTGCTAGTGAGTTGAAGCTGCTTCAGTTCAGGCCGCCGCCACTCCATGGGGCCCCAGAAGTACCACCCGACCACAGCCAATAGCAGAACTGCTCCCACTGCACCAGCAAGGACTTCTACCCATCGCAACTTTTGTACCGGTACAGCAAGGAGAGTCCCTGTGGCCTGCGGTGCAGCCGCCCGGTCGACTGTCGGCGCCCCAGCCGTGACCGCACGCACATTTTCCGTGTCCCGTTTCAGACGTCTGAGATCGGCGCGCATTTCGGAAGCAACCTGGTAACGCAACTCCCGGTCTTTCTCCAGCGCCTTGCTGACGATCCGTTCCAATTCGGCGGGTAGTTCGGGATTCAGACGAACCGGCGAAGTCGGTGCTTCGTGGAGAAGGGCGTCAAAAATGGAAGCAGTAGTGTTGCCGACGAACGCTTGGCGGCCCGTGGCCATCTCATATAGCACAGCGCCGAAAGAGAACAAGTCGGTCCGGGCATCGAGTTCTTGGCCCCGCGCCTGCTCGGGGGACATGTAGGCTGCCGTGCCCACGGCCATGCCTGGGCTGGTAAGGTTCGATTCCCCAATCCAAGTCGGTGCCGCTGCGGCCTCTGGTGATACTTCTCCCGTCGCCAGCCACCCGGCCGACAGTAGCTTAGCCAAGCCAAAATCCAGAATCTTCGCCTGCCCCCGCGTCGTAACGAAGATGTTCGCCGGCTTGATGTCGCGATGGATAATGCTCTCTCGGTGCGCCGCGTCCAATGCGTCGGCAATCTGGATCGCGAGGGCGAACAACTGGTCAGTCGCAAACGGCCCGTGCAAGTGCGGCCTTGGAAGGGCCCGTCCGCCGTGGGCAATCCATTCCCGTAGCGTCTGGCCTTCCAGTAACTCCATCGCGATAAAGGGCTTGCCCTCGCATTCGTCAACGTCGTAAATCGTGCAGATGTTCGGGTGGTTCAGAGCAGATGCCGCCTGTGCTTCGCCTTGAAAGCGGCTAAGGGCTTCGGGATCCTTAGCCATTTCATCGGGCAGGAACTTCAGAGCAACGAAACGGCGGAGCTTCAGGTCCTCGGCCTTGTACACCACACCATGACCACCGCCTCCTACCTTTTCGAGGACGCGGTAGTGCGAAATTGACTGGCCGATCATTGGGCTGAAATGCTACGGCCACAGGTGGGGTAAGTCAATGTGGGCGGATGACTCGGCTGCCACATTTCGATCGTTTGACATATTCGGGAAACTCGCGTCAACGATTCTTGATGAATGGTCGGCCGGAAGTTAACGGCGGCGCACCGGGCTTCACTGGTGGCTTGCAGGTCTTGAGAGGGTTTTGTTACACGCTCTTAGTAGTTTATCGCTTGCTCCCATCCCTATGATTTGACCCCCATTTGTGCAAGCACTGTGCACCTTGGAGCCCGGCATCAGAGCCAGCGCCAGCTTCGCGTTCCGCCTCCGCAGAACTGTACGTGTGTCGCTCACAAATTCTATTCACTGGAGAAACTCCGAACCCCGCCAACCCAAGGTCAAAAATAGGGAGAGATGCTGATTGCGCTAGAACCTCCGAGGGGTATATATAGTTCGGCTCTTAAAGGGGCAGTTCCTTCGCTCGGACGTAGACGGATTCCTCGGCTCGCACTTTTATTGCTGAGTGCGCAGGTTATGCAACCCAACGATGGTTCTTCGGGAGGGGGCATGACGCCATTCATTTTTGCTCCGCGCTCACTTTCTTTCAATACTTCGCTTGAAGCCCTCGCAGGTCGTGACGTAGGTTCGCGGGCACTTCCAACTGGCTTCTTGAATCTTGCAGACTGCGCAAAGGTCAGTAGCTGCGAGTCTGCCTCGCTTGTAGTCGATGCGGCCAATGAACGATCGGAGAGCGGCGTCACATGGAGGGTAATTCCTTTGCCTCAGAGGGGTATCGGGAGGCAGTCATGCACACAAGATTAGGGTCTCTTGCGACCGTAAGCACTGAAAGTTCGGCTCAGCGATGGGAACAGAAATTGGCACAGAGTAACAAAGTACTTGGCCGCCGCGAAAACAGATGTGATCTTCTTTGTGCTGATCGTAGCCTTTGGTGCGTCAGCAGTTCTCCTCCACCAGCGGACGGCCGATTTCTGGGGTGAGGATGTTTTCTACGCCGACGCCGCGCGCTCGCTTTTACATGACGGATTCTACGGGGTGAACGGGACTCCTGAAACTACTCAGCCTCCGGGGCTAGCAGGGATTCTTGCGGTCGTGTTTTCTATATTTGGTTACAGCTATGCCGCCTCTGCCGGTGCCATGGCCGTTTTCGAGACCCTTGGGTTCCTTACTGTCTACGAATTCCTTCGGCGTCGCGTGCCTAGCCTTGTGGCTGGGACCATTTGCATCGTTCTGTTGTCGTCTCCATTGTATTTTGCTTGGGCGACGCGAATGGTGTACCCGTGTTATCCATATTTCTTTTCGACGATGGTCGCGTTACTGTCGGGCGAGAAGTACGACAACGCAACAACCACGCGTTCAAAAATCCTTTGGGGATCTGTATTGACGATGGCCGTTGCGGCATCTCTGCTCATCGCCACGGGAACAATCGCCCTGTTGGGTGCCTTGGCTGCAGTGGTTGTCGTGACGTCACTGAGGGACCGACGCCTGGCTCGAACGCGATTGCTAAAGTATTTGCCCGTCTTGCTTGTGGGAATTGCGGTGCAAGGGGCCTGGATGTACCACCGCAAGCCAGCCCCTTCGGAATGGTCCTTGCCTGGCTACCCTGGTTCTTATCTGCAACAGCTGAAGTTGAAGAGGGGCAACTATCCTGAACTGGGGATGGCAAAGTGGAGTGACATACCTGACCGTGTTACAACGAATCTGAAAGCTGAGTCGGATTTCCTCGTACAGCTGGTCCTGCGCCATGGGATCAACCAGACGCGAGTGGCAGTGGTCGCTATTCCGGTTTTGCTCATTGCCATTGGATGGGCTTATTCCGTTTGGAAGACGGGCGGGATGGATCTACTCAACTGGTACTTTGCGGGCTATGAGCTGATCTATTTACTCTGGCCGTGGACTATGGAGTCTAGGTTTCTACTCCCTATAGCTCCGCTGGCCTGTTTGTATGTTTGGCAGAGCTGCAAAGCATTGATCCTTGTTTCAAGAGTGAAGCCACGTGTTGTGGGGCTGATTTGGCTTTCTGCCGCATTGCTCTGGACCACTTCGACCGTTCACTCGCTTTATGCACATTGGACCCGACATGAAAGCGTCTTGACTGACACATTATTGCTGCCTCCGGGATTGATTTTCGCAGGATGCGCTCTCTGGATGACCTACACCGGGCTATCTATTTTCTCCATGGAACAGTCCTCCGGGATGGAAAGGTGGTTGAAACGCTCTCTGGGAAGATGGTGGGTCGACCCACAGCGTTTATTTCGGTCCACTGGCTACCTGTTTGTGACCGCTCTGGTGTTGATCGGGATTGCAGTCGAGTCTCGAATGGCCAGCGAAAATCTGAGGGTTACGGACCTTCTCCATTCCGAAATGACAGGGATTTATGAGGTTCTCGCTCCGGAAGTTGAGGCCGGTGTCTGGCTCCGCTCGCACACACCTGCTGATTCTGTGATTATGGCCAGGCACTGGGCCACCGTTCACCACTATGCGGAGAGAAAAACGGTCTGGTTTGCTCCCATTTCGGATCCGAGAGCGCTCTTTGACGGCATCGTAAGACACGGTATTGGCTACATCGTCGTCGTGAAGCATCGGGAGCCTTACTATCTGCCCGACGATGATTACTGTTTTGAGGGACTTCTCGAAGCTCATCCAACGGGCTTCCGGCTGATTCTACAAAGTGCCAATTTGCGGATTTTCTTGGTCGAGAAGAGCGAGATCCATGGGAATCTTGGGTAATCACGTCTGGAATTTCGAAATCTCGCAACTTTGTTTGTAGCGGTCGCGCTGCCCGTACTCGGATGGCAGCTATGCCCATCGCAAGATGGGATCCGTTCGTTCGCGGCCCGACGTTGTGCGCGTTCGAGGAACGCCGGTTCATTCTCTTTAAAAAAGGAAACCCTGTTCTGGCAACGCAAGCAACGCCAGCGCCGGATCGCGCTTCGCGCCCAGCGCTTTCGAGAGCCAGTCGTAGAGATGCGCATCGTCCATGCCCTAATAGGTAAACTTGCGTGAGAGTGTTCTGATTAACAGACAGTACTCTTTTTACTTACCATATAATTATTATATTTAATTAGTACTATAGAGTAAATGATTTATTAAGCGGTCTGCGCCAAACTTTTAATGATTGTTTTCAACTGACCTTCGGTAAGATGTCGACGCGTTGAACTTCTAACACGAACGACTAGTCAGCGCCGTTCTGGCCCAGCCCCTCGGAGATGTACATATGGCCAAGACGCGTCTGCGCGGCAGTGTAGCTGTTCTCCTTCGATCTGGAATTGATTCGAAAGTTCGGAGTACAAGTCCACGCATTTGACCCTACCCCTCGCAGCCTCGCCTGGTTGAAGACCCAGAAGGTTCCGGCGGGCTTTCACATTCATCAGTATGGAGTTGCCGCATGCGACGGTATGCTCAGGTTTGCTCCACCAAAATCGCCCGCGCACGTTTCACACACAATTGTGCAGCGAGCAGGCTCCGAGCGTTCCATTTGGGCTCCGGTTCGCCGCCTTACCACCATCATGAAGGATCTTGGCCACGATTCCCTCGATATATTAAAGATGGATATTGAGGGCGCGGAGTATGCCGTGCTCCTGACGTCTTAGAGAATTCCATCCCTGTCACACAACTGTGCGTCGAATTTCATCATCGCTGGCACGAAATTGGCGTTTCCAGGACTCGAGAAGCAATTTCCGCGTTACGAGCACGTGGCTATCGTATTTTCCACATCTCGGATTCGGGTGAGGAATACAGCTTTCTCGGTCCTTAGCACTCTTGCCATCACTTCGTCCAAAAACTCCTGCGACCATGCGCCGTTTCAAGATCCAAGACGAAATTTCAGCCTTATTCTGAACGGCGCACAACCAAAAGCGTCAAATCGTCGGTTTGCTTCAAACCCTCGCCAAAGCTCACCAAGTCCTCGAGACATTCCGAGATTAGACCGTCCGGCGCTTTCCCTATGTGCTGTGCCGCCAGCGCGCGGATCCGCTGGAGACCATACTCTTGGCCCGCGCGATTCCGTGCTTCGGTCAACCCATCGGTATACATAAAAACGGTGTCACCCCGCTCCAGCGTCAGGCGATGAATAGGGAAGCGCGCGCTACAGAACATTCCTAGAGGCACTCCCGTGGAATCCTTCGCCGCCACTCCGTCGACGTGGATGTGAAGAAGAGGGAGATGACCCGCGCTGACAAACTCAACCGAACCATCGTGTGCAGCTCGCCCTATCACCAGGGTCGCGAATTGTCCGGCAAGGGTGCTTTCGCAGAAAATGCGGTTGGCGTCTTCCACCATCCGATCGAGCGGGAGACCGGCTTCGGCGAGGCTACGAAACGTTGCGTGGAGGTGACTCATGAGCATCGACGCAGCCACACCCTTTCCGGAGACATCCCCCAGCATAAAGAGCAGGCCGCTGTCGGTTTCGACAAGGTCGCAGTAGTCGCCGCTCACCATGCCGGCGGGTTGATAGTGGAAGCGCACGTCCCACCCGGTCGGCGCCATACCGGGACTCGGCAGGAGAGCGCGTTGGATGCGTGCGGCAAGCGAGAGATCGCTCTCGAGCGCGCGCTGTTCAACACTCGTAAGATGGTCGAGACAGAACCGCACCAACGGATCGGCCAGCAACCGCTCGGGTTCAACCGAGTCATGGCACGTCTCGCAAAGCCCGAATGTTCCGTGATCGATACGGCGCAGGGCCTCATCCACGGCTGTCAGCAGCTGCGAAAGAGAAGCATCGGCCGCGGGAGAATGCAACGCCGTGTGAAGACGCTCGCGGCGTTGTTCCAATTCAGTGCGCAGATATGTTTGTTCGGCAGTCGCCATACGATCTCCTGCCATAGGTTGCGGTTTTGCGGCTGAACTTTCCATCCGATTTCCTCCTTTGAATTGAGGATCGCGGGAGAAGCTTAACGGGGACAGTATGGTCAATCCACTCCTAATTCACCCGTTAGCATGAACGAGCGAGCGTTTTGCCAAACCGCCAGTGGGTGTGTTTGATGCCGCAAACCTGCGATAAGGTTCACGGATTTTTACGAGGGTTAACTCCAATCCGCAGGCTCGAGCGAGTCGGCGTTCATCGAACTCTCAAGGCGACGGACGGGCGCACAGGCAGTAAATCCTTGGCGCTAGCGCAAAGGGTCGCGTATAGTTCCACGCGGTCTAGCGTTTCTAAGCGCGACAACCGGCCAGGAGGTTGCCGATTGAATCACCGCACCCGGTTCCTTTCGCCGTTCTTCGCTGTTGTCGTTGTGCTGCCAATACTCTGCAGTTCAGCATCCCTTGTCGCCATTGCGCAAGATATTCCAGCCTATCGAGATGCGAAGCGTTCCGTTGAAGAGCGAGTAGCAGATCTAGTCGCACGCATGACGTTGGAAGAAAAAATTGCGCAACTGGAAGGCACCTGGCAAAACAGAGGAAATCTCAAGGATCAAAATCAGTTATTTGTTGATGAGAAGGGTGGGTTTGTTCCCGAGCGCGCTAGAGTGGTGCTGAAGAACGGGCTGGGGCAGATGTCGCGGCCGAGCGAACAACGCGGACCGCGAGCAATGGCGGAATTCACCAACACTTTGCAGAAATGGGTGAAGGAAAACACTCGACTCGGAATCCCGGTCCTGTTTCACGAGGAATGTCTCCACGGGCATGCTGCTTTGAAGGGCACGTCTTATCCGCAAGCGATTGCGCTGGCCTCGACATGGGATGAGGCTTTGATCCACGACGTGTTTTCAGCTGTCGCAGCGGAAGTCAGAGCCCGAGGCGCACAGCAGTGCTTGGCACCGGTGCTGGACCTCGCGCGCGATCCGCGCTGGGGCCGCACCGAAGAGACCTATGGTGAAGATCCTTATCTTGTGTCGCACATAGGCCTGTCGGCAATTGGAGGTTTTCAAGGAAACGGTCCCGGCATCGACAAGTCGCATGTCATGGCGACGGCGAAACATTTCGCAGTGCATGGCCAGCCCGAAGGCGGCACGAACGTTGCGCCCGGCAACTATTCTGAACGTGTGATTCGCGAATATTTTTTAAAGCCTTTTGAAGCAGCCGTTAAACAGGGACATGTCCAGACCGTGATGGCTTCCTACAATGAGATCGACGGGATTCCGTCTCACAGCAACAAACACCTTTTGGACGACATCCTTCGCCACGAGTGGGGATTTGATGGCCTTCTCGTCTCGGATTATTTTGGCATTACGGAATTGCGTACTGTCCATAACGTCGTCGGCTCAAATGAGGCCGCTGCCAAACTCGCGCTCGAGTCCGGAGTCGATATTGAGTTACCGTTTGCGGAGGCCTACCCGAGTCTGGTCGAACAGGTGAACCAGGGGAAAGTGTCGGAAGAATTGGTAGACCGCGCAGTGGGGCGTGTTTTGCGAACTAAGTTCCTCACCGGGCTGTTTGACGATCCGTATGTCGATCCGGACGATGCGGAAAAGATCACAAATTCCGTGGAACATCAGCGACTTGCGTTGCAAGCGGCGCATGAGGCCATCATTCTGTTGAAGAACCAGGGGAATTTGCTGCCGCTGGAAAAATCCAAATACCAGCGTATTGCCGTGATCGGGCCTAATGCCGCCGACGTGCATCTCGGCGGTTACAGCAACAAGCCGGGGCGCGGAGTGAGCGTTCTTGACGGCATTAAAGCTGAGCTAGGACCCGGTTTTCAAGTGCTTTACGCCGAGGGTTGTAAGATTACCGAGTCTTTTCCCGATTGGGACGCCGACAAAGTCGTGCTTGGTGACGCAACCCTCAACGCAAAACGCATCGACGAAGCGACAAAAGTCGCAAAAAAAGCTGACCTGGTGATTCTAATCCTTGGAGGTAACGAACAAAGCTCCCGCGAAGCTTGGGCAAGAAATCATCTTGGCGATCGCGATAGCTTGGATCTTTTGGGTGACCAGGATCAACTCGTCAAAGGCATCCTCGCCACCGGAAAGCCGACAGTCGTCTTTCTGCTGCATGGCCGGCCAAACTCGATCAACTACATTGCGGAGCACGTGCCAGCGATTCTCGAAGGATGGTATCTCGGGCAGGAAGGGGGTACCGCAGTAGCCGACGTGCTCTTTGGGAACTACAATCCGGGCGGCAAACTCCCGATCAGCGTACCGCGGTCGGTGGGACAATTGCCCGACTACTACTATCAGAAGCCGTCGGCAAAGAGGGGTTATCTCGGCAGTACGACGGAACCCCTGTTTCCATTTGGCTGGGGCTTGAGCTACACAACGTTTAAGTATTCGAACCTTCGCGTTGCGTCGGACACCATCGGTCCGGAAGGCCAAACGAAAGTCAGTGTAGACTTAACCAATTCTGGCACCATTCGTGGCGATGAAGTCGCTCAACTCTACATCCACCAGAAAATCAGCTCGGTGACGAGACCGGTCAAGGAATTGCGGGGATTCCACCGAATTTCCCTGAGTCCGGGCGAGTCGAAGACCATCGAATTTACACTCGGGCCCAAAGACCTCTCCTACCTAAATCGTGAAATGCAACCAGTGGTGGAACCGGGCACATTTGAATTGATGGCCGGTGGAAATTCAGTTGATCTGATCACCACCACGCTGAATGTGGTGAACCGCTAGGGCTTCTTCGCTGTCGAAGGACTTGGGGCCCGCGAAGGCGTAGCTCCCTCCTGAATGGTGATAACGCGATTCAGGCCGTCGTGATTGAGCGCGGTCACATCGACCATCTGCTTAAAACCGCTCGGCCAGTGAATCTCGATGGAGTCGATTGTTTTTGCCGGTCCTAAACCGAAATGAACGCGCGGATCGGAGCTTGATTGGTACGTGCCGCCGCTAAATATATCCATCCTCTGTCGTACTCCGCCTGCAGACAAGAATACTTTCGCTCCTGTCGCGTCTCTCGGACTCTTCGGGCCACCGACCAGCTTAATCGTCAGCCAGTGATTGCCGTTTTCGACGACGTTTTGAAGTAGCACGGGCGTGGAATCCAGGTTATTCAAGACCACGTCGATGTGGCCGTCATTGAACAGATCGCCGAACGCTGCTCCGCGTGCGGAGACCACGTCCGCCAAGCCACTACCGGTCGCGGGTGGCACTTCCTTGAATTTGGAACCGTCCAGATTCCGGAATAACTGGGGGCGCTCGGCCCAGGTGGTGCCCCAGTCCTGCTGGTCGACCTGCGGGTAAACGTGGCCGTTGGCGATGAACAGATCGAGCAGGCCATCATTATCATAGTCGATGAAAGCAGTTCCCCAGGACAGAAAAGGAATTGTAGGGGAGGCCAGCCCGGCGCGATAACTGACATCGGAAAAACTGCCTCCGCCGTCGTTCCGATAAAGCGTTTTGTAGTCGTCGGAAAAGGTCGTTGTGAAGAGATCAATTTTTCCGTCCCGGTTGTAATCTCCCACGGCGATACCCATCGAAGCCTGTTCGCGGCCATCCTCGCTTAGCGCAAATCCCGACGCATAGCTAATGTCCTCAAAGGTGCCATCGTGACGATTGCGGTAGAGATAATTTGGAACAGAATCATTCGCCACCGCCAGGTCAAGCCAACCGTCGTCGTCCACGTCCACAAACACGGCTGCCAAACCGTAATACCTGCTGGCATCAGCGACCCCCGCTTTGACGCTCACATCTGTGAATGTTCCGTCACCATTGTTGTGAAATAAATGGTCGGGTTCGCCGGGGAGCCCTCTCGGCCCGCACATAACCTCGATTCCGCGAAACTGGCAAAAGTTTTCAGGAATCGTGCCCTGGCCCGCAATCGGCGGGTGGTCCAGATCAAACTTCACGTAGCCTGGAACGAACAGGTCAAGCCGTCCGTCGTGATCGTAATCTCCCCATGTCGGCGAAGTGGACCAACCGCCAAGCGCTACCCCTGCCTTCTCTGCAACGTCGGTGAACGTTCCGTTCCGATTATTGTGATAGAGACGATTCTTGCCGTAATTCGCGACGTAAATGTCCGGCCAGCCGTCGTTGTCATAGTCACCGATGGCCACACCGAATCCCCAGCGCTCGTTCGCAACGCCAGCCTCTTCGGTAACGTCAGTGAACGTACCATCGTGATTGTTGTGAAGGAGCATCGCCCTCGGTTGTGGCTCCTGACCCTTCATCGCCGCAACGGTCGAGCCATTCAGTAAATAGATATCGAGCCAGCCGTCGTTGTCATAATCGAGAAGGGCCACGCCCGAGCCCATGGTTTCCAAAATTGTCGCCTTCCGCGGAGATCCAGAGCGATGGTGAAATTTGTCCAGGCCAGCCGGCTTGCTGACGTCGGTGAACACGACTGGAGCGCCGTCCACGAATCCGCCAGCGGTTATTGGCCTGGATAGGGAATCCTTGATCGCTGGGTGTGCCGCGCCCGTGGCTACTCCGGATTGTTTTTTGTCTTGATTCGATGTTTGCTGGGATTGTTGGCCGGTGGCACGAATTGCGAGGCATGCAATCGAACAGCACAGAATCGTACTTCGCCAGGCCGAATGCTTTTTCTTCATCGCGCGATGGCAACTCCCGTTAAGATTACACGGGACAGGAATCAGCGGCTAGAGGAATCCCGAAATAGAAACTAGGGAAAGAAGTTCGCCAATGTCAAAAGAAAGACGCGGCATTCATCTGATTGCCGAACTGGCGCACGTCTCCATCGGCACCGTGGACCGTGCTTTGCACGGACGCGCGGGAATAAAAGAGTCCACTCGCCAGCGCATTCTGCAAATCGCGCGACAAGTCGGCTATACGCCCAATCTTGCAGCTCGCGCGTTATCGGTCGCAAAAGCCAACACGAAGATCGGCGTGTGCGTACCGCGAGAAATCCATTTTTTCTATGACCAGCTTTGGAACGGCATTCTCGAAGAGGCTAGCCGGGCCGCGCACCTTGGAATTCAGTTCGTGAATCGCCCAGTACAGGTGCTTGGAGAAGGGGATACGGCGGCATTTAAGGAACTCGTCGAGCGCGGCGTTGAGGGAATTATCCTGACGGCAGGAAATCCGAAGGCCTTGCAGCCATTAATCAATGACGCGGAAGACAAGGGTATCCGAGTGCTTTGCGTTTCTACAGATGCTCCTGAGAGCCGGCGTTCGTGTATCGTCTGTGTGGAACCTTGGACGAACGGATGCCTAGCGGGCGAACTCATGGGCAAGCTGGTTCCGCCCGGATCCAAAGTCGCCGTAATCGCAGGTATGTTGCGGACCGAAGACCACCGGAAAAAAGCTGACGCCTTCGTCGAAACCTTTCCGCAGCACTGCGCCGGAGGAAAAATTATCAAGGTTATCGAAGGTCACGAAGACGAGGACGAGAGTTTTCAAAAAACCTTTGATCTGCTGCGGCGCGTGCCGAACCTTGCAGGAATCTACGTCAATACCGTGAATTGTCTTCCTGTCTGCCGCGCGCTTGGCGCGCGCGGGCTCGCGGGAAAGGTCAAATTAATCGCGACGGACCTCTTTGCGGAAATGTCGCCGTACCTTCAAAAAGGAACAATTACGGCTTCGATTTATCAGCATCCTCATCGTCAAGGGCAGGTGGCGGTGCGGCTGATGGTGGATCATCTCTCCAACAAGGCGCAATTCCCGCCAAGGGTTCACTTCAGTCCCGGTGTGGTAATGGCCTCAAATCTCCACCTTTTTCTCGAAATGCGGCTGGCCGAAGCCAAGCTGGAAATACCCGCCGTCGACGACCAGTCCTCAGAATTAACGATATTCTAACGCCTCTAGTACGGTTCCTTCGGTAACAAGCACAAAAAATACGCTTGACAAAGATTCGTTGAGATAATACAAGGCATGGTAACCGTTAACGTTAACGGTCCGGGTGGGTGGAACTAAGTCTTCGAATTTAAGGGGGTGGAAGTATGTTTTTCGAGTCCTCAAGCTCGTTCGCTAACTGTATCGTTACAGCCAGGAAGTACAAATTCCATTATTTATGGGTTCTCTGTCTTCTCTTATTCGGGCTTCCGTCGGTTTCCTTCGGACAAAACGCTACCATCGTCGGAACCGTCACTGATCCTTCCGGCGGGGTCATGCCGAACGTCAATATTACTGTAACTAACACCGAAACGGGTTGGACTCGCACCATTCCAACCAACGACTCCGGCCAGTACGTCGTGCCGAATATTCAAATTGGTCGTTACAGCGTCAAGGCAGAAGCATCTGGATTCAAGGTCGCCGAACAAAAGGACGTGGTCCTCAGCGTCGGCGATCGTCTGCGGTTGGACTTCCAAATGAAGATGGGCACCTCGGCGGAAACCGTTACGGTCGAAGCGAATCCTATCGCCGTACAATCCGATTCCGGCGAACTCAGCAATGTCATCACCGACAAGCAGGTCTCCCAACTTGCGGTGAACGGCCGCAGTATCTATCAGCTTGCTCAGTTGACGCCCGGGGCGTCGAGTCAAATCAACGGCTTCGTGAACACTCCCGTAGGCGGAGACTCGAACGTTGAGTTCAACGGCATGCGTCAAAACCACAACATCTATTTACTAGACGGTGGTGAAAATGATGACCGGGGTGGCGCGGGTGGCATGAGCATTGCTCCATCTACTGACGCCATCGCGGAGTTTCGCGCTCTGACTTCGAATTACAGTGCGGATTACGGGCTCTCTTCGGCAGCGACGATGACCATGGTTCTCAAGTCCGGGACGAGCACCCTGCATGCATCGGCCTGGGAGTTCAACCGCAACGATGCGTTCGATGCGCGCGGATTCTTCAATCCGGCTCCGAACAAAATTGCAAAGCTACGCTTGAACGTTTTTGGTTTCAACATCGGCGGGCCTGTCACACTCGGCAAGCTCTACAATCCGGACAAAAAGAAGACGTTCTTTTTCTATAACATGGAATGGCGCAGGCTGATCCAAGGGAACATCACCACTGGTCAGACCGTTCCTGATCCTGCCACGTACGGTGGTAATTTTGGTAGTACTGCGATCACCGTGCCGTCGGACACGCAGGTCAAAGCAAGCGTTCTTGCCAAGAACTGCAACGGGCCTGGTCCTGGTGGCCTGCCCGCTGGCATCGTTCAAGGCTCGCCGTTCCCGGGCAACGTGATTCCAACTTGTATGATCGACCCGAATGCCACCGCGCTCTTGAACGCGGGCATTTTCCCGGCACCTACAGCGGGGACCGTCTTCAACGCCCCAAGTAGCACCCCCACAAACTTGAAGGAAGAAGTGGTCCGCATTGACCACAATTTCAGCAGCAAATTTTCAGTCTTCGGCCACTTTATCGCCGAACAGGTCACACAAGGATACTCGATCAGCCAGTGGAGCGGCGCTAACGTTCCCACCGTCGGCGATACTTTTGGCAATCCTTCTTACAGCGCGGTCGTTCATACCGCCTACACCATCAGCCCGACGTTGATCAACGAAGTGGCGTTCAACTATAACGGCAATCGCATCAACATCATTCCCTTCGCTGGTGCGGGCCTGACGAGCTTGGCGCTTCCGGCTGACTACGACGCCACGAATTCGAGACTGTTCAGTGGACCGAACAATCTGAACCGCATCCCCAATATCGACCTGACCGGTTCGACCGGCACGAAATTTGAAATTTCAAGCTGGCCGTGGGTCAATAAAGCCGACGACTATCAGATCCGGGACGACGTTTCACTCACCAAGGGCTCCCACCAGTTAAAGTTTGGTGCAAGCTGGGCTCTCTACAAGAAAGTCCAGGATCTCTTTGGTCAAACCCAAGGCGGTTTCACCTTTGACGGTACGTTTACCGGTAATGACTTCGCTGACTACCTCCTTGGAAATGCTAAGTCATATCAGGAACTTGCTGTGCAGGATCATGGCCTCTGGAACAACGTATCGTGGGCGGCCTACATCCAGGACAACTGGCGTGTGAACCGAAGACTTACTCTAAATCTTGGTCTACGCTGGGATGGCGTCCCTCATACCTATGAAGCCAACAACCGCATGGGAAACTTTTATCCTGGACTCTACGACCCGGCCAATGCCGCCCAGCTTAACTCAGACGGCACAATCAACCCGCTCAGCCCAGGTCTAGGCACCAGCCCGAACCCGATTCTTGCGGGCGTTCCGCTGTACCTGAACGGTATCGGCGTTCCCGGCAAGAATGGCGTGCCGAAGGGGCTCGTGGACAATCACTGGGCGAATTTTGGTCCCCGCATCGGCTTTGCGTATGACCTCACCGGTGCCGGCAAGACGGTGATCCGCGGCGGTTTCGGCATGATGTACGAGCGGATCCAGGGCAACGACATGTACGACGCCGGCCCCAATATTCCGTTCAGCTTGCAAGTCAGCACTCCAGGCCCAGTTGAGATGGACAATCCCAGATTCTCCCTGGCCACGGGAACGGCCGGTACTCTGCCAATCAACCCGGCCAGCATCACCGGGCTGAACAAGACAGCCTACAAAGAGCCCCTCAGCTATCAGTGGAGTCTTGGCCTGCAACGTTCGCTCAGTTCGAGGACCGTCCTGTCCCTGGCGTATGTGGGAAATACGAACCGCTTCCAGAGTGACCGTACGGAGTACAACCTGCCCGATCAGGCGGCTCTGATTCCCATTATTCAGGGTCTCGCAGGGGCCAATTACAACACGGCAGCGGGCTTGCCCTTTCCGGGCTTCCATTCTGTTCGTCTCTCGACCAACGAAGCCAACTCCCATTACCATGGCTTGCAGCTTGACGTGAACTCGCAGGTCGGGCACGACCTCTTCTTGCGCGCCTTTTATACGTACTCAAAGACAATCGACCCGGGTACCGGAAGCACCGGTGGACAAGATCTCCAGAACGTTTCGAATCCTTATCTTGGATGGAAGTATGACGTCGGTCCCGGTGGCTACGACCGCACGCACAACGCCGCCGTCAACTTCATCTATGACATCCCGGTGTTTCGCCACAGCTCAAGCCGCTTGCTCAAGTCCGCCCTCGGCGGCTGGCAAGTTTCGGGCATTATCACCATGGAATCCGGCCTGCCCCTCAACATCCAACTGGGAGGCAATCAGGGCAGCAATGGATTGCCCAACGCAACCAACCGTCCGGATCTTGTCGGCACCATCTCGTATCCCCAAACCGTATTGGCTGGAAAGCAAAAGATCCAGTACATCGATCCTTCAGCCTTTGCACTGCCAACAATCGGGGCCTTCGGCAACCTTGGCCACAACGCAGCGCGGGGACCTGGCCGAGACAACTGGAACCTGTCGCTCTTCAAGAGCTTCGTCTTTAACGACGAACGAGGCAGCCGCTTGGAGCTGCGTTGGGAAACGTTCAACGTGTGGAATCATACGCAGTTTAACCAGGTCGGAAATACCATTAGTTTCAAAAACGGTGCACCAAACCCAACGACCACCTTCGGCCAGTTCACCTCAGCCTTCGACCCGAGAGTCATGCAGCTCGGAGCGAAGCTGTACTTCTAGACCCCACTGGAGGTACGCAGTACGCCCCGCTCGCACACACCCCTGCGAGCGGGGTTTTTTATGTAGCCTTCTTATCTTACTGTTGCCACGCGTCCCCTTCCGTAAGGTCGGGCACCACCACGTGACAGGTGTAATGTAAAGTCCTGTCGTGCGAGGATTAGAGGGACGCACGGCTCCGATTTGGACTCTGTATGCTACGAGAGACGCACGCTACCGCATGGCTGAGACTGCTCGCCGTGATTCTTTTATTGACCCCCTCCGCGATTGCCCAAACAGCCGATCCTTCAGAAGCGCAATCGCTAGAGAAAGCGGGAAAATTCGTGGAGGCTGCCACTGCGTGGCGCAGCGTCGCCCAGCGCGAACCGCGCAACGCCGCAGCGTGGGCTAGCCTCGGCCTGGTGCTCTCCAGGCTGCAGGAATATTCAGAAGCTGCCAGTGCTTACAGGAAAGCATTGTCTTTAAATTCGAAATTGCCAGGAGTGCAGCTCAACTTAGGTCTGGCTGAATTCAAGCAGGGTCACTTCGAGGCTGCGATCCCTCCTCTAGATGCTGCTCTCGCTGCAGATCCAGACAGCGCACAAGGCCGCACATTGCTCGGGCTAAGTTACTATGGCGCGGGAAAGTATGACGAAAGCTCGAAATATCTTGCGCTCGCGTCAAAAGCTGATCCTGCGAATGCAGAACTCCACCGAGTGCTGGCGCAGAGCTGCCTGTCCGCAAAAAAATACTCTTGCGCGCTCGATGAGTTCACGTGGATTTTGCAGCAAAATCCCGATTCCGCCGCCGCCCACCTGCTCACGGGCGAAGCCCTCGATGGACTGGGCAGGACTCCCGAGGCCATCGCGGAATTTGAGCTTGCCGTCAAGACCGATCCGCACGCGCCAAACATGCACTTTGGGCTCGGCTATCTTTACTGGAAAATGCGGCAATATGATGATGCCTCGCGCGCGTTCGAGAGTGAGTTGTCCATCGATCCTGCAAATCCTCAGGCACTAGCGTATCTGGGCGACATCGAAATGAAGAGGGGCGATCGGGAAAAGGCACTCACCCTGCTAAAAAAAGCGACAGCATTGCGGGACGACATTCGCATCGTGCATCTCGACATGGGAGTGATTTTCACGGAGCAGAAGCACTATCAGGAAGCGCTCGCCGCATTGCAGCGTGCTCGAAAATTAGATCCAGAGCAACCCGAAGTGCACTACCGGCTCGGACGTTTATATCAAGCGATGGGAGACGGAGAAGCGGCCAAAGCTGAATTCGCAATGGTTCAGTCACTACATCAGAAAGCGGAAGACGATATCGCCGACAAGATGTCGGGCCAGGAGACAGCACGTCGTCCCTAAGTGCCACGGCGAGATGTTAGGGAGGAGCCAGCTCGAGTTGTTTGACCATGTTCGAGAGCAGGGTTACGCTCCGTCCCCGTTTGTCGGGGCCATGGACATTTTTGCCTCAGCCATGCGACTGAAGAGAATGTGGCGAATTTTGCTTCTCGCGTCCTCTTGCATTTTTTTCCTGCAGTGTCCAGCCGTCGCTCAGGATCGCTCAACCGATGAATCGGTTCCCCGAGGCAATCGCGCGGAAATCTCCGTCACATTGCGCGACAATTCAGGCCAGGTCATCACCACGCCGGCCACGGTAAAAATCTATCGTTCCGGAGTTCTGAGCGGCCAGGCCATGGCATCAAGGGGACGCGCGTTTTTTATTTTGAACACTTTAGGCGATTACACGATCACCGTTGACGCTTCTGGGTACCGTCCCGCGCAGAAAGAGGTTTCCCTGAGGGTAGCTGTCGAGGACGCGGAAGACATTTATCTGAAACGCGATTCAGTTCCGGAGAATGGTCCGGCTGTTCCAGGCAAACCGCTGCTTGCCCCGAAGGCAAAGGAAGCGTTCGACAAGGGAATGCAGGCCCTGAACGACAATAAGCTCGATGCAGCTGAGAAGTATCTGGATGAAGCCGTAAAGCTCGCGCCTGGTAATCCGGACGTCTTGTACATCCAGGGCGTGATTTATCTGAAGAGACAGAATTGGGCTAAGGCTCAGACTGTTCTCGAAAAGGCCACTCAGATTGATCCAAATCATGCACAGGCCCTCGCGGCGCTTGGCATGGCGTTTGTCGACGGAGGGAAATTCGATCAGGCGATCGGGCCGCTTGAACGGTCTATGAAACTGGCTGCCGGCGATTGGCAAACACACTGGACTCTGGCAAAAGCGTATTACCACCATCAACAATTCGACTCGGCGTTGAAAATGTCGCAACAGGCTTTGGACGAATCGCACGGAGCGGCTCCGGAAATCGAGCTCCTGGTTGCGCAATCATTCACGGCGGTGGGAAAGTATGAGGAGTCCGCTCAGGTGCTTCGCGATTATCTGAAGAACCATCCCAAAGACCCTGGCGCAGCAACCGCGCACCGATGGCTGGACCGTTTGGCGGCAGATGGAAAAATCCAGCGCAACTAAGCCTCGCCAACATCGCAATTGTGCTTGCCATGACGCAAGCGAAACCCAAATGAAATCTCTGTCGCGACTTCGCTAGCGCATTTGGCCCGCTGCTGATCGCTCATATGCGGCAGGCTGAGGGCACGTCGGCGGGCGTATTGGAATTGTTGGGCTTTTTGAATCCTGCCACCAACGGGATGGCTTTGGTCGCCGCTGGCGTGGAAACGTGTCTCGCTGTGTCGATCGAAATGCGCGGACGAGCCGTTGACGCACCGTTGCGCGAGGGAAAGGTGGGCTGGTTAATCCGTGTGGCCGTAACTCTGACCGGGCCTCTACCCTTCTTGTTGCGGATCTTCCTCGGCCACGCCTTTGCAGTTCGGCGCGTGGCAGGCGTCTGCTTTATTCTTGGAGCGCTGCTTAGCCGGTATGCCTGGATAGCCGCAGGTCGCATATCCTCGCATGATTCCAAAATCCTCTTTGACATACAGCGTAGGGAAACCGCGGCGAAGTAGTGTCGCGACTCACGCCGTTGGGACACCGTCTGCGGTAGGCCAAGCCTTAGTGAGAGCCTAGCCGTACTCGTCATGAGTCCGATGACGGGATATTTTCAAAGCTCCGATCGAATTGGACGACAACTCTGATCGCAAACCCGTGCAGCATTACCTTGAATTGGAATTACTCGCTAGCTTGCCGCAGCATTCAGGGCGTTCGGGCAAGGCGGAGCGATCCCAGCCGCCGCCGAGTGCCTGGATCAGCATGACTGAGTTCACCATTCGTCGGCCGAGAAGATTTACTGCAGTAACTTGATCGGAGAGAGAGGCAGTTTGAGCAGTGGTTACTTCGAGGTAGCTGGTGACGCCGCCCTTATAGCGTGTAACGGCAAGATCCAAATATTTCTGGGCTGCCTCTACTGCTTTGTCTTGGGTCTGAGCTTCGTTTTCGAGAATCCGCAATGCCGCCACGTTGTCTTCGACTTGTTGAAATCCGGTCAGCACGGTCTGGCGATAATTGGCGACCGATTGGTCGTAAGCGGCGACGGCTTGGTCAGAGGCAGCTCGCCGTCTTCCCACGTCGAAGATGGTCGTCGCAGCAGACAATCCGAAGGACCATAAGCCGCTCGGTCCACTGAGCAATGTTGTGATCTTGGAGCTTTCAAATCCGCCAGTAGCGCCCAAATTGAGCAGGGGGTAGTAGGCTGATTTCGCGACTCCGATCTGGGCATTGGCGGACGCCATCCTTCTCTCGGCGGCCGAGATATCCGGCCGTCTCTCGAGCAGCTCCGAGGGCACGCTGACGGGAATGTTCGGAGGAGGCTCAGTGAGGGGAAGCGGTGGAAGACTGAACTCCGCAGGGGGCTTTCCGATTAGAATTGCCACGGCGTGTTCGTACTGTGCGCGGGCAACTCCCACATCGATTGCCTGCGCGCGAGTGGTCTCAAGCTGAGTTCTGGCCTGCTGCACCTCTACTTCGGAAGCGATGCCTCCTGCAAACCGGGTCTCGATCAGTTCCAAAGCTTGTTCATACTGCGTTACGGTCGAATTCAGCAGCTGTTCCTCGGCGTCCAAACTGCGTGCCAGAAAGTAATCAATGGCCAGGTCCGAGTGCATGCTCAGATTGACAGTTGCCAGGTCTGCGGCGCTCGCTTGTGCTTGTTCTCGCGAAGACTCGACGGTGCGCCGAACTCGGCCCCATACGTCCGCCTGGTAGGAAAAGTCGAACGGCAGCGCAAAGTCATTGTAGGTGATGCCATCAAAGATTGAACTCGGAGGCGGACGATTGGCTGACACTCGCGTGCGAGTCGCGGAAGCCCCGGCCGTCACTGTAGGGTAGTAGTCGGCCCGATTGTAGCGAAGAACGGCTCGGGCTTGCCGGAACTGCGCCTCTGCAGCTTTCATGTTCTGGTTCGACACATTGACCTCGAGCTCAAGGGCATCAAGCTGTGGATCTTGAAATATCGTCCACCACGTACCGCCTAAATTCTGATCATTGGGTTGCGCGGGTTTCCAGTTTCCCAACTCTTTATAAGCTCCGGGAGTCTCGACGGCTGGAGGATGATACTTAGGTCCAACCGCACATCCACTCAACTGGAGCAGGACTATCGCTAAGGGAATTAAGAGCCAACCCGACGGCCGCAGATTCTCGACCGAAATCATCCTTCGAGAACGTTTCACTTGATATCTCCCGGCAATGTTGCCTGAACAATTTGGACTTGCTGTCCGGAAGTGATCGAGTCGGGCGGGTTAATAATGACCTGTTCGTCCGCCTTGAGGCCGGAGACAATCTCGATCTGATTGCCTGAGTCGCGCCCCGGGGTTACGGCAGAGAGCACGACTTTTCCGTCTTTCACAATGCCGACACGTAGTCCTTCCGAGCGGAATATCAAAGTGTTGACCGGAAGCAGAAGCGTGGAGGCCTGGGTCGGGACTTTCAAGTGGACCTCCGCGTATGAACCGGTGAGCAGCTCGCCTGCGGGATTTTTCATTTCGATCTCGATCAACAAAGTGCGGGTTGCCATATTGATGGCTTCCGCAGTACGCACCAGCTTTCCCTGAAACTTGCGTCCCGGAAATTCAGCCAGAGTGAGATCTGCTGTCATGCCGACTTTGACCCCCTGCGAGTATTCCTCCGGAACATTTACGTAAACACGCAACGTTCCGGGTTGAGAAATGTGAAAGAGATCCGTTTTAACTCCTCCAGCGCTCCCGGAATTAATCAAGTCACCAATATCGGTGTTTCTTGCGGTAACAACGCCGTCGAACGGAGCGTAGATCTTCTCG
>Ga0207646_10002562_pt1 | contig 21470 bp, 33 predicted proteins | sample KBSK5502metaG_FD_184343 | JGI IMG/M metagenome (GOLD analysis project Ga0207646, IMG submission 184343) | Corn, switchgrass and miscanthus rhizosphere microbial communities from Kellogg Biological Station, Michigan, USA - KBS K5-50-2 metaG... | ecosystem: Host-associated > Plants > Roots >... | reverse complement strand
CGGGTAGTCGAGGTAGAAGAAGGCGTTGGGCGCATAGGCCGAGCGGAAGTTCCAGTCGGGTGCCAACCGGCGGAAGGCGTCGGTCATGCGCCATCCCTGGCCGCCGGTGTCCTGGCCCTTGTGCACGCTGAGGATGTTCACGCCACCGGCTCCAAGTGGGAAGGCTTCACGCCCTGCCGTTCGGCCATTTCCCACAAGTAGTCATGCTGATAGCCGCCGAAGTCCTGACGGGTGTGGTGGTTGATCAGCAGCAGCCGCGGATCGGCCGGAACCTTCACCAGATCGTCGCCGCGGTAGATGCCATAGGTGATCCCGTTCGGCACGCGATGCCAGTCGGTGCCCTTGGCCGGTAAGAGGCGAGGCTGAACGCCCCTCGAGTAGATCACCGGCAAGGTGTCGTACTCCTTGGTCGAGACCTTGGGGGCATGGCCGTTGAACAGCAGGTTGGCGGTGTAGACCGCTACACCGACTGGCTCAGTGATGTCGCCTAACCGAATGGCCGCGAACAGGTCGACCAGCTCAGGGCGATGGCCGAGCAGCGTTTCGTCGCCGTCGATGATGAACGCCCAGTCATCGCCCACCATCTCAAGGGCCTGGTTGCGAGCATTCTCCAGCTCTAGCTTTTGCGAGGCCTCAACGTAGGTCAGGGGCAAAGGAGCAGCCGCAATCTCAGCCACACTTCGCGTGTCGTCAGTTGAGTGGGTAGCGTCAATCGGATTCGTGGTGAACGCCGAATCCACCACCGCGAAGCCATCCACATAGGCCTTCACGCTGCGCATACTCTCGCCGATCAGTTGCGCCTCGTTGCAAACCACATAGCTGGCGATGACCCTCATCCGTTCGGCCTCAGCGGCTCGTGTCGAATCTCCTTGAGCCGCCGCCTCAGTCGGAAGTAGTAGCGGATGCGCTGGTAGAGCTGCCACATGTCAGTCCTCCTCCGGGCAGACGCAGCCACACAGGGCTTCGGAGCACGGGGCATAGTGGTCCATCACATCCTCTTGAGCAGGTAGATGATGAGTAGCACGATCAGGATGACCAGCAGCAGGTTGACGGGGTCCATCAGTCCACCGGCCCCGACGTGATCGAGGGTTCGTTGACTACCGCAGCCGGCGTCACCGTCGTAGTGGCCGGCGGCCCGGACGAAGTAGTGACGGTCGGGCCGGGCGGCTGGGTCAGCGCCGCATTGACGCCTGCCGCAGTTGCGTCCTTCGACTGACGGCCGGAGATGCGACTCGCATACGCCTGGAAGATGGACTGAGCGGTCAGGGTCAGGATGCTCACGATGCCACCCACGATGATGCCGAGCGTTCCGGCATCCACCGCTGCGAGGTTGGGGTCGGACAGATTCTTGAGCAACCGGTCAAGGAACAGGAACCCACCACCAAAGACGATCCAGGCGGTAATGAAGGTGCCGGCGGTGGCGATGGTGTCGCTGCTCATGTCGTGACGGCCAGCACGCGCCGAATGGCAAGCAACGCTGCCGCCACGGCAGCCTCACCCACCGCACGGAGCCCATCGGCCCCGAACAGGTCGGTGCCGTTGGTGAAGACGGCGCTGGCGCCGAAGGCGACCACGAACACGGCGACGAAGGCTTCGATGAAACGGACGATGGTTGGGCGGGTCATGGGTTCCTCCTAAGCGGGCTTCGGGTATTTGCCTGCGGCGGCATCGAGGGCGGTCTTCCCAAGAGCCGAAACCTCAAGCGCCGCGTTGTAGCCGGCGGTCTGAGTGGCCTTGATCAGTTCCGCATCGGTGTGGCCGGTTGGAGGCGGAGGATCCGGTGCCAGCGTGACGTACTGCTCGACCACCATCAGCCCGACGTAGACGCCGCTGATACAGCGCAGGAACGGGTAGCCGTTGGGGATCGGTAATGCCCCGGCGCCGGGCCACTCGATCTTGCAACGTGCGTCGGCCTGGAGCGTGTTGCCCGCCGGCCACGAGGCCGAGTAGATGGCCTTGCCGGGACGGGCCGGATCATAGAAGTTCAGGGTGGCGTTGGGCGCCACCGTGAAGTTGCGTGGCCCTCCTGCCAGCGGGGTCGCGGTCACGATGCCGAGCATGTCGCCTCCGTTCATGTAGGGCCAGGGATCGACCTCCGGGCCGGTGGCGGTGAGTTGGATGGCGAAGTGCAGGTGGCAGCCGCTGAAGTTGGTAATAGCCGGATCGTGGGCGTCACCGATCTCGCCGATCTGCTGGCCTTGCGCCACTGACTGTCCCACTGTGACCAGGATCGGGCTCATGTGCGCGTAGGCGGTGCGCGTTAGGTCGGCGTGGTCGATGCGCACGATGCCTTGCACGGGGTCGATGTCCGCAACTCGGCCCGCCTTGGAGGCCAGCACCTTGCCGTCGCAGCGGCCGTTGTTGATGTCGAGCGCGCAGCCCTGCCCGGTAGCCTGGTGATCGGCACAGTCACGAATGACGTACATGTCGAGGCTGCCCGCGGGCGGTACCCAGCCCTTAGGGTGAATGGTGCCGGCGACCGGGTTGCCGAAGATCATGCGTCGGCCTTGCGAGCGATGATGCGCAGGCAGGACTCGCAGGACTTCTCGCCACCCGGAAGCTTGTCTAGGAACCGTGCGCGGAACTCGATCCGGCCACAGTATGTGACACCGAAACGATCAGGATTCAGCGCGTGCCAACTGAGCCCCGGACGAATCTGAGCCCACTTCACGTCCATCGCACTACCTCACTGATGACGAGCAGGAGCACCACGGCCAGCAGGACGCCGAACAGCAGCCGCAGGCGCAGGGCTCTAGGCATCCGGCACCACCAGCCAGCCCATGGCCCGGAAGGCTTCGATCTGGCCGCTCACGTTGAGGACGAAATAGACCTTGGTCAGGTGATTCTTCACGGTCTGAAGACTGATCCCTAACCGATGCGCAACAGCCGGCCCAGTCAACCCCAATGCGGTCAAGCGCAGGATGGCGTACTCCTGCTTGGTCAGCACATTCAGGGCGGGGGTCGCCGCAGTCGGGGTACGAAAAGGCACGTAACTCACCCTAAGCTCTCCCCGCCCTGCTGAAATGAACGGTCGGGGGGAAGGAGGGTGCCCGACCCCCCGGCCGACTCATTAGGCTGGTGGTCTGATAAAGGCCAGATAGGCGAGCAGCGCCCCAACCAGGCTCAGGCCGATGGTGATAAGCGTCCGTGCCGAGCCGAGCGTATCGGTCACGCCAACGCGGCGACCCGCTCCGAGTCGGTCCGACTTCTCCAGATCGCCAAGCCGCCGATCGACGTCCACCTGACGCTTCTCGACCGCGTTCTCGACGTTCTTGAGCGCCAGCTCGTTCGCCAGCCGCGTCTCGCGCACGTAGTTGTCGAAGGTTTCTCTTGGCACGGTGGTCTTCTGCGCCTCGAGCGCCTGCTCGTGGGCGTGGTTGAGGCTGTTCAGACGCCGCTCGTATTCGTCGAACTGGATCTCGCGTGCCTTCTCGACCGCCGTCTCGGCCACCAGGCGCAGCTCCCGCTCCTGCGCATCGTGGACGGCCCGCAGCTCCCGCTCGTGGTCGATAGCCTTGTCGGCTGCCATCCGCAGTTCGCGCTCGTGCTCGATGCGTGCTTCGAGGAGTTCCCGAAGCGGGACCATCGGCTCGTCTGGCACGGTCAAGGATTTGCCACGTCACCAGCAGCCTCGAATCAGCAGGACTCGGCCGGTGCCGGAATCGCCCGATAGAGGAGTCGCGGTATTCGCCTCCCGGCCGAGCCCCGCTGCTAAATGCCCCCGTGTCCTACGCGTCCCACCCATCCCGCGCATGATACGCGCGGATTTGTCCTACGCAATAGGTTCTAGCGACGCCAGCGGCGGTACTCGTAGCAGAACGGCAGATGGCGGCCGCGATGCGTCGAGCAGGTGCGGCACCCGAATACGAAGCGGGCGAGGGCGCGGATCACTCCTCCTCCAAGCTGAGATTCGGCTCCTGCTGCAAGAAGCGGGCACGGTAGACTTCGGCACTCAGTACTTGCGCCATCGTTCGAGCAACCCCTGAATAGGTCCGGGCCACGTCTAGGTTGATCTCGCCATTGAGGATCATCGTCGCCACCTCATTGGCCTGAGCCGCGAACGTCTTGGCGTCGCGCGGCTTGCGCCAGTGCTTGCTCAACCCGTTTGAGGGCACGCCGGAGGGCTCGGAGGTCGGGGTTCCACCAGCCGATACGAGCGAGGTAGTTGTGGACCCAGACACGCCGCCTGGCCGGGTTCGCTTTCTGGTAGACGATGACGGCTCGGCGGTGGGCTGCCCGCTTCGCCGGGTCTTGCCGGTAGCGGCGCTGGTAGCAGTTCGAGCAGTACCGCCCGCCCCGTTTGTTCGGCCGGCCACAGTCTTGGCAGTCATTCGTCACGCCCGAACCACTCCAGCCAGTCCTCACCCCGGACCACGATGTAGTCCTCCGCCTTCACGCCTTGCCGGGTGAAACGCAGGATGAGGCGCGGCGTCCTGCCGTCACGTTGGCCGGCCAGCTTGGCAAACTCCGCCCTCCACATGGGCGGTGCCTCGCGCTGGCTGACCTTGACCTGGGTGCGCCACAACTTGCCGCGGATGTCCTCGGGCAGCCCCAGCGGGCCGACCTTCTCGCCGCCGTAAGTCCTCGCTACGTCCAACTCGGAGCGGTTGCCGCGGGAGCGGTTGTTGCGGCCGCGGCGCTGGCGGGCCTCGTAGTCGGCGCGGGTGAGGCCGCAGCCCAGGCAGTGAGCCGGCAGAGGGTAGGTCCCCGTCAGCCTGCCGTTCTCATCGAACTCTGACCTAAGGCCGCCGAACCAGTTATGGACGTGCCGCTTCTGTCTTGCGCGGGCCAAGATGGCGAGCTGGGAGTCGGCGGTCATGGGTGCATGTGCGGCCATCGCGCACAGAATGGGCAGGTTATTCGCTCCGAATAAGGGTGCTCATTCTCATCCGTCGTAGCCGTCTCCAGGGTAGCATCATCATTCCACCACTGGCGATACCAACGATGGCGAACGACAGGCTCATGCGTGGAGTCGAAGTAGGAGACGGTAAGCTCCTCACCGGGCGTGGCCCAGTCTTCTCCGAACTGAAGCACGTACCGTTCGCGCTCTGTCAATGTTCGCATCGCTTCACCTTCACGCTTCGTCATACATCACCTGCCGGTGCTCGGAGCGAGGCGCACGGCTCCCTAATCACGGAAGCCGCCCTGCCGTCCGCATTTTCTGGTCAAGACTTTCTGGTCATTCCCTATAAGGTATGAACAGAAACTATTTTGGGGCATAGCGGTATGGGCTTCCTCTCTTGCCTGAGCCGGTTTCTACCACCTCTCCGCGGAACTTCAACTCGTTGAGGGCGCGGCGGATGGCGTTTCGGTCCATCTCCCCTGCCTCCATCAGCTCCTCCACGCTCCAGCCACCTTTCTGTTCATTCTCCACGCCTATATGACCAGAAACGAATCGGAGGGCATCAGCCATCGAAACGGCCTCCTCGTCACCGAGCAGGATGTAGCCGTCGTCGACCAGCTCAATCACGATCTTGTCGGGCGTCTCGCTGTACCTGGATAGGGACTCGATCACCCTGCGGTTGAGCGGCTGCTTGCCCTCAGGCCGGCGAAGCTGGAGAATGACGTCAACGTCACCGCTAATCGCACTAGAGCCCCTGCCTGACTCGCCAACCTCTCCGCCGCTCTTCCGCTCATGGCGGCACACCAGCACCGCCAGGCCATCGTGAGCCGCATTCTGGAGCGGGACCATCACCGCCGCTGCCTCACCTGCTGCATTCTCTTCCATCAGGCCAGCCAGCTTGCCAACCGTGTCGACCACCAGCAGGCCGTAGCCATCTCGCAGCGCATCAGCCGCCACGGTGGCGATCAGCTCCACCCACTTGATCGTGCTGATCTCCCGGCGAAAGACGATCCGCAGTTCGTCACCGCGAGCAATGAGGCTGGCTCTCGACAGGGCCTCCCGGAAGGATCCCTGGCTCTGCTCGGTGAGGTACACCACCTTGGTCCGGGTGGTGGGGTAGCCCATGAAGCGATTGCCGTCGAGCACCGATGCGACCAGATGGGTGGCCCATGTCGTCTTGCCGCTGCTCTTGATCTTGCCATCTAACTCGGTAATGGCCTGGAGGGCCACGAAACCGGGCACCAGCCAGTCAGGATGCTCACTGGTCCCCGCCGCCACCTGGAGGGCTGTGTGATAGGGGACCGTCACCCCTACCGACTTGGGCAGTTCCGGGAAGAGCATCGGCTCACTCGGTGCCTCCCAGCCGTTGCGGTCCACCATGTCGACGATCCCCGCCAGCAGATCGGGGAAGGCAATGTCCGGTGCCACCGGGATACGCGACAGCGCAGCCTCCAGCTCCCGCTCGCTCATCTGCGACATGGGACGAAGGGGCTGCGCCATCGGTATCACGATCCGCTAGAAGGGGATGTCGTCAACGTCGACCTTGAGCCCCGTGCGATCCTCGATCGCTGCCTTGGTGGCTGCGGCGGAGGCTGGCGAGGTTCCACCTCTCGCCTTCGGCGCCGGCACCACCGCCGCGATCTTGGAGTAGCCGTCGTCGTTGGCCTCTACCCGGACTAGGCAGGGCTTGTTGAGCAGGCTGGAGCGGGTCACGGACTCGCCCTTCTCCAGCTTGCGCCCCAGCAGGGCCTCGAGCCAGCCATACGCCTTGGAGCGTGGCCCAAGGGCCGTGCTGCTCACGCCGTCGATCTCGGCTGGGTTGCCATCGGGGTCGACCTCCCCGTCCAAGCCAAACGTCCACCGCCGCAGGGTCTTGGTGTCCTCTGGGTTGTTGAAGTCAGGTGCGTCAAAATCCTCCAGCCCGATCAGGGTGGCAGGATAGGTTCCGTCCGGCACAATCGGTACGGCGCCAACAGTCATCGTCATCTCTTCGGTCATTGGATCCTCATCACGAGCTCTTCGCTCTTCGGGATTGGCAGCGGACGCTGCAATCCCACTACGTTGATCTCCCAGAAACGGTCGACCGCCTCGAGCAGCTCTGCCTCCAGGAGAGCGTCTCGTTCAACGATGAAGGTGCGCAGGCCGGCCCCCACCAGCACACACACCGCCGTGGTCGAGCGGCCCGTACACGCCATCTGGGCGCGTACCTGCCACTCCACATGTATGGGCACCTCGCGCCACATCTCCGGCCGCCCCGACAGCTTGACCTCCACCAGTTCGGGTACCGGTTCCGGGCCGATCAGGGTGGAGCCCAAGACCAGGGCATCCGGGGTGGCGCACAGGTGCACGGTCTTGTGGGTATAGGTCTTGGCGTTCTGGCGGGCGCGGATCCCGAGCCTCTTCTCGGCGAGCCGCAGGATGGCGGCCTCCATGAAAGAGCCAGTATCCATCGCTTCGCTGACAACCACGCTCATGGGCAAGGGACTGACCAAGCGGTCCCAGATCCGCTCCGGGGTCATGTAGGGATGGGGCGCCAGCAGGGCGCCCACTTCCGAGGCAGTCACGTTCTGGGCGCGGATGGCTGCGTTCGCCTCGGTCAGCTTTATCGTCCACTTCCATAGGCAGCACACGCCTGGCAGCACTTCACGCGCTCCGGTAGGCGCATCTGCGTCCCCGCTACTCTAATCCTCATGCAGGCCGTTCTGCTGCCCTTTCTGACATCGGGCGGGATGAGGTGAGCCACCTCGCTACCTCCGACCCGAGCCCATTGCCAACCGATCTGCTCGAGGATTTTGTTCACGCCCTCGCCCTCCGCATCAGCTCGCGGGCGATGATCCTCAATCGCTTACGCTGCGTGGGGTTGGAGTCAGTGGGCAGCCGAGCAACCGCCAGGGCAATCTGGTCGAGCGCCTGCCCATAGGTCAGGAACCGGAACGGGACTCCGTACTCAACGTAGTCTGGATCAGGCGGTGGCATCGGCGGCTTGGCAAGCGGATGGTGCCGGTTCCCGCTAATCGGCATCCTTGCTGTCCTCCCCGGCGAGGCGGGCGTACTCGGCGGCGATGGCAGCGGCCTTTCGATACCGACTGCGCTGCCACTCGGGGTCCAACTCATCGTAGGGAACGGTTCGCCCCTGATGATCCTTGACGCCCATCCCAGCCCTGTCCAGCGCCCGCGCCAGCCGCTCCACGTCCAGCGCCGCAGGAGCCTTGATCGAATTGAGGACGGCTTGCGGCAACTTGGCGGCGGCGATGACCGCCCGGTCATGGACGTAGGCCGTCCGCTCTGCCACCGTCATCGCTTCCAGTTCGGCGCTGGTGATAACGGGACGGTCCAGCGCAGTCCCGGCAGCCGCCTCGGCCTCGATCAGCGCGGCGTCGAACAGCGCCATCCCCTCGAAGTAGGAGGCGTTGTACTCAGGGAACAAGTCAGTCGCCTCAGCCAACGCCTGCCGCAAACTGATCGACATACGCGGCTCCCCCTTCTGGCTGGTGTAGGCATCAACGACATAGCGCAGCGCCGCCAGCAGGGGCTCGCGCTCGGCGGCGAGGCGGTCAACAACAAACTCAGCCATACCGCGATCACTACCGTTCCGCGCGGCAAGCGCCCTCGTCCACCATTCCACTGCCGCCTCGTTGCGTCCCGGCAGCAGAGGCTCCTGGCGACCGTGGCGAATAACCTGTTTCACGGCTGGACCGCTTCATTGGTCAGCACGAACGACTCGCTGGCCTCGTGCCGCCAGTACCGCTTGCAGTGCGGCTCCACCAGGTCGATCGAGAACGGCACGATCTCCATGACGCCGTTGCCAGCGTGGAGTGGGACGCCGGCCCAGTCGCGGTCCTGCGAGGACCAAGGCCGATGCAGTTCGCGCAAGGCCCGCAGGTCGGCGATCTCCTGGGCGCTGAACCCACGCCAGTCGACGTCGGGGCGGCCTAGGAAAGCGGGGCGCATGACGTTGGGGTCTTCCTCGAGGGTCATGCGAGGTCGTCTACCCAACCGGGATAGTCCTTCGGTAGGGCGACGCGGCGAACTTCACCGCATAGGCACGATTGAATGACCCAGCCAACGCCACCACCGAAGTTGCGCTCCATTCCTACAGCGGCCCACACATGCTCATGAGGCGGCTCAGGTGGGACGTTCGGCGGCGGGTAGTTATGTGGCCCGGTGTGATTGCAGTTATCGCCGCAGTAGACCGTGCTCATGGCTGCTTCGCCTCCCAATCCACCCGGTCCTCGTAGGCTTCGCGGTCGTACTCGTCGGCGTCGAGCGTGGCCCAGCGCCGCTCGTTAGCGAGGCTGGCGGCAGTGACCGCTGCGCGGGCGGCGGCCTCGATAGCGCGGGCGTCCTCAATCTGGACCTCGCAGTCCTCGCAGACCCCTTCGATCAGCAGCCATACGTCGCGGTGACAGCGAGAGCATTCCAAGGTCACTTCCACCAGCCCCTTCCGTCGATGTGCATGAAGCTCCGCAGGTGGCCGCGGTAGTTGCCCGGCGTGTAGTAGTGGTGACAGGTCGGGCAGATGCGCTGAGAGGCGGCGAAGCCCGTCCGGCCAGCCGGGATATGGCGCAGCAGCCATTGGCGGGTGAAGGGGCCGACGTTGGCGTAGGTCATGGCAGCAACCGATAAGACACAAGGGTCTTAGGGCGCTGAGCTCCAGGCGAGAAGGCCCAACGGAAGGTATCTTGTATGGCCTCGTAGGCGTCCTCAGCGTCGTTGGCTACTACCTCAAGCGCGATATCAATCTCGAGGAGGTCTATACGAATCGTTTGGCTAACGATGATGCGGGCGCCTCTGAGCCGGTCACGCAATCGGAGCGGCGGAACGGCCGCAAAGGCTCTGTCTAGCTGAACCATCATGCCAGCCTTTGTAGTGTGACCCCTGCTCATGGCATGCTCTGAATGTAGCCAGCCATCCCAAGGAAGGCCGACAGCACGAACCAGGCGGCGTATAGGACGATGCCGGCGGCGACGATCGTGAGCAGCCAGCCGAGGATGAACAGCGGGATGTCGCGCTGATGCTGGCTTCTCATGCGGATACCTTCTCCTCGGGGTGGGACAGGTTGTCGGTCGCAAGCTTGCGGACCATCTCGGGCGCGTTGTGAACGTCGAGCTTGTCGTAGATGACCACCTTGGCGTTCTTGATGGTCTGCTCGTTGAGCCCGAGCCGATAGCCGATCTGCTTCGCCGTCAGGCCGGCTGCGACCATCTCGGCGATCTGCGTCTCGCGGTAGGTGAGTTCGCTCATGGGACGAAGGTACCTTACCTAAGTACCGATGTCAAGCCCCTAGGCGAGCAGTTCGAGCACCGCGTTCTCAAAGGTCGCAGTCGTCCCAGCATTGCCGGAGATGTAGGTCAGCTCTACCAGCTTGTCGGCGGTCGTATCCACCACCACTGTCGCCGAGATGGCGGAGATCGCACCCGCCACCGTGAAGGCGCCCACCGTCCCGCCCATGACCTCGACGTTGCCGATCGCCGTGCCGCCGGAACCGTTGGTCCGAACCGTCACCAGCATCTCGACCGTGAAGGGCTGGGCGGTGACCAGCGTGCCGTTGACGAGGGTCAGGGTGGCGGGGATGTTGCCGGTGAGCGTTGTGGTGCCGATCCGGCAGCGGAAGATTGAGGAGCCTGGAGTCGCCCCGGAAGTCAACCGCCCGAATGCCTTCATTCGGAAGGTCGTGCCAGCCTCCATCATGTCAGCCGGAGCTGAGAAGGACGTGACGACTGTTTCGGTGTTAGCAATGGCGACCGCACTGGTCCGAGAGGTGAGCGCACCTCTTACCAGATCGACCCATGCCCCGTTCTGGTAGACGCGGTACCGATCGGTGGAATTGTTGTAGTAGAGCTGCCCCGCCTCGGAATCACCGCCGCCCGGCTCCGTGGACTCGACCGGCACCACCATGCCGAAGTCGCTGTACATCCCGATCTTGCCAGTGACCGAGGTCACGTCGATCTCGTTGGCGGTACCCCCCCGGAGTATGGCCGAGTCGGTGTCGAGCTCGAGGAAGGCCGACTCGTCGGTCGAGCTGATGGCGTTAGCGGGCGAGTTGAACTTCCAGGTGAAGGTGTCAACGTCGGAGAAGGGACCGGAGCCACCGCCCGCCTCGTCGCGGACCTCTTGGATGGCTGCCTGTACATTCGTCGACGAGATCGAGCCGTTGGGCGTGAAGGGCACGTCGTCGGCGTTGAACTCTCCGCCATCGTCACCGCGATGGTTGACGCGCAGGTGGGTGACCCTAGCCATTCTGGTACCAGACCCGAATCTGCTCGGTGGCGAGCGGGGCGAAGCTGAAGGTGAACTCCCCTGTCGTTGGGTCCGACTCGCTGATGGCGGCGGTCTGCTCCAAGCCATCAACCCACACGCGCAGCGAGCCGGGCACGTAGGGCGCCGGACTCACGAAGTAGACCGTCTGCGCCCCATCGCCTAGGCCCAAATCGTACTCGGTCGGGATAGCTCCGAAGCGGGGGTCGTCGAGGTAGGCGAAGTACGGACCCACCCCTGCACAGTCACCCGAGGATTGAATGATGTCGGCCGCGATCACCATTGGCAGGCCCTTGGTCGGAGAGAAGTTGATGACCGATGGCGCCACCGGGGTATCCACGATCGAGATCACCGGCGAGATGCCATCCGGCCCCCAAGCCTGCGCGAATACGCCGGTCGACACGATGCTGAGCTTGCCGCCCCACGCCGAGCGCGGAGACAGGACGTGCAGGCTCGCATCGAACAGCACGGTAGCCCCCGAGCAGTACCAGCCCGATACGGTGGACATCTCCACTTCCCACGAGTTGATGAAGGTGCAGTCGACACCGGGATCAGCAGGATGGCCGGTGCCATACACCGGGTTGACCGCGCTGAGATCAGTACACAGCCACGCCTCCCAGGTCGCCGCGGACGGGTTGGGATTCCCGCCACAGGCGTAGTACAGGATGTGATAGGCACCAAACGTCCAGCGATGGATGAAGGTGAAGATGTCCGAGGTGGTCGGCTCGGCTGAGAGCAGGCAGTTGCCGGTGAGCAGCACGTCCCAGTCCGTGTCACGCAACATGGCGTAGGCGCCGTCATCTCGAATCTGGCCGCGGACCTCCATCGTGGCCGGCAGGGTCCAAGTCCTTTCGACCTGGGCTGCCACGGTGGTCAGGACCGGCTCCCCGAATCCTTCATTGAGGTCGTACAGCCCCATCCCACTGTCTACGCTGAAGTGGTTGGGTGCTAGTGCGTCGTCGCCTGCCCCGCCGCCGGGCGTGACGACGATCTGCCACGGCACGTTCCATTCGCCGGTGCCCCATGCTCCTTGCAGGACTGTCCGGGAGAAGGAGTCGATGCAACCGCCGTCCGGGGCAGGCTGAGGCGTGGTGCTAACCGGTTGTAGGGCGCCGCTGCCCGGTGCTCGGTTCGGCCGGTTGAGCTGCAGGATGACGTGGTAGCGGCCGTCAGGCAGCGGCTCCTTCTGGCAGACCACGATCTGGCGGTCGATGTAGGAGCCGATGGTCGAGGTGATGCTGGCGTTGATCGGGGCGGCCTTGATCTGGATGCTCATGCCCGCTTCGACCAGATGCACCTGCTCGGCCAGGACGTAGATCGAGCAGGCATCCGTCTCGGCGTAGGGTCTGCGGTAGGCGATGATCGACGCCGCCCTCGCCGCAGCTTGGGTCGGATCGACCGAGCGTCCGTCCTGCACCGCCTCGACCCAGTACTCGTTGTCGTCGCCGGCTGTGGCGTCCAGCAGCACGATGGCCTGGTCGTCCGGCCCGTAGCGGCTGACGATGCCCGACAGATAGGCATTGCCGTCCACCTGCTGCGCGTCGCCCTGGTCATAGATCGGCTCGAACACCGGGGCCGTCAGATCATCGGGGTCCCAGTCGGCGAGGTCGTCGCTGATCTTGCAGGGGCTGGCGTAGGTCGAGTAGTCAGTTGCCTTGGTGTACTTCAGGCACAGGTGCGACGTGCCAGCGGTATGGTGGATGACCACGCCGAAGGTTTTGCCTTCGGTCTCAGCGCAGTCCGACACGACATCGAGCGGCTGGGTATCGACCTGATAGGTCTTGGCCGGCATGACGGTGGTCTCGGTGTCCGGCGCCAGATGCGAGGAGGAGATGGTAATGACTGTGCTGGGCCGATACGAGATGACGCCATCGTGGTCAGGTCGAGTCGAACTGGCGCCGTTCAGCGTGTATGGCGCCAGCGCGTATAGCCGAGCGGTGCCGGTCTCGGCCGGCCGCACCCAATCCTCGGTAAAGGCCAGCCCCCGCAGGTCGACGTTGGCGTCGTCGACCGTGATGTTCCACTCGACGCTATCAGCCGGTGGCTTGTAGTCCGGACGCCCGACACTCCAGCGGCTGATCCGTCCCCGCGCCAGCCACAGTTCGTCGCCCGAAGCGTCCTCGGTCCAGGTGATCTGGGTATGCGGCGGGAAGTACAGGCTGGCATCGAGGTTGCCGACCGGATCGGGCACGATGAAGGAGCCCTGCGAGGCGCTGCCGGTCTGGCAGCTCATGCCCATCTGAATCAGCGGCACGTTCTCGTCGAAGGCCGGCACGCGAGCGGTGATATCGTCCTGCGAAGCGCCAGCCGCACCGCCGTGACGCGCATAGACTTTGTAGCTCACAGCAGGCTCGGGTCGAGCGCCCCGCCTGGACCAGAGCCAAGGGCGGCGGTATAGCTAGTGATGGTACGAACCACGTTGGACACGCTGACCTGAGTGTTGGTCGTGACGTTGACCCGCACGGTCGGGCTGAAGTTCTTGTTGGCGGTTCGCTCGGAAGCAGCGGCGACACGGGCCATCCGTTCACGAGTCACATCGTCCTTGGTGTTGATGGTTGTCATCAGACTATCGTCAATCGAGGAAGAAAAGTCCTCTAGCCTCAACAGAGCAAAGTTGACGGCTGGCAGGAAGGCCGCGCTCTTCTCGATGGACCCTAGCGGAGCCAGCGCAGTAGCATTCTCCCGAGCCTGACGCTCACGGTCTACGTCGTCCTTGGTATTGGGTGCCACCTTGCCCAGAGCGGCAAGCCTTTCGTCGATGGATGGCAGGATCGCCACACTGGTCTCGATCGAGCCGAGTGCCGGCAGTGCGGTGTCTGCCAGCGTAGTCAGACCCCTCGCCATGCGCTCCCGGTCGACATCATCCTTGGTGTTGAGGGGAGGCCCGCCACCGGGAGCACCGGGCAACTGACCCCTGAAGGGATGGGTGTTGTCGATGATCTCCTGTAGTTTCGCCCGCTGGTCCTTGAGTAAATCGATCTGCTCCTGAACCGCAGCGGCACCAGGACCGAACAATCCGCCGAGAGGTCCGGTTGGCGGGATCAGCTTCGTGACTTCTAAATCGGCGATGCCAGCGTCGATAGCGGCCAAGCGGCGCTTCACATCGGTCGGATCAGTATTGCCCAGAAGACTATCGAACTGACGCTGCTCGAACTCCACCGCTGGCTTGATGGTCGGGTCGAAGAACACCGCCTTGCCGATGGCATTGCCAAGAATCTCGCCCAGTGCGATCGCTGTCCCCACGCCAAGGAAACTAGTGATGATGGCTCTAATACCAACACCGGCCGCTCCTGCCGCAACTTCTCCGGCAACGACTGGTGCTCCTGATACTGGAAGACCGAAGCCTGGATTGGTGACAAACACCGGGATGGGAGTTACCGCCGACACGACTTGCGGGATGAGTTTCTGAGCGGCCGTGCGACCAAAGAAGTCGAGCACGAACCCGCCAAACGCCTTTCCCACCACTCCGGCAACCGCTACACCAACCGCTCCCGCTGCGCGAGTAGCGATGTCGACCGGCGAGAAGCCGAGCAGGAACTTGATAGCGAAGTTGCCAGCGGTGCCCTTGACCAACAGGTCCTTGAGCGGGTCGGGCAGGTTGTTCCAGCCGTCGATCACGTCCTTGACCAGCGGCACCACCTTGTCCTGGATGACACCGAACGCCTTCTCACCGAAGGCGATCACGTCCTTGAAGAAGCCGACGATGCGCTGGCTGCCGGTGCGACCGAACTCGTCTGTCGTTCGCAGGAACCTTGTCGCTCCTTCTGCGAAGCCGGTCAGCAGCGGCACCACCGCGAGGCCGAGCTGGAGCTTGAGCCCACCTAGAGCTGTTCCCCAGTCACGGGTCGCAGTCTTCAGTTTCTGAAGGGCGGACAGATTGTCCTTGGTGAGCGTCAGCCCAAGAGCGGCGGCCTCCTCCTCAGCGTCCTCGATCCCCTTGCGCCCAGCGGACAGAATCGGGATCAGGGTCTGCCAGTTCTTGCCATACAACGTTGCCAGCGCAGCAGCCTTTGTCTCTGCCGGGATGCTCTTGTTGTTGAAGAAGTCGGCCGAGTCGAGCAGGAGGGTGTTGAAGTCCTTGATCTTGCCCGAAGCGTCAGTTAAGGCCAGCCCGTACTTGTTGAAGAAGCCCGCTGCGCCGCCGACGATGACGCCGCCATCCTCGACCAGCGTGTTCAGCGCGTCCTGCGCATCGGCGACCCGGTTCTGGGCGGCGAGTACCTGCGACGAGTCGGGGGCGTACTTGGCGGTCGCCTCGTTGAGCTTGAGCTGCGCCAGCGCTAGATCACGCTGCGCGGCGGCTAGGTCGTCGGCCTGCTTCTCGGCGTTGGCACCCGTGGCCGTCAACTTGCCGAGCGTCTTCTCGGCGAAGCCCACGATGGTCAACGCCTGATCGGTCTCGATCCCGAAGTGGTGGAAAGCGCCGGCCAGCTTTGAGGTCTGCTCGGTTCCTAGGCCAGTGAGGGCCGCGATGCGGCCCACCTCCTTGCCGAAGTCCTGGGCTCCAGTCACTGAATCGGTGAAGAACTTGCCGACCCCAAACAGGCCCGCTCCCAGCCCGAGCAGACCGAGCGGGCCGGAAATGAGTTGGCCGATCCGGCCCTTGAGGTGATCGAAGGCCCCGCCTACCGCACCGCCGGCAGACTGCATCAGGCCGAAGCCGCGGGTGACGATGTTGGACTTCTGCTCGAGCCCGCCCAGCGCCTGCTCACCCGCGTCGGCGGTCTTCGTGAACTTATCCTGTAGCTCCAGGCTGGAAATCAGGCGGGCGGTATCACTTAGAGCCATTGCGGCCTCCGAAGGCGCGTTTCAGTTGGCCCACCTGCGACTGTTCACTGGCGAGCTTGGAACGGATCTGCCAGCCAACGCCCATCTCGGCCAGGAGTTGCAGGCGCCAGCGTGCGGTCATGTGATCTTCGCGGTGCCTTCCGTCAGGGAAGTGATAGTCGAGGATCGCTTCGACCGCTTCGGGTGACTCTTTCCAGCGCCATTCGTCGCTGATGTCTGTCTGCTGTTCGGCGTACTCGGCGAGGAGCTGGACCCCCTCTCCACTAAAGGGTCGAGGATCGCCGGTCGGTACAGGTCATCAGCCTTGTCGGCCACCGCCTCGGCGCGGCTGTAGTCGTTGAACAGATGGTCGCGCAGGGTCTCCGGGTTGATCGGCAGTGGGCCTTCGGTGTCCACCAGGTTCCACTCGAAGATGCCTTCGCTCAGATACGCCTCAGCCAAGGCGATCTCGAGGTCGGCCAGATCGGCCTGCTTGTCCTCAGCGAAGGCTGCCCGGTTGAGGTCGATCAGGCGTCGCTTGACGCGGAAGCCACCGCGCAGATCGAGCTTAGGTCGCAGAAACACGAAGTCCCCGTCAGCGTGGGGCGTGCCGGGACACAGACACGCGCCGATGCGGACAGAGACCAGATCATCAGACATGGGACGCTCCTTGAGGTATCGAATAGGCGTTAGCTCAGTGCGGTCTCGAACCCGGTCAGGGCCAGTTTGTTGACGACCACGCTCTTGAATGCATAGCCCAGGGTGGCCGACTGGTAGAACTGGTGGCCGGTCAGACTGACAACGCTGTTGCCGCCCTCCGCGTCATCGGCGCGGGTGTAGTAGCGCAGCGGCATGTCGATCTCCCATGAGTAGGGAGTGCTGCCGGTGATGATTGAGGTCGAGGTGAAGGCCAGCCGCACGAAGCGGTCGACCGCCGTGTTGCTGAACCAGGCATCCGACTCAGAGCCCGAGCCTACGATGTCTCCAGTCTTGGCGAAGTCCATCTGGAACTCGATGTTGCGCTTGCCGCTCGAGTAGCCCGACAGGTCGAAACCGGTGCCGTTGACGAACCGCTTCTGGTCCAGCTCGCGGCTGATCGTCAGCGTGCCTCCGTACAGCGCGTCGCTGATCTGGGTGTTGCCCAAGGTACCGGCTGAGTCGTTGATGTAGAGCTTGGCGTCGCCGAGATAGACCGGGATGGCGGCGGAGTCCACCGTCAGGCCGGCGGTCGGGATGCTGAAGTCGGGCTGGAGCGCCGCTTCGGATGCCCCGGCATAGCGGGCGGAGCCGAAGCGCCAGTTCATCGAAGCAGTTACCGGGCCCAGCCCACGCGGGAAGGTGAAGGTGATCGACTCGGTGAGCCCATCGAACAAGTGGAACCAGTCCTCCTCCACGTCGTCGCCGAACTCGTAGGAGAAGACGTCGATGTCGTCCTGGGTCAGCGACGCGGGCTGGAAGGTCCAGGTCTTGGCCGCGCCGCCTCCGGTGGGCTCCACGTCGTCGCCCAAGATGCTCGCCAACATCAGTGGGAGGTCGTCATATGCCACCGCGTTGTCGGTCAGGTTGGCGGTCAGATCAGCCGCTCCGCGGTAGGGCGGCGCGATCGGGTCGACCGAGCCGAAGTCGCCTTCCACGTCGGTCCAGTTGAGGTTCACGTCGGGAACCCCCGAGAAGGGATAGGCACGCGCCGCCGTGTTGGCGATACCGAAGTCCTCCTGCCGCCCGAACAGGTGGCGGCGGAGTGCGATGAGACCGGGAATGGCTACGGGCATGGTGGGGCTAACCTCCTAAGACTTGACGGTTACGGTCCACCGTCGAGGACGCCCCACCTAGGGGCTTCATATGGTGCCGCCTTCCAGCTTCAAGCCTTCCAGCGTTACGCGTGTCGCGTAGTAGATCGGCGCATCGGGAATCCAATCCGGTTGGTAGTTGGGGATGTCCGAGGCGCTGAATGATTGAGCCACCAGGGTCGATGCGCCGGAGGCGTGGATGTTGGCACGGACGTAGGACCGGAACCCATCGACCAGCTCGTCCTGCTGCTCCACCGCATCCTTGGAGTCGAACAGACCTTGGATCAGGATGATCTCGAGAGAGGGCACGATCTGAGTCGGACCAGCGCCGTAGGACGTGCCGGTCTCGTTGATAAGGTCCACGAAGGCGCAGGGCGGATAGATGCTGCCAGGGCGCCCCGGATAGACCTGGGCCAGAGCACCATCGTTAGCGGCCTTGTAGCCGTTCAGGAGTGTCACCGCGGCAGCTCGCATATCAGCACGGAAGCCCATCACGCAGCCGAATCCCAGAGGTCGATCAGCTCCTGAAGGATGTCGAGCTTCTCGAGCGCGTCACGCCCGGAGCGCCGCAGGAATGGCTGCGGCCGCGTCGCGGGATGCCTGACCTTCTTGGCGAACCGCGGCTGGCCGGCGACGTTGAACTTCAGCGCGGACATCCGCTTGGGCGTGATGTCATGCGCCTTGGTGCCAGCCTCGAGGAACCGCGCCCCGCCGGTCGCCACCACTGACGCTTTCGTCATGCTGGCGTTCTTGCGGCGGATGGAGTTGCGGGTCTTGCCCGTCACCACGCGCACGCGCGAGCGGGCGAGGCGCGTGGTCTCGTCGGTCCACTGCCGGCCAACCGGCTTGAACACCGTCTTGATCGCCTTCAACCGGCGCCGCAGCTCGGGCGCACCGCGCAGCATCAGGAGCTCGAGACCGTGGTTGTCACGTCAGGGCGCACGATCAGGCGCCCCGAGGCGAGGGTGCGGACCTTGCTGTTCACGTCCTCGACTTGGACGTCGTAGAACAGCCGGTTGGTCGTCGCGTCGAGGTCGTCTGTATCGGCCGGCTCCACGTCGACCTGGATCGTCCCAGCTGCATCGTCAATGACGGTCACGCCATCGCCGAGGATCTTCTGGAAGACGCCGGGATCGGCGTCGGCCAGGGCGCTCTTGGCGGTCATGGTGATCCCGACCGCGCCGGTCAGGTCCACGTTGAGCGCGAACAGGAAGCTCCGCGAGTCACCGCGCGTCATCTCTAGATTCATGCGATTCCGAACCTCACCCGATGACCCTTGAGTAGTCGTTGGTACTTGGGAAGGCGAGACGCCGCCGAAACGTCCGGCTCGCCTTCGGTTGACCCGAGACTCACCGCCAAGGTCAGGGCAGCGTGGGCGAGTGAGTCATCCGGGGTGTCCACCGGCTCGCCCACGTCGATCTGCACCTGAGCAATGGCAGCGCTCAGGAGCCGACTGAGATGGTCGTCCCAGTCGGTCCCCTGAACGTCGAGCTTTGCTTTTAGCTCCTCAAGCTCGGGCCACATCTCCTAGCTTCCGCCACCCGACACGCTGTAGGCGGTGAAGGCGTCGGCGTAGATCGGGCACAGCCACAGGATGCCGACCATCGCCACGTCGCGTCCGGCCTTGGCCGGAACGTCGACCTGGAGTGTGAAGGTCCCATCCTCCGCCCATGCGAAGCCGCGGCTGGGTCCAACCAGCACGTCGTTGGCAGTAGCGTCCATGGCCGGCACGTAGACCGCCCGAAGACCCTGGATCGAGCCGCCCACGCCACCACCAACCGTGAAGTTGGCCGAGAGCTGCGAGTAGAGCGGAGCGTTGGTACCGTCTGCCTTGGCGTCAATGAAGGCGGCCACCGCGGCCGAACTCAGCCAGATGGTGTCGGGTCCACGTCGGAACGCAGAACCGACCGCGTTGCTCCACGAGTTGCCGATGGCGAGTGCCTCGGGATCGAGGGCACCACCCGAGTTGATACCGGCCGCCATGATCTTGGCGACCGCTGCCGCCTCGGTGGTCAGGGCGTAGGCCTCGGCCAACAGCTCAACGTACAGGCCCAGGAACGACGGGCTCGACCGCTTGAGCAACTGGAGGCTGATGTCTCCGCCACCAGCGTAGGTCTCGGCGTCGAACGGCACCGTGTCGATCGCGGTGGGCGTGCTGTCAACGTCACCCTTCTCGGACGACTGCTTGGCAACCGTAGGACGAGTCACGATGCGCGGCATGACCAGCGTCAGGCCGGTGCTCGGTGTGTCGAGCTTGCGAGTGGACTGCATGAACGGTCGCGACGGGTCGATCACGCCGATCAGCTCGGTGCTGATTGCATCCGGCACCACTCCGGCGTTGTCCGAAGTGATGAGGTCGTCGAGGGCTCGCAGTTGCATGTCGGGAACACGCTCCCCGGACAGAATCTGGAGGACGGTCTTGACCCACTCCCCGCGGGTGGCGAGCTTCTTGGGCTCCTCGCCAGAGGGAACGGTGAACTGCGACCGCTGCTGCTCCTCGAGCTTGGTCATGCGATCGGCGAACTTCTCAGTGAAGCCGTCGATCTGGGTGCCGATGGACTTGAACCCATCGCGCAGGGCATCCATCTGATTGTCGTCGATTGGGGCCGCAACTGCGGCTTCGGGCTCGGCCACAGAGGCCTCCTCTGCTACTTTGTTTCGGATGAAGGTGACGCCAGCCTGTGAGTAGGCCGGCTGCCAGGTAGTGGAAACCTCCGCAAGCTCGACCTTGCGGTGGACACGCAGACGACGACCGTCCCGCGTTTCAATGTCGGTGCCGCCGGGAACCTCACGGAAGCCCACGCTGGCACCATCGCTGACGTGATCATCGGCCAGTGTCAGGATCTCGTCGCCGCGGGCGGTCTTGGAGACCTTGAACACCATGTGGGCACCATCGTCACGCTGCTCGAGGGCGATGCCCTTGCCAGCTGGCGGGTTCTGGTGATCCATGCGCAGCCGAACCTGAGTCGGGTCGACGCCATCGAAGGCACCACGCGCGAACATCTCGCGGCCTTGTAGCGTGTCGATCGGGGTATCCCACGGCACGATGAACAGCCCGATCTCGCGCTTGGCGAGGTCGCGCACCTCCAGGCTCTGGGCCTGGAACTCGATCATTTCGTCGGACAAAAGGAAAGACCTCCTAAGAAACCCGCGCTCTTTTTCGGACACGCCGCGCGGCGTAGGAGGTCACATGACCGAAGGTGGTCAGCCGTTTGATTCGATACTACGGACGAAGCCGACCGATCGAATCCTTTGAGTTGTGCAGTGAGAGTAGGTCTACGTCGGTAGTGTTGTCAAGGGTTTCGCAGCCTTTCCCCGATTACAGTCGGCGCAGGCAGTCACTAGGTTCGCCATCGAATCCTCGCCACCCGCTGACCGCGGGATCTGATGGTCAGCCTCAAGGAAGACGCTCTGCTCCGGGCCACGCCCGCAGTATCGGCATCGGAACCCGTCACGGTTGAAGACATCGAAGCGGAGGCCGACGGCGATCTCTGAACTACATCGCGCCAGCGCATAGCGCCGTAGTCGCCAGCGTGCCTCGATCATTCCGACAATATCGGGCGGAACTGGCCTGGGTGGCTTAGGCCGCTTCTCTGCGAGGAGGATACCGGAAGGCCCGCACACCACGATAGAGCGATGGCGTTCACAATGGATTCGGAAACTGCCAGCTCTGACGACTCCGCGTGCTAGGAACTTCTTGCATTTGCAGAGGAGTCTGACATCGGGCACATGGCCGAAGTCGACGTCCATCTTGCATCGGCGACAGCGTGTCCCGATTTCCCCATCGAAGTCACAGGACAGCCCGATCAGCA
>Ga0207646_10002560_pt1 | contig 21477 bp, 19 predicted proteins | sample KBSK5502metaG_FD_184343 | JGI IMG/M metagenome (GOLD analysis project Ga0207646, IMG submission 184343) | Corn, switchgrass and miscanthus rhizosphere microbial communities from Kellogg Biological Station, Michigan, USA - KBS K5-50-2 metaG... | ecosystem: Host-associated > Plants > Roots >... | reverse complement strand
CCTGTGCGCGGATCGGCCTGGTCTCGGGCCGCGGGCTCGCGGGCGCGATGCGGCGCCATTATCCGCGGTGGTTTCTCTACGGCGCCTGCCTGTTGCTCCTGGTCGCCAACGTCTTCAACATCGCCGCCGACCTCGCCGGGATGGGGGATGCCGCGGAGATGCTCACGGGTCTGGCGTCGGCGTTCTGGGTTCCCCTGTTCGGGCTCGTCGTGCTCGGAGCGACGGTCTACATGAGCTATGCGACCTTCGCCGCGTGGCTGAAGTGGCTGACCGTGGTTCTCTTCGCCTACGTCATTTCCGCCGTGCTCGCGCGCCCGGACTGGCCGGCCGCGCTGTACGACACGGTGCTGCCGCGGCTGACCCTCGACGCCAAGGCCGTGTCCACGCTCGTGGGAATTCTCGGCACCACGATTTCGCCCTACCTCTTTTTCTGGCAGGCGTCGCAGGAGGTGGAAGAAGAGCGCGCGCTGGGGCGCCGCACGCTCCGCGAGCGCCACGGCGCGACTGAGCACGAGCAGCGCGACGCGCGGCTCGACGTCGTCACCGGCATGGTCTTTTCCAACGTGGTGATGTACTTCATCATGCTCGCCACCCACGGTGGCGCGGGCGGGCCCCGTCGACATCCAGAGCAGCCGCGAGGCCGCGGAAGCGCTGCGACCGCTGGCCGGCGACGCGGCCTACCTGCTCTTCGCGCTTGGTCTCGTCGGCACCGGCCTGCTCGCGATTCCCGTGCTCGCGGGCTCGGCATCCTTTGCGGTCGCCGAGGTGTTCGGCTGGCCCTCCGGCCTGGATCTGCGACCCCGCCACGCGCGGCGCTTCTACCTGGTGCTGGGCGGCGCCATCGAGGCCGGCACGCTGTTCGATCTGCTGCGCATCGGCGCCGTCCGCATGCTGTTCCTGTCGGCGGTCCTCAATGGCCTGCTCGCGCCGCCGCTGCTCGTGCTGGTCATGCTGGTGGGCAACAATCGCAAGATCATGGGCGCGTGCGTCAACGGGGTGTGGCTCAACGTCTTCGGCTGGGGCGCCACGGCGGTGATGACCGTCGCCATGCTGCTGTTCTTCTGGACGTCGCTCTAGGCGGGAGGCGGCTCGCGCTTCAAGATCTCGTCGAGCACGCGCGGCAGGCGGCTGACGGCCGAGACGCCATGCACGCGCGACACGATCTCGCCCTGCCGGTCGATGACGACCGTGTACGGCGTGCCCTTGAAGCCGTACCGGTTGCCGATCACCAGCCTCGGATCGAGCGCGACCGGATAGGTGACCTTGTTCGCGCGGATGAACTTGCGCACGTCGACGGCCGTGTCCTGAACGTGGATGGCCAGCACGTCCACGCCGCGCTCGCGGTAGCGGTCGGCCACGCGCGCGAGCGCCGCCGATTCGCGCGCGCAGGGCTTGCAGTACGAGGCCTGGAAGCGCAGCACGAGGATCTTTTTACCGATGAGATCGCGCGAGTCGACCTCGCGCCCGTCGAGGAGGCGGACCTTGAATCCCGGCGCCGCGGGCGCGGCCGCAACCGCGGGCGTCAGCGACAGAAGCGCGGCGAGAGCGAAGATCGCGGCCCGCACCCGGGCATTCTAGCGGAGCAATTGGAGCAACGCGAATAGCAAGCCCGGCAAAGCAGGTGGGCGCGTGCTCCCGGATTATCGCCGGAGGATCGCGCGAACGGCGGAGGTGAGCATGGTCACATGGAAGGAATTCGCCGCCGCGGCGCCCGAGCTCGCCGAGGTCGGCCGAACCCTCGTTGACCAATTTCAGGTGGGACTCGCTTTTCTCGCGACGGTGCGGAAGGATCGCGCCCCGCGGCTGCATCCGATATGCCCCGTGTTCTCGGAGGATCGTCTCTTCGCGCTGATCATTCCCACATCGCCGAAGCGGGACGATCTGCTTCGTGACGGCAGGTACGCGCTGCAGTCGTTTCCCCAGCCAGCCAGGAGTTCTACGTCGCGGGTAAAGCCATGCTCGTCGAAGGCCGGGCGCGGCGCGCCGCCGTCTTGCGAGACGCGAAACACATGGCGAACGAATCGGAGACCGCGTTCGAGCCGTTCGCCGTCATGGCGGGGCGAAGCGAGGCAACCTGCGTGCCAGTGAGTTTCGCGACGCCACGGCCGGCGCCGGCGCGATGAGTATAATGGCCCGGTGAACGATCTCGAGCACGAGTTACGCCGCGTCGTCCGCGGGTCCGTGCGCTTCGATCCCGCTTCCCGGCTGCTCTATTCCACCGATGCGTCGATGTATCAGGTCGAGCCGATCGGTATCGTGACGCCGCGCGATCCCGACGATGTCATCGCCGCCTTCGACGTCGCGCGCCGGCAGCGCGTCGCGTTGCTGCCTCGCGGTGGCGGCACCTCGCTCACGGGGCAGACTGTCAATCGCGCGCTCGTGCTCGATTTCTCCCAGCACATGAACGGCGTGCTCGAGGTCAATGCCGAGGAGCTGTGGGCGCGTGTGCAGCCGGGGCTGGTCCAGGACGAGCTCAACCATCATGTGCGCGGCCTGGGCCTGCTCTTCGGCCCCGATACCTCGACCTCCAACCGCGCGACGCTCGGCGGGATGATCGGCAACAACTCCGGCGGCTCGCACTCGATCGCGTACGGACTCACCGTGGAGCACGTCCTGGAGCTGGATGCGCTGCTCGCCGACGGCACCCGCGTCCGCTTCGGCACCGTCACGCCGGCGGAGTTCGAGGCCAAGGCGCGGCTGGACGGCGCCGAGGGGCGCATCTATCGCGAGGTCGCGGCGATCCGCGCCGAGTATGCCGAGGAGATTCGGAAGCGGTATCCCAAGCACTGGCGCCGCGTCGCCGGCTACAACCTCGATGAGCTCGTGAAGTCCGACGGCAAACCCCTCAACATGGCGCGGGTCGTGGTCGGCTCCGAGGGCACGCTCCTCACCGTGCTGGAGGCGAAAGTCCGGCTCGTGCGGCGCCCGAAGAAGACGGCGCTCGACGTCGTCCACTACGCGAGCATCCAGGAGGCGCTCGAATCTTCGCAGTCGATCCTCGAGACCGGGCCCCACGCGGTCGAGCTGACCGACAAGCTGATCCTCGATCTGGCGCGTGGCAACATCGAGCAGCGCGCCCGCGCGGCCTTCGTGCAAGGGGACCCGGGCGCGATCCTGATCGTCGAGTACGCGGGGGACACCGACGCCGAGGTCACGGCCAAGATCGAGGCGCTGGAGGCGCGGCGCGCGCGCGAGAGATTCGGCTACGCCGCGCACCTGTCCTACGACGTCGGTGAGCAGCAGTCGATCTGGAAGCTGCGCAAGGCCGGGCTCGGCCTACTGCTGGGCATGAAGGGCGACAAGAAGCCGATCGCCTTCGTCGAGGACACATGCGTCGACCCCAAGCACCTCAAGGACTTCGTGCCGCGCTTCGCCGACATCTTCGCCAAGCACGACACGACGGGCGCCTACTACGGCCACTGTTCCGTGGGCTGTCTGCACATCCGGCCGGTGATCGATCTCAAGACGCCGCGAGGACTCGAGCAGGTGAAGGCGATCGCCGACGAGATCACCGATCTCGTGCTGGAGTTCGGCGGCACGATCTCCAGCGAGCACGGCGACGGCCGCGCGCGTAGCCCATTCCTCGAGCGGATGTACGGACCGACCCTGATGCAGGCCTTCCGGCGATTCAAGCAGGCCTTCGACCCGGACAACCGGATGAATCCCGGCAACATCGTCGACTCGCCGGGAATTCTCGAAAATCTGCGCTACGGCGTCGCGTACAAGACGTGGGAGCCGAAGACGCTGCTCGACTTCTCCGCGCAGGGCGGCTTCGCGGCGTCGGTCGAGATGTGCAACGGCGTCGGCGTCTGCCGCAAGAAGCTCGAGGGCACGATGTGTCCTTCGTACATGGCCACGAAGGACGAGGAGCACAGCACGCGCGGTCGCGCCAACGCGCTGCGCGCCGTGCTGTCGGGGCGTTTGCCGGCCTCCGAGTTCACCGGCAAGCGGCTCTACGAGGTGATGGACCTCTGCCTGGAGTGCAAAGGCTGCAAGGCGGAGTGCCCGTCCAACGTCGACATGGCCAAGCTGAAGTACGAGTTCCTCTACCACTACTACCAGGCCAACGGGCTGCCGCTGCGCAACCGCGCCTTCGGCCGCGTGGCGCAACTGAGCGCGCTCGGCGCGCGCACGCCGCGCCTGGCGAACGCGATCAACGCGCTGGCGCCCGTGCGCTGGCTGCTCGAGAAGACGGTCGGCATCGATCGGCGGCGGCCGCTGCCGGCGCTCGCGGCCGAGACTTTCGAGCAGTGGTTCAGGCGGCGCACGCCGCCTGCCGCGGCGCCGCGCGGCGACGTCGTGCTGTTCCACGACACGTTCGTGACCTACAACACGCCGGAGATCGGCCACGCCGCCGTGCGCCTGCTCGAGGGCGCGGGCTATCGCGTCGTGCTGGTGGACCGCAAGTGCTGCGGCCGGCCGCTGATCTCCAAGGGCATGCTCGACGAGGCGCGCGCGCATGCGGCCTGGAACGTCGCGCAGCTGGCGCCGTACGCCCGCCGCGGTGTCGCTATCGTGGGGCTCGAGCCGTCGTGTCTGCTGACGCTGCGCGATGAGTCCGTCGATCTGCTGCGCACCGATGACGCGCGCACGGTGGCCGACCGCAGCGTCCTGCTCGAGCAGTTTTTGATCGACGAACGTCAGCGCGGCCTGACGCTGCGGTTCGCCGCCAACCACGGCCGCAAGGCGCTGCTGCACGGCCACTGCCACCAGAAAGCGATGGTCGGCACCGCAGCGACGGTGGCCGCGCTGAAGTGGGCCGGCTACGACGTCAGCGAGGTCGATTCCGGCTGCTGTGGCATGGCCGGCTCCTTCGGCTTCGAGCGCGAGCACTACGACATCTCCGTCGCCCTCGGCAATCGCCGCCTGGCTCCGGCGGTGAAAGCGGCCGATCCGCACACGCTCGTCGTGGCGCCCGGCATCTCCTGCCGCCAGCAGATCGAGCACCTCGCCGGCCGGCGCGCCAAGCACCCGGCCGAAGCGCTCGCCGAAGCGATCGCGCGCTCCTAGAGTCTTCGACGCCTCGGGCGCATCGCCTTCACGATCTCGGGCGTCTCTCCGTGCGCTCGTGCGAAAGGTGGACACGCCCTGTCGAAATATCACAGGACTTTCCGTCACATCGGAACACGCCAGCCCTGGCAGGCGTCGTGCACAACGGTGCGCGCGATGCAGTGGCAGCCGGCCGATGCGAGGCCGTGAACAGTCGAACCCGGAGGCGGAGCGATGGCGAAGAACAAGAAGGCGGGCAAGAAGGCCAAGGATCTTCCAGTCAAGTCGCTGGCCGCGAAGCAGGCCAAGCAAGTCGTCGGCGGGAGGAAGGCGGGAGGCGATCAGCAGGAGTACATGACGATCAAGCTGAGCGACGTACTCGTCTCCGGTTATTGATCAAGCCGTCGCGTCTCTGTGACGCGACGCACCGGTCCGGGGATCTTCGGGCATCTGCTTGGTTTGTGCTGAGGATCTCCGGACCGATTTTCTCTGTGCTATGGTCCGGCGATGGCTGCTCCAGTTCCCTCGCACGCGCGCGTCGTCATCGTCGGCGGGGGGATCGTCGGCTGTAGCGTCGCGTACCACCTGACCAAGCTCGGTTGGCGCGACGTCGTTCTGCTCGAGCGCCGCGATCTCTCCTGCGGCACCACCTGGCACGCGGCGGGGCTCGTCGGCCAGCTGCGCTCGAGCCACAACCTGACGCGCCTGGCGAGCTACGGCGCCGTGCTCTACGAAAACCTCGAAGCGGAAACCGGACAGGCCACGGGATTCCGGCGCTGCGGCAGCATCAGCGTCGCGCGGACGGCGGAGCGATTGATCGAGCTCAAGCGCGGCGCGTCCATGGCCAAGTGTTTTGGGGTCGAGATCGAGGTGATCTCGCCGAGGGAGGCGGGCCGCCGCTGGCCGCTGATGCGTACGGACGACCTCGCGGGCGCCGTGTGGATTCCGCGCGACGGCCGAACGAATCCCATCGACACCACGCTGGCGCTCGCCAAGGGCGCCCGCCAGGGTGGTGTCACCATCGTCGAGAACGTCAGGGTCACCGGTATCCATCGCGACCGCGGCGCCGTCACGGGCGTCGCCACCGATCACGGCGACGTCGCCTGCGAGGTGGTGGTGAACTGCGCCGGGATGTGGGGGCGCGACGTCGGCCGGATGGCGGGCGTGAACGTGCCGCTGCATGCCTCCGAGCATTTCTACATCGTCACCGAGCCGATGGCCGGCGTGACGCGCGAGCTGCCGGTGCTGCGCGACACCGACGGCGGGATCTACGCGCGCGAAGAGGTCGGCGGCCTGCTGATGGGCGGCTTCGAGCCCGTCGCGAAGCCGTGGGGCATGGACGGGGTCCCCGACGATTTCGCGTTCTCGCTGCTGCCCGAGGACTGGGAACACTTCCGCGTCTTCATGGAGCAGGCGATCGTGCGCATCCCCTCGCTCGAGACGGCGCCGGTGCGGCGCCACGTCAACGGGCCCGAAAGCTTCACGCCCGACAACCGCTACATGCTCGGCGAGGCGCCGGAGCTGCGGAACTTCTTCGTGGCGGCCGGCTTCAACTCCGTGGGGATCGCGTCGGCGGCGGGCGCGGGTCGGGCGCTCGCGGAGTGGATCGTCGCCGGCGAGCCGAGCATGGATCTCTGGGACGTCGACATCCGTCGCTTCATGCCCTTCCAGGGCAACGCCCGCTACCTGCGTGAGCGCACGCGGGAGGTCGTCGGCCTGCTGTACGCCATGCACTGGCCGTTTCGTCAGCCTGAGACGGCGCGGGGCGTGCGTCGCTCGGTGCTGCACGATCGTCTTGCCGAGCGCGGCGCGGTGTTCGGAGTCGTGGCGGGTTGGGAGCGCGCGAACTGGTTCGCGACCGACGGCGTCGAGCCGCGCTACGTCTACACCTACGGGCGGCAGAACTGGTTTCCCTGCGCCGCCGCCGAGCATCGCGCCGTGCGCGAAGCGGTCGGAGTGTTCGATCAGTCGTCGCTCGCCAAGCTCCGGTTGCAGGGGCCGGACGCGACGGTGGTGCTGCAGCGCCTGTGCGCCAACGACGTGGACGTGCCGCCCGGTCGGATCGTCTACACGCAGATGCTCAACGCGCGCGGCGGCATCGAGTGCGATCTGACCGTGACGCGCCTCGCCGAGGACGCCTATCTCGTCGTCACCATCGCCGCCGCCGCGACGCACGACGCCGACTGGATCCGCCGCGGGCTGGGCGATGCGCGCGTGACGCTCACGGACGTCACCTCGGCGTTCATCGTTCTCGGCGTCATGGGCCCCCGATCTCGTGAGCTGCTGTCGCGCCTCACCGGCGCCGACCTGGCCGACGCCGCCTTTCCATTCGGGGCGACGCGGAAGTTCGAGATCGGGCACGCGACGGCGCGCGCCACGCGCATCACCTACGTTGGCGAGCTCGGCTGGGAGCTCTATGTGCCGACAGAGTTCGCCGCGGGCGTGTACGAAGACCTGCTCGCGGCGGGCGCGGGGCTCGGCCTGCGTCACGCCGGCTACCACGCAATGGACTCGCTCCGAATGGAGAAGGGCTACCGTTCCTGGGGGCATGATCTCGGCAGCGACGACACGCCCCTCGAGGCGGGGCTGAGCTTCGCCGTCGCGTTCAAGAAGGATGGATTCGTCGGCCGCGACGCGCTCTTACGTCAGCGCGACAAGCCGCTGGCGCGCCGCCTCGTGATGTTCACGCTCGACGACGCCGAGCCGCTGCTGCTCGGCGACGAGCCGATCTATCGCGACGGGGTGCTCGTGGGCCGGATCACGTCAGGCGCCTACGGCCACACGCTCGGTCGTTCGGTCGGCATGGGGTACGTTGCCCACCCGGCCGGCGTCGACGCTGCGCTCGTCCGTGCCGGGCGCTGGGAGCTGGAGATCGCGATGGAGCGCTTGCCAGCGACGGCCTATCTCGAGCCGCCGTACGACCCGAAATCCGCCCGCGTCCGCGGCTGAGCGCTAAGCGAACGTAAACGCGCGCGCGGGATTCTCGACGAGGAGCCGCCGCAATCCGGCGTCGTCGACACCCTTGCGCCGCAGCCTCGGCACGACGTTGATCAGCAGGTGGTGGTAGCCGTAACCGCCGTACTTGGTGAGCGAGCTCTTGTAGGCGATGTCGTGCGACATGAGGATCTGATCCTGGTGCCCGCGCGCGATGAGGGCCAGGATCTGGGCCATGCGACCGCCGTCGTTGGGCATGTCGAAGTCGGGGTTGTAGGGATAGTAGGAGTTCTCGAGGCCGAAGAGGTCGTACTCGAGCCAGACGCCGGTGGCGGCGAGGTCGTAGAGATGGCGCGCGTCGGCGATCGTGCGCTCGATGTGGCACATGACCGTGCGCCGCAGATCGCCACCCTGTTTCGCGATGAGCTCGACGATCTGCATCGGCGCCGCCTGATCGCGGCCGGGATGAATCATGAGCGGGGCGCCCGTCTGCTTCTGCGCCTCGACCGCGGCGCGCACGACTTTCTTTTCGTTCTCCGTCCACGGCCACGTGTTGCCGATCTCCCCGATGAGGCCGGCCCGCACGCCCGTGTCCCCGACGCCGATCGTGACCTCGCGGACGATCTCGCGGGCGATGGAGTCTTCGCTCCGGCGATCCATGTCGGCCGGGTGCGCCGCCGCCACGTAATAGCCGGCGCCCATGACGATGTGGAGGCCGGTGGCCCGTGCGATCCGCGCCAGGGCGAGCGGGTCGCGCGACAGGCTCACATTGGTGGGATCCACGACGGTCTGCCCGCCGGCGTGCCGGAAGAGCATGATCTCGTCGCGCGCGGTCTGCTCGTCGAGCAGGCGGAGGTTGTCGAGGTTCGCGTTGAAGTTCTGTCGCACCCAGCCGACGTTCGAGAGGCTCACCGGCTGGTAGGCGAGGCCCTTGTCGCTCGCGGCCGCCGGTTCCCTGAACATGACGGCGAAATCGATGAGCAGGTGCTCGTGGGGCAGCGTGACGCCCAGCGCGGCTCCGTCGACGGCGCCGAGTACGGTCAACGCTTTGCCTGAGAACTCGGTCGGCATCGCGGTCTCCTACCGGGGCTTCTCGATCGCCGGCGGGCGTTCCGGCTGCACGTGGCCGCAGCGCTGGCACGTTCGCAGCTCCACGCTCGCGTCGAACCGCTCGATGGCGGCCTTGAGGTCTTTCTCGATGTCGCCGACGTGCATGGTCACCTCGTGAAGCCGCGCATCGCACCGATCGCAGAACCACAGCAGCGCTTCCGTCTGCCCCGGCGCGCGCTTCACCTCGACGACCAGGCCCCACGTGTCGGCCGGGCGATGCGGCGCGTGCGGCGTGAACGCAGGCACGAGCAGCAGACCGCCTTCGCGAACGATCTGGCTCTGCCGCGTGCCGTCCTGCATGTACTCGAGAACCATGTCGCCCTTGAGCATGTAGAAGATCTCGTCGGAGGGGTCCACGTGGAAGTCGCGGCGCGCGTTGGGACCGCGGATGATCATGGCCGTGAACTGCGAGTCCTCCCAGATCACCTTGTTGCCCACGGGCGGCTCGAAGGCGTCGCGGTGCTGCTCGATCCATCGCCAGAGGTCGAAGGCCAGGAGCGGCTTCACGGTGTGCTCAGGTAGACGGGACTCGTCCATGCCTGGGCGCCGTCTTCCTGGGTGACGCGGATCCAGTAGGCGTGACAGGCGCCGCGCGGCGGCGCGGGGTCCGTGACATCGATGCGCAGGTCCCGGGTGTGATCGCGCTCGGGCAGGCGTCGCATGAACGCGCGCAGATCCACCCCGCCCGCGGCGAAGACCCGCGTGGCGCCGTCGGTGAGGTCACGCAGCGGCACGTCGAGGGAGATCGGCGCGGTGCGGAAGCGGAGCACGGCATCCGGCGGCGCCTCGAGGGTGAGGTCGACGCCGTCGTCGTCGCCCGTGGTGTTCGAGACCCAGTCGATGCGACGCTCGGCGCGGGCGCTGACGCCCTTCTCGGGATTCTCCATCGCGAACGGCTCGGCGCCGACGATGCGTCCGGCGGAGAGCTCGACGTAACCGTCCCAGGTGGTGAGCCGGTCGCGGCCGCGTACGCGCGAGCCGGCCCAGGCCACGCGATAGCGCCGACTGCCCTCGAACGACGCCGACGTGTAGGGCGACGTTGTGTGAAGCACGTTGAGCCCGCGGAAGACGTCGACGCGCTCGATCGGTCCCGTGCCGACGGCGCGGCCGACGATGCGGACGGCGCCCGATGCTTTGCCCTCCGCGCCGATCGGCAAGCCGTTCACGGCCAGCTCGACGTGAATGCGCTGGGCGGCGGTGACCGCGTAGCAGCGGCGCGCCTTAAGCGCGGCGAAAATGGCGTCGCGCGTGAGGGCCTCGCTGAGCACGCACGTGAGCCCGCCGTAGGCGCCGAACTGCGAGGCTCCGGGATGGCTCGCCCCCGGCCGGCCTTTGTGGCCATCGGAGTTGGCGACGACGCCGACCTTGTAGCCCGCGCGCAGCGCGTCCTCGAGCAGCCACTCGAAGCGGCCCCAGTCGGAGTAGATCTCGACGAGCGGCTCCAGCGCTGGATCGTGGAAGCCCACGATGTCCGCGTACCGGCCGCCGATGTGCGGGATCAGGAGCACGTCGTCCCGGCCGCGGAACTGCTCGAAAAGATCGGTCACGGGAAAGCAGTCGCTCGCGGCATCCGCCATGTCGTCGACCTCGGCATGCGACGAGCGGTGCAGGGAGGCGACGTCACCGCGGTACATCACGTTGCGATCGCCGCCGCCCGGCGTCATGCCGGACCACTCGTAGCCGACGAAGATCACACAGCGACCGTCCGCGTGGAAGCGCTCGATCTCGCGCCGCAGGCTCTGCCACTCGCGCTCGGTCACCTGAAAGTCGTTCGCCTGATGACACATCATGTCCAGCAGCGCCACGTCGCGACCGAACGCGAAGTATTCCTCGATGGTGCCGGTACCCACGGTGGCGCGTGTCTGGCCGTGGAGGTCGCCCCAGAACGTCGTGGGCTCGCCCGCCGTCAGCGCGCGGATCAGGTTCGAGTCCGCATGATGGCGCGCGTGCCGTGCCTCGATCCGCGCCTCGGCGCCCGCCGCCCGCAGCCGCAACCCCGACAGTCGCGCCACCGCGACGTCGCCGCTGCGCCATCGCACGCCGGCGGGCAATCCGTGGACGGCGCCGTGCAGCGCGACCTCGCCGTCGAACCGCTCACACGGGTTGCCCCAGATGTCCTCCGCCTTCACGAGGGCGTCGAACGGCTCGCCAGCTCGCACGGTGGTCGGCGCGACGACGACCAGGCGATGCAGCCCGCCGCCCACGACGTCCACGAGCGGCGACCCGGCAAGCGGCTCGTACAGCTCCGTGCCGAACGGGTCGACGAAGACGCGCCACTCGCAGCCCTTTTCGCGAAACGTCTGCGCGCGCGAGCCCGGCCCACCGCCGCTCGTGTCGCCGAGCGTGATGTGGATGCGGTCGCCCGGATAGAGCGAGCCGTCGGCCACGGAAGCGACGAGACACTTGAACCACGGCCGCACCTGGCCGCGCGGCTCGAAGCCAAGACTCGCGATCGCGGTCTCGCACTTCGTCTCCAGGCGGATCGTCGTGTAGTTTGCGCTGCGCGGGTCGGTGAATTGCGGCCGGCCCCAGTCGGAGGCGAATCGCGAGGCGATCTTGAGCCGGGCGCGCTCGTCGTAGCCGTAGGCGCCGACCTCGTAGGTGAAGGTCCATGTGCCGTGCTGACCGGCGACGATCGGTCCATCTGGGGTGAGCCACGCGCGGCCGACGTGAGCGGGATCGGTGCGAATCGGCATCGGCTAGATCACCAGCGTGAGCGTGCGGATCACGCCAGCTTCATCGAGCCCCTGGATCATCAGCCCGCCGGCGCGGATACGCGCTTCGCGATCGGTCCGCCGCATGGAGGCCAAGAATCCGGGCAAGCGCCCGACGTGTCAAGCCGACCAAGCGTGACGGGCCCGGCTCTTCGGGGCCGAGCCCGTCACATCGAGAACGCGCTGGCTACTTGCGATCTCGGTCTTCGTGCCTCTGCTTGTCTCCGTGGACTTTCGCCGGCAGCGGGCAGACGGCGCTCGAGTTGTTGCCCGCCGCGTCCTTGGCGACGACGTTCGCGTCGCCGGGTCCCACGAGGAAGTGCTTGATCGCCGGCCGGCCCTTGGTGTGCTCCACGGTCACGCCGGGCTTGCGGTGGCGTCGAGTGATCTCGATCGTCTCGCCGTTCTTCAGCGGCACCCCGCCGAACGTCATCGTCGGCGTGCTGCAGGAATCGCTCGCCGAGACCTTGTAATAGTTGCCGGCGTGGTGGTGATGGTGATGGTGGTGTCCGGGAACACGGACGCAGCTGACCTTGGGAGGGGTCGTATCCACGACGGTCACGGTCGTGCTGCAGCTGCTCGTGTTCTTCGCCATATCGGTTGCCGTGCACGTCATCGTCGTGGCGCCGAGCGGGAACCTCGCGCCTGGTCCGGAACAGCTCATGACCGCCGCGCCGCAATTGTCCTGGGCGGTCGGCGCGCCCACCGCGGTGGTGGCACTTCCGCCGCTCGAGCACTCGAGCGTGACGGGGGCCGGGCACATGACGACTGGCGGCTCGCTGTCGACCACCGTCACCGTGCCGGTGCATGTGGAGGATGCGCCCTTGCTGTCGGTCACCGTCAGCGTGACGGGTGTCGTCCCGGCGCTATAGGGCCCGGCCGGCGACTGGCTCACCGTGATCGCGTCACCGTCGGGATCGAACGAGCCGTTGTTGACGGAGGCGGGCGCCGCGCAGAGTCCTGGGGTGTTGCGCATCGTGACGTTCGTGCACAGCGCCACGGGCGGCGTGTTCAGCGCGACGGGCGGCGGGGGTGGCGTATTCGACGTGCCCACCACGACGCTCGCGGTGTTGCTGACGTGCGTCTGCTTGCCGCCATCGACAAAGCTCACGACGACCGAATCGGTGCCGACGCCACTGCCGAAGTAGATGAACACCGCATGGCCATCGGCATCGGTGGCAGGTCCGCTGACGAAGCCGGCATTCGGTCCCGCTGTCACAGCGAACACGACTGAGATTCCGGGTTGCGGGATCCCGTTGGCGTCGACGACCGTGGCGGTCAGCCCCACGAAGTTGCCGGGCACGACGTTCTGCGAGACGGGGCTGAGCGCGATGCCCGAGCCGGGCAGCGCGCAGGCCAGGCTGTCGGGATTCCAATCCTGGTGGAGCATCAGGTCGAACACCTGGCGGTAGTGCGCGCTCGGGCCGGGGGTGCGCCAGAAGTCTTCGCCTTCATAGATCACGAGGCCGCCCTTCGCCGTTCGAGCATAGGCCTGTACGAAGCCGGCGGTGCCGGTGGTGGACGTGGCCGTGATGGATCCACACCACGCGCCGTCGAGCGTCGAGAGGATGTTCGCGTCGCCGATCGCGTCATCGGTCTGCGGGCCGAGGACCAATCCCGTGGTGAGCGTGCTGGCTTGAACGTTCGTGTAGGTGCCGACCGTCCCGTGCGGACCGAGCCGGCCCGACGTGAACGGAAACGCGAAGCCGCTATACACCGGGGGGAGCCCCTCGAGCATCGAGCAGCGATCGGCGTCGAAGATCAAGACCTTGCCGCCGGCGGCGAGAAACGAATTGATGGCGCTCATCGTGTTCGGAAGACCGCCGATGCTGCAGACCTGGTAGAGGATGACCGTGTCGAATTCGCGCAGCGCCGTCGTCGGGTTCGCCTCGATCGTCGTCACCGGCACGTCGACGACGGCGACCGTCTTCAGACCGTCGGCCGTGGTGTAGGAGCCGAGCGGCATCGTTCCGGTCAGCGCGTTGACGAAGATGCTCGAGCCAGCCATCAAGGGAGGGCCGATCGGGCCGATCGGGTCGTTGGAGCCGGCGCCGAAGTCGGTCACGTACGCGACCACCCTGGTACTCGTCGCCGCGCCGGCCGTGTGCGGCAGGCCGGCGCTGATCAGCGCCAGGAGCCCGAGCAGCAGCGCATATCGGAGAAGGGGAGCCGTCGTGCGGTGCGTCGTCGGATTCATGCTGCCCTCCCTTTCCCGCTCGGGAGAGCATCCCCACGCGGGTGCGGGCAGAAACGAGGACTGCTGGAGAGCGACGCCGTCCGTGATCGCGGCTGGGGGTGGGCGACGCGATTGCCGCCGTCCGAGCCGATCAGCGCCCGGCGCTGAGGTTACACAAATGATACTGACGAGCGACTCTCACTTGCAAGGCATCCGACGAGGATGTCACGTCGTCGCCGATTGACGGTCTGGCGCGACGGGACGACATGCGCCATGTCGGTGCGGCATAATCGAGCGCGATGGCTCCGCTCTGGGCGCTGCTCGCCGTCTTCGTGGCGGGGACGGTCAAGGGCACGGCCGGTCTGGGGTTTCCGACGCTCGCGACGCCGCTGCTGAGCCTCGCCGTCGACGTGAAGACCGCCGTGGTCTTGCTCATCCTGCCGAACATCGTGATGGACGGGATCCAATTCGCGCGGCGCGGCGCGTCGACGGAGACGATCCGACGGTTGCTGCCGCTCCTCATCACGGGCGGGATCGGAACGATCGTGGGCACCCGCCTGCTCGTCGTGCTGCCGACGCGCGCGGTGCTGCTACTGCTCGGCGGGTTCGTGATCGCGTTCGTGGCGCTGAACGCCACACGCTTCTCGCCGCGACTGCCGGCCGCGTGGGAATCGTGGGCGGGACCGGTGGCGGGCTTCGTGGCCGGCGTCGTCGGCGGCGTCACCAACGTCCCGGGCACGCCGCTGGCCATGTATTTCTACGCGCTCGGCATGTCCAAGGCCGATTTCCTGGCCTCGACCGCGTTCACGTTCCTGATCTACAAGCTCGTGCAGATCGGGGCGGTCGCCTGGTACGGCCTGCTTACGAGCGCCCTGGCTGCGACCTCGGTGGCCCTCACCGGCATCGCGCTCGCAGGGTTCGTGGGGGGCCTCTGGATCCAGAACCGTCTCGACCAGCGCGCGTTCAACCGCGCCGTGCTGGCGCTGCTGGGCGCGCTCGGCCTGTGGCTCGTCGTGCGCAGCCTCCTCGCATGACATCGCCGGCACGCGTGCAGCTCGTGCGCGACGACATCACGACGCTCGACGTGGACGCCATCGTCAACGCCGCGAACTCGAGCCTGCTGGGCGGGGGCGGCGTCGATGGCGCCATCCACCGCGCGGCGGGGCCGGGACTGCTCGAAGAGTGTCGCCGGCTCGGCGGCTGCCCGACCGGCGAAGTCAGACTCACCCGCGGACACGACCTGCGCGCGCGCTGGATCATCCACGCGGTGGGGCCGATCTGGCGTGGCGGCGGCGGCGGCGAGGAGGCGCTGCTGGCGTCGTGCTACCGCAACGCGCTGGGGCTGGCGGCCGAGCGCGGATTCGCAAGCCTTGCGGTGCCGGCGATCTCGTGCGGCGTGTACGGCTTTCCGATTCCGCGCGCCTGCCGCATTGCACTGAGCGAGATCTGGCGCGGTCTCGCCGCGTCGGCACACCCGGCGCGCGTGCTCCTCGTCGCGTTCGATCCCGCCGTCCACGAGGAATACGAGCGGCTGCTCGCCGCGGGCGAGGCCTGAGGTCTCGGGCTACGCGTTGAGAGAGCCGAAGATCCGGCGGGCGAGCGCCTCGTGGTCATCGAGGTTGTGCGTGAACAGACCGAACTCCTTCATCTCGATGAGATCGAGCATGCGGAACGGCTCGCCCAGGCGCATCGTCTCGAAGGCGAGCGCCTGAAAGCACGAGCGCTTCGCCTCGGGCCGCTCGGTGACGAGGATGAAGTAGAGCGCGGGCCAGTGCCGCCGCATCATGTGGAAGATCGAGCGATCGCCGCGCTGGTTCTCGACCGAGACGAACTGCTCCGCGGACGGCCGGTATTTCACCCCAACGACGTATTCGTGGTCCACGCCGTCGTCCGTGCGCTGCGAAATACGGAAGTCCGGCGAGAAATCCTCGCGGCCGAAACGGAGAGGAGAGTGCTCCCGCCGAAACGGTGCGATCTCATACCGTGCGCGCCGAAAGATGGACTCGACCAGGGCTTCGGCGATGCGGCTCTTGGTTTCCAGGAGATCCATCCTGCCTCCTCGAGCCTTCGCAAACCCGCGCCAAACCAGCGCTGTTGCCATAGTACCGAAAGCCGCGCGGCCCGAATAGACCCAAATCCGGCGATCTTCGCCCACGAATCCAGAGGGTTGCATGACACCGGCCGTCCCGGGCGCGCCGACGGGGCGGAGATGACGTGCATGCGACGATGAACCGGGAGATGCAGACGTTCGTTGATCCCTGAGAAGCGCTCGCAGTTCTTCGCGCGCGACCCGCGCGCTCCAAGGAGGAAGAGAGCATGCTGACACGTCGAGAAGTGCTCGCGACCGGAACGGTGTTCACGGGGTACGCGCTGAGCGTCGAGACGGTCCTGGCGCAGGCGATCAAAACCGACACCGACGGCCTCGTCGCTGGAGACTTCAAGGTTCCCGTCGCTGGCTTCGACGTGCCGGTGTACGAGGCCCGGCCTGCGAGCGGCAGCAACCATCCGATCGTCCTCGTGATCTCCGAGATCTGGGGCGTCCACGAGTACATCCGCGATGCGACGCGCCGATTTGCCAAGGCCGGCTACTACGCGGTGGCCCCGGAGCTGTTCGCCCGGGAAGGCGGCGTGGCCCAGATTCCGAACGTGCAGGACGTCCTCAAGATCGTCCTCGCGCAAAAACGCGAACAGACGCTCGGCGATCTGAAAGCTGCGGTCGATTGGGCGAAGACGCGTCCTGGCGTTGCGGCGAGCAAGGTCGCTGTCACGGGCTGGTGCTGGGGCGGCTCGACCGTGTACCAGGAGACGGCGACCAATCCGGACATCAAGGCCGCCGTCGCGTGGTACGGGCCGCCGGCGCGACCCTATCAGGGCGCGAGCGGGCCCGTCACCGGCTTCGACCTGGCCAAGGACATCAAGGTTCCGTTCCTCGGCCTCTATGGCGGCAAGGACCAGAATCCGAAGCCCGAAGACGCGCAGAAGTTCGGCGAGATGCTCAAGCAGAACGGCAACAAGAACGTCGAGATCGTCATCTATCCCGAGTCGAGTCACGGCTTCCACGCCGACTACCGGCCGTCCTACAACAAGACGGACGCGGAAAACGCCTGGAAGCGCTGCACCGGCTGGTTCGACAAGTATCTGAAGGGCTGAGCGACGGCGGCGCGCGCGCTAGCTGCCCAGCCGCTCCACCAGCGCGCGTGCCCACGCCATCTTCGCCGGATCCATCACCAGCTTCTCGCCGAAGGCTTGGCCGAACGGACGCGTGGCGTCGATGCCGAGCTTCGCGGTGACGCCGCGGTCGTCGGCGCTCGGATCGAGCATCGCGCCGAGGCTGCCGCCGATGACCACCAGATCGCGGTCGGCCTGCGCGCGGGTGGCCACCGCCCACATCACGTCGGACTCATCGAAGACGTCGATGTCGTCGTCCACGACGATGACGAGCTTGAGGTAGTGGTCGACGCCGAGCACGATCGGGATGACGTGCTTTGCCTCGCCCGGCCGCCCCTGCGTGATCGCGACGTAGGCGCTGAACGACGACGTGCCCGACAGCGGCACGTGCACGCCGGTCACGTTGGGAATCACCCGCCGCAGCGCGTTCCAGATCTCCGCCTCGCGCACCAGGCCGAGCGTGGTGATGTGGTCGCCCGCCCGGCCGGAGCCGATCGACTGAAACCACGGGCTCGCGCGCATGCAGATCGCCTTGGCCTCGAAGACGTGCTCGGTCGAGCGACGGGAGAAATAGCCGGTGAACTCACCGAACGGGCCCTCCGGCTCGCGCACCCCCGGCAGGATCTCGCCCTCGATCACGATCTCGGCGGCGGCCGGCACCATGAGGTCGATCGTCGCGCACGGCGCGACGTCGAGCGGCTCCCCGAACAATCCGCCGACGACCTCGAACTTGCCGACGTCGGCGGGCGGGTAGGCGAGCGAGCCCATCGAGACGAGGGGATGCAGACCCAGCGCGATGGCGCAGGGCAATGATTCGCCGCGCGCCTCGGCGCGCCGCTGGTATTCGAACATGCGACGCCGCGAATGCAGGCTCACGCCCATCCGGCTGGGGCCCTTGAGCTGGAAGCGGTGATACCCCTCCGTCTCCACGCCGGTCTCGGGATCGCGGGCGACCAGCATGCCGGCGGTGAGATATCGTCCGGCATCGCCGGGAAAGTAGGTCGGGATCGGCAGGCGGCGGAGATCCAGCTCGCGGCCCGTCAGGACGCGCTCGCGGAACGGCGCGCCGGCCACGACGTTGGGCTTGATCGTGTCCTTGATGCGGCGCGCGTACTCGAGCGCGAGTCGGGGCTCGGGCACGCCGAGCGCCCACGCCAATGCGCGGCGGCTCGCCACCACGTTGGCGACGATCGGCATGTCGCCGCCCGAAACCTTCTCGAAGAGCAGGATCGGCCACCGCCGGCGGCGCTCGTACTCGAGCACGAGCGCCATCACGTCGTATTCGAGTGAGATCGGTTCGGGGATGCGCACGACCTCGCCGGGAAACGCGCGCTCGTAGGCGGCGACGAAGTCGCGCAGGCCCTGTCCGGGCATCACCGATCCTCGATGACGTGTGGCACGAACGGCGACTCGTTTCTCGTGATGAGACCCTCGCTCTCGCGGATCCCGACGCCGGCGGACTCCTGGTCCACCACCCAGCTGCCGACGATCGCGCGACGGCCATCATACACGGGCAGCTCGAAGTACTGCTGGTAGACGAAGCCGTCGCTCGCATGGTCGCCGGGCTGGCGCTCATCGCCTGCCGCCGTGTGAACGGTCACGTTCTGGCCCTCGCGTCCGAAGCGTGGCTTCTCGACCCACTCGCGCAGCCGGCCGCGCTCGCGGAAGGCGGGAAGCAGGTTCGGATGATCGGGAAACAGCTCCCAGAGGATCGGCAGGATGGATTTGTTCGACAGGATCATCCGCCACGCCGGCTCGATCCAGTATGGCAGGCCCGTGCTCAGGTGCGTGGCGAACGGCTCACGCAGCAGCCATTCCCAGGGATAGAGCTTGAAGATGTTGAGAATCGGCTGCTCGTCGAGATCGGTGAAGCCGCGGATGTGATGCCAGCCGATGTCGCTCACGTGCAGGCCGACCGTCCGGTAACCGGCCTGCTCCGCGGTGTCCCGTAGATACGTCGTGGTCATGAGGTCCTCGACGTTCTCGGTGTGGGCGAAATGGATCGGCTCGCGCAAGAGGTCGCGCAGCGACTGCCACTTGGCGATGAGCCGCTCGTGGATCGAGTTGAACTGGTCGGCGGCGGGCGCGACCTCTTCTTTCCATTTCCACTGCACGACGGCGGCCTCCAGCAACATCGTCGGCGTGTCCGCGTTGAACTCGAAGAGCTTGGGCGGCTCCCCGGTGCGATAGCCGAGGTCGAAGCGGCCGTAGATCGACGGATGGTCGTCGTTCCACGACGTCTCGATCAGCGGGATCGCGGTCTCGGGAATGCCGAGCTCGGTATAGCGTCGCTTGGTGATGACATGCTCGACGGCGTCGAGACAGCGCGCCCACAGGTCGTTGGTGGCCGTCTCGATCAGCTCGACGTCGGCTGAGCTGAGGCGGTAGGAGGCCGACTCGTTCCAGTACACCTGGCCCTCGGTGTGATGGAAGATCATCCCCACCGCCTCGGCCTTGGCTTGCCAGTCGGCGCGCGGCGCGATCGCGCGGCGCTCGATGGCCGTTAGCCTCCGAGGCTCGGGCGCGGGCCCGAAGCGCTCGAGCCGAAGCCGCCGCGCGTCGACACCCCGCCTGGCGCCGCGATCGCGTAGCCACCGCTGTTGGGCCGCGTGACTACGCCGCCGGAGGGTGGAATCGTGCTGCCTCCGCTCGCGCGCTCGCCGATGCCGATGCCGCGGCCGCCGTAATACCAGAAGTAGCTGCTGCCGATTGGCGCGCGCCCGGGCGTGGTGGGTTGGGCCTCGCAATGAGCGTCGGGGACGACCTCCCAGTCGCGGGTCACGCAGCGCTGGGCCTCGAGGCGATGGTCCGAGCCGCAGCCCAGGAGCACGGCAGCCGCCGCGACGCGCATCACGAGGGGGATGTCGACGGCCCGGCTGCGCTTCATCCGTTAGAGGATGGCGGCCGCGATGATCACCGCGATGCTCAGGGCCATCGAGCCGACGACGATGGCGAGGGCGACATTCTTCTCCTCGACGAGCTGCCGCCAGAGATGGTAGGGCGTGAGGGTGTCGACGACCTTGAATGCAATCCCGAAGACGAGAATGCCCAGCACCGAGTAGACGACCGCGGCGATCACCGGCCTCAACGCCAATGCGTCCATGAGCCCTCCGTCGGAAGTGGAAGCGGCCGCGTTCAGTCGAGCGTGGCGAAGAAGCGGGCGGGCGCGCCTTCGGTGCCCGCAATCTTGAAGAACGGTGCGGCGAAATCGACGCGGCGACGCGGCAGCGCGCCGAGGTTGGTCAGGCCTTCCATGATCACGACGCCGGCCCCGAGGATCACGCGGTGCATCGGGAAATCTTCGGAGGAGAAATCGGGTAGCCGTGCGCAGTACTCCTCGAAGAAGTCGAAGCCGATGTTCTTGACGCCCTTGGCCACGAGCCACTCGGCCGTGGCCGGCGGGCAGTGCGGCGACTGCGTGAAGTAGTCGGGCCACTTGCCGTACATCTTGTCGGTCCAGTCCGTGCGCAGCAGGACGATGTCGCCTTTCTTCACGGCGTCGGCCCCGCCGCGCCTGAGGTCGTCGATGGTGACCTCGTGGTTGGGGCCGGCGAACGAGAGATCCACCACGAGCGCCTCGCCCATGACCTGGTCGAGCGCGATCTCGGCCGTGGTGATGCCGTCCTTGAAGACGTGCAGCGGGGAGTCGATGTGCGCGCCCGTGTGCAGGCTCTGCCGCACGCTGGAGACCTGCCAGAAGCCCGGGCCGCGCCGGTGCGGGGTCACCTCGAGCTTCATGTTGGTCGAGGGCGGACTCAGGGTGGCATCGCTCACGGTCACCGAGAGATCGACGTATCGCTTCATGCGGGTCCGGCCGCACTCACGCGGCGAGCGCCCGCGCCATGCGATCGATGCCCTCGGTGAGCAGCGCGCGGGGGCAGCCAAAGTTCAGACGAACGAAGCCCTCGCCGCCGGGGCCGAAGAGCCGGCCGTCATTGAGCGCGACCTTCGCGCGCTCGAGGAAGAACGTGAACGGATCGTCCCCGGGGATGCGGGCGCCGCGGCAGTCGAGCCACGCGAGATAGGTCGCCTCAGGCGCGGCCACGGTGACGCCGGGCAGGCGGCGCGGAACCTCCTTGGCCAGGAAATCCCGGTTGTTCTCGAGATAGCCGAGCAGCGCCTCCAGCCATGCATCGCCCTCGCGGTAGGCGGCGACGGCGGCGGCGTGGCCGAGGACGTTGATCTTGGGCACGAGATCGGCGACGGCGGCGGTGAGGCGATCGCGAACGCTCGCGTTGGGCACGATCGCCACCGCGCACCTGAGCCCCGGCAGGTTGAACGTCTTGCTGGGAGCCATGAAGGTGATCGTGCGCGCTTCGATCTCGGGCGAGAGCGTCGCGACCGGCACGTGCCGGCGACCGTCGAGGAGCAAATCGCAATGGATCT
>Ga0207646_10002558_pt1 | contig 21481 bp, 5 predicted proteins | sample KBSK5502metaG_FD_184343 | JGI IMG/M metagenome (GOLD analysis project Ga0207646, IMG submission 184343) | Corn, switchgrass and miscanthus rhizosphere microbial communities from Kellogg Biological Station, Michigan, USA - KBS K5-50-2 metaG... | ecosystem: Host-associated > Plants > Roots >... | reverse complement strand
GCGACGCTCTCCGGCGTGCGTGCGGCCTGTTCCTCGAACAACTCGTGCAGGCAGGACTGTCGCGGGTACTCCGCTGCCGTGTCGTTCCACTCCACCAGCAAACGCTGCCGCTCCTCCTCGGCCAGCAAATTCTGGCGCTCGTAGCTCGCGTGCGGGTCGCAGGCCATCGCCTCCAGGGTCCTGGCGTAATAAGCACCGATCTCCTCCAACTGGTTTGCGGGAATTTGCCGTCCTTCGCTCTTTAAACTCAATCTGATTTGCGTCGTTGCAAGGTCGAGACTGAAGCCCGCCCAGAGCACGAGGTCCGTCTCCGCGAAGGTGGTTCCGCCGAGCACTTGAACGCCTGACAATTCCTGTAGGCTCTCGTAGACGTGGAAATGGGTGAAATTGAAGGCCATGTCGAAGAGAGACTGCCCGCCGTTGTCTCTCTGCATCTGCGCCATTGGGTAATAACGGAAAGGCATGGCCTTGCGCTCCGATTCAAAAGTCTCCTGCACGAGTGCGAGCCAACTGCCGCCCGTCAAACGCTGGCGGAACGGGGTATTGTTCAAGTAGAGGCCCAGGCCCTGGACGCTTTCAGCCTGTTCGGGCCGCCCGTGTGTGAGCATCCCCGTCAGCACATCCGTCTGGCCGCTGAGGACGCTCAACACTCTCAGATGCGCGGCCAACAAAACGCTCTTAACCGGAACGGCGGCCTCGCGCGCAAGCTCTTTGAGACTGACAGAAACTTCTGCCGGCACGGGAACCTCGAACACGATGACGCGGGGACCGGGCTTGTCATCCGACGCCGGACTGCGTCGCAGAGTCGTTATGGCCCTGCCGTCGAGCTTCTCCGTCCAGAAACGCCGGTTCTCCTCTGACCTTAAGGCCTCCTGCTCGCGTGCCACGTAGTCTTTGAAGATGTTGACGGGCGTCGGCTCCGCTGCGTCGCCCTCACCCTTGAGAAGTTGCAAGTAGGTCTGGAAGAGTTCGGTGAGCATGGCCGCCACGCTCCAACCGTCGAGGATCGCGTGGTGCTCCGTCATGTTGAACTGAAACCGCTCGGGGCTGCGACGGTGGATGTGAAAACGCAGGAGCGGCGCAGCCGTCCAGTCGAAGGGGCGGCGCTTTTCCTCCTCGAACCACTCCGCCAACCTCTCTTCCTGTGCGGCCTCCGGCAAGTTCCGTAGGTTCTCCACGCAGAGCGGCAGGGCGATGCTGCGATGGACGAGTTGCAGGGGCTCGCTGAAGTTCAGGAGGTCGAAGGACGTACGCAGCACCGGATGCCTTCGGAGAACGCGGTTCATCGCCGCCTTCATTGCCGGGAGGTCAAAGGGCGCTTCCAAGTGGTGGCTGCTGACGTTGTGATACACGGCGTCCTGCTCGTGGTACGCGCCCTCGAACAACATCCCCGCCTGCAACATCGTCAAGGGGTAAGCGTCTTCGACGCCCTCCGGCATCTTCTCGCTGTCTTCGGCGCTGATGAGGCCGAAGGCTTCGGCCATCGTCGCCTCGACGACACCGCTTGTCTGAACGTCGACCGCGCTCGCCAGCCCGCGAATCGTCTGATGTTGAAACAACTGCTGTAAGCTGAACTGGATGCCTCGCTCCTTCGCCTTGGCCACGACCTGCACGCTACGAATCGAGTCGCCGCCGAGGTCGAAAAAGTTGTCGTCAATTCCCACCTCGTCAATCCGGAGCACTTTCGCCCAGATGCTCGCCAGAACCTCTTCCTCTTCCGTGCGCGGTCGGGTCAGGCTGTGACCGGCCTCTACGCGCCTGATTTCCATCGCCAGCAAGGCGCGGCGATCAATCTTACCGTTCTGGGTCAGGGGCATCTCGTCGAGTGCGACGAATGCGGCTGGAACCATGTATTCCGGCAGCCGCTCTTTGAGAAAGCCGCGCAGTTCATCAATGCCCGGTTTCGTCTCTCCGTCGCGGGCTGCGACGACGTAAGCCACCAGCCGCTTGTCGCCGGAGACATCCTCTTTCGCCAGCACGACGGTTGCACGCACTCCTTTGTGTGCGTGCAGCGCCACCTCTACCTCGCCCAACTCGATACGGTGGCCACGTATCTTGACCTGCGCGTCCGCACGCCCCAGATATTCCAGTTCTCCATTTGCCCGATAACGGCCGATGTCTCCTGTCCGGTACAGGCGCGCACCCCTTTGCCCTTTGAACGGTTCCGGAAGGAAACGCTCGGCGGTCAAGTCGGGCCGGTTCAGGTAGCCGCGCGCCACGCCCTCGCCGCCGACGTAGAACTCCCCCCAGACGCCAATCGGCAACAACTGCTGCTGACCATCGAGCACGTAAACCTGCATGTCATCCAACGGGACGCCAATTGAGCTGCCCATGCCCTTCCCCATGTCCACGCTCCGCAGCACGCGCCACGTGACGTGGACGGTCGTCTCCGTAATCCCGTACATGTTGACCATCATCGGCAGGTCGTCGCCGTGGCGTTCGAACCACGGGCGCAGGCTTTGTATCTCCAGCGCCTCACCGCCGAAGATGACGACGCGCAGGCTCAAAGCTTCCGGCTCCTGCCTTGCCATCGCCTCTTCGGCCGTCATCAGTTGGCGGAACGCAGAGGGCGTCTGGTTGAGCACCGTCACGTGCTCGTCGCGCAGCAGCGCGTAGAAACTCTCCGGCGCGCGGCTCGCCCAGTAGGGCACGATCACGAGCTTGCCGCCATACAGCAAGGCTCCCCAGAGTTCCCAGACTGAGAAGTCGAAGGCGTAGGAGTGGAATAACGTCCAAACGTCAGCGGCGGTGAACTGAAAAATCGGGTTGGCGGCCGTGAACAGCCGCGTCACGTTCGCGTGTGTCACAGGAGTTCCCTTGGGCTGTCCCGTCGAGCCGGAGGTGTAGATGATGTAGGCCGTCTGCTGCGGCGTCGGCCCGGACACGGGATCGTCGCTACTGCGAGTGGCAATGTCCGGCCAGTCAGCATCCATGCACAGGACGCGCGCGCGGCATGGCGGTAGAAGGTCGAGCAGGTGTTGCTGCGTCAACAATACTGGCGCATCCGCGTCAGATAGGATTAACGACAGCCGCTCGCGTGGGTACAGCGGATCCAGAGGCAGGTAGGCTCCGCCAGCTTTGAGCACACCGAGGATGCCGACCACCATTTCAATGCCGCGATCGAGGCAGAGCGCAACCGGGACTTCCGACCCGACGCCCAGTTCGCGCAACCGGTGCGCCAACCGGTTCGCGCGCTCGTTCAACTCCCGGTAGGTCAAACACTGCGCCTCGTAACTCAGCGCGACCTCTTCTGAGCTGAGCCTGACTTGCGCCTCGAACAGTTCGGGCAGACACGCTTCACCAATGAACCTCTTCGCGGGATCATTCCATTCGACGAGGAGTTGTCGCCGCTCGGCGTCGCTCAGCAGAGGCAGCCGGTCAACGCGCGCATCCGGGTTGGCGACGATTGCCGCGAGCAGCCGCTCGAAGTGGCCGACCATACGCGTCATCGTCGCCGCGTCGAAGAGGTCTGTTTTGTACTCCAGTGCGCCGGATAATTTGCCCTCGATTTCTGCCATCGCCAGCGTCAGGTCGAACTTCGCCGATGTGCTCTGGCTGCCCAGTCCGCTCAATTTGAGACTGCCCGTTGGGTGACGCTCTTCCGGCGTGTTCTGCAATACCATCACCGTCTGAAACAACGGCGTGTGGCTCAGAGTCCTCTCCGGCTGCAACTCTTCGACGAGCCTTTCAAATGGCGCCTCCTGATATGTGTAGGCTCCGAGCGCCACCTCCCTCACCCGCCCCAACAGTTGCCGGAAACTGGGCCCTCCCGACAAATCCGTACGCAGCACCAGCATGTTGATGAAGAAGCCGATCATCCCTTCAGTTTCCTCTTGCGTTCTCCCGGCAATGGGCGTCCCGGCGGCGATGTCATCCTGGCCCGTGTAACGCATCAGCAGCACTTGCCAGGCAGCCATCAGCACCATGAAGAGAGTCGCTTCCTCGCCCTTCGCCAATGCCTTCAGTGCCCTCGTCACTTCTTTCCCGACGCGCACGCTGACGGTTGCTCCGCGATGGCTCTGCGTCGCGGGTCGCGGCCTGTCCGTCGGCAACTCCAGAATCCGCACTCCGTCCAACTGTTGCTTCCAGTAATCCAGTTGTTTTTCGAGTACCTCCCCGCTCAGCCGCTCTCTCTGCCAGACGGCGTAGTCAACGTATTGAATCGGCAGGCCCGGCAGCGATGAGGGTCGGCCCGCCGCAAAGGCTTCGTAGAGCGTGATCAATGCACGCGTCAGGACGCCCATTGACCAGCCGTCCGAGATGATGTGGTGCATCGTCAGGAAGATGACGTGCCCCTCACGGTCGAGCCGGAGGATGGCGACGCGGAGCAGCGGCCCTGTGCCCAGGTCGAATGGTTGCGCGGCCTCGCGCGCCGCGAGGCGTTTGGCCGCACGCTCACGCTTCTCCGGCGGCAGCGTGCTTAGGTCAATGACCGCCAGCGGCCGGCACTCGTAGGGCGCGATGAGTTGCACGGGCTGCCCGTCGCGCGTGCCGAACGTTGTGCGGAGGATGTCGTGATGACTGACGATCTCGTTGAAGGCGTGTTCGAGCGCTTTGAGGTCGAGGGGGCCGCTCATGCGGACAGAGTTCGGGATGTTGTAGAGAGAGCTTCCCGGCTCAAATTGATCGAGGAACCACAAACGTTGTTGCGCGAATGAGAGCGGGTAGTAATCGGCTTTCTCTGCGTGCGGGATACTGTTTGACTTAGTGTGGCGAATGCCCTTCTTTTCAAGCAACAGCCTGAAGAGTTCGAGCTTCTCCGAAGACGTATTGTCCGTGTGCATCTATTTCCTCCGCCCCTTTACTTTGTTTGTTCTTGAGGCTGTTCTTGCGATGGTGAAGTAGCTTCGGGGGGCAGCAGCGAACCATTGCCCGCGCCCGTTTGTGTCGCGGCGACAACGGCGGCGGCGAAGTCGACCACAGGAGGGGCTTCGAAAAAGAGTCGGAGTGGCAGGTCCACCTGGAAGGAGTCGCGCACGCGGTTGACGACTTGCATCGCCAGCAGGGAATGTCCCCCGAGGCTGAAAAAGTTGTCGCGCACGCCCACCTTTTCGATTTGCAGGACTTCGGCCCAGATGCCGGCCACCGCTTCCTCGACAGGCCCGCGCGGGGCGATGAAAGACTGCTCCAGTTCGGGCCGTGCCTGATCGGGGGGTGGCAGTGCCCGACGGTCCACCTTGCCGTTGGGAGTCAGCGGGAAGGCCGCGAGCATGACGAAGGCCGAGGGGAGCATGTAGCTCGGCAACTTCTCCCGCAGCAGTCGCCGCAAATCCTCGACCGCCGGCGCCGCTTGATACTCAGCTACGAGGTAAGCGACCAGGCGCTGGTCGCCGGGCGGGTCTTCGCGCGCCAGCACCACCACATCACGCACCGACGGGTGCTGGCCCAGCGCGGTCTCGATCTCCCCGAGTTCGATCCGGAAGCCACGGATCTTCACCTGATGATCGAGCCGACCGAGGTATTCCAGGTTTCCATCCGGCAAGTAACGCGCGAGGTCCCCAGTGCGATAGAGACGCGCACCCGCAACCATGCCAAATGGGTCGGGGATAAACTTCTCGGCCGTCAATTCAGGACGACCGAGATAGCCGCGCGCGAGGCCGCTTCCGCCGATGTGGAGTTCGCCCGCGACGCCTACCGGCACGGGCCGCAGACGCGCGTCCAGTATGTAAATCTGCGTGTTCGCAATCGGACGACCGATGGGCACAATGCGAGTGCGGCTCTCGCGTGCGCACAGCCAGAAGGTGACGTCAACCGCCGCTTCCGTCGGGCCGTAAAGGTTGTGCAGCGCGGTGTGATCGAAGCGTGCGTAGAAGCGTTCCTGCAACTCGATGGGCAAGGCCTCGCCGCTGCATATCACCTGCCTGAGTGTCGTACACTTCTCCTCCAAGCCCGGCTCGTCAACAAACGCTTGCAGCATTGAAGGGACGAAGTGAAGTGTCGTAATCCCCTCCTCCTTAATCAACTGCGCGAGATACGCACTGTCATGATGCCCCTTCGGGCTAGCCATGACCAGGCACGCGCCGTACATCAAAGGCCAGAAGAACTCCCAAACCGACACGTCGAAGCTGAAGGGCGTCTTCTGCATCACGCGGTCTGACTCGGTGAGCCGGTAAGCCTCCTGCATCCAGACAAGACGGTTGGATATTCCACCGTGCGTGTTGACCACTCCCTTCGGCCTCCCAGTCGAGCCGGATGTGTAAATGATGTAAGCCGCGTTATCAGGTCTCGTCAGGCAGCGCGGCTTCTCTGCTGGTTGTGCTGCGACTATTGCCCACGCGCTATCCAGACAGAGCACTGGTACATCTTGCTCTGGTAAACTTGGCAGCAGATGTTCCTGCGTCAGCAACACCCTGACCGATGCATCTTCGAGCATGAACGAGAGCCTGTCCTGCGGGTAGTCCGGATCGAAGGGGACGTATGCACCGCCCGCCTTGAGGGTGCCCAGCAGCGCGACAACCATCTCCGGCGAACGCTCCATCAGCACACCCACCAGAGACTCTTCCTCGACGCCTATCCCCCTTAGATGATGCGCCAAACGGTTCGCGCGACAGTTCAACTCCGCGTAGGTCAGCCGCTCGCCCTCAAACACGACCGCTACGGTGTCCGGTGTGCGTTCTACCTGCGCCTCGAACAGTTCGTGAAGGCACAACTCACGGGGGAAGTCGGCGCGTGTGTCATTCCATTCAACCAGCAGCCGGTGTTGCTCTTCGTCGGTCAGCATCGGCAGATTATCGACACGTTGTTCGAAGTCCGAGGCCATCGCAGCGAGCAGTCGCTCGAAGTGGCCGCCGAGCATCCGCCCGATCGTCTCTTCGTCGAAGCGGCTCCGCTCGTAATCAATCTTCATCCCTAACTCGTCTGCGGGTGAGATTGTTACCATGAGCGGAAAGTTCGTCTGTTCCAAGACGCGTAGCTCCACCTCCAGGTCTGTTCTTTGTTTGACCTGTTCGGCCAGTGAAGTGTCAAAAGGATAGTTATCGAAGACGAGCAGGCTCTCAAAGAGTGGGGTGCCTCTGGGCAAGTCGCTCCATCCCGTCACCTCCACCAGCGGACTGTGCTCGTACTCCCTGGCCTCCGCCCCTTCCGCCTGCAACCGCCGCAGCCATCGTCCTACGCTCTCCGCTTCCTCGATCCTCGCCCGCACCGGCAAGGTGTTGATGAACAGTCCCAGCATCTGCTCGACCCCAGCCAATTCCGCCGGACGGCCAGAGACCGTGGCCCCGAAGACTACATCTGACTCGCCGCTGTAGCGCGCCAGCAGCAGCGCCCACGCCCCCTGCACCATAGTATTAAGAGTCAGTTGCTGGCTGCGCGCCGCGTCCGCCAACGCCCCTGTCAACTCCCGGCTCAACCGCACCTCTTGCTTGCCGAGGCCTGCCACTTCGCGGTTGCTGGCGGCAGGGTGATCTACTGCGAACGTCGTCGGAGCAGCGAATCCCTTCAGGCGGCGACGCCAGAACTGCTCGGCCTGCTCAAGCGATTGTCGTTGCAACCAGGCGATGTAATCGCGATAAGGGCGCGGGCGCTCAAGTTCGACGCTTGTGCCACGACGCAGCGCCTCGTAATGAAGGAAGACCTCCTTTAGTAACAGCGGCACCGACCATCCGTCGAGCAGCATCATGGCCAGAGTCCAAACGAGCCGGTAGGTCTCGCCGGACGTGCGTATGAGAAGGAGCCGCAACAGGGGTGCGCGCGTCAACTCGAAGCCACGCCGGCGGTCGCTCTGTAAGTAGGCTTGTAGCCTCTCTTCCTGCTTCGCCGACTTTAACTCACGCCAATCCTGCTGCTCCCACGGTAGGCTCACCTGTTCGCGTACGATTTGGAGCGGCTCATCCCGCCGCTTGCAGATAAAGTCGGTTCGCAGAATCGAGTGCCGCTGCACCACCTTCCGCCACGCCTGCTCGAAGGCAAACGGGTCAAGGTCGCCATGCAACGTCATGATGAACTGTGCGACATACTCACCCGACTTTGGGCTGTAGAGACTATGGAAGAGCATTCCCTTCTGCATCGGCGAGAGCGGCTGGATGTCTTCGATCCGTTGCCCTCCTCTCGCCAGTTCGTCAAGCTCTTCCTGATCGAGTCTTGCTCCCGGGAAATCGGAAGGCGTGAAGCCTCTGCTGTCGGGTAGACGGCAGTGCTTGATAATCTTCCTCAACGATTCAATGTAGTCTGCCGCCACCCGCTCGATTGTTTCACGATGGTGGACACGCTGGCTGTAATTCCAAGTTAGCTGCAGCCGCCCGCTAACGATGGCTCCGTTAATCTCAAGTAGAAAGCCTCGGGCTGCCAACGGACTGCTCGCCGGGCCTGAAGACTCCGAAGCCAGCGTGAACAGCGGCGATTCTTCCAGCGCCTGATCTAGTTGGCCCAAGTAATTGAAGGCCACGCCGTCGCGCTCACTGCCCCACCCGTCGCCATTTCTTTCGGCTCCCCCGGCGTACTTCCACAGCCCGTACCCGACGCCGCCGTCCGGCACGCTTCGCAGAGCCTCCTTCGTCGCCTTCAACGCCGCTTCTTCATCGTCCCATTCCGCCTCGAACGCCACCGGGTACAGCGCCGTGAACCAACCCACCGCGCCTGCCACCTCCGGCATCGGTGCGATCTCTGCCTCACCCAATTGCTCGCGCCCATGCCCCTCAACCCACACCGCCATGGGCCGCCGTCCTGTCCAAAGGTTCAATGCGCGTCCCAATGCGGCCAGCAGCGCATCCTGAATGCGCGACCGGTATGCACGCGGCACTTCCCGCAACAGCGCATTCGTCTCTTCACCCGTCAAAGACACTGTCAATTCAGCGACAGACGCTCCGGTGTTGTCAGTAGCCTCCGATCCGTTCTTGTCCAACGGCAGGCTGAACTCGTGCGCTACCCGTTCCGCGGCTCTCCAGTGGGGCTCCTGCGCTGCCAACTCATCGGACTCGCCGTAGGCTGTCAGGCGGTCGGCCCATATAGTAAAGGAGCCGACTTCCCCTTCCGGTTGGACGGCCGCGCCCGTCAAGGCTCGCTCGTAGGAATCTTGCAATTCGCCGAGCAGCACACGCCACGAGACGGCATCGATGACCAGGTGATGCGCCACCCCCAACAGGCGCTGTCCGCCCTGCTCGTCCAGTGAGAACAGCACGAATCGCAGGAGCGGACCATCGGCCAAGTCGAGACTCTGTTGCGCCTGCGCGCAACAACGTTCGAGCAGGCGCGCCTTCACGCCCTCCCCGACCAGCGTCAGATCTAACTCATGGACGGGCGTGCGCCCATCGACAGCCGTCCCAGCGGCAAGCAACCGCTGACGCCAAACGCCTCGGCCATCACGCTCGAAGCGCAGTCGCAGCGCGGCGTGGCGGCGCACGAGAGCGGTGAAAACGTGTCCGAGCGCGGCGCGTCGCAGCGGTCGGCGCGTCTCAAGCAGGATTGACTGGTTCCAGTGGTGCAGTTGGTCGAAGTCCTGTGCAAAGAACCAGCGTTGAATTGGCGTCAGCGGTACGTCGCGTATTCCCTCTTCGCGCGTCACCTTGACCGGCGCAGACGCTGGGGTGGCTACTGCCATCTCTGCTGCGGCGCTTGCCAACTCGGCCACGGTCTGGTACTCGAACAAGTGTTTGGGCGAGAGGCGCAAGCCCGCTTGGTTAGCCCGCGCCACGACCTGAATGCAGAGGATCGAGTCTCCGCCCAACTCGAAGAAGTTGTCGGTCACCCCGACTTCCGGTAGTCCCAGCACGTCGGCCCAGATTGTGGCGAGTGTCTGCTCAGCGGCACTGCTGGCAACGCCGCGGGTCCCATTGGGCGCAGGGTTGATGAAGTCGGGCGCGGGCAGTGCTCCGCGGTCAATTTTCCCGTTCGGGGTCAGCGGAAGTGCCTCCAACGCCGCGAAGGTGCTCGGAACCATGTAATCCGGAAGTTTCGTACCCAGGTACGCACGCAGGTCGGAGAAGCTTATAGGCAAGTCTGCTTGCACTTGCCCGTTGTCCGCCGAAACTACTTTGCCTGGGTCCACGCGCCGCAACCCGTTTGGCGCAACAGCATGTCCTGCGCCGGGAGTCACGTAGGCCACCAAGCGCTTCTGCCCCGGTGCATCCTCCCGTACCGCCACCACGACGTCGCGGACTGCCGGGTGCTCGGCCAGGATGGCCTCGATCTCGGCTGGTTCAATCCGGTAGCCGCGCACCTTCACCTGCTCATCTATTCGTCGAAGGAATTCGATGTTACCGTCTTCGAGGTAGCGCGCCAGATCGCCCGTGCGGTACAGACGCTCCCCCGCACTGCGGCTAAACGGATCAGGCACAAACCGCTCGGCAGTCAACTCCGGTCGGTTGTGATAACCGCGAGCAACGCCCGAGCCACCGATGTAGAGTTCTCCGGCCACGCCCGGCGGCGCCAGGCGCAACTGGGCGTCGAGGATGCAAATCTGTGTGTTCGGCAGAGGGCGGCCTATCGGCAGAGGTTGCTTGATATCCTGCTCGGCATTCTCTTCGGCAGGCTGGTAAGTCGTCGAGGTCACCGTCGTTTCCGTCAGGCCGTAGACGTGGATAAGCGAAATTCTGCCACCCGCCAGCCGCCGCCACGCGGCGTAACGATCCGGCAGGTTTTTCTCGCCGCCTACCACCACCAGTCTGACGCATTCCGGCAATTGTTCTCCTGAGCGTGACAGTTCGTACACCCACTCGTTCCAGAAAGCGGTGGGCAATTCAAAAGCGGTTAGTCTATCCCTCACAATCAGCGGCAGGAAATCTTTGGCGTAGGGGATGTCGCGGCACAGAATGACGCGGGCGCCGCTCACCAGAGCGGGAAATATTTCTTCAACGGCAACGTCAAAGCTAGCCGAGGCTATCTGCGCAAAGCCGTCGTCCGCTGTAAGCCCGAATTCGCGGGAGATCACGCTCACGTAGCTGACCAGAGAGGAGTGGGTAATGAGTACGCCCTTCGGGCGGCCCGTCGAACCCGATGTGTAGATGATATAAGCAAGGTTATCTGTGGTAACGTTACTGGTGACGTTCTCATCGCACTGCGAAAGATCTGTCCACTCACTATCTATGCACACGACCTGCGCGATCTTGTCAGAGGCCCGCTCGGCCAGCCGTTGCTCAGTGACGAGGACGGAGACCCCTAAGTCTTCGAGCATGAAGCGCAGCCGTTCGGCAGGGTACGCCGGGTCAAGCGGGACGTAGGCGCCACCCGCCTTGAGCACGCCGAGCATCGCGACGACCATCTCCAGTGACCGCTCGACCATGATGCCGACTCTGACCTCCGGCCCGACCCCCAGCGAGCACAAGTGTCGCGCGAGCCGGTTCGCACGCTCGTTCAATTGGCGATAGCTCAGTTGTTGCCCTTCGTAGGCAACGGCGATGCTGGTCGGCGCGCTCTCGGCACGGGACTCGAACAGTTCATGCAGGCAGCGGTCCCGGGAAAAGTCGGCGGTCGGGTCGTTCCACGCGGCAAGCAGTTGCCGACTCTCCGCGTTCGTCAGCAGCGGCAGGTCGCCGACACGCTGCTCGGGCTCGGAGGCGATGGCCGTCAGTAATCGTTCGACATGCCCGAGCATCCGCCGAATCATTCGGTCATCGAACCGCTCCTGTTGGTACTCCATCTGGAGCATCAACTCTCGATCAGGGAATACCACCAGGGCCAGCGGCTGATCTCCTCGCTCCTGCGAACTGAATTCACTAATCTCCAAGCCAGTTCTTTGCTTGACCTGCTCGATCAATGTGGAATCTACGGGAAAGTTTTCAAACGCTAAAACACTCTCGAAGAGTGGGGTGCCTCTGGGCAAGTCGCTCCACCCCGTCACCTCCACCAGCGGACTGTGCTCGTACTCCCTGGCCTCCGCCCCTTCTGCCTGCAACCGCCGCAGCCATCGTCCTACGCTCTCCGCTTCCTCGATCCTCGCCCGCACCGGCAAGGTGTTGATGAACAGTCCCAGCATCTGCTCGACCCCAGCCAATTCCGCCGGACGGCCAGAGACCGTGGCCCCGAAGACTACATCTGACTCGCCGCTGTAGCGCGCCAGCAGCAGCGCCCACGCCCCCTGCACCATAGTATTAAGAGTCAGTTGCTGGCTGCGCGCCGCGTCGGTCACCGCCTCCGTCAACTCCCGGCTCAACCGCACTCGCCGCTCGGCGTAGCCATCCTCAGACGCGCCCGACGACGACACCTCAGATGACTCCGAGAGCTCTTGAACCCCAGCGCCGCCCCGCCTCACCGCCAGCGGCGTCGGAGCGGTGAAGCCCTTCAAGCGGCGACGCCAAAACTGCTCGGCCTGCTCGAGTGGTTGTCGCTGCAGCCATGCGATGTAATCGCGATAAGGGCGCGGACGTTCAAGTTCGACGCTCGTGCCACGACGCAGCGCCTCGTAATGAAGGAAGACCTCTTTTAGTAATAAGGGCATAGACCACCCGTCGAGCAAGAGGTGATGGTGGCTCCAGACAAGGAGATGGCGATCGGGACCAAGCCTGAGTAGCGCCAGTCGCATCAACGGCGCGCGCGTCAACTCGAAGCCACGGCGGCGGTCTGTATCAAGCAACTGTCTCAGGTGCGCTCGTTGCTCTTCCTCTGCAAGCTCACTCCAGTCCGCGGTCTCAACTTTTATCCGGGCCGATTGCCGCACCACTTGCATTGGCTTCGCAAGCCCTTCCCAAAAGAAGGTAGTGCGGAGGACCGGATGTCGATTGACGGCCTGCTGCCATGCCTGCTCGAAAGCTTCAATGTCAAGCGTTCCGCCGAGGATGCATTGCAATTGCTGGAAGTAGACGCCGGAGCCGGGCTCAGACACGCTGTGAAAGAGCATGCCCTTTTGCAGAGCTGAAAGTTCGTAAATATCTTCGATATTTTTGAGCTTCATGCGGATGGTTCCGGTGACTATCTCAAAACTCAAGCCGATAGGGTGTAGTAGACACACAGGACGAACGGCCCAGTGTGGTTTTCGAGTCGTCCTCGTCGCCGCTCCTGCCAGGAGTGTTAAGGCCCTTCAATTCCGTGTTCAACGGCATTTCGTTACCACAGGGTTATGACTATGAAAGTCCTGGTGGGCAGGGATGGACGCTTAGACAAACTTTGGTCGCAAAAAACTTGGGAGTGTGTCGCGGCACAAACGATAGGCTCTGGTTAGAGGGCTTGAAACCTATGCGAACGCATGCGCGCCGCTCTCACAAGTCGGCCGCGCTAACAAGTCGACCACGTGCGTATCATTCAGTTCAAACGGCAATGTCGTAGAGTGCCCGCGCGTGAATATTTTGCTCCCCGCCGTCCTTAGAGAAACCGGTGCGGGGACGCAGGGTGTGCTCCTTATCCGCGCAGAATGGCGTGCGTCGCCAAGTGGAGGTCTAATGATTCCCGTAAGATTCGCACTACTCAGCCGAAGTGCGGGCGCTGACTGCGATGACAATGAAGTCGCGAACACTCTTCGAGTGAGCGACCCGCAAAGGAGCAGCATGTCGGAGATCAACGGCTAGCCGTTGTTACCGCCAGCCACCGCCGCCTCCCCCTCGCCGGCATCAGCCACGTCGGCGGGGACTTCGAAGTCCAGGGTGTGCTTACAGAAATCAATCCATTGAGGAGTGAGGTTGTCAAAGACCACGTCCTCGTCAAGGAAGATGCCTTTGGTGACGGTGAAATTCTCCTGAAGAAAAAGGTAATCATTCTCAGTAGGTTGTGCATCATGCTTAGACGCGCCATTGCCGGATGCTTCATTGCCGGACTCCGGTTCTTCCTCTTTTTCAGGCTCACGCCGGTAGTTATTTTCCCAGTCGCCGAAGTCTTGTAACCTCTCAATTGGGTAAGCTTTGCAATATCTGCCCATTTTGCTCATCGTTCATCCTCCCAAACTCAATCACTGCGCACTGAAGGTGGACTATGCGTCAGCGCGTGATGACGGTAAATTGTTTTGCCTAAGGACTTTCTGCTAAGAGTGTTGTCCACCGTCTGTTCGTTTTAACCCGCTTCCAGAAAAATCTCTTTCATGCAGTAAAGCCTTTCCGAGGTGATTCCCCTTGCCCGACACTCTTCGACCAGCTTGTTCGATTCGACGATTGGCCGGGACTCGTCCGTATACTGAATCGAGGTGAGGTATGTCAGCCACGGTTCCTGCCCCATCGCGTAAACATAAACTTCTTTTGGATTCGTCTGGGTGACCATATCAATACCCTTCTCAAAGTTTGACCCGTCAAAGCGCCTCGACTGGTCCATCTTTCTCGCCAGCGGTTTCGTAAGCAGCGGACCATAGAGCCAGGTCATTGGTGCCCCGTCACACTCCATCCCCAAAAACAGAACGTCCACCTCACCAACACATTCTTTGATCCGCTGGTAAAGCATGGGTTCAATGTTGTTCGAATCGGCAGCGCACAACACCGTCTTTCCCTTCAGCTTAACCAGGTATGCGATCTTAGTTCTAATATTCAGGTCTGCGTGCTCGCCGAGGAAAGGCAGCCCGGTGATAAACCCGTTCGGGATGCGCACGGTCTCCATCTCGTCAATCTCGCTCACATTCTCAAAGCCTATGTTCTGCAAGATGAGTTTCAGTGATGGGTCAGCCAATCCCCCACCGCTATTCTTAGGCACGATCACTTGCCCGATCTTATGCCGCAGTTGCAGCAGGGTCTCGAACATGCAGTGATCCTGATGGTTGTGCGTAATGAGGACGTAGTCGATATGCGGCGGCAAATCGCGGTACGTGTACCGAGGTTCCCCAGCGTCGGAGTCGTAGCTGATGACGGGGTCGAACAACAGACTAACGCCTTCGGTCTCGATCAGAATACAGGCGTGTCCGAGGTAGCGAATTTTGATACCGTCGCCTTTGTAACTGACGCAAGGTAGGCCGCCCTCCTTCGTAAACAAGGATGAAAACAATTCGTCGTCTTCATGTCCGACGCTCAGGATTTCCTTGATGTAGCCATACGGGCGCGGCTCCTGTCTCATCTTGAAAAGCTCGTCGAGACCTTCGTGCCTAAATGGAATCTGCAAATGAAGGCTGCCGGTGTCGTCCAACCGCGGAGTGCTGAACACGAACGGGCGATCGTCCTTGTTGACCAGCGACAGGGCAATTCTTTGTGACGCCTCACTGTAGTACGGGCTGCGATATAAGAGTCCCTCGATGAATCTTATCGACGCGTGATTATTCAGGTCGTAGACCAGCTCGACATATCCCCTCAGCGCCTCTGGGACCTTCGGGTAAAGGCTCTCAAGCGAGAAGCCGCTGGCCTCATTGGCCAACATCTGATCGAGCGTCTTGACGGCCTCTGCGAAATGCAGTTGGTGAGACTGTTCTTTCTCGGTCTTTTCGATCAAGGTCTTGATCGGGCCGACCATGCTCGTCTCATAGTTGATGAAAGGACCACCCAGCATCGCTGGGTTTTTGAGCGCGGAGAGATGCACCTGCGGCGCGTTCACGAACGAATGCATGATCTTCAAGTGCAAGTTTGCCACGCACATGGCCGATGTGGCAGGCGCTATCAGATGCGGCCATGCGTACCACTGATTGAATAGCGGCTCTGCCAGCACATTCGGTCTAAAGTATACGTTCTCGACTGACATAGTTTCGTTCCGGCGAGGATGCCTCAACGGAAAGTTTATCGCTACGTTTTCGTTCTGTTTACGACCATCAGAGGCCAGGACGAGTCGCTTGATCGCACTCTACAGTAGTAGCACCCGGTGGTATGGAAGCGTCGTTCTTTGCTGATTATTCTTCCGCGTAAGCCCATTGCCCCCGACATCAGTCTCATTCGAACGAGAAGGTCTTGGCTACCATGGTTGAATCACTTTGGAGAGAAGGCGCAGGCATCATATTCTCCGGCCGAGTCCTGACGGGAGTGCCGGGAATATCGGGAAGGCCGCGTGACAATCCGACTACCTGTACTTTCACCGGCGCATGCGACTCCATCTCCAGAATAAGATCAATCCCAGTAGCCGGCGGGGCGTAATAGCGCATTCCCCAGTCGTTGCCGAACTCGAAGCGTCCCTTCGCTCCACCATCGATCTTCTTGCCATTGACTGAGGCTTGCCAAGTTTTTGATTCCGAACTCACATTGATGAAGACAGATGTCTCATTTGCGGGCGCTTCGATATGAAGCCGTAGCATACGACTGGTGCTTTCCGTCTTTGCATCATTTACCAGAGTAACTGCCGGGGTCGGCAGAACTATCCTCGGGGCCGGGCTGACGAGGAACGTTCGCGGACTCCGGTAGTAATACTGACCGAGTGTGGCTCTTTGCGTGCCGGCGGGAAAGAATTGCGCAGCCCAATTGTCCGGCCTTCCTTCGGCACTGGCCCATATGGCTTTCCCGGCATCAACATCAAGACCGTAGATCAGGTGGAATGGCTCGGGATGCTGCTTATCGAAACCTGCCGTCAAACTACCAATTCCGAGAAATATCAGACTCACCGCCAGCGCTACTCCCGACAACAACCAGCGGCGACGTGAAGTAAGGAAGTCTAGCAGCGGGATAAGTTGCCAAAGCAGTAAGACCACGAGAATCATTGTTGCCCAAACTAGATTCACAGTCAGGGCGGTGAAGATCTGCTTGATCAGGGGCGCAAACAAAACCACTCCTGGGAGCGCACACAGTGAAAGCCCAATAGCGAGCTGCAGCGGTAGGGTCTGGCCTTTCCTTAAGGAGAACATGCCAGCCAACCCGCACAAACTCAAGAGCAGCGGCCATGTGAAGAGATAACTACCTCCCGGGAGAAAAAGTCCGCTCAGCACAAGTAGGACCAACCACCACAACAAACCTCCGACCATGAGATTTTCGGGACTGAGCTTTCGCCGTAAAAGCGCATAGAGAGCCGCGACGATGGCGATGGTGAGCGCTGTGAAGCCTGCTAAGTAAAGGCCGCTGTTGTATGTGTCGCCAAACGGCATTCTTCCATAAGCATTATTGGACTTACCTATTAAGTACCACAGAGCGAATACAACAGCCGGAGCGAGAATGAGGTTTATGAGACAAGCAAGGAAGCCTAAACCGATTCCGGAGATGGTCAAGTGTTTACCTCTCAGGCCATAGACCAGCACTGCCGCGAAACCGGCCGCAACCACAAATATCAACGGGATGATCCATGCACTCGAATAGTGAATAAGGATGGAGCCAGGAATGTTGAAGTAGACAGCGTTTCGCTCCTTCTTCTCTATCACATCAAGATTAGCGAAATGCCGTGCTAAGGCGAGAGCATACGTGCCGTGGTGCTGAACGCTGCGCTCGTCAATATTGTTCACTGAATCAATCTGTGTGTGGTAACGCGTAAGCCCCTCGATGAATGCGAAGTTCATACCCGGCATTCCGAACTCTCTGAAAATGGTGAAGTCCGTATCATTGGGCAGGACTCTATAGATGTCATACGAGAGCGAGTTTGCCACTGGATAAGGAGCGGCTTTTGCGAGTTCGGCGATTAACCATCCATTCTGGCCCGATGTTTCAAACATTATCGACGGGCCGCTGTTGCCACGCGCTTCAAAATTAAGTACAAGTCCGGCATCCTTAGCCCAAGGGTGATCTGTCACAAACGCCGTGGCTCCCAAGAGCCCGTTCTCTTCGCCGTCCGTGAACAATAAAATCACATCATTCTTCAGTGGCGCACTGGCCTTTAGAGCTCGAACGGTTTCCAGAAGAGAAGCAACGGCGGCTCCGTCATCACTCGCGCCGGGCCCCGTTGGCACGGAGTCATAATGGCTTACTAGCAGGATAGCTTTGCTGCTGCTTGTCCCACTCACTCGCGCCACGATATTTTCTACTGTGGCCGCCACGGGACTACCCCTCCTGGTGCTGACGACAATCGTTCTTTGCACCTCGGGACTCACACCTGACGCGGTTAACTCGCGAACGATATAATCTCGCACCGCTGCGTGCTCCGCTGATCCTATCTCGTGAGGCGCGCTCGCAATGATCTGAATGTGCTTAAGAGCGCGACCAGAAGAAAACTCTTGGGGAGAAGCATTCGATGCGACCGCTTGGGGAGGATGCTGTTGATTTATCGCCAGGAACAAAAACAACACCACGGATCCGAGCATTAACAAACCAGAGAAATAACTACCACTTGCTTTTGCCATTAGCTCTCCCGATCGGACGGTGCCTTTCTGGTTTGGGGATGCTGAGGGTAAAGGCAATTCTTCGCGTGCATGTATTGAGTGCATGGAACAACCTGCGACTTGACCAAACTGAAAAATCGCGGGGAGCGATCCAGGCATTTCGCGTGAAGGAAATGGCTGGCGCTTATCTTAGTGAGTCTGTTCTTCCCCGGCTGCAATTATCGCCGTGTCTGAGTGTTTGGGAAAATTGCTGGATGACGCAATTATTAAGCTAAGGCTCGATTGGCAAAACGACGAAGCGAATTGGCGACGGAATAGTTCCCTTGCTGTCCGGTCTGCTACAAACAAGGCTACCGCATGTCGCGCCGCGACCTCTAATGTTTGTAGTTATGCGATGCGGTTTAGCTGCAGCGCTTTGAACCGCCTGAAGTCCACTCAAAGGTTGCACCACAAAGGTTGGACAGCCAATCTTGAGCCTGCACTGTGACGGTTCGGAAGGGGATGGCTCTCCGGACCGCTGATACGCTCGCGTAGTTATTCATTTTTTTTGACCATCATGCGCAATGCCAGGTAGCCTCGAAGACTACGCGAAATTCTCTGCCACACCTGCGGCGTTGCTATCGAAATCGAATTTAAGACCCTATCTAATCATGTCAGCCGTAGCTAGCTCACTACTTTTCTAATCGAATCTCTTTCGACGAGGACATGACCCTGGTAATTTATCGTCGCTAAAAGAATCACGACGCGATCGGAGTCATTCATTTCCCGCTCGAAGATGCCGACCAAATTATTGAGTATTCCGCTTTTCATGACCACCTTGTCGCCCGGCTTGAACTGTTCACTGATTTGGATCAAGCCCTCATCATCCGTCCGCAGTTGAAAAAGTTCGATGATCTCATCATCCACAGGAATCGGAATGCCGCCGAAACTAACCACACTTTGAACGCCTCTCGTAAACCTGACATTATGAAGTAATTGGTCGACGCTGAAGCGAGCAAACAGATAACGCGGGAATAAGGATTTGATCCGATAAGTGGCCGCGCCGCTAAACTGGTTAAGACGGCGCTCTTTTGTCTTGGGATAGAAAGTCTCGACATTCCAGGCCCGCAAGTTGTTTTCAGCCCTCTTTTCCTGCTTCAGATGAGTATGAATAGCATACCAACAGCAATTTTGAACTGTCCTTGTGTTGGTCGGAATGGGGTTTGTCTCCACAGCTTTTTAGCTACCTCTTTTAGCTGCCTCAAAACAGCAGGCTTTCGTACCCAAGGACATCGGGCACATAGAGAATCAACCTTCGCCTCTTTGTAAATCCGATGGGTTGGCTTACAGGCAGAAATACACCTACATGAGCAATAGCCGCTGTTCCGGTGGAGGGTGGTCTATGAGATTGTTGCGCATTCAGGTAAGAAGCTCCCCAAAATCTATAGTTGAGCCTTTACCGCGTTTTGCGCTAAGATAGGTGCTGTCCGACATGCTATCTTTGCCAAATGCGGTGAAGGTTGTATTGTCAGTACACCCCCCACGCTATCTGACAGGTAGCGTGGGGGGGTTAACTAGCCCTCGATCGGTTCCTGTCATTAATACGCAGTGATCAGACTGCGCACGCTATACCCTATCTCAACGTTAAGCGAAAGTAAGATTATTTGGCTGACTAACACGAGTCGTCTCCCGGAAAAATTTGCGCATAAGCGAGAGGGAAGATATCAACTAAGATTACATAATAAACCTGGCAAGTCAAGTCAAGTGCAATTCCTACAACTAAGAGTAGCGGTGGTATTTATCATGCTTTGAAACTAATCTTGCGCTTTTCCAGTGCGACAAGCATTCTGGAATCAGCGAAGAAAGTTTTTGGCCTCAAATGGGGGGATGGCCGGAAACCCTAGACAATCCGCGAGTGGAGTTGGGAGTGTCTTGGCCTTTCGAAGAATCAGCAGAGTTTAGAGAGCTCTTTTTTCACGCGCGGCATATTAAATCCCAGCCGCGTGACGAACGGGCAGATGCAGATACAGCCTCTTCGCAGCCATGAAGTACCCCGCACTGCCGTCAGCGTTCATCACATTGATCTGATAACTGAAGCCATTGCGCGCGCTCGGAAAAGCGATCTTGGACCGGCAGCCAAATTGATCAAGAGTGATTGGGCGTTGGCCGGCGCCGTTTCAGGATTCGTTCGGCTTCGGGATCTATGGCGGGGTTGGCATTGCCGGCTGTGTTTTTCAGCACAGCCTTATTCACATCGTTTCGTCGCGCGACGGAGAGAAGATTAGCCGGCACGCGAGAATAAGTAGGGAACAACACTTCATGTCAACCTCCAGCCGCGCAACAACGCCCACCATCGCTGTGTCCTTTGTATTCATCACGGGTCATTGCAACCTCAGTCTTTCTTGAGTTCAAAACCGTGCGAGTCACAAATCAAATCGCCGGGCGTACAACGTTTCATTATCCCGCCACCAGTTCATTTGAAGAGATTCTTGCTTGATCGTTTGCCAAAAACCAATTCCTCTTGTATGACTTCTTGTGGACTTTTCTCTATGCCATTCTCCTCGGCAGACTCATCACGGTTTTCAAAGGAGCGTCGTTTTTGACGGCATCCGAATGGCATGTTGAGTCACTGCCTAGTTGCCGGCGTCGATGCCAATCGCACCAAAAACCTCAATCACTAGGCGGAGTGCCGCCAAACGCTTCGTTTGTTACTACATATCTAGTGCATGTGAGTGGCAGAACGACTTGAAGTGGTTCGATAACGAGTGGCCACACATTAAAAGTGCGTGGGCGTGGCAAAGTGAGCTTGATAGTGTCGAATTAGTTATTGCCTACGCTCTGACCTTTCATCCTTTCCTGAATCGTAAGGGACTCTGGCGCGAAGCTGTTGAATGGAGCGCACGAGCTTTGCAGGCAAGCCTGGAAGGTGGAGAGCAAGGATGCATCAGTCGAATTCAAACAGATCTGGGTCTATCGTACGCTAATCTGGGCCAACTGCAACTGGCAATTCAGGCGCATGAAGATTCACTCAAAACGTCTCGAGCGAAAGGTGACACCAGGGGGGAAGCAAATGCCTTGTGCAATCTCGGCACTGTTTATCATCGTCAAGGAAACCTGGCGCGTGCGCGAGCACTGTACGAACAATACCTGGCATTGGCCACTGAAGCCGGTGACCTTAACGCTCAAGCCATCGCCTTCTCGAGTCTCGGTTTGGTATCTGCCGATGAAGGCGAGCTAAGTAGCGCGATCGCCTGGTATGAGAAGGCTTTGGCGGTAAACCGTCAGTTTGAGGATTCACGAAGAGAAGCAAAGACGCTAAACAACCTGGGTCTCGCTTACTCAGGATTGGGTGAATTATCCCGCGCCACCGAACTGCATCAGCAAACGCTACAACTTTACCGGGAACTAGGCGATCGTCCCGGCCAGGCCAATGCGCTTGGCAACTTGGGCATAGCCTTTTATCGCTTGGGACAGTTTCGCCGGGCAATTTCCGTTTTCGAAGAT
>Ga0207646_10002557_pt1 | contig 21483 bp, 18 predicted proteins | sample KBSK5502metaG_FD_184343 | JGI IMG/M metagenome (GOLD analysis project Ga0207646, IMG submission 184343) | Corn, switchgrass and miscanthus rhizosphere microbial communities from Kellogg Biological Station, Michigan, USA - KBS K5-50-2 metaG... | ecosystem: Host-associated > Plants > Roots >... | reverse complement strand
TCCCGCGGAAGAAGAACGTGGCCTTCGCCGCGCTGTCGCGCCCCGACCGTGAGACCGTGCGCGTGATGGCCGGGCTGCTGCGGCTGGCGGACGCGCTCGACCGTAGCCATCGCGGGGTGGTCAAGGCGGTGGCCGTCTCCGAATCGTCGCGGGGCCTGCGCCTGCGCTGCGAGGTGGAGGGGGACGCCGGCCTGGAGCAGTGGGCGTCGGGACGGCGGGGAGACCTGCTGGAGCGGGCGCTCGACCAGCCCCTCCGCGTCGACTTCACGCCCGTGACCGCGGCGACCGCGGTGCGCGCACGCGCGGCGGGTGCCTGATGCCCAGCCCCCGCCGGCGCAGCCTGACCCCGAAGACCGTGGCCCCCGTGCCGGTGCCGGTGGAGGCGCCCCGGCCGGTGGCGGTGATCGACATGGGAGCCAGCGCCATCCGGCTCATGGTGGCGGAAGCGCCTCCCGGCCAGCCCGTGCGCATCCTCGAGGAGGCGTCTCGCGGCGTGCTTCTCGGCAAGGACACCTTCACGCACGGGCGGCTCGGCGCGGCGACGGTGGAGGCGACGCTCAAGGCCCTCGAGGGCTTCCGACGGATCATGGACGGCTACGGCGTCGTGCGCTACCGGGCGGTGGCGACGAGCGCGGTACGGGAAGCCCAGAACTCCGACGCGTTCCTCGACCGGGTCCGCCTTCGCACCGGCATCGACGTGGAGGTGATCGACGGCTCGGAAGAGAACCGCCTCACGTACATGGCGGTGCGCGAGACGCTGCGCGACCACCCCGCCCTCACGAGCGGCGACACGCTCCTCCTCGAGGTCGGCGGGGGGAGCGCCGACATCTCCTTCCTGCGCAAGGGCCAGCCCATCAACTCCGGGACGTACCCCCTCGGCTCGATCCGCATGCGCCAGAGCCTCGCCTCCTGGCACGGCAGCCAGGAGCAGGGCATGCGCCTCTTGCGCCGGCACATCCACAACGTGGTCGACGACATCCGCCGCGAGATCCCGCTGCGGGAAGCGCAGCACGTCATCGCCCTCGGCGGCGACGTTCGCTTCGCCGCGCAGCAGATGGTGGGGGACCGGGCCGACCGCGCCCCCGCCATCCTCGGCCGCGAGCCCTTCGTGGCCTTCTGCGACCAGGTCACGGCGTGGGACGTGGAGCAGCTCGTCGAGCAGTTCCGGCTGCCCCAGGCGGAGGCGGAGACGCTGGTGCCGGCGCTGGTCGCCTATCGGGAGCTGCTGCAGGAGACGGCGGCCCAGGAGATGATCGTGCCCGACGTCTCCCTCCGCGCGGGCCTGCTCCTCGACGTCGCCCAGGTGGAATCGGCCGAAGGGATCGCGGACTTCTCCCGGCAGGTGCTCTCGAGCGCGGTCGCCCTCGCCGAGAAGTACCGCTGGGACGCGCCGCACTCGAAGAAGGTCGCCCAGCTCGCGACCCGGATCTTCGACGAGCTGAAGGCGGAGCACGGCCTCGGAGAGCGCGAGCGGCTGCTCCTGGAAGTGGCCGCCCTCCTCCACGACATCGGCAACTACGTCAACCTGCGCGGGCACCACAAGCACACCTGGTACCTGCTCTCGGTGTCCGACATCTTCGGCCTCTCCGGGGACGACATGGCGCTGGTGGCCAACGTGGCGCGCTACCACCGGCGGGCGTTGCCGCAGAAATCCCATCTCCCGTACATGGCCCTCGACCGGGAGGCCCGGGTCGTGGTGAACAAGCTCTCCGCCATCCTCCGCCTCGCCAACGCCCTCGACGCCGACCACCTCCAGAAGGTGAAGGACGTGCGGGTGCTGTCGGAGGAAGGGGACTGGGTGCTGGAGGTGGAGGGCGCCGGCGACCTCACCATGGAGCGGCTGGCTTCGCTCGCGCGCGGCGACTTCCTGACCGAGGTGTTCGGCCGGAAGCTCAGCTTCCGGGAATCGAGGGCCCGCGCATCGTGATCAAGACACCGGGACGGCCGCGCAAGAAGGAGCCCGAGCTCTTCATCAACCGGGAGCTGTCCTGGCTGGAGTTCGACGGCCGCGTGCTCGAGGAGGCGATGGATCCCGCCACGCCGCTCCTCGACCGGCTGAAGTTCGCCATCATCGTGTCCACCAACCTCGACGAGTTCTTCATGGTCCGCGTCGCGGCCCTGAAGCACGCGGTGGCCGAAGGTGACAACGAGCCCGACCTCGCCGGCCTGCGCCCGCGCCAACGGCTCCACGTGATCGCCGAGCGCGCCCACGAGATGGTGGACACGCTGGGCAAGACCCTCACCGAGCAGATCCTGCCCGCCCTCGCGGAGCACGGCGTGCGCATCGTTCCCCTGGCCACGCTCGAGGACGCGCAGCGCACGTTCCTCGCCCGCTATTTCCGGAACGAGGCGCTCCCGGCCCTCACGCCGCTCGCCACCGACGCCTCGCGGCCCTTCCCGCGGCTGGCCAACCTCAGCCTCAACCTCGCCATCCTCCTCGCGCCCGGCGACGGCGAGGAGCAGCCGCGGCTGGCCCTCGTCCAGGTCCCGGGCGGCCTGCGACGGCTGGTGCGGCCGGTGGGAGGCGAGGGCAGCACCTACGTGCTCCTCGAGGAGGTCATCCGCGCCGAGCTGGCCGAGCTGTTCCCGGGCCAGCGGGTGATGGCGTCGGCGGCCTTCCGCATCGCCCGCGACGCGGAGATGGAGCTGGACGACGAGGGCGGGCGGCCCTACCTGGAGGCAGTGGAGGAGGAGCTGAAGAAGCGCCGCAGCGGCCAGGTGGTGCGCCTGGAGGTGGAGGCGGAGGCGGACGACACGCTGCTCGCGCTGCTCATCGAGCGCCTGGGCGTGGAGATCCCGGACGTCTACCACGTCCGCGGCCCCCTGGACATGCGGGCCCTGCAGCCGCTCGTCGACATCCCCTCCCTGGAGCACTTGCGGGAGCCGCCCCTGAAGCCGCTCCCGGTCCTCGACGAGCACGAGCTGCGCGGCATCTTCGCGGTCGTGGCCGAGCGCGACGTGCTCCTCTACCACCCCTACGACTCCTACGAGCCCGTGCTCGCCTTCCTGTCGAACGCCGCCGCCGACCCCGACGTGCTGGCCATCAAGCAGACGCTCTACCGCACGAGCGGCGACTCGCCCGTCGTGCAGACGCTGGCCCGGGCCGCCGAGAACGGCAAGCAGGTGACGGTGCTGGTGGAGCTGCTGGCCCGCTTCGACGAGCAGTCGAACATCCGGTGGGCGAAGAGCCTCGAGGAGTCGGGCGCCCACGTGATCTACGGCATCCAGGGCTACAAGACGCACGCCAAGGTCTGTCTCGTCGTGCGCCGGGGCCGCCAGGGGATCGAGCGCTACGTCCACATGGGCACCGGCAACTACAACGACCGCACCGCGCGCGTCTACACCGACTTCGGCTTCCTGACCGCGGACCGGGTCGTGGGCGAGGACGTGTCCGCCTTCTTCAACGCGCTCACCGGCTACTCGGATCCGCCGAAGATGAAGAAGCTGGCCATGGCGCCCACCAACCTCCGCGAGCGCTTCCTGCGCCTCATCGAGCGCGAGCGGCGCCGGGCCGAGGAGGGGCAGGCGGCGGAGATCCGGGCCAAGATGAACTCGCTCGTCGACGAGGACATCATCCGCGCCCTCTACGACGCGTCCCGGGCCGGGGTGCGCATCCGGCTCAACGTGCGCGGCATCTGCTGCCTGCGCCCCGGCATCAAGGGCGTGAGCGAGACGATCGAGGTGATCTCGATCGTCGACCGCTTCCTCGAGCACGCCCGCGTGTACCACTTCCGCAACGGCGGCGACGAGGAGGTCTACCTCTCCAGCGCCGACTGGATGCCCCGCAACCTGGACCGCCGGATCGAGCTGCTCTTCCCGGTGACCTCGCCCGAGCCGGTCCGGAAGGTCCTCGAGGTCATGGACGCGATGTTCCGCGACGACGTGAAGGCGCGGCGATTGATGCCCGACGGGACCTACAAGCGCAAGCGGCCGCCCAAGGGCGAAGAGCCGTATCGTGCCCAGATCCAGCTGTACCGCGAGTGGAAGAGGGCGCTCGAGCGCACTCGGGCCACGACGAGCGTCGCGTTCGAGCCGGCTCCCGCCCCCGGACCCACCGAAAAGGTATCCTCGACTGGATGAGGCTCTTTCCCGGCCGGGGGTGGAGGGCCCTCGCCCCGGCCGGTGCCGTCATCGTCTCGCTGGGCGTGGGCGCGATCGGGCCGGTGGGCGCGGCGACACGCGTCGCCGCGAAGACGGCGGTGAGGAAGGCGCCCGCGAGGAAGGCGCCCGCCCGCAAGAAGCCGGCGCCGAAGAAGAGGGTGGTCGGCCTCGACCTCCCGCCGCTGCCCCCCGGCCGGAGCTGCTACCGGGCGGGCACCGAGGTCCCGGAGCCGCCGGTGCTGAAGACCGCAGAGATCAAGGTGTCGGACAAGGCACGGGGCGGCGCGCTCAAGTCCGTGCTCCTCGTCTACGAGGTCACCGTCGACAAGAGCGGGCGCATCTCGGAGGTGAAGACCCTCGGAGAGCGGCCGAAGGAGCCGCCCTGGCCGCAGATCCACGAGGCCGCGATCGCGGCGCTGAAGCAATACAAGTACGCCAAGACCGTCGTGCGGGGGGCGGCGGCGCCCGTCTGCCTCATGGTGAGCCTCAACGTGGACCTTCGGTGAGCGGGCCGCCGGTGGCCGCACCCCTCCTCACCGCCCAGGAAAGGGACGCCTTCGATCGCGGCGTCGCCGAGTTCAACGCCGGGTACTACTTCGAGTGCCACGACACGCTGGAGGACATGTGGACCGGAATCCGCGGCCCGTCCCGGGACTTCTTCCAGGGGCTCATCCAGGTCTCGGTGGCGTTCTACCACCTCACCGGGGGCAACCTGCCGGGCGCGGAGAGCATGCTCCGGCGCGCGCTCAGGCGCTTCGCGCGCTACCCGGACCGCTACTTCGGCTTCGACCTCGCCGCCCACCGCGAGGAGCTGCAGGGATGGCTCGACCGGATCGTGTCGGCGCGCGTGGATGGCCTCACCGTCGCCGACCTGCCCAAGTGGAGCTTCGCTCCCCCGGCGTCCGGATGAAAGGGGGGGTCGGCGTCTGGCTGCTGAGCCTCCTGCTCGCGGCCGCATCGTCCCTGCGCGCCGCCGAGCCCGAGGTGATGGTGGCCCTGTGGTTCGACACGGAGGACTACCTCCTTCCGGCCAGCGACGACGCGGCGAAGCGCGTCGCGGAGATCCTCACCGCGCGCGCGATCCGCGGCACGTTCAAGGTCGTCGGCGAGAAGGCCCGCGTCCTCGAGCAACGCTCCCGTGCGGACGTCATCGCGGCCCTCCGGAAGCACGACATCGGCTACCACTCCAACCTCCACTCCGTGCACCCGACTCCGGCGGAGTACCTCTCCGAGTGCGGCTGGCTCGACGGGGTCGCCGAGTTCGTGCGCCGCGAGCGCGCGGGGGCGGGGGACGTGCGGCGGATCTTCCGGGTGCCCGGCCTCAGCTGCTACGGGCAGCCGGGCTCGTCATGGGCGCCGCAGGCCCACGCCGCGCTCCGCCAGATCGGCGTCGTGACCGGCGGAGGCGTTTCCGTCTACCTCGACGAGGGCAGCCAGGTGGGCCTCGAGGAGAAGCCGTTCTGGTACGGCGGCGTGCTGAACGTCTTCAACATGGGGCGCAACCAGATCCGCATGGAGCTCCACGAGCCGGGCGGGCTCGAGAAGGGCTGCGCGGACTTCAAGGCGGCCTACGACCGGCTCCGCGGCGACGGCGGCGGGCTCATCAGCATCTACTACCACCCCGCCGAGTGGGTGCACCGCGAGTTCTGGGACGCGGTGAACTTCCGCCGTGGCGCGAACCCTCCGCGGGAGGAGTGGAAGAGGCCGCCGCAGAGGCCGGCGGCGGAGACCGAGGCCGCCTACGAGCGCTTTGCGAAGTACGTCGACTTCCAGCGCTCCCTGCCCGGCGTCCGACACGTCACCGCCTCCGAGCTGCCCGCGATCTACAGGAACCGGATCTGCGAGGAGGGCGCGGACCTGGACACGGTCAAGGACGTCGCGGAACGGGTGGCGCGCGCGCCGGCGCTCGACATCGTGGGCGACCGGCGCGGCCGATTCGTCTCGCCGGCGGAGCAATTCTCGCTGATCACGAGCTTCCTGGCGCGCTCGATCGGAGAAGGCCGGATCCCCGCGCTCGTCGAGGTGAGCGAGCTCCGGGGCCCATCGGAGCGCCCGCCCGCGACCGAGGTCGCGGAGCTTCCGTGGCGCGCCTTCCGCGACGCGCTCCTGGACGCCTCCGACGAGGCCCGCGTGAGCGCGCAGGTGCCCGCGCGCGTCTTCGCGGGCGTCAAGAAGATCGCGCCCGCCGACTTCCTTCGGGCGGCGGCATCGGTGGCCCTCGCCGCGATCGCCGCCGAACCGGGACACCCGGCGTTCCCGGAGAGAGTCGCGATCCCGAGCGGCACCACGGTCGCCACGGAGCGCTTCGTCGCCGAAGACACGCCGGAGCTCTTCGGCGGCTGGATCATCCACCCGGAGGGCTTTCGCGCGCCGCGCATCGTCGAGATGGCCAAGCTCCAGGCCTGGACCCTCAAGCCCGCCGAGAGGTGAGGGAGGGCCGGCCCGCCGTCTGGGCTAATACCCCATCGCACATCCGTCCTTGCGCGACTCGGTTGCTCCCGAGAGCACGCCGGTGACGGGATCGCGGGCCACCGCCTCGTAACCGCCGTAGAGCCCCACCGCGTCCGCCACGCGGTGGCCGCGCTTCACCAGCTCCCGGCGCACCTCCTCGGGGACGCCGCTCTCCAGGTGGAGCACGCCGCCGCGGGTCATCACGGTGCCGGTCGGCTCGGACGACTCGCTGTGGTAGAAGCGGGCCGCGTCGCCCGCCTCCTGCAGGTTCATGCCGAAGTCGATCATGTTCACGATGACCTGGGCGTGCCCCTGGGCCTGCATGTCGCCGCCCATCAGGCCGAAGGCCAGCCACGGCTTGCCGTCCCTCATCGCGAAGGCGGGGATGATCGTGTGGAACGGCCGCTTGCCGGGAACGAGCGAGTTCGGCCGTCCGGGCTTGAGATCGAAGAGCGCGCCGCGGTTCTGGAGCGCGAAGCCGTCGACCGCATAGCCCGAGCCGAATCCCGAGTAGTTGCTCTGGATGAGCGAGACCATGTTGCCGTCGCCGTCCGCCACCGCGAGATAGGTCGTGTCGCCACGGTTGAGCGCGGGCTGGCCGGCCTCGTAGCGGGCGGCGGCGCGGCCCGGATCGATGAGGCGCGCGCGCCCTCGGGCGTAGTCCTTGGCGAGCAGCCCCTCCACCGGCACCTTCGCGAACGCGGGATCGGCGATGTAGCGGGCCCGGTCCTCGTAGGCGAGCTTCTTGGCCTCCACCATCGTGTGCCAGAACTGCGGCGAGGCGCGGCCCATCGCCTTGAGGTCGAAGCCTTCCAGGATGTTCAGCATCTGGAGCGCGGCGATCCCCTGCGTGTTGGGCGGCAGCTCGAACACCTCCACGCCGCGGTAATCCGTGGAGACGGGATCCACCCAGTCCGAGTGGTGGCGCGCGAAGTCCTCCTCCGAGAAGAAGCCGCCGTTGGCCCTCGAGAAGGCCACGATGTCGCGCGCGACTCTTCCCTTGTAGAACGCGTCGCGTCCGCCGTCGGCGATCGCCCCGTAGGTGGCGGCGAGCGCGGGGTTGCGGAAGACCTCGCCCTCGCGCGGCGCGTGCCCCCCGGGAAGGTAGACGGCGGCGAAGCCCGGCTTGGCGCGGTGAAGCCGCTCGCCGCCGCTCCACAGGCCGGCGATCACCTGCGGCGCGGGCACTCCGTCCTGCGCGGCGGCGATGGAGGCAGCGAGCAGGTCGGCCATCGGCAGCCGGCCGAACTTCCCGTGCAGCTCGTACCAGCCGTCGACCGCTCCCGGCACCGTCCACGAGTGGGGGGTCGAGGACGGCATGGTGCCGTCGGCGTCGGCGGGCACCTTGTCCGCGGTCAGCGCGCCGGGCGCCCGGCCCGACGCGTTGAGACCGTAGAGATGCGAGGTCTTCGCGTCCCAGACGATGGCGAACAGGTCGCCGCCGATGCCGCACGACATCGGCTCCATCAGGCCGAGGGCGGCATTGACCGCGATGGCGGCGTCGACGGCGCTGCCTCCCTTCTTCAGCACGTCCACGCCGATCTGGACGGCCAGGGGATGGGCGGCGGCGACCATCCCGTGCCGCGCCAGGACCACCGACCGCGTGGCGAACGGGCGCCCTTCCGGACGGTCGGCGGCGGGCGAGCCGGCGCCCATCAGGACCGCGACGACGACGGCGAGGCTTCGGCGCATTCGTCTGCTCCTTCCTTCTCCACCGGGTGGCCGGCCGCGATCCAGGCGCTGGTGCCCCCGATGACGTTCACGATGTCGGCGAAGCCGTGGCGCTCGAGCAGGCTCGTGGCCGCGCTCGAGCGGTAGCCGCCGGCGCAGATGACGGCCGTGGCCCGCGACGGATCGATCTGGGCCACGTCGAGCTCGAGCCGGTCGAGCGGGAGGTGACGCGCGCCCGGCACGTGCCCGGCGGCGTACTCGCCCTTGCGGCGCACGTCCACCACCTGCAGGTCCGCGACCTCCCGCCGGCGCGCCGCGAGCTCGTCGACGGTGATCTGCGGCCGCGCCACGAGCGGCAGCCCGGCGTGGTGCCAGGCGGCCACGCCGCCGGCGAGATGTCCCTCCACCCTCTCGAGGCCCACGCGCGCCAGCCGCATCGCGGCTTCGCGCACCCCATCCTCGTCCTCGGCCACGAGGACGATGGGCGTGCCGGCGGGAACGAGCGTGCCCGCCCACGACGCGAACTGCCCGGACAGGCCGAGGTTGAGCGATCCCGGCAGGTGGCCGGTCCCGTAGGCGGCGCTGCCCCTCACGTCCAGAAGCGTCGCCGTGGCCGCCGCGGCCCGCACCGCCTCGGGAGAGAGCGCCGGGGTCCGGAGGTCGGCCAAAGGGGGCGCCCCGGCGCGGTTGATCTCCACGTCGTTGGCGAAATAGGGGGGAAGCTCGGGAAGATCGGCCGTCATCATCTTGATGAAGGTCTCGCGCGGCATGGCTTGAAGAGCGTAGTTCGACCGGCGCTGCTCGCCGATCGTCGACGAGGTCTGGGTCGAGATGTTCCGGCCGCACAGGGAGCCCGCGCCATGGGCGGGATACACGAGGACGTCGTCAGGCAGGTTCAGAAGCTTGTCGTGGAGCGAGTCGTAGAGAAGCCCCGCCAGCGCCTCCGGCGTGCCCCCGCGGCCGCCGGCGAGGTCCGGCCGGCCCACGTCGCCGATGAACAGCGTGTCGCCGGTGAGGACCATCCTCGGCGTCGGCGAGGCCGCGGTGTCGATGACGAGGATGGACACGCTCTCGGGCGTGTGGCCCGGCGTTTCCAGGAAGCGCAGGGCGACGGCGCCCACGCGGATCTCGTCCCCGTCACGGACCGGACGATGAGGAACCGCCGCTCCCGCCTCCGCGCCGAAGACCACCGTGGCCCCGGTGCGCTCGGCCAGCTCGCGGTGTCCGCTGACGAAGTCGGCGTGCAGATGCGTCTCGACGACGTAGCGGATGCGCAGCCCCTGGCCGGCCGCCTCGGCCAGGTACTCGTCGACGTCGCGACGCGGATCGACGACGGCGGCCTCGCCCTCGGAGCCGATCAGGTAGGACGCGTGGGCCAGGCAACCCAGATAGAACTGCTTGAAGTACACGCGGGGACTCTCGCCGGATTCTCGGACCGGCGGCGCCGGAAAGCAAGGCTGGGGTAGGATTCCTGAATGCTCGCCAAGACCCGGATCGGCGCCCCGCTCGGCCTCCTTCTCGCCGCGCCTCTCTTCGCCGGCCCGCCCGGGCCCCAGGGCGGAGGCGTGACGCTGCTCCCCAACGGCTGGCGCATCGCGCCGGCCGGGCGCCACATCACGGTGGGCGACCTTCCCCTGGCGATGGCGGAGTCCGCCGACGGCCGCTACCTGATCGTGAGCAACAACGGCTACGCGAAGCCCGCGCTCGTCGTGGTCGACACGGCCCGGATGATGATCAGGTCCAGGGTGCTGCTGGACGATGCCTGGCTGGGCCTGGCCTGGCATCCCGACGGAAAGAGGCTCTACTCCTCGGGGGCCGGAGACAGCTCGGTGAAAGAGCTGCGCTGGGCCAACGGGACGCTGACGTCGGCGGCGACCCACGTGCTGCGGCGGCCCTCCCGGGAAAGCTTCGTGGCCGGGGTGGCCGTCAGCCCCGACGGATCGCGGCTGTTCGCCGTCCATGCCCTGGGGGAGATGCTCTCGGTCGTGGATCTCACGACCGAAGAGGCGGCGGAGGCGAAGAGCGTCGAGCTTCCGGCCGAGGGTTACGCCGCCCTCGTCTCCGCGGACAGCCGTACGGTCTACGTCTCGCTGTGGGGAGGCGCGAAGGTGCTCGCGTTCGACGCGGCCACCCTCGAGAAGCAGGTTGAGATCGCGGTCGGCGAGCACCCCAACGCGATGGCCTTCTCGAAGGACGGTACGCGGCTGTTCGTCGCCTGCGCCAACACCAACGCGGTGTGGGTGGTGGATCTCGCGTCACGCACGGCGAAGGAGCAGGTGTCGGTGGCGCTCCATCCCAACGCGCCCGCGGGAAGCACGCCCAACGCGCTCGGCCTCTCGCCCGACGGGCGGACGCTGCTGGTGGCGAGCGCCGACAACAACGCGTTGGCGGTCGTCGACGTGAGCCGGCCCGGCGCGAGCGCGGTGAAGGGGTTCATCCCCACGGGCTGGTACCCGACCGCGGCCCAGTTCAGCCGCGACGGCCAGCGCATCTACGTGCTCAGCGGCAAGGGCCTCACGTCGCAGGCCAACCCGCGCGGCCCCCAGCCCGGCGTCGGCTCCGGCGACGGCCAGTACGCCGGATCGATGCTCCTCGGCTCGCTGTCGGTCGTGCCCGTGCCCGACGCCGCGCGCCTGGCCGCCTACACGAAGACGGTCGTCGATCTGACGCCCTACACCGACGCGGCGCGGCTCGCTCCCGCCCGCGCCCCCGCGGGCTCGCCGATCCCGCGCAAGGTGGGCGACCCGTCGCCGATCAAGCACGTCTTCTACGTGATCCGCGAGAACCGCACGTATGACCAGATCCTCGGCGACATGGAGAAGGGCAACGGGGACCCCACGCTGACCCTGTTCGGCGAGGACGTGACCCCGAACGCGCACGCGCTCGCGCGGGAGTTCGTGCTCCTCGACAGCTTCTACGTCGACGCCGAGGTCAGCTACAGCGGGCACGCCTTCTCCACCGCCGCCTACGCCACCGACTTCGTGAACAAGGTCTGGCCGATGAACTACGGAGGGCGGGGCGGCAAGTACCTGAGCGAGGGCGGCGGCACCATGCGCAACGCCTACGGGAACATCACCGCCCCCGAGCACGGCTACATCTGGGACGCCTGCCAGCGCGCCGGCGTGAGCGTGCGCAGCTACGGCGAGTTCGCGACCCGCGATTCGGGTCGGCGGAGCCAGGCCGCGGAAGCGAACCGCGCCGGGGGACAGGGGCCGGCGGAAGCGACGGTCCCGGGCCTGGCCGGTCTCGTGAGCCCCGACTACCCGCCGTGGGACCTGTCGCTCCCCGACAACCGCCGCGTGGAGGTGTGGTTGAAGGAGCTCGCCGGGTTCGAAGCGGACGGCAAGCTGCCCGCGCTCTCGATCATCCGGCTCGGCAACGACCACACGGCGGGCACGCGGCCCGGCTACCCGACGCCGACGGCCATGATCGCGGAGAACGACCTGGCGCTCGGGCGCGTCGTGGAAGCCATCAGCAAGAGCCGGTACTGGAAGGAGTCCGCGGTCTTCGTCCTGGAAGACGACGCGCAGAACGGGCCCGACCACGTCGATGCCCACCGCTCGGTCGCCTTCGTCGCCAGCCCCTACGCGCGGCGCGGGGCGGTCGACAGCACGCTCTACACCACGTCGGGGATGTTGCGCACGATGGAGCTGATCCTCGGCCTGCCGCCGATGAGCCAGTACGACGCGGCGGCCGCGCCGATGTACGGCTCGTTCCAGCCGACGCCGGTCCTCACCCCGTTCACGCACCGGGACGCGCGGGTGAGCCTCGACGAGAAGAACGACGCGGGCGCTCCCGGGGCGGCGGCGTCGATGGCCATGGACCTGGACGAGCCGGACCGCGCCCCCGACCTGGAGCTGAACGAGATCATCTGGCGGGCGGTGAAGGGGCCGGCCGCGACGATGCCCCCGCCCGTGCGGGCGGCCTTCGTCCGCCCGCATGGACACGACGGGCGGGAGCGCGGCGCGGAGGACGACCGCTAGAGAGCCGTCGAGTCCTCGACGACCTTCCAGTGCACGTTGCCGTCCGAATCCTCGACGGTTACCTGGACCTTGATCTTCTCGCCGCTGCTGTCCTCACCCCTGCATTCGAAGGTCTCTCCGACCTTGATGCCACGGAACTGGCCGCCGCAGGACACCTCGACCTCGGCGCCATGGCTGTGGGCGGTCAGGCCCTCGACGATCTGCGCCTCCAGTTTGGCCAGGTCCAGCAGCCCCTCAGTCTTCGTCACCGTCCACGCGATGTTGCCGTCGTCGTCTTTCTGGGTGACGGCCACGGTCAGGCGGCCGACTTCCTCCACGCGGGCATGGCAATCGAAAACGTCGCCGGCCTTCGATTTGCGCGTCTCCGGGCACGCCACGGACTGGACGGAGACGCCGAGCTGCTCTGCCAAGCCCTCCCGGATCGACTTCACGACGGAACCCATGTTCAGCTCGTCGGCGGCCACCACCGGCGCCATCGAGAGGCCCACGATCACCAATGCGATCAGACGCATGTCAACCTCTTCGTTCGAGACGGCCCGAGGTAACGTCGCGGTCATACGGCTTCAGCCGCACGCTACTGGCCGGCCTTCGTCTCGGCCGGGACGGGGAAGCCCCGCTTGCGCATGAGCGCGGCGATGCCGGGGTCGCGGCCGCGGAACGCGCGGTACGCCTCGGCGGGGTCCACGGTGTTGCCGGCCGAGAACACGTCGTCGCGGAGCCGCTTGGCCACCGCCTTGTCGTAGGGTCCGCCGGCCTCGGTGAACGCCTCCCACGCGTCGGCGGAGAGCGTGTCCGACCACAGGTAGCTGTAGTAGCCGGCCGAGTAGCCGTCGCTCGAGAACACGTGGCCGAACTGGGGCGTGCGGTGGCGCATCACGATCTCGGACGGCATGCCGAGCGCCTTCAGCGTGTCGCGCTCGAACGCGTCGGGATCGATCGTCCGGTCCCCGGCGAGGTGCAGCTTCATGTCGACGAGCGCGCTCGCCAGGTATTCGACGGTCGCGAAGCCCTGATTGAAGGTTGAGGCCTTCTCGATCTTCTGCACGAGCGCGGGCGGGATCGGCTGGCCGGTCTGGTAGTGGAGGGCGAAGCGGTTCAGCACCTCGGGCGTCGAGAGCCAGTGCTCGAGGAGCTGGGACGGGAACTCCACGTAGTCGCGGGCCACGTTGGTGCCCGACAGCGAGGGATAGTCGACGTTCGAGTTGAGGCCGTGCAGCGCGTGGCCGAACTCGTGGAAGAGCGCGGTGGCGTCGTCCCACGAGATGAGGATCGGCTCGCCCGGCCGGCCCTTCACGAAGTTCGTGTTGTTGGAGACGATGGTGGTGATCGGCCGCTCGAAGCGCTCCTGGTTGCGGTAGGCGTTCATCCAGGCCCCGGACTGCTTGCCCGGCCGGGCGTACGGGTCGAAGTACCAGAGGCCCACCACCGTGCCGGACGGATCGGTGACCTTGAACACGCGCATGTCCGGGTTGTAGACGGGGACACCGTCGACCGGCGTGAAGGTGAAGCCGAAGAGCTGGCCGGCCACCCAGAACATCCCCTCCCGCAGCTTCTCGAGCTGCAGGTAGGGCTTGACCTCGTTCTGGTCGAGGTCGTACTTCGCCTTGCGCACCTTCTCGGCGTAGTGGCGGTAGTCCCAGGGCTCGATCTTGATCTTCGCGCCCTCCTTGTCCGCGACCGCCTGCATGTCCGCGACCTCCTCGCGAACGCGCGCCACCGCCGGCTTCCACACCGCCTCCATCAGCTCCATCGCCCTCTCCGGCGTGCCGGCCATGGAGTTCTCCAGCCGCCAGTGGGCGTGGGTCTGGTACCCGAGCAGCTTCGCGCGCTCGGCGCGCAGCTTCAGGATCTCGGTGATGATCGCGTTGTTGTCGTGGGCGTCGCCGTGGTCGCCGCGGTTGTAGTACGTGCGCCAGACCTTCTCGCGCAGGTCGCGGCGGTCCGAGTAGGTCAGGAACGGCTCCATGCTCGAGCGGGTGTTCAGCACGGCCCATTTGCCCTTCTGGCCCCTCTGCTCGGCGGCGGCGGCCGCGGCGGAGCGCAGCGAGTCGGGCAGGCCGGCGAGGTCGGACTCCTTGTCGAGGAAGAGGACGTAGTCGGCCTCGTCGGCGAGCAGGTTCTGGCTGAACTTCGTGTAGAGCGCGGCCAGCCGCTGGTTGATCTCCGAGAGCCGCTTCTTGGCCGCGGGGTCGAGCTTCGCCCCCGCGCGCACGAAGTTGGTGTAGTCGAGCCAGGCCAGGCGCTTCTGCTCGGGGGTGAGGTCCGAAGCGTCGCGCGCCTCGTAGACGGCGGCGATGCGCTTGAACAGCTTCTCGTTCTGCGTGATCTGGTCGGAGAAGGCCGCCAGCTTCGGCGCCATCTCCTCCTCGACCTTCTGGAAGTCCGGCGTGCTCATGGTCCCGCTGTAGACGCCGAAGATCGTTCCCACGCGGTCGAGCGTGCGGCCCGAGCGCTCCAGCGCGGCCAGCGTGTTCTCGAAGGTCGGCGGCGCCGGGTCGCTCGCGATCTTGTCGACCTCCGCCAGCTGCTCGGCCATGGCCGCCTCGAGGGCGGGCTGGAAGTGCTCGACCCTCACCTGGTCGAAGGGCGGGACGCCCCCGTAGGCTCCGGTCCACGGCGCAAGCAGCGGGTTCTGCACGATGGCCTCCGCGGCCAGGGCGGCCGTGGCGGCGAGCGCGGCCACGCCCGCGCCCGCGAGAAGGATTCTGATCATCACAGGCTCCTGATTCTTGGATTACCGTCAGCGCCCCGGCCGGGGCCGGGACAACCTCGAATTATACCGCGCAGTGACGGCTCAGGAGCCCGTGAAGGCGCGAATCACCATGTAGCTGATCGCGGCCACGGCGGCGGCGAGCGGGATGGTGAGGATCCACGCCCACACGATGGTTCCCGCCACCCCCCATTTCACCGCGGAGATCCGGCGAGTGGCTCCGACCCCGATGATCGCGCCCGTGATCGTGTGCGTGGTGGACACCGGGATGCCGAGATGCGTGGCCAGGAACAGCGTGATCGCGCCGGCGGTCTCGGCGCAGAAGCCGCCGAAGGGCTGGAGCTTGGTGATCTTCGTACCCATCGTCTTGACGATGCGCCAGCCGCCGAACATCGTGCCGAGAGCGATGGCGGCGTGGCAGATGATGATCACCCAGAAGGGGATCTCGAAGCCCTTGTGGTAGCCGGCGGTGACGAGGAGGCCGGTGATGATCCCCATCGTCTTCTGGGCGTCGTTGCCGCCGTGGCCGAGGCTGTAGAGCGCCGCGGAGACGAGCTGCATCCGCCGGAAGAGCTGGTCGAGCCGGAAGGGATGCCACCGCCGGAAGATCCACGTCACGGACACCATGAGCGTGAAACCCAGAAAGGCGCCCATGAGCGGGGCGAGCACGATGAAGATCAGCGTCTTGGCCCATCCCGAGAAAAGGATTGCGCTGATCCCCGCCCGCGCGACCGCCGCTCCCGCGTAGCCGCCGATGAGCGCGTGCGACGAGGACACCGGCAGCCCGTAGTACCAGGTGAACAGGTTCCACGTGATGGCGCCGATGAGGCCGGCCAGGATCACCTGCTGGTTCACGACCGAGATGTCGATCATGCCCTTGCCCATCGTCTTGGCCACCGCGGTGCCCATGACGAAGGCGGCCACGAAGTTGAAGAAGGCGGCCCACAGCACCGCCTTCTGCGGGGAGAGCACGCGCGTGGAGACGACGGTGGCGATCGAGTTGGCGGCGTCGTGGAAGCCGTTCAGGAAGTCGAAGGTGAGCGCGACGAGGATGATGAAGACGACGCCGACGTCGAGGGTCACGGCCCGCTCAGGCGTTCTTCACGAGGACGTTGCCGAGGGCGTGCGTGAAGTCCTTGCACTCGTCGCAGGCGTCCTCCAGTCCCTGGTAGATCTCCTTCCACTTCATGATCTCCAGCGGCTTCCGCCCCTCCCCGCCGCGGAAGAGGTCGGCGATCACGTTGAAGTAGACGTTGTCGGCCTCGTTCTCGAGCTGGGAGATCCGGACGATCGACTCGCGGATGACCTTGTCGTTCCCGAGATCCCAGATGAGCGAGGTGGCCTTGTGGATCTCCTCCACCATGGCCACGATGATCGCGGCGAACTTGCGCAACGGCTCCGGGCTCTCGCCGATCTCGAAGAGGACCAGGAACTGGGCCACGCCCTCCAGGTAGTCGAGGATGTCGTCGAGGTCGCTGGCGATGACGCGGATGTCCTCCCGGTCGAGCGGCGTGATGAAGGTCGAGTTGAGCGCGTCGAAGACCTCCTTGGTGATCTGGTCGCCCTCGTGCTCCAGCGCCTTCAGCTCCGCCACCTTCGCTCGGCGTTCGTCCGGGACCTCGCTCCGCGCGATCTCGGCGAAGAGGCGGGCCGCCCGCAGCAGGTGCTGGGTGTCGCGGTCCAGCAGCTCGTGGAAGCGCTCCTCCTTCGGCATGAAGAACTTGACGATCTTGTCGCCTCGCATGCCTCGACCCCCCTCGATGACGATGATGATGACAGCGGCGCTACTTTTTGGTGATGTTCATGTGATCGTAGCACGGGGCCGCTTTTTTCTTGCCCTCCGCCCCGGCCGTCGTAATCCGAATGCGGCGCGCTCCGCTGCGCGCGCCGAACATTCATGCCGGGAATGTGATGCGTTCCGCTACGCGCGCCGAACGTTCGCCGCCTCGAGCGTGCGCTCCACGAGGTCGAGGACCTCGAACACCGCCCGGTTGGGGGGGAGCGCGGCGAGACGCCGCCGGTAGCCGTCGAGCCGCTCGGGGTCGCCGCGAAGGGCCGTCACCGCGGCGGGCATCTCCCGCCAGCGGCGGACGGCGACGCCGAGGCCTCCCTCCTGGACGATGCGGGCGTTGTAGCGCTCCTGCGGAATCGTGTGCGCGTTGCACGCCACCACCATCGGCACCTGTTGGTGGAAGGCCTCGGCCAGCGACCCGGGGCCGGGCTTGGTCACGAGCACGTCGCAAGCGGAAAGGTACTCGGAGACGTGGTCGGTGAATCCGACGCGGCGCAGGCGCCCGCCCGCCCCGCGCTCGACCTCCTCGAGGCTTCGGTAGAGGGGAGGGTTGTCGCCACAGATCGCGATCACGGAGGCCGCGCCGGGCTCGTGCAGCAACGCCTCGCTCAGCGCGTGGATCTCCGGTGATCCCTTTCCCCCGAACAGGATCAGCGCCACGAACGCCGCCTCGTCAAGGCCCAGCTCGCCCCGGACGCGCGCCCGCACCTCGGGGCCCGGCCGCGGGTAGAACCGCGGGTGCAGCACCATGCCCGACGTGCGCGTAACGCTCTCCGGAGGCAGCCCGGCCTCGAGCGCCTGCGCGACCGCGTGCTCGCTGCCCACGATGACGCGGTCGACGCCGGGCTCCATCCAGAAGCGCGGCGGGAAGTCGGCGAAGTCGGTGAGGAGGACGAAGAACGGCGTCTCCGGCCGGCACCGGCGCACGGCGTCACGGATGACGCCGTTGAAATTCGGTATCAGGGAGATCACGAGGTGGGGGGGGCGCTCGCCGAGATGGGCCGCCAGCAGGTCGCACAGCGTGCTCCGCCGCAGTCGGATCAGCCACTGGAACGCTCGAAGCATGGGCACGAGGAAGAGCGTCTGCCGGCCACGGACCATGGCGTTGTAGGTCTGCTCCGACGGCCGCCCGCTGAGACGCCGGACGAAGTCGAGCGGGGCGAGGACCTCCTGCAGGCTCACGATGCGGAATCGCCACGGGCAGCCCTGCGCCTCGGCCGCCGCCACCAGCGCGTTCGCGGCACTGCGATGACCGCCTCCGGCGTCCAGGATGAAGAGCACCACCTCCGGAGCACCCGGTCCGCTCACCGCGGCGATCATAGCGTCGAGAGCGCGGCAGCCGTGTGACGCTGCCGTGACCTTCCGCCCGCATTCCCCGTCACGAAATGGTTCCCGCGCCTTCACGTTTCTGTAATGCGGGCGGGCTGCAATCCGCACATGCATGAACCTTCGCTTGAGCAAAGGGCGCAGACCTCGAGGATGAGGGACCCGCGGTAGTGCGCTGCGATCTGCACCTCCACTCGCGGCACTCGGGGCCGGCCGAGCCGTGGCCCCTCGGGCTTCTCGCCCAGGAGTCGTACTCGGAGCCGCGAGCAGTGTACGGCATGGCCCGGCGGCGGGGCATGGACCTCGTCACGCTCACCGACCACGACACCGTCGCCGGCGCGCTCGAGATCGCCTCCCTGCCCGGCACCTTCGTGAGCGAGGAGGTGAGCTGTGTCCTGCCCGGGGGCCGCCGCCTGCACGTGGGCGTCTTCGGCATCACCGAGGCGCAGCACGAGGTCATCGCCCGCCGCCGCACCGACGCGGAGGCCCTGTTCGCCTACCTCGGCGAAGAGCGCATACCCGCCGCGGTCAACCACCCGTTCTCCGCGCTGACCGGCCGGCGTGCCACGGCGGACCTCGACCGCGCGCTGTCGAGCCTCGATCTGGTGGAGGCGCGCAACGGGATGATGTCGGCCGCGGTCAACGCCGGCGCCGCGAGGGCCGGGAGGGCGGCCGGAAGGTCGACCGTCGGAGGCAGCGACGCCCACACCCTGGCCTCGGTCGCGCGCGCCTACACGATCGTGCCCGACGCCCGCAGCCGTGATGAGTTCCTGGACGGGCTGCGACGTGGCTTCACCGTCCCGGCGGGGGACTCGGGCGGCTATGCCCGCCTGACCGCCGATCTCGCGCGCATCGCCGCGTTCGCATATTGTTCGGCCGCGCGCTCGTGCCTCGTGGAAGCGGCAGCCACCGCCCGGCTCGTCGCCCTGCTGGTCCTGGCGCCGGCGCTCCCTCTTCTCCCCCTTGCGAGCGCGGCCGTGTTCCTCCACGAGCAGCTCTTCGCCCGCCGCCACGAGCGGGCGTTCCTGGCGTCGCGTCGGCGCTCGGGCCGGCGCCCGGAGCCGTCCGGCCCCTTCGGGCCTGCCGCCGCGCCCACGCTGGCCCGGTGACGTCGTGAACGCCCTGCTCGGCACCGTGAACGCCTCCGACCAGCGGCTCGCGGAGCGGGTCCGGGCATGGGCGCCGCCCCGCTGGTTCCGGATCTGGATGATCGCCGCCACGCGTTTCGGCGACGGGTCCGGGTGGGCGGCCATCGGCGTGGGGGTGATCGCGTCCGGGCCGCGAGGGCGGGCGGCGGTGGCGGCGGGCACCGCGGCGGCTCTCCTGGCGAGCGCCACGTTCATGGCGATCAAGCGGAGCTGCCGGCGGCGCCGGCCCTGCGATGTCGCCCCGCATCCGCTCTTCCCCGTGCATCCCCCCGACGCGTTCTCCTTCCCGTCCGGCCACACCATGAACGCCTTCGCCATCGCCACCGTGCTCGCCCTGCGCTTCCCGGCGCTGTCGCCGGGCCTGCTGCTGCTGGCCGCCAGCATCGGCGCCTCGCGCGTGGTCCTGGGCCTCCACTTCGCCAGCGACGTGTGGGCGGGGGCCGCGCTGGGCGCGCTCCTGGGGTGGGGAGCGGCCGCGGTCTGCCCGTGAGAGACGACAGCACAGACGCTCCGCTCCGCGCGCCGGACACTCGTCCCGATCCCGGTCCGTGGCAGGGATGGGACGGCCACGACCCGGACGACGAGCCCGACGACGACGAGGACGACGACTGAAGCGGGCGCGGGCCATTGGCGGCGGCCGTCACCGCGCCGCCTTCCGCCGGTCACGCCGTCGTCGGGACGAGGGGCGACGCTCGGGCCCATGAGCTTCACGACCACGACGTTCGACGAGCTGATCCTGGAGCTGGGAGAGCTGGCGACGATGCGCGACGACGCGCTGCGGCGCCCGGAGATGGCGGCCACACCCGCGGTCAAGGAGGCCGTCCAGGCGCTGGCCGAAGCGGTCGCGGCCATGGCCCGCGCCGCCCTGGCCGAAGGCGGCGTGCCCGAGATCGCGCTCGCCCGGATCGCCCTCAGCCGGGCCCAGCGGCTCTTCTGTCCGGTGAACGCGATGCTGGCCGACGCCCGCGATCGTGGTCCGGATGCGGCGCGCTTCGCTGCGCGCGCCGAACGCCAGCCATGCGCTCGCGCTCCGAATCCACGGCCGCCGGACCTCTGAGCCGGGCCGCTTGACACCCGTCCATAGTTCCAGCAATATGGAACTATGGATGCGAAAGGGGCGGTGGCCGGGCTGGGTGCCCTGGCCCAGCCGTCGCGCCTGGAGGTGTTCCGCCTCCTCGTCCGGCGCGGCCCGGCCGGACTGGCCGCGGGGGAGATCAGCGAGCGGGTCGGTGTCCCGCCCACCACCCTGTCGTTCCATCTGTCGCAGCTAAGCCGCGCCGGGCTGGTGACCTCGCGGCGTGACGGCCGCTCCATCCTCTACGCCGCGAACTATCCCGGCATGCAGGGCCTGATAAACTTCCTCCTCGACCACTGCTGCCAGGACGGACCCGGCTGCGCTCCGCCCAAAGGCGCGCGAAGGAGATCACGATGAACGAAGCGGAAGATCGCGTACGGGACGTCCGGGACCGGTATGGCCGCATCGCCGAAGGGACGGTGAGCGGCTGCTGCGGCGCCTCGGCGTCCGGCTGTGCGTCCGAATCGGCGGTGACGCTCGGCATCGGCTACGACGAGCGCGAGCTGGCCCAGGTGCCCGCGGACGCCAACCTCGGCCTGGGCTGCGGCGCGCCCCTGGGCTTCCTGGCCCTGAAGCCGGGAGAGACCGTGCTCGACCTCGGATCGGGACCAGGGCTCGACGTCCTCCTCGCCGCGCGCCAGGTCGCTCCGACGGGCCGCGTGATCGGCGTCGACATGACGCCGGCGATGCTGGAGCGCGCCCGCACGAACGCGGCGAAGATCGGTATCTCGCACGTCGAGTTCCGGGAAGGACGGCTGGAGGCGCTGCCGGTGGACAGCGGCTCGATCGACGCCGTGACCAGCAACTGCGTGATCAACCTGGTGCCGGACAAGCGGGCGGTCTTCGCGGAGATCGCGAGGGTGCTGCGACCCGGCGGGCGCGTGGTGATCTCGGACATCCTGCTCGACGGACGCCTCCCGCCGGCGGTCGAGCAGGACCTGCTCGCCTACGTGGGCTGCATCTCGGGCGCGATGAGACGCGAGGAATATTTCGCGCTCGTGGGCGCGGCCGGGCTGGAGAAGGTGGAGGTCTTGCGGGATACGGATTATCTGGCCATGCTCATCGCGTCCGCGCCTGATGAAGTCGGCGCGCTCGAGGCGCGAACCGGCGTCAAGCGAGAAGAGGTCCTGGGTCGGGTGCACTCGGTGACCTTCCGCGCCCTGAAGCCGGCGCGCTGAAGACGATCACGACCGCGAGGCCCGGCGGAGCCGGCCGTCACCGCGCCG
>Ga0207646_10002556_pt1 | contig 21487 bp, 27 predicted proteins | sample KBSK5502metaG_FD_184343 | JGI IMG/M metagenome (GOLD analysis project Ga0207646, IMG submission 184343) | Corn, switchgrass and miscanthus rhizosphere microbial communities from Kellogg Biological Station, Michigan, USA - KBS K5-50-2 metaG... | ecosystem: Host-associated > Plants > Roots >... | reverse complement strand
CTGGACAACATCCTGAGCCAGGTGATGATCTCCCAGAGAGCGGTGAGCGATAGTGTAAGCCATCGGCTGGAAACGCTCTATCAGGGCATCATAGGCCTCGCTATCGCCCGCCTGCGCAGCCTCGACAAGTTCAGTTAATGCTCTCATAGCCTCAGTCTCTTCAAAAAACGGACCTTCTACTAGAGAAGTGCCAAAAACGGGGGCAAAGGTTACTGACATACCCTTCCTATTGTACACGATCACCTCTGCGAGAGGGGCAGGGCTTCTTGCCCTCGCGTCCCTCCTGCCCACTCTCGAGGACGACAAGGACGCCTGGCGCTACGCGGAAGCGCAATTTTGGGACCCGTCTGAGTCCGACAATCAGGCGTGGCACCTGATCTTGCTATTTGCGGCAAAAGGATCAAACAAGCATAAGCCTTCCCGAGCTGCCGAAAGGCTTCCTGGTTTCCACAAGCTGCGTACGCAATGGGGTCAGCCTCAAAGGTCGACACGAGTTTCCTCCTTCTGTAGCAAAAATATATCCGAAGGTTCCCACCCGAAGAGGAATGCCTGCGCCTGGCTCGTCACGCCGCGGCCTTTATTACCCGCCGCGTCCGTGCAGCCTTTCCCGGCGTGGTAGACACCATCCGCACGTTGCATCATCAAGGCTATCCGCTCCATACGGCCTCTGACGAGTCCTCACCGGATCTTGCCGGCTACCTGCAGGCCATGGGAGTGAGCGACTGTTTCGGTCGCCACTATGGCCCGGATTTGATCGAGACGCTGAAAGAGGGACCGGCGTACTACGAGCGTATCTTCGCTGATCTCGGGATCGCGGCTGCAGACGCGCTGGTGGTTGACGACAGTCCTCGCGCCATCGAGTGGGCGACCCAGGTGGGCGCGTGCACGGTGCTTGTTGGGAACTCGTCACTCACTCAGACTGGAACGACCCTTCATATTGCGAGCCTCGTCGAACTGCCCGCTCTGCGGCCAACTATGCCCCGCCGGATGCCAACGGGCATTCCATCGCCTTTGATCCCATTGCTTTTACCGAGAAAGGCTCGCGTGATAGCCTGGTCGTTGAGGCTGGTGAACAGGAAGGGGTCTACCTGGCCTCCTTTGATCTGGATGCGATCCGCGAGTACCGGGCGCGCGAGTTGTGGGGCAATGCCTTCCGGAAACCACATCGCTACGGTCTACTGGTCGAGCAGCGTGTCGAGGATCCGTTTGTGCGGGTGAATATCCACGGCGAGCCTTACCAGAGCAGCAAGCGATAGCGAGCATGCCGCTCCCGGTCACCACAGCGGTCTATTATGCAAGGAACATTTTCGAGCTGGCGAGGCATACGTTCCTCAGTTTGAGCGCGAAGCCGCGTCCATTGAAAGCTCACCTGGTGTGATCCATGGATACGCAAACACGAGGAAAACTCTCTCTGCTGAGGTCTTGACATATGCCCTATATTCAAGTAAACTATTGAATAATAGAGTACTTGAGTATGTCCATCGTCTTTCCGTTTCAGATTGAGCTCCTGAGAGCGTCAAGGAGGTCTACATGGAGAGTCCGAACATCACCCACCTCACTGCGACAGAAGTTGCCCAACTTGATCCTTATGCGTTCCTCGCCGTGCTTGGCAAGCGGGTAATTCACCCCGGCGGGCGTTGCTCGTCCGAGGAGTTATTCCGGCGGGCGGACTTTCAGCCGGATCAGCAGGTCCTGGATGTCGGCTGTGGGGTCGGCACGTCTGCCATGGCCATCGCCCGCCGCTTCGGGGCAACAGTGACCGCGGTCGACATTTCGCCCATCATGCTCACCCGTGCTAGCTCGAATGTCCGGCGCACGGGGCTTGCCGGACAGGTCACCGTCACTTATGGCGATATTCTCGCGCTGGACTTTCCCGATAACCGCTTCGATCGTGTGATCGCCGAGGCCGTGACGATGTTCGTCGACCGCCCGCGTGCCGTGCGGGAACTCATCCGCGTCTGCAAGCCCGGTGGGCGCGCGCTTGCCACCGAATTCTTCTGGCGAGAGTCGCCCACTCCCCAGGCCCGCGAAATCTTCCTGGGCCAGGTCTGCCCTGGCATGCAAGTCGACACCCTGGAGGAGTGGGTGCGCCTCTACGAGGGGGCAGGGCTGGGCAACACGCAGATCGTCTCTGGTCCTTTTGAAATGATGACCCCCGCTGGCTTCCTCTCCGATGAGGGGGCTGCCAACTGCCTGGCGATTATGGGCCGCGCCATGACCCGCCTGTCCTACCTGCGCAAGATGGCCTGGCTGATGCCACGCTTGCAGCGCGCGGTGCCCTATCTGGGCTACCTCTTCGTCGTGGGTGAGAAGCCAGCCTCCGCTCGAGGAGGAGTGCAGGCCCAAGCCGAGGAGGTGGCAGAAGGCGTCTCCCCTGAAAGGATGTCGTGAAACACATGGACCAGCAAGAGAAGCGAGCCTTCAAGAATCACCTCTACGAGCAGTTTGCGCGCATCGGCAAGGCCTTGTCGAGCGCGCACCGCCTCGAACTCCTCGAGGTGCTGGCCCAGGGGGAACACAGTGTGGAAGCGTTGGCGCAGGAGACGGGCATGCCGGTGGCCAATGCCTCCCAGCATTTGCAGGTGCTGCGGGCCGCTCAACTCGTCGAGGTCCGCCGCGAGGGCGTCTACATCTACTACCGCCTGGCGGACGAGCGCGTGTTCCGCCTGTGGCAGGCCATGCGCGAGGTCGGGGAGGCCCGCCTCGCGGAGATCGAGCGCGTTGTCCAGACCTATCTGCACGAGCGGACCCGGTTGCAGCCCATCAGTGCGGCGGAGCTGCGCCAGCGCCTGAGCGAGGGGAATGTCGTCCTGCTGGATGTGCGTCCCGTGGAGGAATACCAGGCTGCGCACCTGCCCGGTTCACTCTCCATGCCGGTGCCCGACCTGGAGGCCCGTCTGCCAGAGCTTCCTCGCGAGAAAGAGATCGTGGCCTATTGTCGCGGTCCCTATTGTGTGTTTGCCGATGAGGCGGTCGCTTTGCTGCAGGCCAACGGGTACACCGCCCGCCGCCTCGAACAGGGGCTTCCAGACTGGCGAGCGCTGGGGCTGCCGGTTGAAAGCGGAACAGGAGCACAGCCATGATGACCATAGATGTCGAGACCTTGAGGACCTGGCTGGAAGAGGGACGACCAGTCACGCTGCTGGATGTGCGCCCGGCGGCAGAATGGGCGGAGTGGGCCATTCCTGGCAGTCTCCACGTCGATGCCTATGATGCGCTCAAAGCGCACGATCCAGCAGCACTTGCCGACGTGGACGTTCCGAGTGATGGAGCGGTCGTGACGGTGTGCGCAGCGGGCAAAACCAGTCAGATTGCCGCTGAGCAACTTGCCGCGCGAGGTGTCCCAGCGCTTTCCCTTGAGGGGGGGATGAAAGCGTGGAGCCTGGCCTGGAATACTGCCGAGGTCCCTCTCGACGATCCTTCGGCGCAGGTCATCCAGGTGCGGCGCACCGGCAAAGGCTGCCTCTCCTACCTCATTGGCGCAGGAAAGGAAGCGTTCGTCATCGATGCCTCCCTTAACCCCCAGGTGTATCTCGACCTGGCGAGGAGCCGTGGGTGGCAGATCACGAGCGTCTTCGACACGCACATTCATGCCGATCACCTCTCGCGCTCGCGGCAGCTAGCGCAGTTGAGCGGAGCGATGCTGTTTCTCCCGGATCAGCAACGGGTGTCATTCCCCTACACGGCCATGCGCGATGGCGACACCTTCGCCACAGAGCACCTGATGCTGACCGCGTTGCATACGCCTGGACACACACTGGAGAGTACCTGCTACCTGCTCAACAACGCCATCCTCTTTACGGGAGACACGCTCTTTCCCACCAGTATCGGGCGTCCCGACCTGCACGCCGACGAGCAGGAAGCGCGAGCGCGCTCCGCGCTGCTCTACCACAGCCTGCACAAGCTCCTCGCGCTGCCATCGGAGACGCTCGTCCTGCCAGGGCACGCGAGTCAGCCCGTGCCCTTCGATGGCAAGCTGATCGGCGCGCGGCTTTCGGAGATCGACGAGCACGTCGGCCTGCTGCATGCGACACGGACAGTGTTTGTCGAGACCCTTTTGCAACGACTTCCCCCGACCCCGCCCAACTATGAACGGATCGTCACGCTCAACAAAGCAGGTCTGGTGCCTGATCACGATGTAACCGAACTCGAAGCAGGAGCAAACCGTTGTGCCATCTCCTGATGGCACATCTCTTCCTGCTCAATATCTACAATGAAGAGCAAGGAACCGATACTGTAAGGAGGTCATGATGAGTGACAGTCTACAGACAGAAGCCAGTCTTGACCTGGGTCGCTTGCGTCAAGCTATCCAAGAAGAATATACGGCGGTGGCACGAGATCCTGGTCGAGGCTATCACTTCCACACGGGCCGTCCACTCGCTCGTATGCTTGGCTACCACGATGACTGGCTGGAAGGTCTTCCCGAAGGTTCGATCGCATCGTTCGCTGGCACGGGCAATCCCTTTCGCATCGGCCAACTCCAGCTCGGTGAGCAGGTCGTCGATATCGGCAGTGGTGCTGGTATCGATAGTCTGATCGCCGCGAAGATGGTCAGTCCAGACGGACAGGTCATCGGAGTCGATATGACTCCGGCGATGCTCGAAATGGCGAGGAAGAGTGCGAGCGAAGCCGGGGCAGGCCATGTGGAGTTCCGCGAAGGCCTGGCCGAGTCGTTACCCGTCCCTGATGGCTGGGCCGATGTGGTCATCTCCAACGGTGTCCTCAACTTGCTGCCAGACAAACTCGCGGCCTTGCAAGAGATGGCCCGCGTGCTCAAACCCACGGGTCGTCTCCAGATCGGGGATATCCTGGTGCAGCAGGCGGTGCCAGCGGACGCGAAACAGCAGATCGATCTGTGGACGGGCTGAATTGCCGGTGCTCTGCTGGAAGCAGAACTGAAGGCCACGGTCGTGGCTGCGGGATTCGTTGACTTCGAGATCACCTGGCAAGCGGACGTCTTTGATGGCGCGCCTCAAGCGAGCAGTGCCGCGGAATTCGGGACACAAGGCATTAACTTCCGCGCGCGAAAGGCAGCAGACGAGCAGGAGTGGCATGCGGCGCTGGCCTCGCTCGCCTGTGAAGTCCCCACTACATTGTAGGGTCCCGCCAGCTCTGATGCAGGGGACAAAGGCTCGCTTTCGTCTTGAGATGCTTTTGAGAGTCTACGATGGGAAAGAAATAGCATACAGGGGCAAAACGGTTGTGCCATCTCCTCACGTGAAGAGATCGCCTCCTCAAGGGATACAATCAGTCGTTCAACTTGGTCTGCGCGCCAACTGGCAGCAATTCACGCTGCTGGTGATCGTCAATGCCTTCGTCGGCGGGATGGTGGGTCTCGAACGCAGCATCGTGCCGCTGCTTGGCCACCAGGTGTTCGGCCTGGCTTCGACGATGGCGGTGCTCTCCTTCATCGTGAGCTTCGGTGTGGTCAAAGCGCTGGCGAATCTCTTCGCGGGTCGCCTCGGCGATCGCATCGGACGCAAGGGGGTCTTGGTGGCTGGCTGGCTCGTCGGGCTGCCGGTGCCGTTTTTGATTATCTTCGCTCCATCCTGGGGATGGGTGGTCTTCGCCAACATCTTGCTCGGTATCAACCAGGGCCTCTGCTGGTCCACCACCGTCATTATGAAGATCGACCTGGTGGGCCCGGCCAGCCGTGGGCTGGCGATGGGACTCAACGAAGCGGCGGGCTACTGCGCGGTCTCGGCTTCCGCCATCGTGGCTGGCTACCTTGCTGCAACGTATGCGCTGCGGCCCCAACCGTTCCTGCTCGGCATCGGCTTTGCCCTGGCGGGTCTGCTGCTCTCGCTCTTCTTTGCTGTCGGTGGTCTGAGTATCGCGCAGATTGGCCTCTTGGCGGGCATCTATCCGGGGGTCTGGGGCGTCGCGCAGTTACTCACAGGCGCGCTCTCTGATCGGCTCGGGCGCAAAGGCATGATCGTGGGAGGCATGCTGCTGCAAGGGGCTGCTATCGGACTGCTGCCGCTGGTGCATGGCTTCGCGTGGTGGGTCGTGGCGATGGTGCTGCTTGGGCTGGGAACGGCCCTGGTCTATCCGACGTTGCTCGCGGCGATCTCCGATGTGGCCCACCCGGACTGGCGCGCCTCTGCGGTGGGCGTCTACCGACTCTGGCGCGATAGCGGCTATGCCATCGGGGCGCTGCTGGCCGGGGTACTGGCCGATCTCTTCGGGGTCACCTGGGCCATCGACGTCATCGCTGGTGTGACCTTCCTCTCTGGGGTCGTCGTCTCTGTGGTGATGCGGGAAACCCTCCCCGCGCAGCGGAAGGCCCCCGGTGCTCAGCTTCACGACGTCTCCTGAGGGGAATACCCGGAATGGCAAGAGGAGAGGAACAGACGGTCCTCTCCTCGCGTGGTAAAGATCTGTTGCGGGAGGTCAACAATTCTCTCTGGATCTGGCAGACGACTGTAACCTTTCGCGGAGTAATAGAACAGATGGGGGAGCAGAGGAGAGAAACGGGCAAGAGGACCACCGCACCGATCAGTGTCCATTGACGGTGGAACCATTCAGCACGACGTATGCGGCTCTCCGCGCACGCTGGAAGAAGGAAAATTCGCTTATGCCAGAGAAGAAAGCACAGATGGAGGCCGTCTATACGCATATGTGGGCCAGCCACGAAGGAGGTCCCTTCGCGCCGCTGGATGAGAGCCTGCACCCACGCCCGCACACCATGCTTTACGAGGTCGCCTCCGCCTGTGGAGTCAATGCATCCTCGCTCGTCCTCGATGTCGGCAGCGGAAGAGGCAATCACAGCTGCGCGCTGGCCCGGCGCTTTGGCTGTGCTGTCGTCGGCCTGGACGTTGCCCAGTTCCACATCGAGCAGGGACGAGCCAGAGCCGTGCAAGGGGGCGTGAGCGACCAGGTGTCCTTCGTGCAGGGAGATGTCGAAGCGCTTCCCTTTGAGGACGAGCGGTTTGACTTCCTGTGGTCCCGCGATATGCTGATGCACGTCCCAGCCCTCCCACAGGCGCTCATGGAGTGCGCGCGTGTGCTCAAACCGGCGGGTGCCATGCTGGTGTATACGACCATTGCGACCGGACGGATGGAGCCGAAAGAAGCCGCGTGGCTGTATGCGTCGTTTGGCCTGGTCCCAGAGAGCATGGACGAGCAGGCCGTCGAGGCGGCATTCCAGGCTGCAGGATTCCTGCTGTACTCCAAAGAATCGCTTGGCAGCGAGTTGATGGAATGGGTGGAAGAGCACGAGGGGCGGGCCTCGCGCGAACTCATGCGCCTGGCCCGGATGCTGCGCAAACAAGAGTACTACCAGGAGCTTCTGGGCGCCAGGAGATATGAAGTGGCCCTGGCGAACTACCACTGGGCGCTCTACATCCTCCTGGGAAAACTCAGCCCGACACTCTACATCCTACGAAAAAACGCGTCTTCATGAGACGCAAGTAGGGGAGAGACCTGCTTTTGCTCTCTCGGTCGTGTATGCTATGATGACCCGGTATCGTGGAAGCTCTCAGCAGCCGCAAGGGAAGCAATGAGGAGGCCTTGCCCGCAAAGAGAAAGACAAAAGTCAGCATAGGTCGGAGCCCGTACCGGGCGTACTGAGGAGTCTCCCATGAACGGTTGATATCGAAAGGTGATGCTTAAGAGTAGACTGGAGGCGCCAGATGAAAGAGCAAGCACGAGCGAAGACACGACAACTCGCCCAGGAGTTTGCGCAATGGGGAGATGCCACGGGCTGGTTTGAGGAACTCTACACGCGAGCTCAGGGCAATGAGCAGGCTATCCACTGGGCTGACATGGAAGTCAATCCCAACCTCGTCGGGTGGCTGGATCGCCGAAACATTGGGGGCAAAGGCAAGCTCGCCCTCGTGGTTGGGTGTGGGCTTGGTGATGATGCTGAGGAGCTGGCGCGCAGAGGCTTTGAGGTGGTCGCATGTGATAATGCTCCGACGGCCATCGACTGGTGCCAGCGGCGGTTTCCTCATTCGCCGGTCGAGTATGTAGTTGCGGATGTGTTAGATGCTCCCTCAGACTGGCAAGGACGCTTTGACTTTGTCCTGGAAGCGTACACCTTGCAGGTCTTGCCTGCTGGTTTGCGCAGCAAGGCAACCGCATGTATCGCAGGCTTGCTCGCGAAAGAAGGGACGCTGCTCGTGATCTGCCGCGGGCGTTCTCCCCAAGAGCATCCTGGGATGATGCCCTGGCCTTTGACAAAGGAAGATGTGGATGGGTTCAAGAGCGCCGGGCTACGGCAAGTGCAATTTGAAGACTATTTCGACCAGGAAGAGCCACCGAAGAGGAGATTCCGTGTTGAGTACCAGCAAGCATCCATCCGCTGAACGCTGTAATGGGAGATGACCTTGCGGCTGGTGACAGCTTGTGTGATACTGGGCCATGAGAGGCGCAAAGGAGCACGCTCTTATTCGTGTGTATCAACGATACTGATTGATAGGCGTATTGTACAGAGGAGCATTGATTCTATGCATATTTCGTCGTCTGCACGCAAGCCGAAACGGGTGGCAGTCACCGCCTCGGGAGAGGGAGCTATTGCTCCTCCGATCACCTTGAGTGAACGCAGCAGCGCCGGCCTGGCGCTGCTGCGTATTTTCGTAGGCTATCTCTGGTTCCAGCAATTGTTCTGGAAATTGCCGCCCACCTTCGCCGGTCTGTTTGGGTATGTGGTGCGCGAGTCACAACACACGATTCTCCCCGGGTATGGCACGCTGCTGCAGCATACCTTTCTCGCCGGCTGCCCCAGCCTGTCATCGCCGGTTGGTTGCGCAGCGTTTGTGCCCCTTGCCGCCTGCCTCTGGACGGCTGAACTCCTGGTGACCATCAGCCTGCTGTTCGGACTCTTCACGCGTTTCGGCGCTCTCCTGGCGACGATCCTCTCCGTGCAACTGTACGTGGGCCTAGCCTATACCGAGTGGATCTGGACCTACGGCATGCTGGTGTTGCTCGCGCTCGTCCTGGTGGCTGTTCCAGCAGGACGCAGGCTGGGCGTCGATCTCTGGCTTGCCCCGCGCCTGCAGGCAGCAGGGCAGCGCCATCGATTGGCACACATCGCGAGTTGGTTTGTGTAGTGCGAGAGGGAGTGAAAGACAATGCACACATTACGCAGAGGCCTTCTGGCGGGGGTTTTGGCCAGCCTGGTGTTGGCGATGTTCGACTTCGTGACGGTCGGCGCACCCGGAAACGGGTTACCACCGGTCTTACGCTGGTTTGGTATCACGGTGGCTGATCCGGCGATCAGCCACTGGGCAGGGTTATTCCTGCTCATCGTGCTGGGCGCCGTCTGGGGTCTCATCTTCGGGGCGCTCCAGAGAGACAATCTCATCACCGCCGGACACCCACTCCTCACAGGGCTGGCGCTGGGCGTGCTCTGGTGGTTCATTTTCGAGCTGCTGCTGACGAACATCCTGAACCATGCGTCCTCGCCGCTCAGCCTCAGCTTCGGGCGATTCCTTGCCTCGTGGCGATCTTCATCCAATGGCAAGCGCGTCAGGCAGCAGAGGCATCGTAGCGCGTCCGGCTGTATGGCGTGTACACACCTGCAGGCCCGGGCATCGTGCCCCCACAGGGACGAAACGATGGCATGGAGACGCGCGAGCGTCTCTTACGCGCTTATTGGATGCTCTTGAGGTAACGTACACTTCACGGAGGAAAAGGAGATACGATATGAATCACGACGCCGGTCTGGAAACTGCGCCTCTTTTCGCGCCCAGGGACTATGAAGCGCCCTCCATGTTCACGCCGCAGAACCTGTTGCGCGAGGCGCGGCGGCAGAAAGGGCTACCCCCTGGGACGGTTCCGGAGGTCTGTGTGCTTGATCCCGACGGCGACCTCGTTGATCATCTCCGGGCCTCCGACCGTCTCATGCCCCACCACACCTGGGCCTGTTACCATACGCGCCTGGATACGTTCAGGCATGAGGACATGTCCTACGGCATTATTGGCCGGGTGGTGGGCGCTCCTTTTGCGGTGCTGGTGGCCGAGGAATTGTTCGCTTCTGGCTGCCGACTGCTGATCAGCATCACCTCAGCGGGCCAGATACTCCCCTTGGGCCCTCCTCCCTACGTGATCCTCATTGACAAAGCTCTGCGCGACGAGGGGACGAGCTACCATTATGTGCCGCCCGCACCACACAGCCACCTGCATCCCGCCCTGCGTGAGATGGTCTGCGCGCATTGGGACCACGGACGGCTTCCCCTGCACGTAGGTGCCAGTTGGACGACCGATGCGCCGTTTCGGGAGACGGAGGCGATGATCGCGCAGCGCCGTGCAGAGGGCATCCTGGCAGTGGAGATGGAGGCTGCCGCCCTCTATGCGCTGGCGCAGACCAGGCAGTACCAGATCATCTGCTTTGCCCACGTGACGAACCAGATGGGACAGAGCGAAAGGGATTTTGAAAAGGGGGAAGCCTCGGGCAGCGAGACCGCTCTCTCCGTCGTCAGTCAAACGGCTCGCTCCTGGAGACAAAAGGAGACTGAGCCGACACAGCCGATCTGACCAGTGTCGATTTTGGGCAGAGTCGGAACTCAGCGCTTCCACCAGGGTCTCTCGAAGAGGATCTCTACGCATAACAGCAGAGAGAAAAGGTGGCTACTTGGATGCAGTTCCTCTTCCAGAACACTAGTTGGAACTCAAGAAAATTCGTTATTGGGGCTCCTCCATCCGAGGCTTTCGACGTCGGCAAAAGAGCCCTTGTGTTCCAGGGGAAGGCCGAGCTCTCTCCGCAAATGAAGCATGAGATCCCTTGACTCTAACATTAATGTCATAGTTTATACTTACGTCAGGCATTCAAGAAAGGAGAGGTGCTCATGCGTATTAGTGAAGTAGCGCGCCGCACAGGAGTCAGTATACGCTCCTTGCGCTATTATGAACAGAAACGGCTGCTGTGCGCTCGTCGGCTCTCGAATGGCTATCGCGACCTTGATGAGGAGGCCGTCAAACGCGTGCAAACCATCCAGATGTACCTGGGTCTCGGCCTGACCACCGAGCAGATCGAAGAGATTCTCGATTGCACTGAAACCTCCCCTTCCCCGCACCCGTTACCGGTCTGTGAAGAGGAGAAGCTTTCGCTCTATCAAGACAAACTTCAAGACATCGAACACCAGATGGCGGTGCTGACGGCGCTCCACACGCGTCTCACCGAACGCGTCGCCTGTCTCCAGAGGCAACTGCGGACAGAATGAGGCTGGAGGGTGAAGACGTGAGACTTGAAAGGAGGGGGAGCAATGGGAGCGTCGTCTGGGATGGAAGTCTCGTCAGGCAAAAAAACCTGGCAGACGTCTTATGACGTGACCGCTGAGTGGATGCATCGCAGACGAATCAGCACTCTGCTGTGGACGTGCTGCCCTTCTCCTAAGTGAGGCTTACGCCTGGCACTATGTACATGATGGCTGTGATCTGACTGAATGAATGGCTAGATTTTTGAAAATATGCGGAAGTCGCCCTCGCTGAATCGCAAGCTTGAGCAGTGAGGCAGCAACAGTGTTTGAACGCACCGCACAAGACACCGAAAGGAGTCTCTTCTATGTCAACCGAAGAAAACAAGGCTCTGGTTCGTCGTTTCTACGACGAAGTAACGAATGGGAGAAATGTGGCTGTCCTGGACGAACTGCTGGCCCCCAATTTTGAAGGGTTCATAGTCGAAGGCGCAAATCACGGCCAAAACCGCGAGGAATTCAAACAAACGATGACCATGGTACTCAATGCCTTCCCAGATCACCATCAGATCATTCACGACTGGATTGCCGAAAATGACAAGGTCGTCACCCGTTGGACTGTTCAGGGAACACACCAAGGCGAGTACGTCGGTCTTGCGCCGACAGGCAAGCAGGTACAAATCACCGGGATGGATATCTTCCGGGTCGTAGATGGCAGGATCGTGGAAGTATGGGCCGAAGTGAACATGCCTGGCATGATGCAACAACTTGTGCCGCATGATCATCACGCAACGCACTCCACCGCAACGACGCAGCGCGACCTGGAATCCCTGATCGCCGACCTGTTCGCCTCGCCCCCGCTTGCCGTCGTGACCGGGCTAGCAGGCGGCGTCATGGAGGTCTTCGGGGTGGCAACACCGCTGTTCGCCGAGGACAGCTGGAAGGTGGAGACGGAGCACTGGCACATCCATAGCAGCGTCCGCGTGGTCAGGGGGGTGCGCTTCGAGCGCGGGCCGGGTGGCCACGGCGGCCCAGGGACTGAGGTGTTGTGCATCCACTTGCTCGACGCCGGAAACGTACCGCTGCTGCGCTTCTACCTCACCGAGCGCTACGACGCCCAGGGACGCCCTATCCCGGAGCGGTTCGCGCGTTACGAGGACCTCAAGAGGAGCTATGGCAGGCACGATGGGCAGGAGGTGGTGACGTGCGAGAACGGCATGCTCCAGCGCTGACAGGCAACCAGCACGGTCTCTTTGGTCTACTCCTGGCTTTCGCTCTCTGATGTGCAGCCGGAGTAGAACCAGGTCATGGGACGCTTTCCCATTCCATAAAGGAGGAAGCATTTGCACACCGGTCGAGTTGTTTAGCTCATCCGTTACTTTGCGGCTGGTGACAACATACGTAGCTCTCCCCTTTCCCAGGATGCTCTTCGCCTTGTTGCGGAGTTCCCAGATCGTGGGGAATCCGCACCCAGGTTGTACATTTTGGAATGAAGCTGGTGATTTCTTTGCAATTCCTCCCCACTCACAAGGACACCTGCTTTTTCCTCATTCGACGTATCGCCTCGTAGACACGGATGCGGTTATAGCGTTGCAGCAGCACTGGTGAAAGAATGAGCAGCACATACACCATACAGGCATTGCAGGAGTGATGAGCAGACCGGTCATGGCTCTTGCCCCGCCTTCTCCCTCCGGAGCAGACCGAGCACGGGACGGGTTTCCCTATCAGGAAAGTCGAGGATGACCGGCCTGGATGGCGAGCAGATCGGAAGCAGATGCGCGAGCGCCCGGCTGAGGAGGCCATCCGGCGGGCGCTGTTCCCGAAGCCCGTGACCGCCGTCCCGTCAAGCGGGAGGCTTCGGCTGTTTCCCCCAAGCCAGATAGAAGAACCCCATCCAGAACGGCTGCCGCATCGTGCTCCAGACGGTCTGCCAGGGGCGTCGTCTGATAACCTCCCCGGTGATGCCATAGGTAGATAAGCGCAAGAAGAACAGCAGGTGGTGGAACCACAAGGGCCACGCGCGAGGCCAGGCCATGTCCAACACGACCCACCGCGCTCCAGGCGCCAAAGCCCGGCAGCCGTTCTGGATCACCAGCTTCGCCTGCGGGATAAAGGTGAGGGCAAAGGTCGAGAGAATGCCGTTCACCTGGGCGGGGAACTCATAGGAGGCGGCATCGGCTTGCACGAGTTCCACGTTCTTCCAGCCCTCTTTGGCAACGCGAAGTCTGGCCTGTTCAAGCATGGCATCGGTCAGATCCACCCCAATGATTCTGCCCTGCGGGCCAACCGCTTCCTGCAACCAGGGGAAATTGAGGCCAGTCCCACAGCCAATATCCACCACCAGGTCGCCGCGCTTCAAAGCGAGCCGCTTGACCGCTTCTCCCCGAAAGGCGTCTAGCCCATGGATGCCGCTCTGGTCATAGTCTTTTGCCTGTTTTTGGTAGAGAGCAATGAGTCTGGCGTTCTCTTCAGGCACGCTCTTCCTGCTCCTCTCTCCTTCATCGACGCAGCACGAGCAGATGCGTTTGATCTGGCATGCTGGTGCGCCTCACAGCGTTGCTGCTCTCTCCAAGCAGAACGGTTTTATTCCTTGCAGGCTTTCATCTCCTCCTGCGTGGTCTGGAAACCGGTTTGCAGAATGGTGCGCAAGGTATCGCGGTTCTAATGGCAATTGCCCATGCAGCGGGTCGAGAGTGGCACGAACGCATCCTGCACCCAGGCGGTGACGCTTCCTTGCGCGCGCACATGTTCGAGGAGCAACAGGGTACCCCCTGACTTGAGCACCCGCCAGATCTCGCGCAGACCACGCTCCGGATCCTGCACGGAACAGAAAACGAGGGTGGCCACGGCACTCTCGAACTGCGCATCGAGGAATGGGAGGGACTCGACCGGGACACAGGTGAGCGTGATGGGAACGGGAGCTGCCGAGCGAGCGTGCCTGGCCGACAGTCTCACGCCGCAAGGGATCGAACATCCGCCGGACCAGAGGCCGCCCCATCATCCAGTTGTAAAACGCGGCAAAACGTGGGGAGGAGATGTCCTGTGTGCCTGGAGTGTATCCCACATCGCTGCTCATTGCATCCTCTCCTCGTGCGGAGATAAAGTATGCCGCTCGACCACCTTCACCTGGAAATGGTTCCCTGGTACAGGAGTGGGATGCTCTTCAATGACAAGCTGATAGTCGAGTGGATCAAACTGCAAGGTGCATCTGGAGAGTAAGGTGGCCATCGTAACCATCAACTGCACCTCAGCGATGCCCGCCCCCAAACAGGTATGATCTCCCAGGCCAAATGGCGCGTAGGCACCCGGTTTGCGATGCTCATTGCGCGGTGGGCGGAAGCGCTCGAGATCAAACTGCAAGGGGTTGGGATACAATTCCTCCAGGAAATGAGGCACGGTCATGGCCACCTCCACGTCCTGGCCCGGTTCCAGGCGATAGCTGCCAAGAGTCAATGGCCTGGCGACACGTGCCCGGTGGCCGCCTGCGACCGGGTAGCGCCGTAAGGTCTCCATCATCGCCCCCTGGAGGTCTGGCATCTGCTTGAGCTGCTCCCAGGAGAGTGTCCCCTGGCTCCAGGCCGTATCCACCTCTGCTTGCACCCGCCGGAGCGCTTCTGGATGAGCAAGCAGGGCATAGAGCATGAAGCTCAGGGAGTTCGCCACGGTGTCAAGTCCTGCCAGCATTGGCCCCAGAGCCACGTGCTCCAGGATGGCTCGGCGATACGCTTCCGGGTACTGCGCCGTCTCTCGCATGGCATCGTCGATCATATCCGGTTTGCCGTTGGGTTGAGGATGCAGCAGGTGCGCTTCGTAGGCTTCGCGCCCAAACTCGTTCACCCGTTGGACAGCCCGTTGATACGCAGCAGAATCGAAGCGAGCGTCACTCTGGCTGCCAACCTTGAGCGTGTTGACGATCGTAGTGTTAAGGTAGGTGACAAAATCATCGAGATATTCTCCCGGTGAGACGCCGAGTAGTAAGCGGCCTAACTGTTCCGCAACGAGACGGCGCATACTGGCATGAACCGCGATGCTTGAATCAGGCTGCCAGTCCTGTGTGCTTTCAAAAGTAATCTCTACCATTTTCGGGATCTGATCCAGGATACGGGCACGAGACCACTGCCGACTGCTCTGCGCTCGACGCCTGCGGTTGGCCTCACCATCACGTGCTTCCGTCATCCCACTTCTGGGTTTCTGGCTGATTATCGCATCGAACTGCTCCCACTGCTCTCCGGTAGTGAAGAACTCATCCTCATGACGAGCCATGAAGACGTTGATCTCTGGGCCTGCCAGGATGATCTGCGGTGCTCGCCCTGATCGAGGAAGACGGAAGACCGGTCCGTAGGTGTGATAGAGAGCCACCAGTGGTTGCACTTCCTGTGTCACCCTTGAAGGGTCCACGAGCGGTGGCAATGGCGCAGCACTTGCACCAGGTTCCCAGGGAAGCGTCTGTTGTTCGGTCATAGATTTCCCCTTCCTGTCGAATGGCACTCCTCGTGGGAGGTCTTTTAATCTCATAGCTGGTTGGCTTGCAGCTCTTCCAGCCAGGTGGCAATCCATTGATATTCGTGGCGAACCCGCTGGAGGTGAAAGGCGAGGACGCGCTGGGCATTGGACATCGAGATGCCTGTGCCGGGGGCACACTCTCCCTCAGTGGCCATCTCTTGCATACGCTGGAGATAGTCCAGGCACCCCTGCAGGTAGGCCAGGCGCTTCTTGAGGATCTCCTGCCGCTCCGGCGGATCGAGAAACTCGAAGAACGCCACCCGCGTAAAAAACTCGGCCTCATTGGCGGCTTGTTCGGGCGGAAAATCGCACAGCGAGGCGTGCAACAACGCGACGCCACGCTCGGTCAGGTGGTAGAGATGGCGATTGGGTTTGCCTTCCTGCTGCACCACCTGCCGCACGACCGCTCCCATCTCTTCAAAGCGCTTGAGCGTTGGATACAAGATCGTATTATTGAGGGCGACTGTCCCGCCAAACACCTGCTCGATGCCTTTTTTGATCTCATAGCCGTGCTGTGGCCGTTGTCGCAGCATGGCTAAAATCACGATCTCAGCGTACATATGTTGTTTCTCTCTATGTTATTTTAACCTATAGAGAGGATACCATAAGGGAGAGTTGGTGTCAAGTGGTGCTTGCTGACATCCGGTCATAAATCAGAAGCCATGAGATTGAAGCAAGTCCAGATGCTCCATCAGCTCTCAGGACAACGCTTTCTCCTGGAAGCCTGCTAAGTCACTTGTCTGAGTTATGACCGAATGTCAGTTTTTATGAGTCTTCGCAAGAATATTGATAATAGGCCAAAATCCTCAGCTTGACATTTCCGTCTCCAATCGCTATCATATCAGCAACTACTGATATGAAGGAGAAGATGAGATGGTGATTCATATTTCTCACCCGGCAGCGGTTAAGGCCAAGCTCTTTCGCGGATTTTCGGATATGTCCCGCCTTTCGCTGATCGAGGCCCTGCGTGCAGGGCCACTCACGGTCACTGCTCTCGTCGAGCGGACTGGTCTCACGCAGTCCAATGTGTCTAACCACCTCGCCTGCCTGCGTGATTGCGGTTTAGTGATCGCATCGGCACACGGGCGCTACGCCCTCTATCAGCTCAGTGATGAACGCGTCGCGACCCTGCTGAGTCTGGCCGAGGAGCTGCTTGCCGAGACGGCACGCGGCGTCGATGCCTGTCCTCGCTACGAACAGAAACAGGAGAGTTGCTGATGGCTCGACCACTTCCCGTTCTCAACGTTAGAAGCATTTCGCAACCCGCTTCCACCCGGAAAGGCGTTGTGCGTCTGGGAGTCTGGATCGAACTGGTGACGATCCTGTGGATGGCCATTGAGGCCAGCGTCGCGATCACGGTGGGCTTTGCGACCCGCAGCGTCTCGCTGCAAGGCTTTGGCATTGATAGCATCGTCGAACTGATTGCCGGCGGCATCCTGCTCTGGCGTCTGCTCGTTGAGCAGCGAGGTGGGGCAGGTTCGCGCATCGAGGAAGCCGAACAGCGAGCCTCCTGGGTGACGGCTATCAGCCTGTTTGCTCTCGCTGTCTACATTGTGAGCGACAGTGCCTTCACCCTCATCACGCAAACCCGACCAGAATCCTCCTGGTGGGGTGTTGGTCTGGCGGTGGCCGCTGCCATCATTATGCCGCTGCTGTGGCAGGGGAAGCTCCGAGTCGCCAAGCGGATTGGAAGCGGCGCGCTCAAAGCTGATGCAGCCTGTAGCGTGACCTGTGCCTATATGTCTCTTACCTTGCTTGCTGGCCTCCTCCTGAATAGAATCTTTGAGTGGTGGTGGGCAGATCCACTGGCAGCTCTGGTGCTCATCTACTTTCTTGTCCAAGAGGGACGGGAGGCGTTGCATGAGGCGCGTACTGGTGAGACGTGTAGTTGTGGTGAAGACGATTGCTGCGATGACCAAGCTTTGACACGGAACGAGCCTGTTTCACCTCGGAGGTCTTGAGCTCGCTACCTTTACCCCTAACTGTGAAGTTCGCTGGGCAAGGTTTGCTCGCGCCGCGTGGACTGCCTATAGATGTCCAAGCATCTTACGGCGAAGCGTCCTTCTTGCCTGTTCACGACCATCCCTTTTGCTCAGCGACCCGTGCCGCTTCCATCCGATTCTGTGCGCCCAGTTTCTGCATGGCTGTGGAAAGATGATTGCGGACAGTTCCCTCTGACGGCACCAGCCGCGCTGCGATCTCTGCCAGGCTGGCCCCGAAGAGGGAGGCCGTGAGCACGTCCTGTTCGCGGCTCGTCAGCGGATTGTTCCCGTCAGAGAGCGCTGCCAATGCGAGTTCGGGATCAACGACTCGCTCACCATTCATCACGCGACGCAAGGCGACGGCGAGTTCTGCTGCTGGCGCGTCCTTGAGCAGAAATCCCACGGCGCCGCTCGCCATGGCCCGGCGCAAATAGCCGCTGCGCCCAAAGGTGGTCAGGATCACACTGTGGCAGGTCGGTAGTGCCTTGTGCAAGGCCTGCGCGGCGGCGAGTCCATCGCCACCAGACATTTCGATATCGAGCAATGCGACATCCGGCTGAGCCGTTAGCGCGGCTTGCACCACCTCGTCACCTCGTGCCACTTCAGCCACGACCTCGATATCCCGTTCCCGGCTCAGCAGGGCAGCAAGCGCACCACGCACCATCGCCTGGTCTTCTGCCAGCAGCACCCGAATCATGGCTGGTCCTCCTGAAACCTCTGGAGTACTTGTTCCTCACCATTGCGCTGCATGGGCAGTTCCACCTGTACACGAAAGCCTTCCTTGCCGGTCGCGTCGAGTGGACCTGCCTCCATCCGTCCCCCCAGTGCGCTCACCCGCTCACGCAGGCCGGCCAGTCCGAGGCCGGGGCGCACAGGGATGCTTTCCACGCGCTCTTGTTTGGCCCCGTCGTTGATAACCTCAGCCCAGACTCGCCCATTCTCCTGCGTCAGCCGAATGAGACAGTGCTGCGCACGACTGTGCCGGATCACGTTGGTCACTCCTTCGCGCACCGTCCAGGCGAGGACAGCGGAGATCTCAGGAGGAAGCGTCTCGCTGAGCGGTTCGAGTCTCAAGTCGATCCCTGCTGCTTCCAGGAGTTGGCGCGCACCCTCCAGTTCGCTCGAGAGTTGTGGTTGCCGGTACCCAGCTACCGCCTCACGTACCTCGCGCAGCGTTTGACGTGCCACGCGCTCGATCTCGGAGAGTTCTTGCACACAGCGGTCGGGTTCCTCCTTTGCTGTCGATCCTAATGGAGCCTTCCGCCTGGCCATTCGCGAGGCCGAGATACCAGCTCCCTCTTCATCGGAGACGCTGGTTCGTGTTCGCGCCATTTCGCTCAACCTGGGTGAGATACGTACCTTCGCCACCGAAGCAGCCGGGACGCATCCCGGCTGGGATCTCGCTGGAGTCGTTGAGCAGCCGGCTGCCGATGGGTCAGGGCCACCGATCGGAGCCAGGGTCGTCGGCCTCGTCAGCTCCGGTGCCTGGTCGGAACTGGTTGCAGTTCCGACTGCTGTGCTGGCAGACATTCCCGATACGGTGACGTTTGCCCAGGCCGCGACATTGCCTGTGGCGGGATTGACGGCTCTGTATGCCCTGGAGCAAGGGGGGTTCCTGCTCAATCGCAAGGTGCTGGTCACCGGGGCCTCCGAAGGCGTTGGTCACTTCGCCTGTCAACTGGTCCACCTGGCCGGGGCCACTGTCATCGCTTGCGTGCGCAGGGCAGAACGCGTGGCAGAGGCCGAGGATCTGGGAGTTGACGAGGTCATCATTGGAGAAGACCTCTCGCTGGCCCACCGTTCTGGTCCTTATCACCTGATCATCGACGTGCCAGGTGGATCAGCTTTAGCCACTGCTTTGACGCTCCTCGCCCCTGGTGGCCTTTGTATCAACATTGGTGCCGCCGCCAGTCCGGAAGTGACGTTCCAAGTCAGGTATCATTCAGTCTTTACGGGTGGCTTTACCCTCTCTGGATTCTTTCTCCCCGCCGAAGTTCAGCGGAGACGTGGAGCCACCCAGGAGCTGCAATACCTGGCTCAGCTGGTTGCTCGGGGGCGGCTGCGTCCACAGATCGGGGTGCAGGCCCCCTGGACGGAAGTCGCTGAGGTGGTCGAGCGCCTGCTGAACCGTCATATTGCTGGCAAGGCAGTTTTGCATATCTCACGGGTTGCGCAATGAGATGTACCTATCAACCAGCGTGCATGCAAGCATACACTCAAGAACAGGGAGGCAGACGGCCTCCCAGATTGAACAGGAACAGCCCAAGGAGAAAGGATACATGACCATGTACGCGGTTCTGCGTCGAATTAAAGTCCAGCCTCATTTCGTCGAGGAGTCAGTCCAGAGAATGGAACACGGTCTGGTGCCACTGCTCAGAAATGAGTCAGGATTTGTCGAGTTATATGTTGTCCTGTTTCATGGCGGTTTGTCAGCCATCGGCACCTCTTTTGGAAAGGTGCTGCCGGGTCTTGCCAGGGAACGGCAGGTCATCGCCATCGAGCAGCAGGCCCATGGGCACACCGCCGACATTGATCGGTTGCTCACCTACCAGCAGATGGCCAATGATACCATCGCGCTGCTCTCGCACCTCCGGATCGAGCAGGCCGACTTCTTCGGCTATAGCATTGGAGCCGGCATCGCCATGCAGATCGCCATCGAGCATCCGTCGCTGGTGCGCAAACTTGTGCTCGCCACGCCCATCTCCACCCGGGATGGATTCCATCCCGGGGTTCTGGCGGGGATGGAGGCCCTCCAACCCGAACACCTTGCCGGGTCCCCGTTCCAGGAGGAATACGAAAGGTCCGTGCCGCATCCGCAAGATTGGCCCCAGCTCATCGCCAAAGTGAAGCAGCTGAATCGGGAGTTTGTGGACTGGTCGCCCGAGGCCATTGCTTCGATCAAGGCGCCCACCCTGCTCATCGCTGGGGATGCCGATATCGTCCGCCCCGAGCACGTGGTCGAGCTGTTTCGACTGCTCGGCGGCGGCGTCCCCGGCGATAACGTCGGCCTCCCGCATTCACAGCTTGCCATGCTCCCGGGCACCACGCACATCACGCTCGTGGATCGCGCCGAGTGGCTGCTTTCGATGATAACGGGATTCCTCGACGCGCCCGGGGCCGCGTAAAGGTTCCAGAATGAATCAACCTTACTCGTTGCAAAACAGCGAGAAAGAGGGCTTGAAAAAAGAGGAACAGAGAAGGAGGAAGGAACAACGATGATTGCCAGGATCTGGCGTGGAGTGACCTCCGCAGAGAAGGCTGAACAGTATTTTGCGTACTTGATTATTGGACGAGGATGTGAACAAGACGGTTGATCGTGGCGGCAATGCTGTGACTGTGGAATTCCAACTGGATGTCTATTTGCAGGCAGTGCTGATCTTCTTGGGAAAGGCGACGATCTACCTCAAGGGGATGAACAAACCATTGCCGAAAGAATTCCAAGAGTATATTGGATGACATTAACTCATGCAGGTTTGCAGCGATGTCAACCACCCACGAGGTGCGCAACGAGGTTTAGGGGTGAGAAAGAGGCCCATACGCTCTTTTGAGAGCGTCAGTGCATGCCGACAGCATTGATAGTAAGTTCCTCAGCACTGCTAAAGGACGCAAAGACCGCGCACGCAGCCTCATCTAGAGGGAGAGACGCCGCAATGCAGAGATATCTGTGGCTACAGACCGAGATGTGAATAGTCCGGAGTTGAATCGGAAGCAGTTCGCCTGTCGCGGCATGTCGGCTGAGAAACATCTTTGACGGAGCGTCTGGCTCTTCCCACGGAATGTGCAACGAGAGGCTGACCTAACCACTTTATCCCTGCTTGCGTGGAAGGCTCTAGAACATTTATACTATCTACTAAGTGGATGTCA
>Ga0207646_10002553_pt1 | contig 21495 bp, 18 predicted proteins | sample KBSK5502metaG_FD_184343 | JGI IMG/M metagenome (GOLD analysis project Ga0207646, IMG submission 184343) | Corn, switchgrass and miscanthus rhizosphere microbial communities from Kellogg Biological Station, Michigan, USA - KBS K5-50-2 metaG... | ecosystem: Host-associated > Plants > Roots >... | reverse complement strand
GTGCACCATCGGCGGCAACATCGCCAACAACTCGGGCGGGCCGCACACGCTCAAGTACGGGGTGACGACCAACCACGTGCTCGGCCTCGAGGTGGTGATGCCCGATGGCGAGCTCATGTGGCTCGGAGGCAAGCGGCGCGACGCGCCGGGCTACGACCTGGTCGGGTTGTTCGTGGGCTCGGAGGGCACCTTCGGGGTCGCGACCAAGATCGTGGTGCGCATCCTGAAGAAGCCGCAGGCGGTAAAAACAGTGTTGGCAGTCTTCGATCGGGTGGACCAGGCCTCGGAGGCGGTGTCCGCGGTCATCGCGCGCGGGCTCGTGCCCGCCGCGATGGAGATGATCGACCAGATCACGATCGAGGCGGTGGAAGACGCCTTCGGCTGCGGCTACCCGCGCGACGCGGCCGCCGCGCTGCTGATCGAGCTCGACGGTCTGCAGGCGGGCATGGAGGCGCAGGCCGAGCGCGTGGTGGCTGCCTGCCGCGACTGCGGCGCCCGCGAGGTGCGCACGGCGCGCGACGAGGCGGAGCGCCAGCTCCTCTGGAAAGGCCGCAAGTCCGCCTTCGGCGCCTACGGCCGGGTGTCGCCCGCCTACATGGTGATGGACGGCGTGATCCCGCGCACCAAGCTGCCCTACGTGCTCGGCCGCGTGAACGCGATCGTGGCCGCCGCCGGCCTGCGGGTGGGCAACGTGTTCCACGCGGGCGACGGCAACCTCCACCCGAACATCCTGTACGATCCGCGCAAGCCGGGCGAGGAAGCGCGCGTGGTGGCGGCGGGGGCGGAGATCCTCAAGGTGTGCGCGGAGGTGGGCGGCTCCATCTCGGGCGAGCACGGCATCGGGCTCGAGAAGGCAGACTACATGCCGTTCATCTTCTCGGAGGCCGATCTAACCTGCATGCACCGGGTGAAGGACGCGTTCAACCCGAGGGGGCTCTGCAATCCCGGCAAGATCTTCCCCAGCAACAAGGCCTGCGTCGAGGTCGGCCCGGCGTACCGTCCCCACCCGATCGAAGAGAAGGGCCTCGCTCAGCGCTTCTAGCGCGGGACCCCGGAGGCTCCCCGTGCCGTCAGCCCTGCCGGACAGGCTGCGCCGTGTCGTCGGCGCGTCCCACGTGCTCACCGGCGTGGACTGCTCACCCTTCGCGGTCGAGGGCCGCGCGCCCGAGGCGGTGGCCTTCCCGGGCACGAAGGAGGAGGTGGCGGCCGCCCTCCTGCTCGCGGGTGAGGCCGGAGTGCCGGTGACGCCGTGGGGTGGCGGCACCAAGATGGCGATCGGCTCCCCGCCCAACCGGATCGGCCTGGTCCTCGGGCTCGCGCGGCTCAATCGGATCCTCGAGCATGAGCCGGGCGATCTCACGGTCACGGTGGAGGCGGGGCTGACGTTCGATGCCCTCCAGGCCGAGCTGGGCAAGCGCGGGCAGTGGCTGTCGCTCGATCCCGGCTCGGCCGATCGCGCGACGGTCGGGGGGATCCTCGCCAGCAACGCCTCCGGGCCGCGGCGCCATCTCTACGGCACGGCCCGCGACCTGGTGATCGGGCTCACCGTGGTCGGGGCCGACGGCCAGGTCGTGCGCGGTGGGGGCAAGGTGGTCAAGAACGTGGCCGGTTACGATCTCCCCAAGCTCTACATTGGCTCCTTCGGCACGCTCGGGGTCCTCGTCGAGGCGACCTTCAAGCTGCGGCCGCGGCCCGACGTGGACCGCCTGGTCATCGCGCGCTTCGACCGGCTGAAGGACGCCGGACTTGCCGCCCGTGCCGTGCTCGGCTCCGACCTGATCCCTTCCGCCCTCGAGCTGGTGGACGGTGAGGCCCTGCGCCGGCTCGGCCACGGCGGAGGCGCCGCGCTCCTGGTCGGCCTGGACGGCATCGCCGAGCAGGTCGACTGGGAGGTGGCCGAGCTGGGGCGCCTGCTCGGCCCCCTCGGCGCGGGCGAGGCCACCGTGCTCGACGCCGCCGAGCGCGACGCGGCGTGGCGCGGGCTGGCCGGGCTCGGCCGGCCGGGGCAGGAGCAGGTCGCGGCGGTGATGAAGTGGGCCGTGCTGCCCACCCAGCTGGCCGACCTGATGGAGACGGGTGCCGCCGCGGCCCAGCGACACGGGGTCACGGCCGTCCTCACCGCGCACGCGGGCGTGGGCATCGCCACCGCGGCGTTGGCAGGCGGCACCGACACCAACGCGGTAGTGGCCACGCTTACCGAGTGGCGCGCGCTCGCCAACGGGGTGGGCGGCCACGCGATGGTGGAGTGGGCGCCGCTGGCCGTCAAGGAGCGCGTCGCGGTGTGGGACGCGGCGGGGCCCGCGCTGCGGCTCATGCGAGGCATCAAGGAGCGCCTCGACCCGCGCGGCACGCTGAACCCGGGCCGCTTCGTGGGAGACATCTGAGCCGATGGCGCACGCTCCGCATCACGTGACGACGGCGGACCCGCAGCCTGGGCCGCCGCTCATGCTCCACGGCCTGCCCGTCGACGGCGTGGACCGATGCGTGCACTGCGGGCTCTGTCTGCCCTACTGCCCGACCTTCGCCGAGCTGGGCACGGAGATGGACTCGCCCCGCGGCCGCATCCTGCTCGTGAAGTCGCTCGCCGAGGGCCGCATCCAGCTCACGGATTCGGCGGCCGCCCATCTGGATCTCTGCCTCGGCTGCCGCGCCTGCGAGACGGTGTGCCCGTCCGGGGTCCCGTATGGGCAGCTGATCGAGGCGGCGCGCGCGGAGATCGAGCGCCAGCGCCCCGGCGGGATTTTGAGGCGGTTGTTCCGTTGGGTGAATTTCTCGCTGCTGCTCCCGCATCCGCGGCTGCTGCGGCTGGCCGCGGCCGGGCTCCGCTTCTACCAGGCGAGCGGCCTGCGCACCGCGCTGCGGGCGTCCGGGCTGCTCCGGCTGCTGCCCGCATCGCTGCGGCACTGGGAGCCGCTCTTGCCCGATCTGCCGCCGGCGGCCGACCGCGCGCCGCTGGCCGAGCTGACGCCGGCCGACGGGCCGCGACGCGTTCGCGTGGGCCTGCTCACCGGCTGCATCCAGCAGGTCGTCTTCGGTCCGCACAACCGCGCCACCGCGCGTGTGCTGGCGAAGAACGGCGCCGAGGTCGTGGCGCCGCGGGCCCAGGCCTGCTGCGGCGCGCTCCACGCCCACGCGGGCGAGCACGCTACCGCCCTGGCGCTGGCCCGGCGGACGATCGAGGCCTTCGAGCGGGCCGAGGTGGAGCAGGTGATCGTCAATACGTCTGGCTGCGGCGCGCACATGAAGTCCTACGGCGTGCTGCTCGCCGGCGATCCAGCCTGGCGTGAGCGAGCGGCGCGGTTCGCCGCCCGGGTGCGCGACGTTTCCGAGTTCTTGACCGAGCAGCCGTTGCGGGGGCCGCTGTTGCCGGTGCGACGCACCGTCACCTATCACGACCCCTGTCACGTCGTGCACGGCCAGAAGATCCGCGTCCAGCCGCGCGCGCTGCTCACCCAGATTCCCGGGCTGCGGGTGATCGAGCTCCAGGAAGCCGACTGGTGCTGCGGCTCGGCTGGGACCTACAACCTGACCCAGCCCGAGATGGCCACCCGCCTGCAGGAGCGGAAGATCGCCCACGTCCAGGCCACCGGGGCCGACGCGGTCGTCACCGCCAATCCCGGCTGCATCATCCAGATCGCCCAGGGCCTCGCGGCCAAGGGGGCGCGGGTGGAGGTCCTGCACATCGTCGAGCTGCTGGACCAGGCGTACGGGGGCCGAACGTGAGGGCGATCTTCGAATGGCCCGCGTGAAGGTGCTGGAGGCGGCGGACCTGCCGCCCGGCAAGGGTGTGCTGGTGAGCGTGGACGGCCGGGACGTCGCCCTGTTCCGGCGCAGCGCCGACATCCTGGCCATCGGCAACGACTGCCCGCATCAGGGCGGCAGTCTCTGCGACGGCTGGGTGGAAGGCGACATCGTGGTTTGCCCGCTCCACGGCTGGGAGTTCGACATGCGCTCGGGCGCCTGCATGACGGTGCCGGGCGAGGCCGTTCCGCGCTATACGGCCACCATCGAGGGAACCTCCATCTATCTGGAGGAGGCGGAGTGACCGAGCCTGGCGGGCCCGACCGCGTCCCGCGCGAGCACAAGGCGAATGCGCCGCGCGCCATCGGCTGCTTCGTCCTGACGATCTCGGACTCGAAGACCCCCGAGACCGACACGAGCGGCGCCCTCATCCGCGAGCGGCTCGTCGGGGCCGGGCACACCGTGGCCGGCCAGGCCATCGTCCGCGACGAGCCGGCCCAGGTCACGGCCGTGATCCGGAAGGGCTGCGCCGACCCCGCGATCGAGGCCTTCATCCTCACCGGCGGCACTGGCGTGACCTCGCGCGACTCGACCTTCGAGGCCGTCGAGGCGCTGCTCGACAAGCGGCTCACCGGGTTCGGCGAGCTCTTCCGCATGCTCTCGTACGAAGAGGTCGGCGCCGCCGCCATGCTCTCGCGCGCGCAGGGCGGCGTGGTGCAGGGGCGCGCCCTGTTCTCGCTGCCGGGCTCGCCTAATGCCTGCCGGCTCGCGCTCGATAAGCTGATCCTGCCCGAGCTGGGCCACGTCTTGCGCGAGGTGAGACGCTAGCGGCTCGCGGTATAATCGAGTTCGTCCCCGAGCAGCGCACATCCCAGGAGGCTTGCAGATGCGTCTTCCGGCTCTCTCCCTCGTGCTGGTCTTGTCGCTCGTCACGACCCAGGCCGCCGCGCCCCCGGCTCGGGCTGCGGAGCAGCTGTGGCAGGAGAGCCAGGGGGCCAGCGTCCCACCGGACATCGCGCGGCTGAACGATTTCATGCACGGCCTGTCGGAGCGCCTGAAGCCGTCGCTGGTGCAGGTGCGGGTGCGGCGGGCGGCCGAACCGCAGGCGGAAGGCCAGGAACAGCAGCCCAGCCAGCCGGGGGCTCCGGACGAGCGACGCAGCTCCGGATCAGGCTTCATCATTCGTGAAGACGGCTACCTGGTGACCAACGCCCATGTCGTGGGCGACGCCGAGCGCATCCAGGTCCGGCTCAGCGACGGGCGGCGCTTCGACGCCCGGCTGGTCGGGCTGGACGAGCGGGTGGACCTGGCGCTGCTGAAGATCGAGGTCAAGGGCGTGCCGGTCGCCCAGCTCGGCGACTCGAATCGCACACGCGTCGGCGAATTCGTGCTGGCCCTGGGGCACCCCTTCGGGCTCGAGCAGACCGTGTCCTTCGGCATCGTGAGCCGCAAGGGCGCCCCGATCCAGGTGGCCTCGCCCGGCTTCGAGTTCATCCAGACCGACGCGGCCGTGAATCCCGGCAACTCGGGCGGCCCCCTCGTGAACATGGCGGGCGAGGTCGTGGGGGTCAACAGCATGGCGGCCGTCAACGGCTCCATCGGCTTCGCGATCCCGGTGAACCTGGTGAAGGCCCTGCTGCCCCAGCTGGCCGAGAAGGGCAAGGTCGAGTGGGGGTGGCTCGGCGTGTCCATCGCCGAGGTGCCCGACGAGGACATCGCGAAGTTCGGGCTGAAAGACGCCCGAGGCGTGCTGATCCGCCAGGTGGTGACCGGCCAGCCGGCCGATCAGGGCGGGATCAAGGCCAACGACGTCGTGCTCTCGGTGGACGGAGCGGCCGTCGAAGGCCCGCGCGACCTGCAGCGGATCATCTCGAGCACGCCGGTGGGCAAGAGCGTCAAGATCTCGCTCATGCGGGAAGGCAAGGAGACCGAGGTGGCGGTGACGGTGGGCGCCTACCAGGCCGGCCCGGCTCGCACGCGCCGTGTCGTGCCCGCCCCGACCCCGCGTCCGCCCGGGCCCCAGCCTCGCTGAGGCGGTGCGCCCCGCGGTCGGACGCCTTGCCGGCTGCCTCTCGCTCTGGCTCGTCCTTGGGGCGCCCGCGGTCGGGTGGGAGCCTCGGGCGGCGGCCGCCGCCGAGGTGCAATCGCTCTTCCCCTCGGATCGGCTGACCGCGCCGGATCCACGGCAGTCCACCGGCCGTCGCGTGGCGCTGCCCCTGCCCGATTGCGCGTCCGATGGAGCGGGCTGCGACGAGGTGCGACTGCTCAACGAGCTGGACGGCTTCAGCGTCAATCCCCGCATCGTCATCCGCTTCACCGGGCCTATCGGCCTCGACAGCCTGACGCGCGCCAACGCCTTCATCGTGCCGCTGTGGTCCGAGCCGCTCCCGTCACCGATCGGCCTCGCCCAGCTGGTCTGGGACGGTGAGAGCCACACCCTGTACGCGCGGCCCGAGCGCTACCTGCTCCAGGCGCGGCGCTACGCGCTCGTGCTGACCAGCAAAGTACTGGACGACGGCGGGCAGCCGCTCGCGCCGGCCGCGGGAGAGCCGCTCGTAACCGAGGCCGCTTACGGCGTCTCCGCGGAGGGCTTGGTCACCAAGCAGCTGAGGTCGCTCGGGATCCCGCGTCGCGATGTCGCCGCCGTCTCCGTGTTCACCACCCAGAGCGTGACCGTGGGGCTCGAGCAGATACGCGCGGTGATCGAGGCCGCCCCCGCGCCCGAGCTGCGCTTCGCCGTAGGTCCGGGCGGCGCCCGCTCCGCCTACGCGCGCGTCGAGCTCGACGGCATCGAGCTCCGCCGTCAGGTCTCGAGCGACCCGGCCGCACCGCTCGACGAGGTGGAGGAGCTCCCCCTGACCCTGGTCTCGCCCACCGACGTCCGCACGATTGCCTTCGGCCGCTTCCGCAGCAAGTCCTTTCTGACCCCGGACCGCCGCATCCCGGCCACCGCCACGCGGGCCGAGGCCCCGTCGCCGCAGGGCGCCGAGGACGTCGACGTCACCCTGTTCCTTCCCGCCGGCAACCGGCCCCCCGACGGCTGGCCGGTGGCGATCTTCGGCCACGGCTATGGCGATGACCGGCATCTGGTCCCGACGACGGTGGCCGGCACCCTGGCCCGCTTCGGCTTCGCCACGATCGCCATCAACGTGGTGGGCCATGGCGGCGGCCCCGCGGGTACTCTGACCGTGCTGCGCACGGGCCGGGATCCGGTCACACTACCCGCGGGGGGCCGCGGGATCGACCTCGACGGGGACGGTCGCATCCGGTCGACCGAAGGCGTGGCCACGCGCAGCCCTTCCTCGCTGGCGCAGATCAATGTCCGGGACGGGTTGCGCCAGACCACCGCGGATCTGATGCAGCTCGTTCGCGCCATCCGCCGTGGGGTGGACGTGGATGGCGACGGCCGTGTGGATCTCGACCGCGAGCGGATCTACTACGTCGGCCAGTCCTTCGGCGGTATCTACGGCACGCTGCTGATGGCGGTCGACCCGCTGGTGCGGGTCGGCGTGCTCAACGTGGCCGGCGGGCCCATCGTGGAGATCGCGCGGCAGTCGCCGAGCTTCCGCGACCTGGTGGTCGAGCAGCTCCAGCAGCGCCGGCCGCCGCTGCTGAACGGCGAGGCCGACTTCACGGAGTCCATCCCGCTGCCGGGTGAGGCGCCGGTGCGGGCGCCCGCCGCGGGCGCGCTCGACATCCAGGCCTATTTCGATCGCGCCGAGTGGCTGAGCCAGAGCGCCAACCCGGTCGCCTTCGCGCCCTATCTCAAACTGGTGCCGCTGCCGGGCGTGGGCCCGAAGGCGGTGCTCTACCAGTGGGCGGTGGGCGACCTCACCGTGCCCAATCCCACCACGTCCGCGCTGCTGCACGCGGGGTTGCTGGAGCCCGTCTCGTCGCTCTACCGCCACGACCTCGTCTCCGGGCTCTCCGAACGATTCAAGAACCCGCACGGCTTTCTCACCTGGCTCGGCTCTCCCGAGGTGGACGCCATCGGGCGCGCGGCTCAGGAGCAGGTGGCGCGGTTCTTCGTCTCGGGCGGCCGCCAGATCGAGCGGATGCTGCCCCAGTTCGAGCGGGCCGGTAGCCTGCCGGCCGGACGCTGACATGAAGGCCGTTCTCCTCGGCACCGGCTCGCCGCCGCCCAATCCCAAGCGGCGCGGGCCGTCCACGCTGCTCTCACTGGGCGATGAGCGCTTCCTGGTCGACGCCGGCTCGGGCGTCGGCGCCCAGCTCGTCCAGGCGGGGGTCCGACCCTATGACTGGCCGCGCCTCTTCATCACCCATCACCACTCCGACCACGTGATCGACCTCGGCCATCTGTTGATCACGCGCTGGATCGTGGGGCAGAACTCGCCGCTCGAGGTCTGGGGCCCGGCGGGCACGCGCCGCCAGGTGGACAAGCTGCTCGACTATCTGCACTGGGACATCGAGGTCCGGCGCGCGCACATGATCGAGCGTCGGCCGCCCGTGGTGGCGGTGACCGAGATCGAGGAGGGCCGCGTCATGGAGGCGGGCGGCGTCACGGTGAGCGCGTTTCTGGTCGAGCACGACCCGGTGAAGCCCGCGTTCGGCTACCGGTTCGACGGCGGTGGTCGCAGCGTGGTGATCTCGGGAGACACGCGGCCCTGCGAGAACCTGATGCGCTGGAGCCAGGGGGTGGACTGCCTGATTCACGAGTGCTGCGAGATGGCCAAGACCGCGTGGTATCCCGGCTGCGGCTGGCCGACCCTCGAGGAGAAGATCCGCGATCTGGCTTCCTACCACACGCAGCCCGAGGACCTGGGCCGGGTGGCCGCGGGCGCGCGCGCCAAGAAGCTGGCCGTCACGCACCTGATGCCGGGCTCCGAGCCGGGCGAGCTGGAGACGGCCGCGCGCCGGCGCTATGCCGGTCCGCTGGTGGTGGGGAGCGACCTGCTCGAGGTCTAGGCGCGGAGGGCGGAGAGCACTTCCTTCGCCCACGGCTGGTCGAGCGACGGCGGCGGGGCGTAGATGATCCCGCTGACGATCCTCGCGTGACCTTCCGCCTCCTCGGGTGAGTCCTCCAGCACGTCCTCCACGGTGAGGCTGAACCGCGCCAGTCTCCCGAGGCGAAGGGCCGGGCCCGTCGCGCGGCACTTGATGTAGATGGTGGCCTCCGGCTCGATCACGAGGAGCGTGCCCACCGCCCGCTCCTGCAGGTTGCGGGCGCTTCGGCTCTGCGCGCCGATGACCAGCCGGAGCGTCCGCGCGTCCACCGCGAGCAGCTCGAGGTAGCTGCAGAGCATCGGGTGCATCGACCCGTCCGCGCTCCAGGTGACGAGGGGCAGCCCGCGGCCGAGCAGCGAGGGGAGGCTCGCCTGGGAGAACCGCGTGCGCAGGTCCGGCGGGAGCGCCGAGCCGTGCGAGGTGCTCATGATCTCAGGTATTGGTGGAGGAACCGCCGGAGCTGCTTCTCCGAATCGGCATGCGCGGCCGAATTGTACTCGATGGTGGCGCCCCGGCCTCGCCGGGCTTCGGCGATATAGGTTCGCCGCAGGATATTGCTGGCGTCGAAGGCGTGTCGCGCGTCCGGGTAGGTGACGTCGACGACGACGCGGCCTTGCCGCCGCGCATCCTGGGCCAGCAGCCGGCACGGCTCGGCCGGGGTCCAGTCGTCCTGCCCGCCCAGCAGCATCAGCAGAGGCGCCGTCGTGGCGAGCGACGGCACGTCGCCGCAGGCCGGATAGAAGGCGACGAGCGCGCGGACCTTCACGTCGTCGTGGCGGGACTGGTAACGCGAGGCCCAGAGCACGGTCCACCCGCCGTGAGAGAAGCCCATGGCCGCAATCCGCTCGCGGTCGATGAACGGCAGCTTGGCCAGCGTGGCCGCGGCCGCGAACACGTCCTCCGCCCTGGCCCCGCCCGTGAGCGCGGAGGCGTCGCCGCAGAGCCGGGTGAGATGGCGGCCCGCGAAGCTGTCGAGCGTGAGCGCGGCGTAGCCTTCCGCCTGTAGCCAGACCGCCCACGCGGAGCCATTGGGCGCCGGCCCGCCGCATCCGTGCAGCAGAATGACCGCGGGGAAGGGCCCGGTCCCGGCGGGACGGTAGAGATCGCCGCTGAGCATCGCGGGCCGGGGAGTGGTGACCGGGACCGCGTGGGTGACGACACCGCCCGTGCAGCCCGCCATCGCGAGCACGGCCGCGGCGAGCAGCGAGGAGAGGCGGGGCATGGCGAGGGGAGTGTAGACCTGCGCCGATGCGGCGAGCAAGCGCGGCGGGTTGCCGTCGACAGGACGGTCCAGTATCGTCCAATTGTCATGGTGAACACGGCATGCGCGCCCTGGTGATCGGCGCCTCGGGGCAGGTCGGGGCCGCGCTCCTGCGCGCGCTCGCCGCGCGGGGCCACGCCGCGGTCGGCACGTGGGCGCACCACGCGTATCCCGGGCTCGTGCCGCTCGACTTCACCGATCCCGGCGCGGTGGAGCGGTTGATCGGCGAGGCGCGCCCCGACTGGGTCTTCTGCCCCGCCGCGCTGAGCCACGTGGACTATTGCGAAGACCACCCGGACGAGGCGTTCGCCGTGAACCTGCACGCGCCCGTCGCCGCGGCCAAGGCCGCCGACCGGGTGGGCGCGGGCTTCGTCTACTACTCGTCGGACTACGTCTTCGACGGGATCGGCGGCCCGTACGCTGAGGAGGCGCCGCCTCGCCCGCTCGGCGTGTACGGGCGGAGCAAGTGGGAGGGCGAGCAGGCGGTGCTGGGCGCGCTCGAGCGATCCCTGGTCATCCGCACCAGCGTGGTCTACGGGCCCGAGCCTCAGGAGAAGAATTTCGCCTACCAGCTCATCCGCGCCTGCCGCGGCGGTCAAGGCTTCCGCCCCGCGGTCGATCAGCGCGCGAGTCCCTCTTACAACGAGGACGTGGCCACCGCCACCATCGAGTGCTGCGAGCGCGAGCAGCGTGGCATCTGGCACCTGGCCGGCGCCGACGTGCTCGACCGGATGGCCTTCGCACACCTGGTGTGCCGTGTCTTCGATCTCGACGGCTCGCGGCTCACGCCCGTGACGACGGCGGAGCTCAAGCAGAAGGCCGGCCGCCCGCTCGACGGCGGGCTCCGGATCACCAAGGCGCAGGCGCAGCTCCGGACGCTACTGCGTGGAGCGGAGGCGGGCCTGCGGGCGATGCGTGAGGCCCTCGCGACGGGCGCGTCCGGCGCCTGACCGACCGTTGACCAGTCCGGAATCATACGGTACAGTCACAACTTGGCTGTCGTCCCGGGACGGTGACCGTAGCTCAATTGGTTAGAGCACTGGACTGTGGCTCCAGGGGTTGAGGGTTCGATTCCCTTCGGTCACCCCACTCCTGAAAGCCAGGCGAGCAGATTCGGGCGCCCATAGCTCAGCTGGATAGAGCGTTAGCCTCCGGAGCTAAAGGTCAGAGGTTCGAATCCTCTTGGGCGCACCATCGCTGCTGTAGCAGTACCCGCTCCGACGCGGGCCGTTAGCTCAGTTGGTAGAGCAGCTGACTCTTAATCAGCGGGTCCAAGGTTCGAGTCCTTGACGGCCCACCAATTGTTTCGGGCGCTTCCGGAGCATCGGGAGCGCCCGAATCGCTTTTGGTGCCCAATCGGTGCCATCGGGAGTCGGCCGTGCGATCATCGACCGCCTCGATGAACCGCTCGCCCTTCGCCGGAATCCACCGCGCGTAGAACTGCTGCGTGGTCGTCGGCAGCGCGTGGCCGAGCTGCGCGCTCACGTAGGTGAGCGGCACGCCGCGGGCCAGCAGCACGCTCGCGAAGGTGTGCCGGAGGTCGTACACGCGATGAGCTGACACGCCCGCGGCCTCGAGGGCCTTGGCGAAGGCCTTCCGGACCCGCCTCTCGTCGAGTGGCGTGCCCGCCTCGGTGCAGAAGACCCACTCCGGTAGGTCCCGCCACCCACGCCGCAGGGCCTCGGCCTTCCGCTCGAGCTGCAGGCGCCGGAGCCGGCGCGAGGGAGGGCTCGGTGTCTACAGACGCACGCGCCTCTTGACGCTAGTGCTGTGCCTGGATAGGATGCCGCTCACTCGGTGGCCGGGGTCGGCTGGTGCGGGGCGGGGGCTTTGATGGGCGCTGTGCCAAGGCTCTTGGGCCGATCGGCGTTTGAGCGCGGGAGCCTCTGTCGTGGACGGGGGCTGAGAGGGCCAAGGTTGGCGGACGCAGCTTCACGAGCACCTTCGTGCTCCCGAACCTCCATGTGCGCGGGGACGTCGGAGCCCTTCCGCAACATCTTCGGCGAGTGCGTGTTCGGCTCGCCGAAGGACTGAGCGCGGCGGCGAGATCATGACCGGGCAGGTGCGCTACGCGCAGAGCGGCGACACCAGCATCGCGTACCGGGTGACCGGCGAAGGTACCCTCGACGTCGTGCTCGTACCGGGCGCATTCACGCATCTCGAGCACATGCAGCTCGAGCCGCGCGCGGTACGGTTCAGTCAGCGGCTGGCGTCGTTCGCACGCCTCATCACATTTGACAAGCGCGGGACCGGATTGTCGGACCGGGCCGTCGCCATCCCGACCCTCGAACAGCGGATGGATGACGTGCGCGCCGTTATGGACGCCGTGGGATCCGAACGCGCCGCACTCATAGGCGTCTCCGAGGGCGGGCCGATGTCGATGCTGTTCGCAGCCACTTATCCTGAACGTACCATCGCGCTCGTATTGTATGGGACCTTCGCGCGCGGGTCATGGGCGGAAGACTACCCGTGGGCGCGGCGCGATGAAGAGCGTGAGGCCTATCTTACGGCGATGCGCAACGCATGGGGCACCGGCATGTCGATCGAACGGTATGTGCCGAGCCTCGCCGGAGACAGCGCATTTCGCCAGTGGTGGGCCGCGCTTGAGCGCACGGCAGTGAGTCCGGGCGCCGCAGTCGCACTCGCCCGCATGAACGCTGAGATCGATGCGCGCCACGTCCTCGACGCGATTCGTGTCCCGACGCTCGTCGTCCATCGAACAGGCGACCGAGTCGCCAGGGTCGAGCACGGGCGCTATATCGCAGAGCGCGTTCCAGGCGCGAAGTACGTCGAGTTGCCCGGTGAAGACCACGTGCCAATCGCAGGCGACATGGATCGCATGCTCGACGAGATCGAAGAATTCTTGACAGGCGTGCGGCACCGAGCCGACCACGACCGTGTCCTCGCCACGGTGCTCTTTACCGATGTGGTCCGCGCTACAGAGCGCGCCGTCGCGCTGGGCGATCGGCGATGGCGCGAACTGCTCGAGCGGCATCATTCGATGGTGCGCCGCGAGCTCGGCGCGTTCCGAGGACGTGAGATCGATACCGCAGGGGACGGATTCCTCGCGGCTTTTGACGGTCCGGCGCGGGCGATCCGTGCAGCGCGGACGATCACCGACAAGGTCAAGCTGATGGGCCTCGACGTCCGCGCCGGTCTTCACACCGGCGAGTGCGAGGTCGTCGGCGACAAGCTTGCCGGGATCGCGGTGCACATTGGAGCGCGCGTGGCGGCACTCGCCGGCCCCGGGGAAGTCCTCGTGTCGAGCACCGTGAAGGATCTCGTCGCCGGATCAGGGCTCGAGTTCGAGGATCGAGGCACGCACACACTGAAGGGCGTGCCTGGTGAATGGCGCCTCTACGCAGTGGACCGTAACGCAATCGCTGCGGCGTGATGTCTGAATCCGATCTTGCGGCTTGGTCGAGTTCTTCGTCGACGAGGTCAAGCTCGAGTGGTATTACACGTATGTTCGAGTCCTTGACGGCCCACCAAACGTGACGGGCACTTCCAGAGCATCGGGAGTGCCCGTCGGTATTCGACTGACGCCGTCTGGCCAGAACTCGTGGTAAGTTCCCCGGGCGCGCTACACTCTCTGCCCATGATCGACCTCAACGATCTCCGGGCCCGACCGGACGCGTACCAAGACGCCGCCCGGAACAAGCGGATCGCGGTCGACGTGCCCACGTTCCTCGGCATCGACGCGAAGAGGCGCGAGCTCCTGCCGCTCGTGGAGTCGATGCGCGCCAGGCGGAACGCCGTCAGCAAGACGGTGCCGTCGATGGTGGGCGAGGAGAAGCAAAGGGCGATCGCGGAGATGAGGGAGCTGGCCGGGGAGCTGAAGGAGCGGGAAGAGGAGCTGGCGGCGGTGGACCGCCAGTGGGGCGCGATGCAGCTGCTGCTGCCCTCGATCCCGCTGCCGCAGGTCCCGGTGGGCGAGGACGACACCGAGAACCGGGAGGTGCGCACGTGGGGCCAGCGCCCCGTCTTCGGCTTTCCGCCGAAGGACCACGTGACCATCGGGCAGAAGCTCGACATCATCGACATCCCGAGAGGGGTGAAGATCGCCGGTAGCCGGAGTTACTTCCTCAAGGGCGACGCCGTCCGCCTCGAGCTCGCCGTCCTCGTCTTCACGCTCGATCACCTGATCAGGAGGGGATTCACTCCGTTCGCTCCGCCCCTCCTGGCCAGCTGGGAGGCGATGATGGGCACGAGCTATTTCCCCGGCGGGGAAGAGCAGGCGTACGCGGTCGGGGCGCGGCAGGACCGGGACGGCCCGATGGAGGCCGATGGCTACTACCTGATCGGCACGTCCGAGGTCTCGGTCGCGAGCTACCACCAGGGCGAGACACTCTCCCTGGCTGAGCTTCCCAAGCGGTACTGCGGCATCAGCAACTGCTTCCGCCGTGAGGCCGGGACCTACGGCAAGGACACGCAAGGGCTCTATCGAGTCCACCAGTTCCAGAAGGTCGAGCAGGTCGTGCTCTGCCAGGCCGACGAGCGTGTCAGCGCCGCCATGCACGCGGAGCTGCTGCAGAATGCCGAGGAGGTGCTGCAGGCGCTCGCGCTGCCCTACCGGGTGGTCGACGTGTGCACGGGCGACATGGGTCGAGGCCAGGTCTTCAAGAACGACATCGAGACGTGGATGCCCAGCCGCAAGTGCTACGGCGAGACGCACAGCTGCTCGACGTTCCACGACTTCCAGGCGCGCCGCCTCAACATCAAGTATGATGCGGACGAGGGCGGGCGGAAGTTCGTCCACACGCTCAACAACACGTGCATCGCCTCACCGCGCATCCTGATCCCCATCCTCGAGAATTACCAGAACGCCGACGGGTCGGTGACGGTCCCGTATGTGTTGCGCCCGTACATGGCGGGCCAGGAGCGCATCACCCGGCCCTGACGTGGCGGATAGCTCTCGGGAGGGGCAGCGGGGCCCACCGGGCCGGCTACCCGGCAAGGATGTAACCGGCCAGCGCTGCCCCCGCCGGGATATTGACAAGCGCACCGTGTCCTTGTAGGTTGCGCCCCACTCTCGCGTCTTCCGAACTGTCCGGCCCTCGGGGGGAATCGATGCCCTGTTCGGGATCCCTGGACAACCCTTCGGGGCGGACATGGGTCGAAGAGACCGGGGTGAGGGCTTGTCCGCCACCCCCTCATGGCGCGGGGGCCGGCGGCTCGACATGGCGCTGCTGAGCCTCGACGCGCTGCGCCTCCACTTCGGCGGCGTCACCGCACTCGCGGGCATCAGCCTCGAGGTCCACCCTCACGACTTCCTGGCCATCATCGGGCCAAACGGGGCCGGCAAGACCAGCATCTTCAACTGCATCAGCGGCATCTACGCGCCCAGCCAGGGCCACATCCGGTTCGGCGACCGGGACATCACCGAGCTCAAGCCGTACCAGCGTGCTCACCTGGGCATCGCCCGCACCTTCCAGAACATCGCGCTGTTCAAGGGCATGAGCGTGCTGGACAACATCAAGATCGGCCGGCACATTCACCTCCGCGCGGGCGTGCTGGCCTCGGGCGTCTACTACGGAAAGGCGGCCCGCGAGGAGCGCCTGCATCGGTCGGTCATCGAGCGCGAGATCATCGACCTGCTCGAGCTGCAGGACATCCGGCACAAGACCGTCGGCACCCTGCCGTACGGGCTGCAGAAGCGGGTGGAGCTGGCCCGGGCCCTCGCCCTCGACCCGACCCTGCTGCTGCTCGACGAGCCCACCGCCGGCATGAACGCGGAAGAGACCGAGGACATGGTGCGGTTCGTCCTCTACGTCAAGCAGGTGAAGCGCCTGGCGGTGGTGATGATCGAGCACGACATGGGGGTCGTGATGGACATCTCCGACCGCGTGGTCGTGCTCGACTTCGGCCAGAAGATCGCCGAGGGTACGCCGGCCCAGGTGCAGCAGGACCCCGCGGTGATCAAGGCCTATCTCGGCGAAGCGACGGAGGCGGTCTAGGACCGCCGGGGGACCCACCACCGCCATGGATCACGGCACGTTCCCCGGTCGGCTCGTCGAGCGGGCCCGGCGGCGCGGCGGGGAGATCGCGCTCCGGGAGAAGAAGTACGGCATCTGGCAGGAGGTGACGTGGCGGGAGTACGCGGCCCACGTGCGCGAGGTGGCGCTCGGCCTCGAGGGCCTCGGTCTGCGGCCGGGGGACACCATCGCGGTGATCTCGGGCAATCGCCCCGCCTGGCTCTACGTGGAGCTGGCCGCGCAGTCGATCGGCGCCATCCCGCTCGGGGTCTTCGTCGACGCCTTGCCCGACCAGGTGCTCCGGGTGCTCGAGCACAGCGAGGCGCGCGTGGTCCTGGCCGAGGACCAGGAGCAGGCCGACAAGGTGCTCGGCGTCCGCGACGGGCTCCCGCGCCTCGAGCGGATCGTCGTGGACGATATGCGCGGGCTCGAGACATACGCGGATCCCATGCTCGTCAGTCTCGAGGCCGTCGAGACCCAGGGCCGGGAGGTCGACGAGGGGGACCGGGGCCGGTACGAATCGCGGCTCGCCCAGCGCCGGCCCGACGACGTGGCCCTCCTCTCCTATACCTCCGGCACCACCGGCACGGCCAAGGCGGCGATGATCAGCCACCGCAACCTGCTCGCGATGGCCGCGGGGGTGACCGAGGTCGACCCGATCCGCGAGGGCGACGAGGTCGTCTCGTTCCTGCCCTTCGCCTGGGTCGGGGAGCAGCTCGTCAGCGTGGCGATGGCGCTCCACGTGGGCGCCACCGTGAATTTCCCCGAGGAGCCCGAGACGGCGCGCGAGGACCTGCGCGAGATCGGGCCCCACGTGATGATCGCGCCGCCTCGATTCTGGGAGGCGATGTGCTCGGAGTACCAGGTCAAGATCGCCGACTCCGGCTTCACGAAGCGTCTGGCCATGCGCGCGGCGCTGGCCCTGGGCGAGCGGGCGGCCGCCAGGGAGGGTGCCCACGCGCGGCCCGGCCTGAGGGCGCGGGCCCAGCGCGCGCTCGCGCGGCTCCTGGCATTCCGCACGCTACTCGACAAGCTGGGGCTCGTCCGGGTGCGGCGCGCGTACACCGGCGGCGCACCGCTGGGCCCGGAGATCTTCGCCTTCTTCCGGGCGATCGGGCTCAACCTCAAGCAGGTCTACGGTCAGACCGAGACGTCCGGGATCTGCGTCGTCCACCCGGACGGCGACGTCCGTGCCGGGACGGTGGGCAAGCCGACGCCGGGAACGCGGGTACGGATCTCGGAGAGCGGCGAGATTCTCGTGGCGGGCGAGAGCGTGTTCCTGGGTTACTACAAGAACCCGGAGGCGACCGCGCGGGCGCTCGACGACGGCTGGCTCCGCACCGGCGACGCCGGCTTCCTCGATGAGCGCGGCCACCTGGTGATGATCGACCGGGTCACCGACGTGCTGAGGATGGCGGATGGCTCTCGTTTCTCGCCCGCGTTGATCGAGAACAAGCTCAAGTTCAGCCCTTTCGTCCGGGAGGCGGTCGTGGTCGGCGAGGAGCGGCCCTACGTGGTCGCGCTGATCCAGATCGACATGGGCAACGTCGGCAGCTGGGCGGAGACTCGTCGGCTGCCGTTCACCACCTTCAAGGATCTCTCCGGCAAGCCGGAGGTCGCGGCCCTGATCGGTGAGGCGATCGCCCGGGTCAACCAGAGCGTCCCCGACGCCGCGCGCATCCGGGAGTTCGCCCTGTTCGACAAGGAGCTCGACGCCGACGACGGCGAGCTGACCCGGACGCAGAAGGTCCGGCGCGCGACGATCCTGACCAAGTACCGGGACATGATCGAGAGGCTGTACGCCGGGTCACCGGCGGAGAGCCTCGCGGGAGGGCGGTGAGGCCCGGCCATGGCGGATCAGCTCGTCTTCATGCTCCAGCTGGTCATCACGGGCGTGGCGGTAGGCGGGGTGTACTCGCTGATGGCGCTGGGGTTCGTGCTGATCTTCAAGGCGTCGAGCGTCGTCAACTTCGGCCCGGGCGAGCTCGTCCTGTTCGGCGCCTACGTCTCGTGGGCCACCATCCTGCCGATGAAGCTGCCGCTCTACGTGGCCCTCCCGCTGACCTTCGCGGTGGCCATCCTGCTCGGGCTCGTGATCGAGCGGGGCGTGCTGCGCCCGCTCATCGGCGAGCCGATCATCTCGGTGATCATGGTCACCTTCGGCGTGGCGAGCGTCATCCGGGGCTTCCTCAACATGACGTGGGGTAGCGACACGCGTCCGTTCCCGGTGCTGTTCTCCCCCGAGCCGATCCACCTGGGCCCGGTGCCGGTCTCGCCGGTGCACCTGTGGAGCTTCGTGGGCACGCTCGTCCTGCTCGCGATCTTCTCGGTCTTCTTCAAGTTCTCGCTCACCGGGATGGCCATGCGGGCCACCGCGGACAACCAGCAGGTGGCCCAGTCCCTGGGGGTGAGCGTCAAGAGGGTCTTCGCGCTCTCGTGGTGCATCGCCACCGTGGTCTCGACGCTGGGCGGGATCATCCTCGGGAGCGTCCGGGGCGGGGTGGACTTCTCGCTCGCCGATCTGGGCCTGAAGGTGTTCCCGGTGGTGATCCTGGGCGGGCTCGACAGCGTGGCGGGGGCGATCATCGGGGGCGTGCTGATCGGCGTGCTCGAGAACCTCTCGGGCGGGTACCTCGATCCGGTCCTGGGCGGCGGGGTCAAGGAGGTGGCGCCCTTCGTCGTGCTGGTGATCATCCTGATGATTCGCCCCTACGGCTTCTTCGGCAAGGTCGAGATCGAGCGCGTCTGATGCAGTGCGGCGGCTTCCGGACCAGCTACGCTTCGGACGAGCGGATCTTCGACACGGCGCTGCCGATCGTCGGGGTCGTGGCGCTGATCGGGGTGCTCGCGCTGGTGCCGCAGTTCGCCACCACCTACTGGCTCGACGTGCTCAACCGGATCGGCATCGCGATCATCGGGGCGCTCGGGCTCAACATCCTCGTCGGCTACACCGGGCAGATCTCGATCGGGCACGCCGCGTTCCTGGCCGTCGGCGCCTACGCCACCGCGATCCTCGAGATCAACGCGGGGCTGCCGTTCTACCTCGCGATTCCACTCGGCGCACTGATCACCTCCGGATTCGGCCTCGTCTTCGGCATCCCGTCCCTGCGTCTGAGGGGCCTCTACCTCGCCATCGCCACCCTCGCCGCCCACTTCATCACCACCTACGGCATCGTCCACTGGGAGAGCCTGACGAAGGGCGTGCTGGGGATGATGGTGCCGCCCGCGACCGTGTTCGGAATCCCGCTCGACTCGGACGCGCGGGTCTTCTACCTGATCTTCGCGCTCGTGATCCCGGCCACCTTCTTCGCCAAGAACCTCTTCCGGACCCGGGTGGGCCGGGCGTTCATCGCGATCCGGGATCGCGACGTGGCGGCCGGGGTCATGGGGGTCAGCCTGTATCACTACAAGCTGCTCGCCTTCGTGCTCAGCTCGTTCTACGCGGGCGTGGCCGGAGGCCTGATGGCCCACCATTCCCGGATCCTCTTCCCCGACTCGTTCACGCTCCTGGTCGCCATCGACTACCTGGCCATGATCATCATCGGGGGGCTGGGGAGCATCCTCGGCGCCATCTTCGGCGCGATCTTCATGACCCTGCTGCCCGAGGTGCTCAAGCTCGGCGCGACGTCGCTGACCGGGGTGTACCCGAACGCCTTCGGCCTGATCGCCTCGACGCGGGACATCGTCTTCGGCCTCGCGGTCATCCTGTTCCTGATGTACGAGCCCCAGGGCCTGTCCCGCATCTGGCTGCGGGTCCGGAGCTACTGGAAGCTTTGGCCCTATGCCTACTGAGCCACCCCATTCACCGTTCCGCCCACTCACCGCTCCGAAGGAGGGCGCTATGAGCCACACGCGCGACCTGCTCGTCCGGTTCCTCCTCATCGGCCTGTTCATCGTCGGACTCGGCGTCCCACCGAGCGCGGCGCAGGGGGTCATCAAGATCGGCAACCTCGTGGATCTCACCGGCCCGACCTCCGACCAGGGCAAGGACATCGCCCAGGGCCGGATCGACGCGGTCACGTACTTCAACGAGCGCGGCGGCATCAACGGCAAGAAGATCGAGCTGGTCAGCGTGGAGTACGGCTTCCAGCCACCCCGCGCGGTGGCGGCCTACAAGCGGTTCGTCGAGGACGACAAGGTCCTGCTCGTCCTGGGCTACGGGACGCCGGACACCGAGGCCCTTCGCCCGTACATCACCAAGGACAAGATCCCGTATCTCTCCGGCTCCTACTCCGGGCACCTCACCGACCCACGCCAGACCCCCTACAACTTCCCGGGTGGGATCGACTACACGAGCCAGATCCGGATCTTCCTCAACTACGTGAAGGAATCCTGGACCGACACGAGCCGCAAGCCGCGGGTCGCCTTCATCTACGCCGACAACGCCTACGGCCGGGCGCCCATCGAGGCCGGGCGCCTCTACGCCAAGGAGATCGGGATTGACCTGGTGGACGAGGAGATCATCCCGACCGTGCTCACCGACGCGACGTCGCAGCTCCTGACGATGAAGAAGAAGGACCCGGACTACGCCTACATCAACACGAACACCCAGTGGGTCCCGGTGGTGCTGAAGGACTCCTACAAGCTCGGGCTCAAGACGAAGTACGTCGTGAACAACTACGGGATCGACGAGCGGACGCCGAAGCTGGCCGCCGAGGCGGCCGAGGGCGTGATGGGCATCCAGGACGTCGCCTACTGGGGCGAGAACGTGCCGGGCATGAAGACCCTCATGGACTTCCACGCCAAGCACCACGGCGGGGACACCCACGCCTCGCCCTACATGCGCGGGTGGCTCTGGGTGATCGTGTCGGTCGAGGCGTTCAAGCGGGCCGGGGACAACCCGACCGGGGAGTCGATCAAGAAGGCGCTGGAGAGCCTGAAGGACTTCGACACCTGGGGGATTACCCCGCCGTTCACCTATACCAACGAGGACCATCGCCCCACCAACCGGGCGCGGCTGGTGATGGTCAAGGGCGGCAAGATCGTGCAGATGAAGGAGGTCTCGGTCGAACGCGACATGAAGTGGATCGGGAAGTAGATGCTGCGACTCAACAACGTCCAGGTCATCTACAGCGAGGTTATCCTCGTCCTGAAGGGGTTGTCGCTTGACGTGGAGGAGGGCAAGATCGTCGCCCTCCTCGGCGCCAACGGGGCGGGCAAGACGACGACGCTGAAGGCGATCTCGGGCCTGTTGAAGACGGAGGACGGCGCGGTCACCGACGGCACCATCGAGTTCATGGGGCGGCGGATCGACGGGCGCGATCCCGAGGCGATCTGTCGCCTCGGGATCGTGCAGGTCATGGAGGGGCGCAAGGTCCTGGAGAGCATGACGGTGGAGGAAAATCTTAGGATCGGCGGCTACTCGCGGCGGGATCCGGACGGGGTCCGCCGCGACATGCAGCTGATCTACGAGTACTTCCCGCGGCTGGTGGAGCGGCGGGGGCAGCTCGCCGGCTACCTGTCGGGAGGCGAGCAGCAGATGCTGGTGATCGGACGCGCCCTGATGGCCAAGCCGCGCCTGCTGCTGCTGGACGAGCCGTCGCTCGGCCTGGC
>Ga0207646_10002552_pt1 | contig 21503 bp, 20 predicted proteins | sample KBSK5502metaG_FD_184343 | JGI IMG/M metagenome (GOLD analysis project Ga0207646, IMG submission 184343) | Corn, switchgrass and miscanthus rhizosphere microbial communities from Kellogg Biological Station, Michigan, USA - KBS K5-50-2 metaG... | ecosystem: Host-associated > Plants > Roots >... | reverse complement strand
TCATCGATCCCGGCGGGCCCTTCGGCGCAACGATACCGCCGCGTGCGACGAGCCTCGCGATGGTGTCGTTGGGAATCGTCCACAGCGGATAGCTTGTCGTCGCGACGTCGTGCTGCGCATCGACCACGCCCAGAGTATGGCTGCCCGGAATGAACATCAGCGGGCCATTGAACTCGTTCACTTCGTCCAGGAAGATCGCCACGTTCATCGCCCGCGGCTCGGGCATGTCGTCGTCGCGCTTCCACGTGCCGTAGTCCTGATGCCATTGCCAGACGTCGCCGTCGAAGGCCATCTTGCCGTTGATCTTGAACTGGTGCATGTAGACGGCCTCGCCGAAGAGCTGCATGATCGGCTCGACCATGCGCGGGTGGCGCGCAAGCCTGGCGAACGGGCGGCTGTACAGATGTGCGGCGAAATTGGTGCGTACCGCTTCGCGGTCTTTCTCGCGCACGTTTTCCGCGCGGCGCTGGGCGAACAGACGCGGCACCTCGTCGCTCAAGACCTGCATTTCGGCGGTCGAGAAAAGGCTCGGGAAGAAAAGGTACCCGTCGCGCTCGAAGCGCTCGACCTGCTCAGGTGTCAATCGCATGTCGCCTCCTTCGCCTGTCGGCTGCCGCGGCGGGAGACGGGCTCACCGCCGCAATGCAACCGGGGCTTTAAGGAAGTGTACGTTCTCCGGCAGCCGTAGGGAACCTCGGGGAGCGGCGCCCTCGCAGGAAGCGCCGGCTTGCCTTACTTCCCGACGTAGCGCTCGGGGAATTGCTGCTTCAACTGCGCGAGCTTCGGCAGGTCGTGGTACACGATGTACGGCTGGGTGGGATGCAGCGCGAGGTAGTTCTGGTGATACGCCTCGGCTGGATAGAACGCGGGCAAGGCGACGAGCTGCGTGACGATCGGGCTCCCGTACGCCTTCGCCTGCCCGAGTTGCTCGATGTAGGCCTGCGCGACGCGTTTCTGGTCATCGTTGGTGAAAAAGATCGCCGAGCGGTATTGCGTGCCGTAATCCGGTCCCTGCCGGTTGAGCTGGGTCGGATCGTGCGCAACCGAAAAGAAGATGCGCAAGAGCTCGCCGTACGAGACCTGCGCCGGGTCGTAGGTCACCTCCACCGATTCGGCGTGCCCGGTACCGCCGGTGCTCACGCGCTCGTAGTCCGCGGTCTTGGCGGCCCCCCCGGCGTATCCTGAAACGGCCTTGCTCACGCCCTTGACGTGGCGGAACACGGCTTCGACGCCCCAGAAGCAGCCGCCCGCGAAAACCGCGGTCTGCGGTCCCTGAACCGAAGCGGCGGGAATGTCCACGGCCGGGGCGGGTAGCGGCGACGCGGCGATTGCAACGTCAGCCTGAATCGCCATCGCCACCACGGCGGCAAGGGCGGCGGCGAAGCTTGGGTACAAAGAGCGAGACATGGTGTTTTCTCCTGTGGAATCGCGATGAAATCACGATCGCTTGGACCTTAGTCGCCGGCTGAGCGCGATCCTGACGGCTCGCGCCGCGACCGAACCGTTGGTAGAGTATATTCGCCGGCGCGAGTTCCGTCGCAGGAAGCGGAGCGTTGGCGGGATTGGCGCTCGTCGTCGGCGGGTACGCGGCAGCGGCACCGGGGGCGCGCCTGTTCCAGCCGTCATCCTCCGCGATCGCGCTCGCGCCGTATGCGATCACGCTGTCATTCGCGCTCCTCGCGGCGGCAAATCTTGGCGGCCACATCCGGCGGGTGCTCAGCACCCGATGCTTATCGCCATCGCGATCTGGGCGGCGGTGCACCTGCTTGCCAACGGCGACATGAGAGGCACGGTCCTGTTCGCGAGCATTCTCGCCTATGCGCTCGTCGACTTCGTCTCCGCAGTGCAGCGCCATGCAACCAAACTTTTTGCACCCAGCGCACGGCACGACGCGATCGCCGTCGCCGCCGGAATCGTCGCGGCGCTCGCGGTGATGGCCTTCCATCACATCCTGTTCGGCGCCGCCGTGGTGCCGTGGGGCTTCTGAGGACTTCGCGTCGCCGGCACTTCGTTGCGATGCCGCCGCAAATTGGTATGATGCTCTGGCGCGGCGATGCCGCGGTGAACGCTTTATCCACGCGCCGGCCGCGCCTCACGCGCGCGATGGCAAGGCCCCCCGGGTATGCCGGCTCGAACCCGCGGTGGCGGACTCTCGAAAGGAGACAGCACCATGGCTAAGAAAAGCTCCGACGGCGTGTACCGCGTCATCGATGTGATCGGCACCAGCACGACGTCGTGGGAGGATGCGGCCAAGAGCGCAGTGTCGACGGCGAGCAAATCGCTGCGCGATCTGCGCATCGCCGAAGTCTCGAAGCTCGACATGAAAGTCGAGGCCGGCAAGGTCGTCGCGTACAGGGCGCGCGTGCAGCTGTCGTTCAAATACGAGGGCTGAAGCGGCGGGAAGCGGCGAAGGCTGCCGCATGAACCCGGCGTCAGCGGCGCCATGGGGCTTGCGCCTGTGGCGGGGGGCGATTACGCCCGCGACGACGAGTTGCAGGCGCGCAACCATGACGCGGGCGCGCCGCACGTAAGCGCCGGCGGCATGGCGCCCCCGGTCTCCGCCGTCACCTCAGATATTTCCGCAACGGCTCCCAGTACATTTTCTGCCAGCCGTCCTCGAGGTGCGCTTGGTGTTCGGCCGGATGCCCGGCCTGGTCGAACACCAGGCGCGTCGCTTCACCTTGCGGCTTGAGCTCGAAGCGTACGATCGAATAGGTGCCGGGCGGCCAGTTGCCGACACGCCACGCCTGCACGACGCGCTGGCCCGGAATGAGCTCGATATTTCGGCCGCTGATCATGCCGCCGAAACACGAAAATGCGCCGCCTGGCTCGCCGGAGATCTCGGCCGGCGCGCCGGTGAACGCCGCAAACCGCGCGGCATCGGTCAATGCCTCGTATGTCTGCACCGCGCTGGCGTCGAATAGGACTTCCTGGTGGATCGACCCGGTCATCGCCTCCTCCCTTTTGCGAGGAAGGCCTGCCTCAACCGCCTGCAGGCATTCTTCGGCGCTGGGAGCCGCCTGCGGCGTGGCGCCGTCCAGCGCGATCGCGGCTAGCGGCAGTCCCCACGGCACACAGCCGCGAGGCGCGTGCCGTCCAGGAAAACCTTAGCTGCGCGATGCTCAACCGCTCGAACGTGCGCGCGTCCGTGCGGCCTTGCGTGCCGCAGCGCTGCGGAGCGAGGGACCCTTGGTCCTGGCCGCTTTGCGCGCGGTCGCGGACCGCGCACCGGCCGTCCGTTTCTTCGCAGCCGACTTGGCCTGCCGCGCGAGCGCGCTCTTCGAAGCGGCCGTGTGCCCTTCGCGCCTGAGCGCCGCCGTAATCGCGCGTGAACGGCGTGGGGACGCCGGCTTCGGGCCGTGGGCGCCCGCTGCCACTGCGCGCTTGGCGCTCTCCCGCGTCTTTTCGGATACGGTGCCTTCTTTCGGCGGCGGCAGCTTCACCCCTGCGCGACGCGCCTTGGACAAGCCGATCGCGATCGCCTGCTTGGTCGATTGCGCGCCGTGCTTGCCTTCGCGGATGTGATGCATCTCTTCGCGCACGAACTCTCCCGCCTGCGTCGACGGCGCCTTGCCTTCGCGCTTATCCTCGGCGGCTCGTTCCATGGTTTTCCTGTCTGGCATGGTATGGCTCCTTCTTTCGTTGTCGGTATCTCCGCCATTTCGGCGCCTCGCATCGCGGCGAGTTGCTACACCTGCAGCCCCGGTAACGCTTACACGCTTCGGCAATTATTGCCGGGCAGAGACATCTGCCCCGCACGGCAACTAGCGGCCGCCAGCACAAGGAGGATGCCCGCAACCACATTTGCTGACCGCTGGCTTGTTCGCCTTGGCGGTACTGTCGCAATAGTCGCTGCAATAACGCTGCCCTGCCTTGACCATGCACTTGCAGGCCGCATGAGCGCATTTTGTCGATGAAGCCGTACTCGCTGATCCCTGGTTGGCAGCCATGTTCCGATCCTCCGCATTGCCGCTTCGCTGGTGTCTCGATCGCCGCGAGACAAATTCAGCAAGAACCTTGCCATGCAATCCAGGCAAGATCGGCGCGATGCAATCGGGCGAAATGAGCGAGGCGTGAGCGTGCGTTGATGCGTCGCCGGAGCTGCGGGCGGCTGCTGCTCCCGCAGTGGAGCACGCGTCGGCGTGATCGCACTGGATGAAGTGGCGCGGCTTATTCGCGCGAGCTGCGGCGCTCTAGCGATGAGGACCGCCGGCCGAAACCGGCGAGGACGCGGTTAATCGCTCGCGCAAGCGGCGCCATGCCTTCTTGATCAGCCCATAGACGAATTCGCGCCGAATCGCGCGCGCCTGCCGTTCGATTATGTAACGGTCATACGTCGTCCAGTAGCGCGAATCGGGCGCCTCGTCGTTGGCAACGGTTGGTGTGCATTGCAACAATTCCGGGCCAGCATGAGTCGTGTGCGGAGCTCGCTTCAGGATGGAAAGCGGCCCGACAATCGGCGGCGGATTGAGGGTGTCTGTAGTTGGCAATCTCATCGAGCTTCCTTGGGTAACAACTTCAAGACGATGACCTTCTTGGGGCCGAGCTCAAACCATAGATGAGAGTTGCTACGATGGTCCAATCGCATGTTGCGATGAAACAGATCACCATTGCCTATGGCGTGGATAGGGGATGTGCAATGCACCAAAAATGTGGGTTGGCGGCCATAGGACTTAGCCAACTCGCGTGCCTTGGTGGCGATCGGGAAAATGGGCCAACTCATTCGCGCCGCCGAGAAGCTGCGTGAGCCAACCCGCTAAGCCGTCAGATCAGGTGCAGCGCAAGGCCGATCCGCTGCTTGAGGCGATTCGCGCAGTGCTACGCGATGTGTGGCGGCACGAGGAGCGGCAGCTGCGTGAGGGCGATGCGCATGCCGATCAGGCGGTTCAGTGCTCCATGGCCACGTACGCCCGAGGCAGCGCCGCCGCGCAGGCTGCCCCGAGATCATCTCGCGGCAGCTACCTCGCCGGAACCATCACCAGCCGGTCGTTGCCCGACTCCGCGCCCCAGGCTTCGCCCGCGCGGCCGAGCATCTGCCGCACGTCCGCGCTCCGGCGATCGGAGGGAAAGCTTTCGAACTTCTCGGTCACCGGATCGAACTTGACAATAGCATTGATCGACCAATCGGTGAGCCAGACCTTGTCTTGATCGTCCACCCATACCGAGTACGCGTGCGCATTGCCGGGCAATTTCCACTCGCGCCAGGATTTGCCGGCCGGATCGTACATACCGACCTGTCCTGTATTCCAATAGCTGACCCAGATGCGACCGCGCGAATCCGACCACACGCGGCGCGCGCCCTGCGCCTTGGTCGGCGGTTCGATCACCGTCGCCACGCCCGTTTCGACGTCGATGTGCGCGATGTGATTGCCCGCCAGCGACGCGTAATAGACCTCGCCTGAAGGCGTCGTGGCGATGCCGTAAGGCCCGCTGCCGCGCGGCGCCTTCCACACTTTCATGTCGGAGGTCGCAGGATCGAGTCGGCCGTAGTAGCCGCCCTGCCCAGTAAACCAGACGCGGCCCTTCTTATCGAAGGTCAACGTGTTGAGGTTGGCGTAACCGGTATCGGCGGGAAGCGCCCATGCTTTTACCTCGCGCGTTTTCGGATCGACGCGCACGATCGCGTTCTGCCCGCCGTCGGTGATCCACGGCGCCCCGTCGGGCCCGACGATCACGCCGTGCGGCGCCGACCGTGGTCCGAGCGCGATCTCCTCGTACTTGCCGGAGTTCGGATCGAGAATGCCGAGCTTGCCCGTACTCTGCGCCGTGTAATACACCGGTGCGCCCGCTCCGGGTGCCGCAGCGACGTCGTGCGGATGGGATCCGCGCGAAACGTCGAAATAGCTCGGCGCCGCCACCGCGCAGGTGATCGATGCCGCGGCGGTCGCAAACGCGAGCAGCGCGGACCTCACGAGCCTGACGGTCGCCATTGGTGCCTCCTTGCCGCTAAACCCTGAACGCAATGACGCGGGCATGAGCTTCAGTATAGTCTATGCGTGCGCTACGATACGATTCCGGATTCCATTGAGCACGATACGACGAGGCGAGCGTTGACTCGTTCGCAAGTTCTCGCGCATGCGGCGGACTATTTCGACTCGGGCGCGTTTCGCTTAGACCTCGGCCGTCGCGTCGCGTACCGGACTGAGAGCCAGGAGCGCGAGCGAGGCGCAGAGCTCCGTGGCTATCTCACCGACGAGCTGCTGCCTTCCGTGGAGCGCCTGGGCTTCACGGGGCGCGTGGTCGACAATCCTGTGGCCGGATTCGGTCCGTTTCTGCTGGCGCGGCGCCGCGAAGCCGCCGGCCTGCCGACCGTTCTCATGTACGGCCACGGCGATGTCGTCCGCGGCTACGATGCACAATGGCGCAAGCCGCGCGATCCCTGGTCGATCACCGTCGAGGGCGAACGCTGGTACGGCCGCGGCACGGCCGACAACAAGGGCCAGCACACGATCAATCTCGGTGCGCTCGCGAGCGCGCTCGCGGTTCGCGGCGGCAGGCTCGGATTCAACGTCACGCTGCTCTTCGAAACCGGAGAGGAAGTCGGTTCCCCGGGATTGCATGCGATCTGCGCTGCCTTGCGCGACGAGCTCGCCGCCGACGTTTTGATTTCTTCGGACGGACCGCGGGTCAATGCCGAACGTCCCACGGTATTCCTGGGCTCCCGCGGATTGATCAACTTCAAGCTCGCGTTGCGTTTGCGCGAAGGCGGCCATCACTCCGGCAACTGGGGTGGGCTGCTCGCCAATCCCGCAATCATTCTGGCGCACGCCATAGCGACACTCGTGAGCAAGGATGGTGTCGTGCTCGTGGAGGGTTTGCGCCCTCCGGCCATCCCCGACGCAGTCCGGCAAGCGCTGGCCGAGATTTCCGTCGGCGGCGATCCGGGCGATCCCGCGATCGACGACCGCTGGGGCGAGCCCGGACTCACGCCCGCGGAACGCGTGTTCGGGTGGAACACGCTCGAGGTGCTCGCGTTCAAGGCCGGCAACCCGGACCAGCCCGTCAATGCGATCCCGCCGTCGGCAGTCGCGCATTGCCAGCTGCGTTTTGTCGTCGGCACCGACTGGACGCATGTGGCTGACCACCTGCGCAAGCATTTCGACGACCGCGGGCTATCGATGATCGAAGTCGACGCCGAGCGAGGCAACGCCGCAACGCGCCTGTCCCCCGACGATCCATGGGTGCAGTGGGCGATCGCGTCGCTGGAGCGCACGAGCGGCAAGAGCGTCGCGCTGTTGCCGAACCTCGGCGGCACGCTGCCCAACGACGCTTTCGCGGACGTGCTGGAATTGCCGACGATCTGGATCCCGCATTCCTATCCCGGGTGCTCGCAACACGCGCCCGACGAACACCTGCTGGGACCGCTCGCACGCGAAGGCTTGCAGATGATGGCGGGATTGTTCTGGGATCTCGGCGACTCCGGCGCGACGTTGCCGAGACGCGACACCTGACGCGCGACGGCGTTACGTCAAGCTTTGCGTTCCCGTGGACGAACCTTCCAAGGCGGTCATGACGCCTGCGCCGCTCGGTCCCGACGAGTTGCGCGCGGCGTTCCGGCGCGTGTTTCCTGGTGTGATGTTCGCGATGTTCCTGGCCGCGATCGACCAGACGATCCTGGCGAGCGCGCTGCCCGCAATCGTCGCCTCGCTGGGCGGATTCGCGGATCTGTCGTGGGTCGTCGTCGCGTACCTGCTGGCGGCGACGGTGGCAGCGCCGCTTTATGGTCATATCGGCGATCGCTTCGGTCGGCGCGCGACGTTGCTGGCCGCATTGACCGTGTTCACGATCGCCTCGCTCGCCTGCGCGCTTGCGCCGACGCTATGGGCGCTCATTCTCGCGCGCGCCTTGCAGGGCCTCGGCGGCGGCGGTCTGATGACGTTGTCGCAGGCATTGATCAGCGAGAACGTGCCGCCGCGCCAGCGCGCGCAGTTCCAGGGCTATTTCGCCGGCGTATTCGCGGCCTCGAGCACCCTGGGGCCATTGCTCGGAGCGTTGCTGACCGAGCACTTGAGCTGGCGGGCGGTGTTTTTCATCAATCTGCCGCTGGGCGTGCTCGCGGCGGTGCTCGCGCTGCGCATTCCGTACTATCCGCCGCTCGCCGATGCGCGCTTCCGTGCCGATGTGCCCGGCACGCTCCTGTTCGGCGCCGGCACGCTGTCGCTGCTGTTCGCGCTCTCCTCCGCGGGTAACCGCTTTGGCTGGACCGATTGGCGGCTGTATACGGTGCTGGCATTTGCGGTCGGCTGCCTCGTGGCGCTTGCCTTTTGGGAAATTCGGACGCCCGACCCGGTCATTCCGGTTCGCCTGCTCGCCTCGCCGGTGATCTGGCGCTCGAATATCGTCGTCGCATGTTTTGCGGCGGCGTTGTTCGGCGCCGTGCTCTATCTACCGCTCTACCTTCAACTCGGACGCGGATTCGGGATCGGGGCGTCGGGATTGCTGCTGTTGCCGATCACCTTGTCGCTCGCCGCATCCTCGGCGCTCACCGGCAGGAGCATTGCGCGCAGCGGGAAGCTGACGGCGTATCCCAAGCGCGGCCTGGCAGTATCCGCCGTGGCGTTCGGCGCGCTGGCCGCGACCGTCACCTTCGCGCCGACGCCCGTCGTTCTGGCGCTGACTGTGCTCGCGGGCGCCGGGCTCGGCACCACGATGCCGCCGACGCAGATCATCGTGCAAAGTGCCGGCGGCACGGCATCGCTGGGCTCGGCGGTCGCTTCGGTGTCGGTGTCGCGCTCGATCGGCGGCGCGCTGGGCGTCGCGATCGTGGGCGCGGTGCTGTTCCTGCTGGTCGGCCGCGAGGACGCGTTGCTCGCATCGGTTCTGCCGCAGATCGCCGAGTCTGGCGGGACGTTCCTCGCGACATTGCCCGACGCGCAACGCCACGCCATCGCGAGTCACCTCGACAGCGCGTTTCGGATCGTGTTCGTGGTGCTGGCGGTATTCACCTGCATCGGCGCCTTCGCAGCGTCGAAAGTGCCGGCGCAGAGGCTCTAGCAAGACGGCTCGTTACGCGACAAAAATCCAGTACACCAACCCCGCAATCAGCGCGTACTTCACCGCCCGGAACACCGTCCGGTTCTTGCGCTTGAGCCGGGTGAGGAAATCGCTGCCGCGTCCGAGCAGCGCGTAGATGCGATTGAACGTGCCGACCTGCTCGGTCTCGACGTTCTGGGTAGCCGACGCGCGAATGATGTTGCGCGAGACCCAGCGATTGAACGCAGCCATCCAGCGTGTTCTGAGCGGCCGCTCCACGTCGCAGAACAGGATGATGCGGGTGACGTCGGTCTTGTTCTCCGCGGAGTGGATGAACGTCTCGTCGAAGAGGACGTCCTGACCGTCGCGCCAGGAGTACGCTTCGCCATCGATGTAGATGCGGCAGTCGTCGGAGTTGGGCGTGACCAGGCCCAGATGGTAGCGCAGCGACCCTGCGAACGGGTCGCGGTGGCGGTTGAGTTTTCCGCCCGGCGGCAGCAGCGCGAACATCGCCGCGTTGACCGACGGCAGCGACTCGACCAGTGCCACCGTCCTCGGACACAGCGCCTGCGCGGAGGGCAGCGGCGCGCCGTACCATTTGAGGTAGAAGCGCTTCCAGCCCTCCTTAAAAAATGAATTGAAGCCGAGATCGTTGTGGCCGGTCGCGGCGCGGATCTGTCCCTCGCCCATCAGCGCGAGCGCTTCGTCGCGCATCACCTGCCAGTTCTCGCGCAACTTCGCGAGCTCCGGCAGCTTGTGCACGTCGACGAACGGCTTCGGCGGCACCGCGGAGAACAGATACATGAGGGTGTTGTACGGCGCCATGATCGTCGAATGATCCTTGAGCTGGCGCACGAACGTGTGGCGAACGCGACCGCGGAAATGCACGTACAGCGCCGACGCGACGAACACGTACACGACGATAAATTTGGGCGCGAGCAGCGTCGACAGCAACGGCGGCAAACGAGTCTCCTGGCAAATCTCCCGCCGCGCGGAACGCGGGCGACAGGGCCAACTCATCATTATACTGCGGGGTCGACGCCGCGATCCGCGTTCGTTTCCATCTCCCCTACTGCTTGCACAGCTCGCCACCTGCATCCGCTTCATTGCTCGACCACAGGTCGTTCGTGCGCTTCTGGGCCGCGCGACTCGCCGCGGTGTTCGCCTACCAGATGCAGGCGGTTGCCGTCGGCTGGCAAATTTACGCGCTGACGGGCAGCGTATTCGACCTCGGCCTGGTCGGGCTCGCGCAGTTCCTGCCCTCGGTGGCATTGTTGCTCGTCGTCGGTCACGTCGCCGACCGGTACGACCGGCGTCGCATCGTCGGCTTCTGCCAACTCATCGAAGGCGGTGCGGCGGTGCTGCTCGCGGTGTTGAGCGCGAGCGGCCGTATCAACGAGCACGCGATCTTCGTCTTGATCGCGGTGATCGGCGCGGCGCGGGCCTTCGAGATGCCGACGCAGCAAACGCTCTTGCCATCGCTCGTTCCGCCGCGGCTGCTGTCGCGCGCGGTGGCTGCAAACGCGACCGCGGGCCAGACGGCGATCGTCCTCGGGCCCGCGCTGGGAGGCCTGCTTTATATCGCCGGACCGGCAACGGTCTACGGCCTGTGCGCGGTATTGTTTCTGGTGGCGAGCGGACTCACGGCAAGCCTGCGCATCGAGCGCAAGCCCCCGCAGCGCGATCCGCCCACGCTGGCGACGCTGTTCGCCGGCATCGCCTTCATTCGGCGTAACCGCGCGCTTCTCGGCGCGATCTCGCTCGACCTTTTCGCGGTGCTGCTCGGTGGCGCGGCGGCACTGTTCCCAGTGTACGCACGCGACATCCTGCATACCGGGCCGTGGGGGCTGGGATTGCTGCGCTCGGCGCCGGCCATCGGCGCGCTCACGACCGCGGTGTGGCTGGCGCACCACCCGTTGCAACGGCGCGCCGGGGCGATGATGTTCGGCGGAGTGGCAATCTTCGGCATTGCCACGATCGCCTTCGGATTGTCGCGCTCGTTCGCGCTGTCGCTCTCGGCGCTCGTCGTGCTCGGCGCGGCCGACATGGTGAGCGTTGTCGTCCGGCAATCGCTCGTCCAATTGCGCACGCCGGATGCGATGCGCGGCCGCGTGTCCGCGGTCAATTCAATGTTCATCGGCGCGTCGAACCAGCTCGGAGAATTCGAGTCGGGCGTCACCGCGGCGTGGTTCGGGACCGTGCCGTCGGTTGTCATCGGCGGCATCGGCACCTTGCTGGTCGTCACGCTGTGGATGCGCATGTTCCGCGAGCTCGTGCGCGTCGACGCGATCGACGCCGAGCGCGAATCGACCTCCGGCCCGCCGGGCAATGGCGAACGACCAGCGAATCCGCGGCATTGAAGTTGCCGGACGCCGATTGCGTTTCGTACGGCGAAGCGTCCGCTAAAGAGCCTTGCGCAGGCCTTCGCCGTCCGGGCTGCCGAGGCCCGTGCAAGGATCCCAGCCGGTCATGGCTTTGTAGGCACCGTTGTCGCCTTGCACGATGTCGCGAAATCCCTTGCCCGCGCCGGCGGCGTAAAGTCTGGCGTGCACGAATCCGAGGCGCGTTCCCTTGGCCTGGTTGAGTCGCGCAATCAGCCCTGCCCACAAGGGTGCGACCGCGCTGGTGCCGCCGACGACCACCGCGGAGCCGTCGACGAGGATCCGGTACCCTGTCTCGCTGTCGCCATTGCCCGCGACGTCCGGCACGCCGCGACCGGTCTTGCCACCAGGATTCGCCGCCTTCGGCACACCGGCCTGGTTTTGATACTCGGGCAGCTTGAACATTTCGCTCACGCCCCCGCCGGTCGCCCAGCCGTCGTGCGTGTTCCATACCGTCTCGAGCGTGATCGCGCCGTTCTTTGCCTCGAGATGCGTGCCGCCGCACGCGAGCACGTGCGGGCTCGACGCCGGGAAGTCCACGTTGGCGCGCCTGGCCGGAGGATCGGTGTCGCTCGATCCGTGATCGCCTGCGGCGGCGCAGATCGTGATCCCGAGCGCGGCGGCATCGACGCACGCAGCATCGTAGTCTTTGAGCGATTGCAGCGTCGATTCCTTTTCCGGCGCGCCCCAGCTGATCGACACGATCGAAGGCCGGCGCAGGTTGTCGTGGACCGCGGCGTAAAGCGCGTTGACGAAGCCGTCGTCAGTGTTCGGTGCAAAGTACACGGCGATCTGCGCACCCGGGGCCACCGCGCCGGCGACTTCGATGTCGAGCACGACTTCAGCATCGGCGCTGTCAGGGTTGCCGGTCGGCGCGTTGTGCGCGGCACCGACCGATACCGCGATGACTTTGGGCGGCTTGATGCCGAGCTTCGCAAAATATTTGGTCAGCTCGGCGGCGCGGTAGCCGCCGCCGAACTCGAGGATCGCAATTGTCTGGCCCTTTCCATCGACTCCTTTGGGAAATGCGTACAGCGCGGCGACTTCGAGCGGCGTGAATCCCTTGACGGTCGCGCGCGCCTTGACCTTGCCACTCGCGCTCTTGGCGATGCGGAAATGTGGCTGCACGCGCGGCCGGTTATCTAGCCCGAACACGCCCTCGACGATGCCGGCCAGATCGGCGGGGATCTTGATCTCGCCGGTGCGGATCCGGAACGAGCGCCCGCGCTCGGTGTAGCGCTCGAGCTTGACGCCGAACGCCTGCTCCATCGCCTCGACAGTCCCGGCGAGATCGACGGCGCGCTGCGCGAGGCTCACGCGCGGCACGACGAGTCCGTGCGCGTGCGCGAACGCCTCGACCTTCGCGACGTCACCGGGATCGGCGCCGTGCAGCGCCCGGAATTCGTCGTAGTCGAGCGTACGAAAATCAGCCGCTTCACAGGGCGATGCGAGCGCAGAACGGCGTCGCAGGCGCAGCGTTACAGTGACTTCCTCCGCCTTGGGTGCAGGGCCGACGCGCTTGCCGGCGGTGAACGCCGCCTTCTTGCTGCCCTTCAGTGGTACGCGGCGCGGTTTGCGGGAATCTGCGGGCATGGCGCAATCCCTTCCGTACGTGCCGCTGTAGTAAACAAGAAGAGGCGCTGAAAATCAATCGGGCGGGGCGTGAATATTCACGCCCCGGATGCGACTGGAGGCGGGGCGACGAGAAAAAGGCCGCCTCGACCAACACCGCGTCGGTCGGGCGGCCGTTGTGAATTACCGATGCAGCGCGGGCCTAGTCCCGGTCCCAGTGCCCGGCTTCAAAATGCCAGCGCTTGTCGCGCTCTTCCCAGCGATGGGCAGTCCAATGGTAACCGCGGCGCGCGCGAACCAAGTGTCCCCTTACCCACACGTGACGACCGCGATCCCAGTGCCAATATCCAGGCACCCAGACATAACCGGTGCGGGTCACCACGACCTCCTCGCGCGGGGGCGGCGGGGCGACCTCGACGTCGACAACCACCTTCCGTGCGAGACCCGCAGTCGGCATAGCCATGGCGGCGATCGCGCCCATCGCGCCGACCAACGCATTGCGCCTGTTCATTGTGCCTCCTTGATGGAAGTTGACGCACAAACGCAATCCCTAGCGTTGCGCGTTACGGATCAATCTACCACCGCGCGCCCGGGCGACTTGCGTCGCGGCAGTGCCGGCGCGCAAAAAAGACGGCGTCTTACAACGGGCTCGGAATTCGTCCGACAAACGCCAGCGCCCGCCGGCGGTCGCGCCGCCGGTACAATGGCGCCGCCCAATCGTGTCGACCATGACAATTCCCACGCCAACCCTCGATGAGCTCAAGCGGCGCGCACAGGAAGCTGCGGCGCACGCCTACGCGCCGTATAGCAGCTTTCCGGTGGGCGCCGCGGTTCTTGGGTCTAACGGCGAGATTTACGCCGGCGCGAATGTCGAGAACGCTTCGTTCGGGCTCACCATCTGCGCCGAACGCAATGCGATCTTTCAGGCGGTCGGGGAGGGCGTACGCAGGATCGAGGTGGTCGTCGTCTATACGCCGACTCCGGCTGCGGCCCCGCCTTGCGGTGCGTGTCGCCAGGTCATTCACGAGTTCGGCCCCGATGCGCTGATCGTCTGTTGCACCGACGACGCGGCCGCAGAGCGCCGCTACACGCTTACCGAGCTGTTGCCCGGTGCTTTCGGACCCGACCACCTCGCCGGAAGACGATAGCCATCGATCGATGCCCGCGCCTATCCCGCTGCCGCATGCCGCCAGCGAGTATCTTCCGGGAATGCACTTGAGCGAGCGCACGACCAACGCGGCGTTGGCCGAGAAGTACGACGCCGTCGCGTACGAGGGGCAGTCACACGCACTCTCGCACCCCGATCGCATGGCCGTCGTCGCCACGTTGTTCGGTCTCGCACCGCCAAGCATCGCGACCTGCCGCGTCCTCGAGTTCGGCTGCAGCGACGGAGCTAATCTGCTGCCGATAGCGGCAAACCTGCCCGATGGCCAGTTCGTCGGTTGCGATCTTTCGCCGCGCGCCATCGCCGCGGCGCGGCAGGCCGCCACCGAGCTGGGGCTCGCCAACGTCACGTTTGTAATGGGAGACTTGAGTGAGCTGCCGGAAGCGTTCGGTGACTTCGACTACATGATCGCGCACGGCGTCTACTCGTGGGTTCCGGCGCGGGTGCGCGACGCGATGTTTGCCCTGGCAGGACGGAGGCTCAAGCCGAACGGGGTCATGTTCGTCAGCTATAACGTCTACCCCGGCTGTCACGTGCGGCAGGCGGTTTGGGAGGTCTTGCGCCTCCACATCGAGCGCATCGAAGGTGCACAGGCGCGGCTGGACCGGGCGCGGGAGCTTGCCGCCGCCCTCGCGGAACCCGGCATCACGCAGAACAAGACCGATGCGCTGCTTCGCGCCGAGTTCAAACGGGTCGCGCAGGTACCAGACTGCGTGCTCTACCACGACGATCTCGCCGAACCCAACGACCCGGTCTATTTTCGCGAATTCGTCGCTCATGCCGGCCGTCACGGCCTCGAGTTCGTATCCGAGGCGCAGCTATGGGCGAGCGCTTCCATCGGCGTTGCGCCATCGATGCTGCGGCTCTTCGCGGGGCTCGATCGCCTCGAGCGCGAGCAATATCTCGATTTCGCGCACCTGCGGCGGTTTCGACAAAGCTTGCTTTGCCGTGCCAAATCGGCAACGGGTTTTCAGCTGGCGCCGGAGCGTCTCGCATCGATGCGGATTGCGGCATCCACGGCGCTGTTGCGTGCCGCGGCCGATGGTAAACCGCTCATCGATCCCGCCCAACCGGACGCGCCAGCCGGCGCCGAGGCGCAGGCGCTGCGCGCTCTGTTCGAATGGCTCGTCGCGATCGCACCGCAAACGGTGTCGCTGGCCGAGATCGAGGAGCGATTGCTATGGCCTCCGACCTCCGTCGGCGCGGCTTCGCCGCGCTCGGTCGAAGCGATCATCGCCGACGCTTGCCTGAAGGGCTTGCTCATGCTACAGCTGCATCCGCCTACGCTCGTATCGCTCGCCGGCGAGCGGCCAGTGGCGAGCGTCGTCTCCCGCTGGCAAGCCGGGCGCGGAGTCTGGGTGACCAATCTGTGGCACGAGACGATCCAAGTGCGCGATCAGACCGCGCTGCGCCTGCTCACGCTGCTCGACGGCAGTCGCACGCGCACGGAAATCGCCACCGCCATGGCGGATGTCCTGCCCGCTGCCGACGCCATCGCTCGCGAGCAGCGCATCGATGAATACTTGCGCCAGTTCGGCAAGCACGGTTTCCTCACGCGCTGACGCCTGCTCTTTCGAAAGATTCCAGATTTTTCCACTGCACCGAGGAGTGATCATCCATGGCCACGCACGATAAGATCGCGATCGTCACGGGAGCCGGGACGGGAATCGGCAAGGCCGTCGCGCTCGCGCTGCTGCGCGAGGGTTATCGCGTCGTGCTCGCGGGACGGCGCAAGGAGCCGCTGGAGCAAGTCGTGGTCGAGGCCGGCGCCGGGCCGGGTAGCGCGCTCGCGGTCGCGACCGATGTAAGCGACGCGGCTTCGGTGCGCGCTCTCTTCGCGCGCACCAAGGAAACCTTCGGGCGCCTCGATCTTCTGTTCAACAATGCGGGCGTCGGCGCCCCGGGCATCAACCTCGAAGATTTAAGCTACGAGCAGTGGAAAACCGTCGTCGACATCAACCTGACCGGCACGTTTCTGTGCGTACAGGAAGCATTCCGGCTCATGAAGAGCCAGGACCCGCGCGGCGGCCGCATTATCAACAACGGCTCGATTTCGGCACACGCGCCCCGGCCCAATTCCATTCCGTATACGGCGACCAAGCACGCGATCACCGGGATTACGAAGTCGGCCTCGCTCGACGGGCGCAAGTACGACATCGCCTGCGGGCAGATCGACATCGGCAACGCTGCGACCGATCTGGCCGCGAGGATGGCGAAGGGCGTGCCGCAGGCCAATGGCACGATCGCGGTCGAGCCGTTGATGGATGTGGAGCACGTCGCAAGCGCAGTGTGCTACATGGCGAGTCTGCCACTCGACGCGAACGTGCAGTTCTTGACCGTAATGGCAACGAAGATGCCGTTTGTCGGCCGCGGTTAGCGGCAGCTCGTGTGTTAACGCTGTTATCGCGGGCCGCTAGAAGCCGCTCGGAAACGTCGCGAGCGCCCCGAGTGCGCGAAGGCCCGCAGCGAGCCCCGAGACAGTACAGAAGAAGTACGGCGAGGGGCGAGCGAGGACACGACAAAGCAATCGGGGCGCGCAGCAGTTTCCGAGACGGCTTCTATTGGCCGTGGTCGGTCGTCCGGCCAATGGCACACTGCGGGACCAATCCCCAATAGTTCGGGCAGTACTGCAGGCGCAGCCGTTGCTCGCAGGCGAAACGGCTCAAGAAATCCTCGCGTGCGCAACGCGACAACCCCTCGTTCATCGCCTGCCAGGGATCCCGCGACGCTTCGGCAACGCGCGGCGGCGCGCGGCGCGGCGCGGCCGCCACCGGCTCGGCCTTCGGCGCCGGCGGCTCGAGCGATGCACCCGTCGCGGCCTCGACCTTGCCCGCGGCCTTGCGTCCTCCCGTCTTGGGCGCCGCATTCTTCAGGGCCACTTGCGCATCGGTCTTGGCGTCGGGCGGCACAACGCCGGTGCCTGTCGCAACAGGCGGATTCTGCGCCGTCTCCTGGGGCGCTGCGATGGCGGGCGCAGCATCGCGCGGAGCAAGCAACGGCGCCGTCTCGCGTGCCGCATCGGCCGCGATCTCAGCATTGTCGGCAGCGTGGCCCCATGCGAGGATCCTGATCACGACGAATACGATCGTCGTTGCCATCGCGACGCCGAGCAGCAGCCACTTCACGCTGATGCGTCCGGGTGCTTTGCTGCGGTCCGCCGCGGATGCCGCAACCGCGGTTTCCGATCGCGTGGCGGGAGAAGACGCGGGCCTGCTCGCGAGTCGGCGTTGGGCCGGGCGCGGTGCAAACCGCAGTTGACTCACGCTCGGAGCGCCCACGGCCGCGAGCAGCGGCTGCGTGACGGTGGCCGCGAACGCGCGCTTGCGCGCGGCCACACAGTCACCGCAGATCCTTGCCCCTGGCGGGCACTCGCTGGCGCAAATCCGGCACTTCATCCGGCCCTTCTCCTCGAGGTGGCGACCGGGGTCGCCCGGTCACGAACGGCCTGTTTTCCCTTCCGTGATAGCGGCATAGGCCGCTTGCTACGCGCGGCCTCTTGATCCGTCTTGCTGACGACAAGCAAGGCGCATGCCGCAATCGCGGCGCCGTGAGCCGGACGCTGCTCAACGCGGGAAAGCCGCGATCTTGCGTGCCTCGCCGGTCAGCTCGAGGATGTGCAAGCCGGTATTGGCCCTATCGACCGCGTAGATGTAGCCGCGATCATCGACCTCGACATTATTGGTCTGTATGGCGACCTTGCAGCGGTCGGTGTCACCGATCTTGATGCAGCGCGGCTCCGTCTTCGCGGTGATCGACGGGATGAAGTACGCGACCTCGCGTGGATGGTACGGATCGCGAATGTCGATCGCGCGCACGCCGGCATTGAAATATGCGAGAAACAGGATGCGGCGATAGTAGATCGGCGTGAAGTTTTCGTTCGAAGAGTGCGTTCCAAACCGCCCACCGCGCGTGCAGAAATCGCCGCTAGCCTCGGGCACGGTGAAGCTCGCCACGCCGAATGGCCGCGATTCGGTAGTGATGTCGGCGATCCAGAGCATCTGCCGCGCTTCCTGGCATTCGTTAACGAGCGACTCGTCGACGACGGCGATAAAGTCGCGCGTGCCGCCGTCCTTGTCGTGGGCGAATTCCGCGACGTCCATCTTGAGCAGAGGGAACGCGGTATGTGCGCCCACGTTAGGAGGCAGGACCAACCGCCCGACTTCCGGGTAAAGCAGGTTCGCGGTGGTCGGCTCCGGCGGACCTTCGAGCAACTTCTTGCGATCGACGATCTGAACCATCCCCGCCTTGTTCGTGCCGTAACCGAAGTAGACGCGATTGCCCGCCGGTCCGGTCGAAATGGGGCCGTGCAATTCCACCGGTACGTCGCCGGTGGCACCGGGCTGCTGCCCGGGGAGACCGAAGTTACGGATGAAACGCGGCTTAGCCGGATCGCTCAAGTCATAGACCTGCGTCATCCGTCGGGTGCGCCAGCCCTCGACGCCGGACACGAGGTATGCGATGCCGGTATCGCACTCCCACCAGTTCTTGTGCGTGCCTTTCAACGGGCCGAGGCGCGTGACGAGTCGCGGCCGCGACGGATCGCCGACATCCCACAACTCCTGCCATGCATTGCCGAACGGACGCAAGAGATAGAACTTGGCCGGGTCGCCGTGCGGCAGCTCCTTGCCGGAGCAGACGCGCACCATCTGTGCGCCGCCGGCTTCGCCCAGGCCTTCCTCGCCGGCGATATGCGCGAGCAAGCGCGGCGCGCGCGGGTCGGTGACGTCGAGGATCGACGTGCCGTTGAATTCGGCGTTACCGCTTAGCGGGTTGATCGGCCTGGGCGCGCCTTCGGTGCCCCCATGATGGCCGACGTAGAGAATCCAGCGGCCGTTCTGTTCGCGTACGAGTGGCTGGTAGGCGCTCCGCGCCTGCAGGTCGTGGTAACCAACGAGCGCCAGGTCCTTCGCTTCGGGCGGATCACCGAGCTTCGGCGCGCCGATCGCCGTCAGACAAGCCATCAATGCCAATGCGCCGAACGGGATGCAGCGAATCTGCAACGGCCTCATAGCCGCTCCTACTCCAACGCGCTGGGGAACCTTGGCCGCCGGCCGGCGCGGATCAGGCCGGTCGTGCTAGACAAAGATCCAGTAGAGCAGCCCGCCGATGATCAGCCATTTGAGCGTGTAGTGCGCGAGCTTGCTGCGGCTCTTGATGCGCTTGCCGACGAGGCGCACGTGATACGCGACGCTGAAGATCCGGTTGAGCACGCCGACGCGGTCCCCCGGAGCGTTCTCGGTCTGGCTGGCACGGATGATCGTATTGCGGAAGCCGCGGTTCAACCACGTCATGATGCGGCTCGACAGCGGGCGTTCGATGTCGCAGAACAGGATCACGCGCGTCACGTCGGTCTTGTTCTCGGCGCGATGGATGAAGGTCTCGTCGAACATGACGGCCTCGCCGTCGCGCCAGAAGTAGGGCTCGCCGTCGACGAAGATGCGGCAGGCCTCCGAATTCGGCGTGATCAGGCCGAGGTGGTAACGCAGCGAACCGGCGAATGGATCGCGGTGGGCACCGAGCTTGCCGCCCGGCGGCAGCAGGGCGAACATCGCCGCGTTGACCGAGGGGATCGACTGCACGAGCTCGACGGTCCGCGGACATAACGCCTTCGCCGACGGCAACGGCTCGTCGTACCACTTGACGTAAAAGCGCTTCCAGCCGGTGCGAAAGAAGGAGTTGAAGCCGAGGTCGTTGTATTTCGCCGCGGCGCGAATATGACCCTCGTCGAACAGCTTCACAGCCTCCTCGCGTATCGTCTGCCAGTTGTCGCGGAGCGGCGAAAGCTCGGGAAAGCGAGAGACGTCGACGAAAGGCCGATTCGGGACCGCCGAAAACAGGTACATGAGCGCGTTGTACGGGGCCATCAGCGAGGAATGATCCGTCAACTGGCGCAGGAAGCCGTGCCGAACGCGGCCGCGGTAATGCACGTACATCGCGGAAGCGATAAAGACGTACAGGACGATGAATTTCGGCGCGAGGAGATTTTCGAGCATGGTGGAACGGTCTGCTTTGCTGCGAGCGGCGCGCGGCGGCGCGCTGCCGATGAGTATAACCCCGGCCCTCGACCCGAATGCCGCGGCCGGAGCTACAGCGCGATGGCCTGCCGCCGGCCGTCGCGCGAGCGACCGGCGCCGTTGGCAACGACTACTGGCCGTGATCCTTGGTCGGCGCGCTCGGGCATTGCGCGACTTGGCCCCAATAACCTTCGCAGTAGCGGTTCCGGGTCCGCTGCTCGCAGGCGATGCGCGAGAAAAACGGTGCCTGGGCGCATTGGGCCATCGCCTCTTTCATTACTTGCCAGCGATCGGGGGCGGGTGCGGGCGTCGGGCCTTTCGCGAGGGCCTTGCTCGGCGCCGGTGACGGCGCAACGGGCGGCGGTGCGGCCTTCGGCGGCGGTGCGACCTTCGGCGGCGCTTCGGCACCCGGTGGTGCTCCTTTTGGCGGCGCTTTGGATGGGGCCGCCTTCATTTGCCCGGAATCGGTCTTCGTCCCCTCCACAGCGGTTGGCGGGCGTCCCGGCAGCGGCACTCCGGTTGGAGCAGGAGCAACAGTCCTCGACCGCTCGACACCTGTCACAGGGGCAGACGCAGCCGTCGGCGGGCTTGCCGTCGGCGCTGCCGTCGGAGGCGCGTCTTGGGTCGCGGGCGTATCCGTCGCCGGCGCCACCGGAGGAGGAGGTGGTGGTGCTTCCGCCGGCTTGAGCGGCTCGACCTCGGCCACGGTTTCCTTGCCTTCGCCGCTAAGCATACGGTAGCCGAAATAGCCGCCTGCTCCGAGAACGATGAGCAGCGCAGCGACTGCAATCATCAACCACGCTTTGGGCGTCGATTCCGGCTCGGCTGCGGCGACTACCGCAGCGGGGGCGGCCGGGGCCGGCCCCGCCGCGGCGGCGGGCCGTGCAACGCTCGGCGCGGGCGTCGGCGTCGGTTGTACAGGCGCGGCAGGGCGCGGCGGAGGCGCGGATGCGGAGCCTGCGGGCGCCGCCGTCCATGCGGGCGCAGATGCTGTGCCCAGCACGATTCCGCAATGGACACAGAATTTTGCACCCGGCTGGTTCTCATTGCCACATGCGGGGCACTTCATCGACGATTCCTCTCCCGGGACCCTGGACAACGCCCCGACGTGGGCGATGCGCATGAAAATGCGGGCGGCCTTGCGCCACCTAAGCGAGGCTTATTATGACTCCATCATTGTTCGGCTGTCACTTTACTGCGACGGGCAACGATCGCGCTATAGCCCACCGCCGCCGCTGCTCTCCTCTTCACTTCAGCCCCCGTTGGATGCCACCATAGAGTACGTTCATCGGGCGCGCCTCGACGCGATGGCCGACTCACGCTAGCTTGCGGCATCACCATGTCTGACCCGGTTTCGCCCACAACTTCACCGCCAGCCACCGACGTCGATGGCAAACT
>Ga0207646_10002550_pt1 | contig 21519 bp, 23 predicted proteins | sample KBSK5502metaG_FD_184343 | JGI IMG/M metagenome (GOLD analysis project Ga0207646, IMG submission 184343) | Corn, switchgrass and miscanthus rhizosphere microbial communities from Kellogg Biological Station, Michigan, USA - KBS K5-50-2 metaG... | ecosystem: Host-associated > Plants > Roots >... | reverse complement strand
GTCGGTACGCGAAGGGATGCACAACGACCGCCTCGACCCGATGGGCCTCTACTTCGGCACCGCGAACGGCGACGTGTGGGCGAGCAAGAACGAGGGAGAGAGCTGGTCGCGCATCGCGCAGTACCTGCCGTACGTGACATCGGTGCAAGCCGCGACGGTGGACTAGCATCGCGCGATCACCGAGCTCAGAGGCGTTGTCGTCCTGGTCCACGTGCTCGCCGCGTTCGCCTTCATCGCAGGCTATGCCGGCACGAACCTCATGACCGAGGTCGCGCGGCGCAATCCGGATCCGGCGTTCCGGCGGAGCGCCCTCGCGTTCTCGACGATGTTCGACCGCCGGCTCAACGCCCCGGGCGCGACGGTCGTCGGTCTGACAGGACTTTTGGCCGTCTGGGTGTTCGGTTATTCATTCCTCGCACCCTGGGTCGTCGCGGCGATCGTGCTGTATCTCGTGCTCCCGCTCCTGGGGGGCCTCTTCTGGGCGCGCGTCGGCCGGCGAATCGACCAGGCACTCGCAGCAGATGATCAGAGAACGGTCGATGCGCTCCTACGCGATCCACGCAACGTCGCCGTCAGTCGCATCGAGAACCTCGTCGTGCTGGCAATCATTGCTCTCATGGTGTTGCGGCCGACCTTCTAGCCGATGGCTCCGCCGTGCGTGTTCTGCCAGATCGCTAAAGGCGAGCTCCCGGCGCACATCGTCCACCGCGACGTGGACGTGGTCGCGTTTCTGGATCGCGCCCCGCTCCTGCCCGGTCATGTGCTGGTGATGCCAACGGCGCACGTCGAGACCCTCAATGACCTGCCCGACGGGCTGCTGGCGCCAGTCTTCGGTGTGGTGCGTCGAACTTCGATCGCCGTACAGAAAGCGCTTCGTGCCGAAGGCTCGTTCGTCGCCACCAACACGCGGGTCAGTCAGAGTGTCCCGCACCTCCACATACACGTCGTCCCTCGGAACAAAGGCGACGGATTGTTCTCGACGCGACTCATCTGGCAGCGCAAGAAATACGAGAACGACTCGGAGATGGCGGAGATCGCGACGAAGATCAGGGCCGCATACGCGGGCTGACGCAAAGTACCAGGACATATCGCCGCGATAGGTCCATTGCGCGACCGCACAAGCTGGCGCTCAATCGTCTTCGGGTGGAGGCCGGCACGAGCCGGAGGGGCTGGAGAGGAAGCGGAAATGAGCGGAGGAAAGGCTTACCGACACGGTTACTACGCGACTCTGCCTCCCACGAGGCCTCGGCAAGCAGCACCGAGCATCGACTTCGACGGCATCCTCGTCGTGATCATCGCGTCAGTCGTGATCGTTGTCGTCACCGCGGTCGCGACGGACAGATCGCTCTTGACATCCGTCGACCAGTCACTGCGCTCGCTGCTCTCGGACCTCGGCCTGCTCTTCCGACGGTAGCTCGCGCTCTGAACTAAGCGCGCGTCACCGTTGCGGCGAGGGCAAACCGGCGGATCGCTTCGACAATCGCGATGTGCTCCTGATCGAGCACACGCGCCGCCAGCGTCGCCGTGTCGTCACCGAGTTGGACCGGCACGCGCCTCTGTACGACGACCTCGCCGAGATCGACCGTCTCCGGATGGACTCTGTGCACGGTGCATCCCGATTCCGTCGCACCCGACGCGAGCACCGCTTCGTGCACTTTGTCGCCGTGCATGCCCCGGCCCCCGAAGAGCGGCAGGAGCGCGGGGTGCAGGTTGATCACCGGCACACCCGCGAGTCGCACGAAGAAGATCGGCGCGAGGATGTGGTCGAAGCCCGCCAAGACTACGAGCTCGGCACCGACGCCGGCGATCGCGACGGCCATGGCCGAGTGGGCAGCCGCGCGGTCCGAGTACGTGCGAAGCGTGAACACGGCGCTCGGCACCCCGGCAAGCGCGGCTCGCTGCAACGCGGGAACGCCGGCGTGATTCGACACGACGATCGCCACACGCGCATCGAGATCGCCTGACGCGCAGGCGTCGAGGATCGCCTGAAGATTCGATCCGCGACCCGACACGAGGACTGCGATTGGCAGCGTCATCCGAAGATCACCCTCCGACCACCTGAATGTGGGACGATCTCTCCGAGCGCGACGGCGGCCGGCACGGCCGCGAGCGCCGCATCCAACGAGTCCGCGGCGATCGCGACGACGAGGCCCATCCCCATGTTCCACGTGTCGAATTGCTCGACCTCTTCGAGGTCGCCGAGCTTCGCGAGTAGCGTGAAGAGGGCCGGCACCTCCCAGGACTCGCGTTCGATGCGCGCGGCCATGCCGTCGGGCAACGCGCGCGGGAGATTGCCTTCCCACCCTCCACCGGTCAGGTGGGCGATCGAGTGGAGCTCCGCGGCGCCCCGCAGCGCGCGAAACTCCTCTAGATAGGAGCGATGAACGGCGAGCAGCGACACGCCGAGCGTCCCCCCGCCGAGCTCCTCGCGTGGCGCCAGCAGCACGTCAAGGAGCGACGCGCTTCGCTCGTGCATCGCAAGGCGCGCGCAGATCTCGCGCGCCAGTGAATACCCGTTCGTATGGAGGCCGGTCGACGGGATGCCGACCAGCGCGTCGCCTCCGCGCACGCGCTGCGGCCCCAGGATCCCCTGGCGATCGACGACTCCGACAAGGAATCCGGCGAGGTCGTACGTGTCGGGCGCGTACATGCCCGGCATCTCCGCGGTCTCGCCTCCGAGGAGCGCGGTGCCGGAACGCGCGCACGCGTCGGCCATCGCGCCAACCACTCGCGAGAAGACGCTCGGATCGATCTGCGAAGTCGCGAAGTAGTCGAGAAAGAAGAGCGGCTCGGCGCCCATCGCGAGCGCGTCGTTCACGCAGTGGTGCACGAGATCGGCGCCCACGACCTCATGTCGATCGAGGAGGCGCGCGAGCTCGAGCTTCGTGCCGACGCCGTCGGTCGTCGCGACGAGGACCTTGTCTGCGCCGGGCGATGCGAAGAGTCCACCGAATTGGCCCACGTCGCCGATGACCTCGGGGCGCCTCGTGCGCGCGATGCCGTCCTTCACTCTCGAGAGCGCGTCCTCGGCGCGGGCGATGTTCACCCCGGCGTCGCGGTACGTGAGGCTCACGCCTTCACCGGTTCGGCCTCGAGGGAGTCCTTCGCGAGCTCGAGCTGGACCGGCACGAGATAGTCGCCCGTGAAGCAGGCCGTGCAGAGATCGCCCACGGTGCCGCCCGTCGCGCTCACCATCCCCTCGAGCGAGAGATAACCGAGCGAGTCCGCGCCGATGTGCGTCCGGATTGCCTCGATGTCCTTGCGCGACGCGATGAGGTCGTCGCGGCGAGCCATGTCGACCCCGAAGAAGCATTGATGCCGGATCGGCGGCGAGCAGATGCGCATATGCACCTCGGTCGCGCCGTGCGCTCGAAGGAGCTCGACGATGGGGCCGCTCGTCGACCCGCGGACGATCGAATCGTCGACGACGACCACGCGCTTGCCATGCAGCACGTCATGGAGCGCGTTGTATTTCAGCGCCACACCCTGGCGGCGCAGTTCGGGTGACGGCTGGATGAAGGTGCGGCCGATATAGCGGTTCTTGATCAGACCTTCGCGGAAGGGGATGCCGCTCCGGCGCGCGTAGCCGACCGCGGCAGGGATCGCGCTATCCGGCACCGGAATGACGACGTCGGCCGCGACGGCGTGCTCGTCAGCGAGCGTCTCGCCCATGCGCTCGCGCGTCGCGTAAACGGAGACGCCCTCGAGATCGCTCGCGACCGATGCGAGGTAGACGTGCTCGAACACACAGAGACCGCGGCGGTCAGCCGCGAAGTCTGCGACGGTGACCGGACCGCGGTCGTCAATCCGGAGGACCTCACCGGGCGCGACATCACGGATGAATCTCGCGCCGACGGTCTCGAGCGCGCACGTCTCGCTCGCCACGAGCCACGTGTCACCTTTCCGGCCGAGGCAAAGCGGGCGCACGCCGAGCGGGTCGCGCACGGCGTACAAGGCGGAGGGCGTGAGGATCACGAGCGACCAGGCGCCCTGGAGCCTCGGCAGAGCGCGCGCCAGGCGCTCGTCCCATGTCGCGCCGTTCTCATGCGCAATGACCTGCGCGATCACCTCGGTGTCGCTAGAGGTCGTGAACTGCGCACCCTGGCGCGCGAGGTCTTCGCGTAGGTCGCGCGCGTTGATGCAGTTGCCGTTGTGCCCGATCGCGAGCTCGCCGAGCGCTTCGGCGCGCACGACCATTGGCTGCGCGTTCTGGATGCGCGAGCTGCCGGTCGTCGAGTACCGCGTGTGACCGATCGCGGCGCGGCCCCCGAGAATTCCGAGGTCGGGCTCACCGAAGACCTGGCCGACCAGGCCCATGCGGCGGACGATCCGCATATCGCGGCCATCCGTCGCGGCGATACCAGCGGATTCCTGACCGCGATGCTGCAGCGCGTAGAGCGAGAAGAACGCAAGGCGCGCGGCCTCCGTCGGATCGGCCCGCTCCGGATTCCAGATGCCGACGATGCCGCACATCTACGCCACTCCTCGTGCGGCGCGCTCGATGTCGTCCGCGTGCTCAGGCCAGTGCTCGTACGTCTCGCTCGCGACCTGCTGCCATAGCGGCCGAGCCCCGGCCCACGGGATCTGGTCGGTCGCGTTCATCTGATCATCTTTCCGCTTGCGGATCTGCTCGACGATGGCGTCGACCACACGGTCGAACTCCCCCTTCACCTTCTCGAACGGGACGTCTCGCCAGTGCGCGACCGCGCGGGAGTTCCACTCATCTTGCGAAAGCCGACCTGTCACGTTGACCGCATACGGGGGCGGCTCGATCTTCGCGCCGAGACCCCCCGCGATCTGGCCCGCCCAGTGGATCATGTGACCAAGGACGTCCTTGGCGGTCCAGCCCTCCGGAGTCACCTTCACCGTCGCGGCCTTCGTGCCGAGAGATCCGATTGCGTCATCGAGCCGCGCGCGCTCGCGCGCGATGGCGTCGAGCACTGCTTTGGTCGTCATGCGAGGCTCGGTCATGCGCCTTGTCCGAGGGCCCGGCCGAGCCCGCGCGAGTGCGCGTCGGCGAGCGCGCTCACCGGCGTGCCGAGTACCGGCGCAACTTCGAGGAGATCACCGCCGACTGTGCCAAGTGTCCAGAGCGGAACGGCGTGCTCGCGCGCGACGGCGCGGACATCGTCCTCACGAGCCGGATCGATGATGAGGACAAGTCCTGAGGGGCCCTCGCCGAAGAGCGCTGCGCGCTTGTCGATCCCCCTGATCGCCGGGAGCGTGACCTTCATGCCGATGCGGTCCCGAATGGCGATCTCCGCGAGGGCAACGCCGAGGCCGCCCGCGTCGCGGTCGTGAGCCGCGCGGATCGCGCCCTTCGCGTGCGCCGCCAGGACGAAGCGCTGGAGCCTCACCTCAAGGGGAAGATCGATTGCGACCGGTCCGTCGTGGATACCGCGCGACGCGCCATAGGCAGATGCGCCGATCGAGACCTGGGCGCTCCCGGCAAGCAGCACGAGATCGCCCGGCTTGCCGCTTGTCGGCGCGATGTGCTTCGTCACGTCGGCAAGTCGACCCACGGCGCCGATGACCGCGGTCGGCCAGATGTCCGCACCGTGCGTCGCGTTATACAGCGACACGTTTCCGGAAACGACAGGAACGCCGAGCGCGGTGCATGCTGCGGAAATCCCTTCAACAGTGCGGGTGAGCTGCCATGCCCCTTTGGGCCGCTCGGGATTGCCGATGTTCAAGCAGTCCGTGATCGCGAGGGGAATCGCGCCCATGCACACGAGATTGCGCGTCGCCTCTGCGACTGCGGATGCCGCCCCGACGAACGGATCGATTGCAGCGATGCGAGGCTGCGCGTCGATCGCGATCGCGATGCCGTCGGCGCGTCCTTTGATGCGCATGACGGCTGCATCCGCACCCGGACCGACGACCGTGTCCGTTCCGACCATCTGATCGTAGGTGCGATAGATCGCTCGCCGCGACGCGACCGCTGGCGAGGCGAGCAGCTCGAGCAACTCCAATCCGATCTTGGCCGTCTGCCGTTGCGAATCGGCCGTGGAGGCTGTCGTGCTCGTGGGTCCCTCCCTCGACCGCGCAGGGTCTCGGGTCCCACTGCGCGCGCCAGCCTCCTCGTCCGATTCGCTGCGGTACGACGCGGCAATCTCGGAAATGTCGTACTCCGGTGCGTCGTCAGCCAGCGATCGCGTCGGCAGCGCTGCAACTACCTCCCCGCCATCGCGAATCTCAAGCACCTCCACAGATGTCACCTGGCCGATGCAGCTGCCGTGCAGCTCCCACTTTGAAAAGATCCGCTCGACGTCGCGCTCGCGGCCGGGACGTGCGACGACGAGCATTCGCTCTTGGGACTCGCTGAGCATCACCTCGTATGGGGTCATGGCTTGCGCCCGGCGAGGCACGAGCGCGACATCGATCCGCATACCGACACCGCTCTTCGCAGCGACCTCACTCGTCGCGCAAGTCAGGCCGGCTGCGCCGAGATCTTGAAGCGCTTCGACTGCGTCGGCGGCGACCAGCTCGAGTGTCGCTTCGAGGAGGAGCTTCTCTAGGAATGGGTTGCCGACCTGGACCGACGGCCTCTTCTCGTCGGAGCCTGTCCCGAGCTCGAACGAGGCGAGTAGCGACGCGCCGGCGATCCCGTCTCGTCCGGTGTCGCTCCCCACGAGATACACCGCGCTGCCCGGGCGCGCGCCGCTCGCCTTACGCAGATCTTCAGGACGCGCGAAGCCCACGCACATCGCGTTCACGAGCGGGTTGTCGGCATAGCAGGACTCGAACGAGATGTGCCCAGCAACGTCGGGGATGCCCACGCAGTTCCCGTAGAAGGAGATGCCGCCGGTGACCCCGGCGATCGTGCGGCGCACCGCGGGATCAGTTGGGGGGCCGAAGAAGAGCGCGTTCAGAACGGCGGTCGGGCGCGCGCCCATCGCGAAGACGTCGCGCAGGATCCCGCCGACACCCGTGGCCGCGCCCTGAAATGGCTCAATGGCGGACGGGTGGTTGTGGCTCTCGACCTTGAAGACGCAGAGCAGGCCGCCTCCGAGATCGATCGCGCCCGCGTTCTCTCCCGGACCGACCGCGACAGACGGCCCGCGCGAAGGCAGCGTGCGCAGCAGCTTCTTCGAGTGTTTGTAGGCGCAGTGCTCGCTCCACATCGCGCCGAACATGGCCCACTCGAGCGCGTTCGGCTCGCGGCCGATGAGGTCGCGCACCAGGGCGGCCTCGTATTCGGTGAGGCCCGCGTCCTGTGGAATCTGGTTAGGCTGCGCCGTTTTCGTCGTCCCCAAGGCCGGGGACGCACTCACCTTCGGGGGTTCGCTCCGGGCGCCATCACCGAGAAGAGTAGCGGACTAGGACAGGTCTCCGGTACCCACGAATTTCTCGACCTGGTCGGCGAAGGCGACAAGGTCGGGAATGCGCGTCTGGATCTGGCTGTAGACGTCGTCGATGTCGGTCTGCTCGCGGTCGTAGGCGAGCAGGTTCCGCAAGTTGGCGAGGTGCTCGAGGCGGTACGCGAGCGCTCGCTCGATCACACCGTGGCCGGCGATCGCGTCGAGGATGTCGTGGTACGCCTCGGGCTTTGGGAGCGCGAGCGCGGTCACCAGGTACGCGCCCGTCCCGAAGAGAAGCTCGACCGCCTGCTGAAGGTGCCACTGCGCCAGGCCGTAGAGCTTGGGGTCCGCCTTGAACTTGGTGTGCTCGATCGGCCGAAGGTCATTGAGGAGCGTCGTGTACTCGCGCAGGCGCGCGATCCGTGCGCGCACGTACGCGGCGTCGATCGCGAAGCGCTCGCCGCGGGTGCGCTCGGCGAGAGCCTTCGACTGCACGTCGTCGTACTTCTTGAACTCGAGGTAGTCCATGACCGACCGCGCTTCGAAATGCACGCGCCGCCTCTGGTCGCGCTGGAACAGAAGGCTCCAGCTGCGGATGATCTGCGCCCGCTGGAGGAGTGACGCCTGATTGAGGATCACGACGTCGAGGCCTTCGATCTCCAGGGTCTTGGAGAGCTCGCTGACGAAATAGACCTGGTAGTCGAAGAACTCGCTCGCGTTCACACGCGACAGCAAAAGGAGTGCGATGTCGAGATCCTGATAGGTACCCGCGATGCGCCTGCCGGTGACCGTGCCTTGCGCGTAGGCCGCGTCTACCGGCGAAGTCTGGAAAAGACTTTGCAGCTGGGCCTGCTTTTCGAAGAGGTCCATACCTATCTATATAAGGCAGGAGCCGTGCCGTGGCGCGCTCCCGCGAGGTTTCCGAGCATCCGATACCCGTCCGCACCCCCCAGAAGCGCCTCCACGCAGCGCTCCGGGTGCGGCATGAGACCCACGACGTTCCCCTCGTCGCTCGCTACCCCGGCGATATTCGCGAGCGACCCGTTCGGATTGGCGTCGGCCGTGACCACGCCGCGCTCGTCCACGTAACGGAAGATGACCCGTCCGGTCGCTTCGACGCGCGCGTGCGTCTCGGGGTCGGCCACCCAGCAGCCTTCGCCGTTGCCGATCGGCATACGCAACACCGCGCCGCGCAGTCCGCTCGTGAACGGCGTCTCGTCGCTCTCCGTCCGGATGCGCACCCAGTCGCAGCGATACGCGAGGTCGGCGTTTCGGATGAGCGCGCCCGGGAGGAGACCGGCCTCGCAGAGGATCTGGAAGCCGTTGCAGCTTCCGAGGATCGCGCCGCCCTCGGATGCGAAGCGACGAAGCTCTCTCGTGCCTGGCGACAGCTTCGCGATCGCACCGGCGCGCAGGTAATCGCCGTAGCTGAAGCCGCCCGGAACGATCGCGGCGTCGAACCCGCGGAGGTCCACGTCCTCGTGCCACTGGATCTCCGACTCGACGCCTTCAATGAGCGACAGAGCGTGCGCGAAGTCGCGCTCACTCCACGTGCCCGGATAGCGAAGGATCGCGACCCGCGTCATCACCACCAGTTTGATGCACGCACCCTAAGAATTGGGAAGTAGTTTCGGGTCGTGAGGACCGCCGCGCTCGTGCTCGTGCTCATCTTCGCGTCGTCGTGCGGTGTAGTCGGCAGCCTGCGTCCCGGCCCGACGATCGCGCCGCTGATCTCGGCCAGGTTCCTCAGCGTCCACCTTTTCATCGGCGACGACGGTGACGCCCAAGAGAAAGCGCGCCTGCCTGGCTTGCGCGACGCCATCGCGGGCGCGTTGCCGGCGGCCTGGGCGACCGCGACAGGCGGACGCGGCCAGCTCGCGATCCGGACCGATGCGGATATCGACATCGAGCTCGATGGCAGCGGAGGCACGTCGGCGCTCACCCAGCACAAGCTCAATGGAAGGGTGGTCTCCCGGACCATCGCCGTCCACACAGTCGAGGGGACGCGTCGGCTCTCGGTTGGCGAGCTAGTCGTGACGGGGCTTCACGAACTCGGACACATCTGGTGCTGCTACGGCCCGGGCACCAAGGACGGGCACTGGGCCGACACGCCGACCGGCTTTTCGGCCATCGGCCTCATGTACTCGCCGATGACCTGCACCGTCACGGCGGGGAGCGATCCGGTCTGTCCGAATGTGTTCAGCGACCGCGAGCTTGTCGAAATGCACCTCACCGCGCCCTGACGGCCTCGCCGCCGATCTCGACCGCGTAGCTCTCGATCACCGGGTTCGCCAGCAGCTGATCCCCCATGCGCTCCGCGCTCTCGCGGGCGGCCTTCTCGTTCTCGGCCTCGAAGGTGACGACGATCTCCTTGCCGGTGCGCACCTCCGCGACGTTGTGCCCGAGCGAGCGCAGCGCGGCGAGCACGGCCTCGCCCTGCGGGTCGCGGACCTCGGCCTTCGGCCGCACGAGCACGCGCGCGACGAATCTCATGAGAGCTCCTTCCCGACGATGCGCTTGTACGCCTCGCGGTATCGCTCGCTCGTGCCCTTAACGACGTCGGGCGGCAGCGCCGGCGCGGGTGGCTCTTTGTTCCACCCGCTGTGCACGAGAAAGTCGCGAACATACTGCTTGTCGAACGAGGCGGGTGAGCTTCCGGGCTTGTACGTCTCCGCGTCCCAGTAACGAGACGAGTCAGGGGTCAGGATCTCGTCGATCAGCGTGACGCGCCCATCGAACATCCCGAACTCGAACTTCGTGTCCGCGAGGATCAGCCCCTTCGACGCCGCGTAATCGTGCGCAAAGCCGTAGAGCGCGAGGGTGAGGCGCTCGAGCTCGCGCGCGAGCTCGGTGCCGATCATGCCGGCGAGCTGCGCGCGACTGATGTTCTGGTCGTGGCCAGACTCGGCCTTCGTGGCGGGCGTGAAGATCGGTTCGGCGAGCTGTTCCGATTCGATGAGCGCCTTCGGGAGCTCCTCGCCCGCAACGGTGCCGAGCGCCTTGTACTCAGTCCACGCGGAACCGGAGATGTACCCGCGGGCGACGCACTCGATGTCGATGCGATCGCAGTGCTGTACCAGCACCGCGCGGCCGGCCAGCGACCGCGATTCGCGGAACGCCTTTGGAAAACGCCGCAGATCCGTGGAGACGAGATGGTTCGGCACGATCTTCTCGGTCTTGCGGAACCAGAAGTTGGAGAGCTGTGTCAGGACGCGGCCCTTGTCCGGTATCGGCGTCGGCAGGACTGCGTCGAACGCAGACAGCCGGTCGCTCGCGACGATGACGAGCTTGTCGCCGCCGGCCTCGTAGACATCGCGCACCTTGCCGCGGCGGAAGAGGCTCGCGCCTTCGACCCGCGATTCGAGGAGGACGCTCACTCGGGGAGGATGCCCTTGAGCCGCTCGCGCCACGTTGATGCAATGTCGCGCGCGACCTCGGCGGCGAGTCCGCGGTACTCGTCGGGACGCTCCAGGATCCGCCGCTCGTCCTGCGTGAACTTCACCAGGTACGGGCGGAGCTCGTTGTCGAGGGTCGCGACCTCGAGAAGCGAGCGCGACCCACGCTCGGCCTCGAACGTGAGCCGGCGCACCGCTTCGTGGGCATCGGGGTGCCCGTACTTCGCGAGAAGGACATAGAGCGGTTCGGCCGCGATCGCGCCGCGCGACATCGCGAGGTTCGCCTTGAGACGATCGCGGTCGACGCGCATGCCGTCGAGCGACGACGCGAGCCGGCCTGCCGCGTAGGTCGTGGCCGCGAGTATCTCCCCGAGGAAGCGCTGCGACGCCGAGTTGGTGAGATCGCGCTGGTGCTCGCTGATCTGGTCCATGTACGTCGTGAGCATCCGCGGCGCGATCGCCTTCCAGATCGACTTCACGTTCTCGAAGGAGACCGGGTTGCGCTTGTGGGGCATCGTCGACGACCCCACCTGCTCGGCGGCAAAAGACTCGGCGACCTCGCCGATCTCGCTGCGCTGCAGCTGCCGCATGTCGTCGGCGAGATTGGCCATGACGCCGAGCGCGCTCACGCAGGCGTGCGCGAGATCGGTCCAGCCCTCGGGCGGCACGATCTGCGTGGAGACCGGCGCCGCGTGCAGCGACAGGTTCCCGAGGAAGCGGCGCTCGAGCGCACGTGGATCCGAGGCCAGAAGTGCGAGCGCGTTGTACGCGCCGACGGCGCCGGAAAGCTTGCCCGGAAGGCGCCGCGCCGAGAGGCGCAGGAGCTCGAGACGGTCGCCGAGTCGTGAGACGTACTCGGCCATCGCGAACCCGAACGTGACCGGCTCCGCGTGACGGCCGTGCGTCCGGCCGATCTGGGCCGTGTCGGCCTCCGCCTCCGCGATGGAAATGCATTTGGCGATGAGTGCCGCGACCGTCGGCACGACAACGCGATCGATGCACTCGCGATAGCGGAGCGCGTTCGCGGTGTCGACGATGTCGTAGCTCGTCGCGCCCAGATGGACGAAGCGCCTCGCCTCGTCGGGCACCTGCGCGCGGATGACGTTCACGAGGGCGCGCACGTCGTGCTGCGTCCGCGTCTCCTCCTCGGCCACCTCTTGCGCGGTGATGCGATCGGCGGCGCTCGCGATCGCGTTCGCCGTTGCCTTGTCGGTGATGCCGACGTCCGCGAGCGCGAGGGCCAGCGCGCCCTCGACCCGCGCCATGTACTTGATAGCAGCCGCAGCGGACAGATACGGATGCAGCGCTTTGTAGAGCGCGGGGTCGCCGCCGTAGAAGCGCGAGTCGAGCGGCGACACCGTGTCGAAGCGATTGGTAATCGTCACGACGCAGGCGCCTGGGGTTGCGCCGCGGGTCCTGTCCCCGGCTCGGGGCCGTGCGCTCGCCGCACCCTCCCGCTTCTCGCGCGCAGGATCGACAGCCTCATTGACGCGGGTCCCAGGGCCCGCGGCTCACGCACAACCCGCTCGCCGGTGCCACCCGCGGCGCACGCGGATGTCGTCATCGCGCCAACACCTTCGCGGCCATATCGCCGCGCATCGATCGCACACGACCCGCCAGCGCTTCGTCGGAAATGGCGAGTATCTCGGCGGCAAGGATTCCGGCGTTCGCGGCGCCGGGCTCGCCCACCGCGACGGTGGCCACCGGGATCCCTCGCGGCATTTGAACTGTCGAAAGGAGCGCGTCGAGGCCGCCGGCGATCGCGTTCGGTGCGACGAGCGGGACGCCGATCACAGGAAGCGTAGTAAGCGCGGCGACCGCGCCCGCAAGATGCGCCGCGCCGCCGGCGCCGCAGATGACGACACGGACCCCGCGGTTGGGAAGCGAATCCACCCACTCGCGCAGCGCCTCGGGCGTGCGGTGCGCGGAGAGGACACGCGTCTCGTATTCGACGCCGAGTCCCTCGAGCGTCTCGGCGGCAAGATGCATCGTCGCCTGGTCGGACGAGGAGCCCATGACGATCGCGACCTTCGATGTCGTCACGCGACCGCCACCTCCTGCTGTGCGATGTCCGAACGATAGAACTTGCCTTCGAAGCTCACCTGTTCCGCCCCGGCGTACGCGCGATCGCGCGCTTCGGCGATGGTGTCGCCGCTCGCGACCATGTGCATCACGCGGCCGCCGGCGACGAGCACGTTGCCGCCCGGGCCGCGTTTGGTCGCTCCGTGGAAGGCGAGCACGTTCTCAGGCAGGCGATCGAGTCCTTCGACGGCCATCCCGATCTTCGGCGTCCCCGGATAGTTCTCCGCACAGAGGACGACGTCCACATAGACACGCTTGCTAAAACGGATCGGCTCGGCGGCAACATACTCGGCGAGATGGCCTTCGCCGAGCGCGACCATGAGCTTCGCGAAATCGCCCTCGATCCGGGGGAGCGTGACCTCAGCCTCCGGATCGCCGAAACGCGCGTTGTACTCGAGCACCTTCCAGCCATCCGCGGTCTTCATAAGGCCCGCGTACAGGACGCCGCGGTACGACGACCCGCGGTTCGCGAGAGCCTTCGCGACGGGCGCGATGGTCTCCTCGGCGACGGCCTGCGCCTGGTCGTCGGGCAGCACCGCGGTCGGCGAGAACGCGCCCATGCCCCCGGTGTTGGGGCCGGTGTCCCCATCGCGCGCGCGCTTGTGGTCGCGCGCGGGCGGGAGCGCGACGACCGCCTCGCCATCGACGAGGGCCTGCAACGAGACCTCTTCGCCTTCGAGCATCTCTTCGAGAAGGACGCGCCCGCTGTTCGCGGGCGGAGTCGCGAGCGCCTCGGCCGCCTCCTCGAGCGTCCGCGCGATGGTCACGCCCTTGCCGAATGCGAGCCCGTCCGCTTTCACGACGACCGGTGCCTCCCAATGAGTGAGCGCTCGCTTCGCGGCGGCGGCGTCGGAGAACGATTCCGATCTCGCCGTGGAGACACCAGCCTCGGCCATGAGCTCTTTCGCGAACGACTTCGACCACTCGACCTTCGACGCATCCCGCGACGGTCCGACCACCGCGATGCCCGAACGACGGAGGGCATCGCCAAGGCCCGCCGCCACGAGCTCGTCGGTCCCGACGATCGCGAGGTCGATGAACGACGCGAGGACGTGCTCGTCGAGCCAAACGAGGTTATCGGGGCGCTGATCGAGCACGCGCGCGAAGAGCGATAGGCCGGCGTTGCCGGGAACGACGTCGATCGTCGTCACGCTGTTGCAGTTCGCGAGACGCCAAGCGATCGCGTACTCGCGACCGCCGCCGCCGAGCACCAGGCAGTTCAGACCGGGCGCGCCCGCAGAGCGCCGTGGGCTCCGCTGTCGGCGCTGCTCCCAGATCTTCTTGTAGACGGCTTCGCCGCCGAAGATGCCCTTCAGCGCCACGCTCCTACTCCCACTCGATCGTCGCCGGAGGCTTCGACGAGACGTCGTACACCACGCGATTGACGCCGGGCACCTCGTTGACGATGCGCGCGGAGACGCGCTCGAGAAGGTCGTAGGGCAGGCGCGCCCAATCCGCGGTCATGAAGTCCTCGGTCGTGACGGCACGAAGTGCGACGAGTGCGCCGTACGTACGAAAGTCGCCCTGGACGCCGACGCTGCGGATCGGGGTGAGCACCGCGAACGCCTGCGCCACCGTGCGGTAGAGATCGGCGGCGCGGAGCTCCTCGAGAAAGATCGCGTCCGCTTTCCGAAGGGTGTCGAGGCTCTCGCGGTCGATCGGCCCGAGCACGCGCACGGCGAGACCGGGGCCGGGGAACGGGTGCCGCCAGAGGATGTCTTCGGGGATGCCGAGCTCGGCGCCCACGCGCCGGACCTCGTCCTTGAACAGGCGACGCAGCGGCTCGACCACCTCGAGCGCCATCACCTCGGGAAGGCCGCCAACGTTGTGATGCGTCTTGATGCGCGCGCTCGTTTTCGATTCGCGCGAACGTGACTCGATGACGTCGGGGTAGATCGTCCCCTGCACCAAGAGGTCGACGCGCCCGACGCGCTCGGCCTGCTCCTCGAAGCAGCGCACGAACTCCTCGCCGATGATCGCGCGTTTGCGCTCGGGATCGGCGATGTCCTTGAGCTTCGCGAGGAAGCGATCCGCCGCGTCGATGTGGATCAGCCGAAGGCGCGAGCCGAAAGTGGCGACGACCTCCTCGGCCTCGTTCGCGCGGAGGAGGCCGGTGTCGACGAACACGCAGGTGAGGCGGTCGCCGATCGCCCGGGCGACGAGCGCCGCCGCGACCGCTGAGTCGACGCCACCGGACAGCGCGCAGATCGCGTGGCGATCGCCGATCTTCGCGCGCAGGTCGCGCACGGCCTCCTCGACGAACGCGGCCGGTGTCCAGTCGCCCGCGGCGCCGCAAACGCGATAGAGAAAGTTCCGAATGATCTCGGCGCCGTGAGGTGTGTGGGCAACCTCGGGGTGGAACTGCACCGCGTAGCGCGATCGGCCGTCGGTCATCGCCGCGACCGGAACGTTCGTCGTGCTCGCGACGACCGTGAAGCCCGCCGGCGGGCGGCGCACGGTGTCGCCGTGGCTCACCCAGGCGCGCTCCTGGGCGGAGAGTCCCTCGAAGATCCCAGCGCGGTCACCGATCTCGACCGTCGCAGGCCCGTACTCGCGCTTTCCCTCGGCGACGACATCGCCACCGAGGACATGCGCCATGAGCTGCATGCCGTAACAGATGCCGAGGACCGGGAACTCGCCGGAGATGACGCCTGGGTCGACGCTCGGCGCGCCTTCGTCGTACACGCTCGCCGGACCGCCGGAGAGGATCACGCCGATCACGTTCCCCGCGCGCAGGTCCGCCGGAGTCACGTCGTGCGGAAAGATCTCGCAGTACACGCGTGACTCGCGAACGCGTCGCGCGATCAGCTGGGTGTACTGCGAGCCGAAATCGAGGATCGCGACGGTCGCGCGCGGGGACAGGCCGCTGGAGGCCCCGGTCTCGGGGCGACTGATCTTGGGTGTCTTCACGCCTTAGGCCCGGATCCGGTAATTAGGCGCTTCGGCGGTGATGCGGATGTCATGCGGGTGCGATTCGCGAAGACCGGCGCCTGAGATGCGAACGAACCGCGCGTTGACTCGCAGATCGTCGATCGTCCCCGCACCCGCGTAGCCCATGCCCGCGCGGAGACCGCCGACGAGCTGGTGCACGACCGCGGCGAGAGGACCGAGCGCGCGAACGCGACCCTCGACCCCTTCGGGCACGAGCTTCGAGAACTCGCCCACGTCGGCCTGGCCATAGCGGTCGCGCGAGCGCCGCGATTCCATCGCGCCAAGCGACCCCATGCCGCGATACGACTTGAACGCGCCGTCGTCGGCCTCGACGATCTCTCCCGGCGCTTCGTCGACGCCGGCGAGGAGCCCACCGAGCATCACAGTGCAGGCGCCCGCGCCGATGGCCTTGGCGATGTCGCCGGAGTGCTGGATGCCGCCGTCCGCGCAGATGGGGATGCCGTGCCGGTCGGCGGCCTCGGCGCAATCGAAGACCGCGGTGACCTGCGGCATCCCGGCGCCGGCGACGATCCGCGTGGTGCAGATCGCGCCAGGACCCATCCCGACCTTGACGCTGTCGGCGCCCGCGGCGATCAGCTCCTCGGTGCCTCCGGCGGTCGCGACATTGCCGGCGATGACCTCGACGCGATGCCGCGCCTTGACCTTCTCAACCATGCGCACGACGGCCGCGGAGTGCCCATGCGCCGTGTCGACGACGATCACGTCGACTCCTGCCGCGACGAGTGCCGCGGCGCGCTCGTCCGCGTCGCCGGCTACTCCGACAGCGGCACCCACGAGGACGTCAGCGTCCTTCGCGCGCCGTACCTCTTCGACCTGTTCGGCGACGGTGAGATTGCGATGGATGACGCCGAGACCGCCGAGTCGACCGAGCGCGATCGCGAGGCGCGCGTCGGTGACCGTATCCATAGCGGCGGAGAGGATCGGGATGTCGAGGCGAATCTCGTTGGTGAGGCGGGTCTCGGTGGAGACCTGGCTCGGAAGAATGTCGCTGCGGGCTGGGATCAGGAGGACGTCGTCGAAGGTCAGACCTTCCTTGGCGAACTTATCCTCCCGGGTCAATCCGCCGCCCTCACCCGGGCAAGTGTATCGGCTAGAAGAGAACCGCTGTCACAGACGGAGTTTGTGCCGTGTCGATCGCCTCGCCGGCCGCGCTGGTGATGCTCGGCGCGGATGTCCAGGTCGCCGTGCTCGCGCCGGCGACCGTCGCCGCGGTCTTCACGCCGGCGAGTGTGATCGTCAGGACGGTGTTCCCGCCGCTCCACACGCACGTCGACTTCTTGGCGTTGTTGCTTGCGGTGAAGTAGCCGTTGTTGCCAAGCGCGATCGTCCCGAACGTGAGGAGCGTTCCGTTCGCGGTGAGGGTGTCGGGGTTCGCGTTGTTCGTGAGAAGGTCCGTCGACGAGTCGCCGCTGGGGCAGGTGCCAAGCGACGCGGTATTCGCCGCTTCGCTGAACGTGAGGACAAGCTGGTCGCCGTTCTCGGGCAGGCCCGGGGTGGCAGCTCCGTTGGCAATAGTGACGGCCGTCGCGCGGAAGTGATTCAAAGTGAACGCAGCGCTCGTACCCGTCCGGCTCGGCGTGCCGCCCGTAACCGTGATCGTCTCGCTCGCGCTGTACCCGCCGGTGATGGTCACGCTCTGCGTGATCGCGCCGTTGGTCATCGCAGCGGAGGTCGGTGCGATCGCGCCCGAGCTCGCGGAGAACGCAACCGTGCCGCTGAAGGCACTTACGGTCGAGCCATCCTGCGCCTGCGCGGTGACGATCACGCTGAACGAGGAGCCGGAGTGCTGCGCGGCGATGGCGTTGAAGGTGAAGTGGTCGAGAGGTTTCGCCGTCGCCTGTGCGGAGTTGACGCTCTCCCAGTTCGCGCCGTTCGTGTTGTAGTAGCCCCGAACGACGTAATAGAAGGTGCCGACGCCCGGCACGTCGTCATAGATAACGGTCGCGCGCCCCACGATCTGCTGGATCTCCGTGTACGGTCCGCCGGCGTTCGTCGCGCGGAAGACCCGGTGGCCGCTTGCCCAGGTCGAGCTCGTCGCGGTCCAGGCGATGCGGACCGTCCCGCCGTTCGATTGGACTGTCGCGGTCACACCAGTCGGTGCGACGAGCGTCGCGGTGGCGACCTGATTTGACGGGTTCGCCGTCGGCGCGGTGAAGGTGGCGGTGCTCGTGATCGTGAGCATGAGCAGGACCGCGCTCACCACTACGAGGATGAGGAGCGCGTAGATCCGGGCGGCCACTTCAGGCCGCGATCCGGCTGGCGGTCGCTTCGCGAAGCCATCCCAAGTGACCCGCCCAGAGCTCGTCGGGGTCGATCCGCGCGACCGGTGCGGTCTCGCGGCGGGTCTGCCGACGCTTCGGCTTCGCGTTGCCGAAGACGAGCATCGCCCCACTGAGAAGGAACATGAGTGCGGCGAGCGCCGTCAGCGCGAGGCGCCAATAGGCCTGCGCGTAGAAGATCGCGTAGCCGAGGAGCGGGATCGACGCGCGGTAGATGCCGACCTGGCCGGGGAAGTTGACCGGCTCGGGGTCGGCGACCGTGTTCGCGTCGCCCTTTGTGGTGAAGGTCGGGCTCGCGGCGTTCGATCCATCGATGGCGATGACGCGGTGCGTGGTCATCTGGCCGTAGTGCTCGAACGTGATGATGTCGCCGCGGCTGACCGCGGTGGGCGACACGGGCTCGACGATCACGAGCGCGCCCTTGCTGATGGCGGGCTCCATCGAGCTTCCGGTGACGACGAAGGTACCCATCCCGAGCGTGCGGACCGCGAGAAGGCCGAGGCATGTGGAGAAGAGCGCGACCGCGAGGGCTGCTCCGCAGATGTGCGCGAGCTTTTTCACGGTCGTGCTCCTCTTCCTCTGAGCTAGCGGGCCGTGCCCGCGAGCTGTGTTGCGGTGTAGGTGACGGTGAAGTCCTGCGTGAGGCTCTGGAACGTGTTGCCGGCCGTCGTCGGCAGGCTGAAGACGAAGGTCAGGTGGTCGGTGCCAGCCGCGGCGATCGTGCCGGAGGCCGGGACCGTGAGGTTCTTCAGGGCGCCGGAGTAGACGAGGTTCGCCGGGGTCGTGCAGTTGTTGCAGCGGTAGACAGTTGCCTGGAGCCCGAAAGTCGTGTCGGTCCAGAGCAGGGTGCTCGCGGTCGCGCTGATCGCGCCGGCGTACGTGAAGCCGGTATTCCCACCGTTCGTGATCGTAACGACCCGCTGTGCCGTGTCGCCAGGAACGAGGTTCGTGATATTGACGAGGTCGCCCGCGTTCGGCTTGTCGTTCGAGATGATGAGCGTCGCCGTCGCGAAGGTGTTGCCAGGGTTCGTCGTCGTGGCCGTGAAGGTTGCCGTGGTCGAGCCGACGGACGTGACGCCGATCAGGACCAGGGCCGAGAGCGCCATCGTCGCGAGAAGGAAGTTCGTACCGCGCATCTTGGTTCCCCTTTTCTTCCGGCTCGATCCGCCGGTCTTTTCGTGCTGGGGCCACTATCTCGTGGCGCGGACGTGCCGGGATGGGACTACAGGGGGGAATGCCTCTCGCCCATTGGGACTACGACCAGACCGATCCGTGTCGGTTTACGGGAAGGATCTACAACGCGAGCGGGCTAATCGCGGTGCTGCGCGAGCGGGCTAATCGCGGTGCTGCGCGAGCTGCTGTCCAAAGGTCGTTCCGCCGCGAGCCCACGCCTCGGCGACGGCGATGCGCTGCCGGCTCCAGGACCGGGCTCGCCACCAGAAAACGGCCGCGGCGGCGAGGCTGACGAGGCAGGCGGTCGGGAACACGATGGGCTGCAGATCCCACCAGAGCTGAAGCTGGCGAGCCGCGATCGCGACCCCGATAAAGGCGAGGAGCTCGACCTCGAAAAGCAGCACGAGGAAGGTGAAAGCGAACGAGGCGGCCCCGAACGAGCGCCTGCGGCGGTAAGGGAACGCGATGTCGATGAGGCTGGTCATGCCGCGGGGATGTTAGAGGAGGGTCGCGGCGCGCTCGGGTCCAACGCCGATCATTCCTACCGGAGCCCCGACCGTCTCCGCGATCCGATCCAGGTACGCGGTTGCCTTCGCCGGCAGCGCCCGACGCTCGGTCACGCCGGTGATCGCCGTCGACCATCCCTCGAGCGTCTCGTAGCACGGCCGCGCTCTTTCCAGGACGAGCGTCGTCGGCATGTCCGACGTGCGCTTCCCGTCGAGCTCGTAGCTCGCGCAGAAGGGGATCCGCTCGTACACGTCAAGGACGTCGAGCTTCGTGACCGCGAGCTCCGTGAACGCGTTGAGCCGGTGCGCGTGGCGCGCTGCGACCGCGTCGAACCAGCCGACACGCCGCGGACGACCCGTAGTGGCGCCGTACTCGTGCGCGCGCTCGCGGAGCGCGTTTGCTTCCTCGCCGCGTAGCTCCGTCGGGAACGGCCCTTCGCCCACCGCCGTGGAGTACGCCTTCACGACGCCGATGACGCGTGTGATCTTCCGCGGCGGGATGCCCGCTCCGACACTCGCGCCGCCGGCGAGCGGATTCGAGCTCGTCACGTATGGATAGATGCCCCAGTCGAGATCGCGCATCGCGCCGAGCTGCCCTTCCAGAAGCACGCGCGCGTCTTTCGCGAGCGCCGACTCCACCAGCGGAAGCGTGTCCACGATTCGATCGCCCAGCTTCGCTGCGGCCGCGAGCACGCCATCGGTGACCTCATCGGCGTCGAGCGGTGCGTCGCCGAAGCGCTCGAGAATCGCGTTCTTGACCTCGAGCTCGCGCTTCACGCGCGTGCGGAAGTGCTTCGGATCGCGCACCTCGTAGACCTGGATGCCGTGGCGGCCCACCTTGTCCGAGTACGCCGGACCCACCCCCATGCCTGTCGTGCCGAGCTTCTTCCGGCCGCGCTCGCGCTCGTCGAGGCGATCGAGTGCGATGTGCCACGGCATGACGAGATGCGCGCGGTCGCTCACGCGCAGGTTCGCTGTCGAGATGCTGCTCCGCTCGAGATCGGCGAGCTCGCGACAGAGGAACGCGAGGTCGACGACGCACCCCGGACCGAGCACGCAGAGCGCATCGGGGTTGAAGATCCCGCTCGGAACGAGATGGAGCTTGAAGGTACCGTGCTGATTTACGACGGTGTGACCGGCGTTGTTTCCGCCCTGGAATCGGATGACCACATCCGCCTCCTGCGCCAGGAGGTCGGTGATCTTGCCTTTGCCTTCGTCGCCCCATTGAGCACCGACGATGGCCGTTACGGGCACGTATTCGAATGCTATCCGGCGGGTTGCCCGGCGACCAGCGCTCCGAGCTTCGCGAGCTCGATCAACGTGAGGCTGCGTGATGGATCGCTCGTCCACCAGAGGTTGGGGTCCCAGTCCGGGTCATCGGCGGGGTGGTTCCGGAAGCTGAGCGCCGCCGGTCCGAACTCGCGCTCGAACAAGATCGCGGCGCGGCGCTGGTGGTACGGGCTCGTCACGAGGATCGCGGAGCCGAGACCGCGCGTCTTCATCAGTTCCGCGACGCGCTGGGCGTTCTCGTCGGTCGTCGCCGACGCGCCCTCCACCGCGATCGCGTTCGCGGGCACGCCCGCGGCCACGGCAGTCCGCTTCATGATCTCGGCGGAGGCGACCGAGTCCGGGTCGCTCGAGCCGCCGGAGAAGATGAGCACCGGCGCATATCCCTTCTTCCAGAGTGCGATCGCGGTCTCGGCCCGGGCCCCCGTGTCACCGGAGATGGCAACGATGGCATCCGCTTTCGCGAGCGGATCCGCGACATCGAGCCAATGCCCGAGCCCGACAAGAACCGCGACGATCGAGATGGCGCCCAGGAGAAAACCGA